>Ga0335072_10000281_pt1 | contig 108624 bp, 107 predicted proteins | sample Lox_Sample_21_FD_206725 | JGI IMG/M metagenome (GOLD analysis project Ga0335072, IMG submission 206725) | Soil microbial communities from Loxahatchee National Wildlife Refuge, Florida, United States - Lox_Sample_2.1 | ecosystem: Environmental > Terrestrial > Soil > Wetlands | place: USA...
ATTGACTCGGAAACAGGAAAAAGATGAACACCCGTAGCATGACACCAGTTCATGCAGTGCATTTGCCAGCAATTGCACCACAAGCTCCGCCAGTGGTCACTCCGGATACACATTGAAGGATCGCAATCTTTTGGCCGTCTAAGAAATAGCGGAATTCTCCGTCGCTGAAAAGTATTCTCACATACTGCCAGGAAGCTCTCCGTCGCATCGTAAGGGACAATGCATCCGAATTTTCTATTCGTCAATGACTTCGGAGAAACACCTTGCAACTGAACATCAGCGTTCTCGCCAGTCCTTCGCCTTTTCTCCAAGATTTTTCGATCATGCCAATGAAAGCTGTGAACGCACCGTGGTCGTTCGCAGCAATAACGTGGATCTCTCCAAGCTGGTCGAAATCCCACGGCAGCATGATATGAATCAGCTCAATGTCCTCCGGATCTTTTTCAAATTCATAGGCGATACGAGCGACGAACTTCCTGACATTGTAGCAATGCTGCAGGGGCGCGTAGTTGACCTTTTTAGTCCCTTCGAGATTGACCATCAGCCAAGTGTTGTCGACCTGTTCACGGACTTGGAGCATAGTCTGCGCATCATGTGGTTGCAGCTCGCGGGCATATTGCCTCACAAGCCAGTACCCTTGCGCCCGAAATTCACTTTGGCTTCCGTCCTCGAACATCGACCTAGCCGCGATGGGATCTAACGGGAGAAGATTCCACCATTTGTGGTCCGGAATATGTTTTTCTAGGTCTGCCTGCTGGTATACCTCTCTACAGCTGCTACAAGAGAAGTGGTGAAACTTTTTATGTTCTATTAGATCTTCTCTTCCCATGGGACGACAGTTACGTCCGTACGGGCACTTCGAACTGCTTTGACTGGCCTTTAGCAGAGAGACACAGTCGTAATCGTCGGTTGTAGCTGGAGATTGCGACTCTGGTGGTGGAACATAGGTAGGATCGGAGTCAGAATTGTCGGAATCAGATTCGATACCCTGCGCCTCGATACTCTGGACGGACATAGTTTAGCCGTTGAGTCAAATGAAGAGATTGGAGACTCTGCTAGATCGTGAAGGTTCAGCAGCGAAAGGGGGTTGGGCAGATGTAAACAGCAAAACGCGCTCCTGTAATACAAGAGAGGGAAAGGCTGAGAAAGGCGTCACATGAACAGTTCTCAATTATTTTATTTGTGATTGGTGCTTGCCACTCAACCCGGTCTGGCATATGAGCATCAGCTTTGTGGGTGATTCGGCGAGGGAAAGAGACCCGATTTACCGATGCTAACCAGGAAAGCAGCGGAACGATGAGCCTATTTGACGCGACCTTTCAGAGACCTCCGGACATCAACGCTTTTAGATTTTAAAAGATCCATTTGCCTGCAGTGGAGAATGGCCGTCGCGGTCACCAAGTTGGCGTTTGCTCTTCTGATGGCTGAAGTCTAATGTATAGGAAATAGGTTTGTTCGCCCCTGAAACAGCTTCGTGGCCCAACAGCAACAATAGACTTCCGCCTTTGTGACTCCGTTTGCGAAAAGGTCTTCTTCGCGTAGGGTGAAAACAAAACGGATGGCTCATTGTGTTCCAGAATCCCTGCCGAAGACACCAAAGCAGGGCGTTGCCGCTCAGGAGCCGCGTAGCACGGTAGGCTGACGGCCACCGGTTGTATTCTCTCTGAGGGCGTAAACAGCCCCCTAGTGACCCTAGCTGAGGCCACAAGCCAAGGAATCTTTGGAATGAGTGGTAATGGCGCAGCGAGAACATGGAATGTTATAAAATCACAAAACTCTGTCCTTTCTGAGCCGTTTTTACTCACTAAGTCAAGATATATGTCGTTCACTCTCCTGATTCTCACCCTCTATGCTTTCATTCTCGTTAGAATCTCAACTTCTACACCAGCATCTTAGGCTCTCTCGAACATGAGTGTCATTCGGAAGAATTCTTGCAATTTCCACAGCGATCTTGCTAGCCGGAGCCTATTGCTCTCTCGATGTGACCAGGTACTCTTCTTCGATTACAACCAACCAATAAAGGAAACAGTGCTCAAGCTACAAGGCGTGGCCCTTGATCTAGTACGCAACGTACACAAAATGCAGGAATTGTTGATCTGTGGAGGTTGCCTGGGGAGGCTCAAACGCGGAGAGAGAGTCACGGATCAAGTTCTATTCACACCAGAGTTTCGTCTCATCGAGGGGAAAGGAAAAGTAAGCACTTTCTAGCCCCAGAGTGCTCCTGTCGCTGATATGATGATCCAGCTGCGAATACTCATATTTCCCACAACTTCAAATACTCGAAAATTTGGTGTCCTTGGTGACGGCTGCCGCTCTTCTGGGAAGGAGGTTAGCTTTGGTCTTCTCAAACACGACGGAAGTTACACCACTGACATCAGATTCATACTTCCAAAGAAAGACAGTGAGGATTGCTTCGTAGTCCCGTTGTACGAAAATGAATCTGAGAATTACTAGGCCGTCACTTCCTCTTCAGCTCTGAGAGAGGTTACAGGAACCCGCAATCGATTGCCCAACCAGTTCCACAACAAAACGCCTTCGATGTTCGTTCAGAAGACGCTATTGTTAGAAATATCAAGGCAGAAGACCCTGGTAGCCAAGAGACTATCAAACCGCACCAAACCATAGTGACTCCCATCGAAACTCATTCCGTGCCCATCATTTGTCATTCACCATTGGCGGACCTTAGCAGCTCATCTTCAGAACTGCTATGTCTTTCTCCAATGAACTCTCCCATCCCTGCGTACGTCCAAGTAGACAAAAACTCTACAGTATACTAACTCTTGATAGTGATCACCAAACGTCTCTTGATCCAGGACCAGCCACCGAAATGCATCCAAATGACAGCTCGTCCGGAAACCCTCTGCCGAAAGCCACGCCCACGGGTGCGACTATAGGGAATATACGCAAAGGGAAGGGCCATGGCATGCCAGAAAGAAATACGAGCAATGTTGGAGTCGCCGGAACACCCATAATAAAGTCTAGAATCATAAGTTTAAACCCAGAGATTGACCAAACACCAGTTCAGTCAATCCAGATGGAAATCGACCAACGGAACTCGTTCCACCAACCTATAGATCGGTCCCTTATCACCGAACATGGAGATGCTGCACTCCAGCGGCACGCGAATCAATCAGGCCACCTATCGGCGGTATCAGAAACGGCTCTCTCTCCCATCTTGTTCGCAAAAGGTCCGAGGAAGCGGGCCTTTGACAGAGGTTGCGATAATGCCGAAGAAAGAGCAGCGAAGAAAGAATTGAAATACTATCAGGAAGAGAGTGAGATGGAAGAGGAATTGGACAAGCTTACTGATGAGCTAGCCGAAGAGTTGCTAGCTCGTAAGAACTTACTTCAAGACGAAGTAAGCGTCTGCGCTTCTTACCACAATTGATCCACTGCTGAGACTTTCAATAGCTTCGCCAAGATCAGGCCGACTTGGAAAGACTACGCCAGAAGATAAAAGGGCTCAAAGAGAGTCGAAAGTAAATGATACATCAAAGCACACTTCATCCACAAGTTTCACCCTCCAAGCACTTCGCTGTCCTATTTCGGTTTCAAAATTTGTTGGTGGCAATGATTTACAAGCCAGGATGTACGGTGGCGTAGCCAACACATGATTTATTTTGGCTCTGAAACAATACAAGTTGCAACGTTTTTATGAAACATGAATTTCGAGATTCTCCATATCATGGATCTCGAAAGCACAAGAAAAATTCTTCCATCGTACTGTGACCCTTGCGAGGGAGGTTGCATTTAAAGATCCACGCCATGCAACTTCACCCTCGCATTGAAGTACCATCAACGGCATATAATATCTACATATTACCAAACAAAGCCAGGACCGAAGAGTACAGATTCATTTTGACTGAAGACAGTCTAGAAACGCAAAATTACTCCCACATAACCTAGCGGCACGAGAAAAGACAGTAAATGGTCTAGGGCCAGCATATTTACAAATCTCCACGATACCTCCTCGGAAGCCGATCGATCTCCACTACGGAAGAGAGACGTTAGATGTTTGCATGTAATCTGCGTCAAGGTGCAACTCTGGCGTCAATTTTCCCATGCATAACAGGACCAGGATGAAGCGGCTCTGTAATAGGCGACCCAATGAGTAGCAACAGTACCGATGCCTTCACAACCTTTGCCTCGTGTGACTAGAGGCTAGTTTTCTGGCCAGCTTCAATGGCATCCGGCTCGGTTAGGCAGTAGGCATGTATGGAGGAGCACTTTCAGCTGTGTGGACAGAAATTCCGGCGGGAACGGTGGAATTGAGAAATCGCGGCGGCCGCGGCGGAATTCAAATGTTTCGAGCGGCCGGACCAAAAGATGCGGACACATTTTACGATGTAACAGGAAACTACACAAGGGATCGAGAACGAAGCAACGCACTCAAGCATGTGGGAAATATCCTTGCGAGCTCCAAGGCGGAGCTCGCAATTCTAACGCACGGTGATAACACCGGCTGTCCGAACAGCAGAAGATGATTCTCCCTCCTGTCAGGCCAAATGGATATAAAAGGATTGACACCCGCTTCAGGAGCCAGAACCAAACTCAAAGTGCTTCCTCGACTAAATCATGTCCAAGATCCTTGCCGTCTTCGGTGCTACCGGCAGACAGGGAGGTTCAGTTATCGACTATGTACTCAACGACTCAGAGCTTTCCAAGAGGTTCAAGATTCGTGCCATCACTCGTGATGCAAACTCTGAAAAGTCCAAGAAGCTCAAGGATGAGGTCCAAGTTGTCCAGGGCGACGTACTCGATCGGGCCTCCATTGAGACAGCTTTAGCCGGAGCGCACACCGTCTTCGCCATGACGACACCTTCGTTTGGACCCGACGGCTTCGAGATCGAATACAACAGCGGCAAAACAATTGCCGATGTTGCCGTCGAAAAGGGTGCCGAGTACATCATCTTCAGCACTCTGCCGTCGGTCAGAGACATATCTGACGGCAAGTACACCAAGGTCATCCCCTTCGACGCCAAGGCGAAAGTTGAGCAGTACATTCGAGGCCTTCCCATCAAGAGCGCCTTCTACGCTGGAGGTTTTTTCATGGAAAATTTCCACTTCCAGCCCTTCCTAGGTCCACGACAGGCTCCCGATGGCACTTGGGTCATGTCCCGGCCCAACTCTCCTAAGACCAAGCTCCCATACGTCAACGCCACTCGTGACACGGGCAAGTTCGTCGGCGCCATCCTTGCCGAACCCGAAAAGTACCAAGGCAAGACATTCTGCGCTGCCGTGGCGTTGTACAGCTTGGAGGAAATAGCCGCCATCATATCCAAGGCCACAGGCAAGCCCGTCGTTTACAAACAAATCTCGTCTGAGGAGTCCAAGGAGAACCTATCGATGCTAGGTCCTCTGGTAGACATCTATGATGAAGGCTCCGGCGCCTTAGAGGATTACGGCTACTTTGGCCCAGATTCTGAGAAGCTCGTTGCGTGGGCTGTAGAGAATGCCAGAGGCAGACTCTCCACCTTGGAAGAGTACTTCGAGACAAACCCTCTTCAGCTCGCATAAACATACAGTACGAAACCGCGCGGGCAGAGAGACGAGGGAAACTATGGTGACAGGATTAGGTTCTTCCAGCCAGGCAGACGTAGGGTATAAGCAAAACAAGGGAGATTTATATTGCTAAAGCCGAAAGAGACTGTAGTCATAATCGACTGACCATACGTACACCCATGCAAATGCCAGTGATGATGCGGTGCAAAGTGTGTTGTCAGTGAGCCCCTTAGACAATCCTCCACCTCCCCATTTCCTCACCCTCGACTTATTATGAGCCGAGGTGTAAATTCCAAGCGAGATATCCAGTGTCTCCTGTGTGATGGACTCTACCCACTGAAGGCATCTAGCGCCATATCATGATAGTAAACGAACTCATAGCAGATGGATTTCGGAATCCAATGGTTGTGGCATGGTTAAAGATATCAACGGAGAGGACCGATTGATGGGTCCGGCGGAATCGAGGTGGATAGATTTAGTCAAGCAGCGGCTTAGGAAGTTTAGAAGTTCGTCTAAAGTATTTGCCGGGAAATTCCCAGCTACAATGCCAGTAACTAGGAAGTCATCAGAAATCGTTCTTAGTATGTGGTGTTGATGAAGCAGCCAGTCATGGGCCGAAGTGCGAGTCTTAGCGCACCGACTCCCACCACAGAAGCGCGCAAGCTGTCAACATAGCTCAGTTGACGCGCGACAAATCAAACCACATATAACCATCTCGTCGAAACCACAAATCAATCTCGGCTTAAACCAGTCGTATCATCTGCAACATGGATACCATTCGCAGCGCACTCCAGCCGATAACCCATAACCTCCCTCAACCCATCCGAACGCTTGGCCTTGAACTGCTAGGCTCACACTGCTACAAAACATTGATCCTCGATATCGATCCTTTCACACAACCGGAATGTCTGAAGCTCGCTTTGTCCAAAGCGCTCGGTATCGGCCTTGTGGCTGCATCTGCCATCGTCAAGGTGCCGCAACTCCTCAAAATCCTGAACAGCGGTTCAGGCGAAGGCGTCAGCTTCCTTAGCTACCTACTCGAGACCGGCAGCTTCTTGATTGGACTTGCATACAACGCGCGGCAGGGAAATCCTTTCAGCACATATGGCGAGAGCGCGTTTATCGCGGTGCAGAATGTAGCAATCGCTTCATTGGTGTTGCACTACGGCGGTAAGGACGCGGCTGCGGCGGTCTTCGTGGCAGGACTCGGCGCCGCTGTGTACGCGTTATTCAGCGAGAGCGTTGTCGATGCTCAGACCATGACACTGCTGCAAGCTGGTGCGGGTGCGCTCACCATCGCAAGCAAGCTGCCTCAGATTTACACCATTTGGCAGGAGGGTGGAACTGGACAACTGTCTGCGTTTGCGGTAAGTTAATCATACGTGGTAGCCATTTATGCTCGACGACTGATCAGTTACTGGCAGGTGTTCAATTTTCTCCTTGGCTCGGCCACCAGAATCTTCACGACGCTTCAAGAAGTCGACGATCCGCTTATTCTCTACAGCATTGTGGCAGGATTCGTACTCAATGCCGTGATTGCCGCGCAGATGGTCTACTACTGGAATGCACCTAAAACCAAGAAGACTCCAGCTGTCAAAGTCACTGAGAAGGAAACGAGCACTGCTTCGACTACTGGCTCGACGAAAGCGAAAGGCCCGTCCACGAGGCGTCGTGGCTGATGGGTATTTCACAGCCTCTATTGCTAGTTTCATAGATTTAATTCCAAGACTTTCTAATGATTTATATGTAGCATCTCGAACTGAATCTCGTACAACTTTGCCATGGCTTCTTAGCAACAAAAGAAATACGGCACTAATATCGGCGCCGAAAGTTGTTGAAGTTCCAACCAATCACAAGAAGGCGCGCCAGGGTCTAGGCTTGTCGTCATCAACGTCAACCTTCATTTGACGCGAGATAGACGTCCAATGTTGTATATTTTTGTTCATTCTCCTCCATCTTTCTACCTGTATCACTTCTAGATCGGTTTCCAAGACCCTTTAGAGATTTCTAGAGCCTGGTTCCTGGCATAAATGTCGTCGTAGTGATGAGACTCACCTCAATTCTTCGACCACGGCCATCCCTTTCCTACATTATCTCCGCCTTTACTTGTCTCTACGTCTCATACTGCTTCTTCACATCTCAACCACTACTTTCTTCAAATTTTCCCAAGTACACAGGACCGTATGGCGTCGGCACAGTCGATATCGAAATCCCGCTGCAGCGACCGCGCATGGTCAGTGAAACACGCTATAAGGCCAACGGCGAGTATGCGTTCCGCCTTGAATCTGTTCTCTTCACGCTCTATTACCCGACGCGCGCGAAGAATCCATCATCCCCACGTCGCCCAAAGCACTTCTGGCTATCACGACCCATCAGTCTCCAGGCCGAGGGCTATGCGCGCTTTTTGAAGATGCGGAGCGGACTGGTCAAAAGCATTGTAGCCTTCGCATTGTGGGCCACCACCGGAAGCAACCGCATTCCGGCCGACGTCGATGCGCCGCTGTTCGCGCCGCAGCAGCGCGATTTCTCCAAGCTGGATCCGGCCGAACGCGAGCAGGTGGAGGTGGAGCTGCGCGAGTACGGCGACCGCACCTTCCCGCTCGTCGTGTTCTCGCACGGCGCCGCCAGCTCGCGCAACAGCTACTCGCAGTACTGCGGCGAGCTGGCGAGCCGCGGCGTCATCGTCGCGGCCGTCGAGCACCGCGACGGCAGCGGGCCCGGCTCCGTTGTCGTCGACGCGAACGGCATCGTGCGCGCGGTAGGCTTCGTCGAGCCCGCTGACCTGCAGCTCAACGTCTTCCAGAAGTATCCGATTTCCGCCGCGGATCCGTCGCTCGATCGCGCCGAGTTCAAGAAGGAGCAGCTCGCGTTCCGCCAGGCCGAGGTCGAGGAGACGGTCGAGGTGCTGCGCGCCATCAACGCCGGCCGAGGCAAGGAGGTCTTCGACGCCAACACGCGGCGCGAGGGCGCGGAGCTGCGCGGCTGGGCGAACCGGCTGGACATCGACGGGCTGGTGCTGTGCGGGCACTCGTACGGCGCGACGCTGACTCTGCAAGCGCTCAAAGACGCGCCGAACCCACGCATCCCGGCAAAGGGCGGCATCGTGCTGGACCCGGGCAAAAACAGCGGCCCGCTCAACGACGACATCGGCGTGCCGCTGCTGGTCGTCAACTCACACTCGTGGTCCAGCAAGCGCTCCCTGTTCTTCGGCCGGCCGCATTTCGACGTCGTGCGCAACCTGACCGCCGCAGTCATGGCCCGCGCCGGCGCCGCGTGGTTCCTGACGTCGCTCGGCACCAGCCACCCGTCCGTCTCGGACGCGCCGCTGCTGCAGCCGCTGTTGTTGAGGTGGTCGTCTGGCGCCACCATCGGCGTCAGGGAGGGCCTCGAGCAGTACGTTAGGGTTTCCATGGAGTTCTTGGAGTTCTTGCGCTCTGGCAAGAGGGAGGGCCTTCTGGCGGTTGGACCTACCCACCCGAGTTATGGCAAGGTGGACGAGCATCTTAAACAAGGAGACGTGCCGAGTGATATTATGAGGTACTGGCAGATTCATGTCGCTCCGCCGGTGACGTGAGCATTGTTTTGTATTGTTGCTGTTAATATGTTTGGCGTCGGGTGAATTGTATGATACAGAACATGAGTTTGAGGCCGTATGCCGTTCGTCGGCAATGTGTAAAGACAGAGGCTCCGTGCATGCAAATTTCAGAGCCAAATGATAGTTAATTGACGCGTTTAGATCTTGACTTCATTTGTGGAATACAAAAGAACCGATTGCAGACGTTTCAGATGTCAATATCAATCGACTAGTTAAGAGTTACTCATAGCAATCATTTAGCAAGCTAACATATAAATATTCAATCCATCCGTTTCAGAGCAATCCGTTCCCAAAACCACGGGCGAAATATGACCACAGTAAAGCCATCATAAACATCCAGCGCGTACAACGGCCACAACTGTGAGCAAAGCCCATACTCCATCCCTAAACCAACCACAGCCGCACCACCAACGCCGCTCCGAACCCACGCCCTACGCCGCATCGCCGCTCTTCTCCGCCGCACCCGCAAACCGCGCCGGCGACGCCAACACGCGCGCAAACGAGCCCACAACGCTGCGCACGCCGCTCGCCACATCGCCGAGGAAGCCGAACTCGCGCGCGTCGGGCGTGTGCGCGGCGCGCGGGTCGTCGACCGCTCCGGCGACGGCGTCGGCCTCGCGCGCGAGGTCGGCGGGCCCGAGCGTGCGGCCGCGGGAGCCGCGCCGCGCCGCTGCCGCCTTCTTCGGCGCGGGCGTCAGGCCGGCGGAGGCGCGGCGGCCGGCGGGCTTCGTCGCGGGCGGCGACGCGCTGGAGGAGGCCGGCGGCGCGTCCGGCAGGAACGACAGGTCTTCCGACACGGGCACTTGTGCCGCTGGGAAGGCCAGTTCTACGGGGCCCCAGGTTGGTGCTGTGGCGGGTTAGCGGGCTTTGGGAAGGGGGCGGAGGGTGGGAGGGATAACGCACATTCGTCGTCGTCGTTTTCCAGCGCTTCGGCGATGTCGCCGGCTTTCTCGGCTACGGCGTGCGCTACGCCTGAAATAACGTTTGCAACGGCGTGCGCGGCGTCCTCGACTACGTCATCCTGGCTTAGGAATACCCAATCCTTCTCTGCGCGCTCTTCAGCAAGTGTCTCGCCGGCAAGCTTCATAACGAAGTTCCACTCCTTTGGCTCAACTTTGCTGACGCTGAGACGGGCTGATGTAATGTATTGCATATTCTCCAACTCCTTGTGTGATTTGAGCTCCTTGTTCGTGATAGCGTCGGGATTAGTAAACTTCTGACGGAAAGCAACGTACACATTGTACCAAGTTGGCTTATCTCGGTTGCTCTTCTCATCATAGTATGGGTGACCGACCTCGAAAGCTGTCTCATCCGGTACTGCTTCGCCAACAATCTCACAGATGCCAACGACACCTGGAACCTTGCAGTTGCTATGATAGAAGAATGCTAGATCACCCTTGCGCATGGCAAGCATGTTGTTCTTAGCAGCATGATTACGAACGCCATTCCAAGGCTCAGGCTCTGTGACGGCAGCAAGATCGTCAATGGAGAACTTGACATCGTGACCGTTGACAACACGCGAATCTGGTTCAGCTTTCATCAGCCAGTAAGCTGGACCGCTCTTTGGACGCCAATCGAGAACTGCCTTAAGAGCCGCGGTGACAGTAGGAGTCGCTGGTATGAATGAACCATCAACGTCTGAGCCTTGATTGAGCCGTTTCGTTTCGCGTGCTGGCCCAGGAGATGAGGCTCTCTTGCGCTTGATACCACCTGCTTTAATAGTCTTCTGTGGCTGCACTGTCTTGGGAGGCTTCGTAGAAGCTTTCGTGACTTTTGGTGTCGCCACTGGTGTCGCCGCTGGCTTTCCAGCAGTTGAAGTTCGCGACGTTGCTTTTGCTCGTTTGGCAGACGCTGAAGCGTCTTCAGCTTTCGTTTCTTTCTGTTCGACTTCACTGGCCTTCTCCTTTGGTGTAGCTTGAGTGCTGTGAGGAGTAGACTTTGCGGAGCCAGCTTCAGTCTTGGGTCGGACGGCAGTCTTTGCCTTTGGCGGAGCAGTTTTAGGAGCCTTAGAATGAGGGGCTTTTCCATCAGGTGTGCTTGGTCCAGCAATAGTCTTTCGGCGTGAATCTGAAGCCGCTTGTTTCTTCGTAGAAGGTTCGGATGAACCATCACCCGTCCGTTTAGCTCGTTTAGCCGCAGGAGATGAAGCTGGTTCGATAGGTTCTGATTCAGAAGCAGGACGCTTGCCGCGTCCACTTGACTTCGTTGAGGAAACCTCAGGTGTGGTAGTAGAAGCCGTACTTGCACGCTTGGGTGGAGCCGGAGTCTTCTTTGCTGGAGTAGCGGCTTCTGGATGAGGTCCTGGAGCGATCGAGACTCGTTTGGATTTCGACTCTCGAGGTGCATCTCCGGCTGGTTCTGCAGGTTCGGCAACCTCTTCCGTAGGAACTTCTTCGTCGACAGGCTCTTCTTTCTTTGCACGGCCTCTGCCTTTGCGTGCCAGAGCAGTCGATTTCTCTACAGCTACAGGAGCTTCTTTCTTCTTTCCTGAACGGCTCTTGACTCCTTTCGGCTTCGCACTTTCAGCCTTAGGCTCAGTTTCTGACTTCTTTGCACGACCTTTGGTGGCTGAGTCATCTGTTAGCTTGGTTTCTTCAGCAGAATAATCTGTTGTTGTACCTTTAGGCTTTTCTTTCGTCTCTTCTGGTTCAGGTTCGGGTGCCGCCTTCTTTCGACCACGGCTAGCTTTAGGAGCTGACTCCTCTGGAGCTTCTGGTTCCGCGGCTTTGCTTTTTTTGATTGCAGCAGTCTTCTTAGCTTTGGGTTTCTCTTCAGGCTCCCACTCAATCGTGGCTTTCGCAACCTTCGCACGTCGCTTCAGTGCATCTTTCACTACTTCAGTCGCCGTATCCTCAAGTTCTTCCCTCAGCTGTGTTGCAGCAGCACGACCACGCTTCTTTGTCTCGGTGGCCTGAGTACCGGGGGTATAAACTGCCTTGGCTTCAGTTTTCTTTGCTTTGGTGGTTTTGCTAGCACGGCTCTTAGGAACTGTGGTTTCTTCCGGAGCTTCCACGACAGGTTCAGCTTTGTCAGCTTTGGCAGCTTTGCTACTTGCACGACCACGCTTTGGCGGTTCTGGTGATGATGTTGTCAGATAAATATGATTCTCGACGATGGTAAGCGTAACTGACCTGTAGTTTTAGGAACAACTTTGTCTGAAACACTTTTGTCCTGTCCCTTTCCTGTGGTGCGTTCTATTAAAGTTAGAGGCGATCTCATGGCCGAGTTACGAATGACCAGTTTCATGAACATACTGGATTCGGTTTCGGATTCGGTTTTCTTGGTAGCAGACTTTGCGCGCTTCGGCTCTGTAATTTCAGTTAGAAATCTATTCGGAAGGTGGTGAACGTAGCTTCGTTCAATGGAAGGAGAATCGTCGAGCTTACTCGGCTGGTCTGTACTCTCATCCTGTGGTTCTACAGCTTTTGATGCGGCTTTTGCTCGACCTCGTGGCTTTTTAGGCTCAGCGGGCGTATCGTCAGCCGTATCTGCTATGGTTTCGTCTTGAGTGGCCTTCTTCGCGCCGCGCTTTGGCTTCGGTTTCGCATCAGAGGTCGGTTCATCGGTAGCGGGTTCGGTGGCGCGTTTTCCACGCGTAGCTGAGGTTGTTGACTTTGTTGCTTTGGTAGTCGCGCCAGCTTGCGCCTTTGATGCCGATGCTTTGCTGCCTTTGGGAGGCATTTTGGAAGTGATTGACGATCAATAACTTTTACGATTATTCAATAAAGTTAACGGTTAATCATTGAATCAAGTATGTGTAGAGAGTATGACGGAGAAATAAAGAATGGAAGCGGGAGGGGGTGGTAGGAATACGACGCGGTTCGAGATCTCAAGTGACGAAATATCAACAATCGACGAAGTAGGTCAAAGCTTCTCACACATGGCGCCACTAGCGTCGATCACCATCCGAAAAACAACAACATACACTTCGGCTTCGTTCCTCTTCGCCATTGGTGTCTGAGAATTATCATAGACGAATTACAGATATCGTGTCAGCATTGATTTCATGTCAGGAGGTAGTGGAACGCATCATTTAGACAGCGGTAAAGACACCTAATTGGTAAGATGTCTCCCAGGTGCAGAGACGCACAAGAATATGGCTCCAAGCCTTAAAGGCCACTTTGACTTGAGGAATATATATTCCGGGAGTTTCTCCGTGCAGAGTTTTCAGATCAGCCTTCCAGAATGACTGTGGCGTATAGCAGTAGGTTCCCAGAAGTTGTCCCTTTAACGACCTCATGCGCCTCATATATTTGCGACACGTGATTCGCATGCTAGTATCCTGGCGCCCTATTAGAGGCGCACAGTCATTTTCTCAATTCATATCCTTTTCCATCCTATATGATGAACTTGCAAACTACCAAACAACTTCAACAACCAATATTCTTAACCTCGGGACGAAACGATTCAATCCGACTTTGATAACGATGTCATCTGAACACAGGTATGACTACTCTTACGAGCAATTTGTTCTAGACAGCCTCCCCAGCTTCGACCTATTCGGCGAACCTACTAGAACCTCGACTACCAGCGTTCCTTCTTACGAAAGCCAGGAAGACTATTTGCCCGATCTAAATGGAGTCGGGGAGTCTTTCTTCAGCGGTACGTACATTTTCGACCAGAATCCACAATTCCAGCCGCTAGGCGACATTGCTCGACACTCTCCATTTGACGCATTTGCGGCACCACAGCACTCTGCTTCGAGCGTCGACGGCTCTGGTGCACTGGATCTAGCAACAACAGTTACAGGAGTTGGGTTTTGTGCTGGAGATCTTCGCGAACCGGACCACCACTCCACGGTACTGGCCAACATCGCTGGTCACTCTCGGACTGACTTTGGCGGATTTGAAGCATCGCAGGCTTTTACTGAGAGCACTGAGGGCGTTTCTCCGACCGCCGTCGCGATGCCCAACGATGACGTGGAGACAATCGAGCCTTTGGACCTTTCACCAATTAGACCAATCATTGTGAGTTTTTTTTTTTTAGCACAACGCTAACGAGGCGCACAGTGTGTATCCTTCCCAACACGGAGCTCTAGCCCAAACCATTCACACACAGACAATGTTATCAATTGGCCTGGGCCACAGAAATGTCACTTGCGAGGCTGCGCCTCAAGGGCAATCTTCCATTCGCATTCATCGCTACAGGCCCACATTCGCAACGTGCATATCACTCCTTTACTCTGCACATATCCAGGCTGCTCTTACAGGAAGCCATTTGGAAAGAAATGTGATCTCAAGAGACACGTTGCGACTCTTCACAATACCGAGCGAAAATACCAATGCCTTGAAAGCGACTGTCAGGAAACATTTTTGCGCAAAGATAAGATGCTGAAACACGCAAGAGAGAAACATGAGCTGTTCAGGTGTTCTTGCAACCACTGCGCCACTACAGTCTTCGCTGCTGAAAGAGAGTCGCATCTGCGAGAGTCCCATGGCCAATATGAGTGTGCCATTGGTTCGTGCCAGTCGAGCAGAAGGTCACATTTTGAGAAGGTTAACCTTCGAAGACACCTCCGCACAGTTCATCACATACACTATGATCGTGTGAGGGAAATAATGAACGCCACCGATCTGGCCGCTATAGCTGATACAAAAGTCCAAGTCCTGTATGCTCGAGCTGGGTTACGCCCTGCATATCGAGACTGTGCATCTTGCTTGGCAGAGCAGAGAAGCATGATAAGCAGTAGTCCTTAGTAAAGCGACAGATTAGGAGGATCAGTAGTATCAAGATAAAGAGTCAGCGGGCATGAATTTTAGTTAGTACTCAAATGGATCTTATTCGGCTGCTACCCTCGAAGTTGCGGTGATTGCGTCGTTCGCACCAGTGTTGGTTGAGTAGCTGCGGCAGCCGTCTCTCTGCACATGGAGAGACATTACCGAAAGGTACATAAAGTCAACTGCAGTGCTTCCAGCCATAAATGGTTCGTCAGAGTTCCTATCGTATATTTCTGCACGATGTCACTCAGTTCTGACCGAACAGTTGGTTACAAAACCACTAGGACATTGACTGAACATAAAATTTGTGTTGTATCATTTTCGAGGACGAAATTACACGTCCCAGCAGACTAACGCCAATATCATGCCATGAGCCTGCATATCCGTGAACAGCAAATGGTCAACGCACCCTCTAATACCGCTTACCCTCCCGCAGCACATCTCCGTACTCTTCCAGTGGGCTTCGAATAAGCTTCGTCTCTTTCCACAAGTTAGGCGTCAAGAAACCGTAGCTGTTAGCCACCGCCATGAACGTTGCTTTCAGTGTGTTTTCCAGAGTCTTCGTGGAACCAGACGAGGCAGTGTAGGCATCCTGTACACCAGCAAGCTGCAAAAGACGCTTGACAGCTGGAGATGCGACGAGACCGGTACCACGTGGAGCTGGGATAAGACGAACAGTAACGGAGCCGCACTTGCCACTCTCCTTAGTCGGAAGAGAGTGTGGCTCTCCAAGGTTGGTACCCCAGTAACCTCGACGGATAGGAACGACGCTGAGTTTGGCGATGATGATGGCGGCGCGGATGGCTGTAGCCACTTCCTTGGAGGTCTTGATACCAAGACCGATGTGGCCTTCCGAGTCTCCGATAACGACGATGGCCTTGAAGCGAGTACGTTGACCTGCACGGGTCTGCTTTTGAACTGGTTTGATCTTCATGACCTCATCCTGTTGTGATGTAAGAGAATGTTAACCACAATAGTATCTTCGCGAGCGTACCTTCAACTTTGGCAGGAAGAAGTCGACGATCTGGTATTCCTTGATAGGAAGCGAATGGAGATAGATTTCTTCCATGCTTCGGATCTTGCCAGCCTTGACAAGACGTCCGAGCTTTGTAACTGGTTGCCATTCCCTGCCGCATGTCAGCAAAACCATACGGTAAGTCTATACGTCTTTTTCATACTTCTCGTCGCTCTTGCCGCCTCCTCTTCTTCGACCACCACGACCACCTCCACGTCCGCGACCTTTTAGTATATGGTTAGCATTGCCGATTGTTGGGAAAGTTTCGAAGGGAAATGCCAACCTCTATCACCACCACGTCCTCGCTCGCCAAAGCCCCCTCGTGATGGTGGTGCTCCTGTTCCTGCTCCTGCTGGTGCAGGCGCTGCGTCGGACATTGTGAATTGCTCGTGGAGGAAGGATTAACGACTGGAATGAACTTGCAAATTTGACAGAGTCAGCTTCACGTTACAATGAAAAGTGGCATGTGTAATAGCTGATGTTGAATCGTCGCAATTGAACGTACCGTATCTATCGTGGTCGTCGAACCTGTCGAAGCAGTTTGAGCTTTACTTGTTGTCGCGATAAATGTTGGTGGGATTTCAGACTCGCTTGTGGGATTTCGCGCAGGCAATCAGGCGTTACGGTTAAACTCCGGCTAATTGAACATCGAGCCGCTCCTAGTGCGGCAGCTCGACAACTTCGTTATAACAATTATTGGCAGCAAATACGTTCTGCAGCTTCGTCTTGTTTTACATAGCGTTAAAAGTCTGACTCTAATTCGTTGCTAATCCTAATTGCTTCACCTCACTTTCATGGATCCCGCTCTTTGAGCTCTACCTCTTCAATCTTTCATTCCGCAACCCTCCTCCGATATATTCAGACCATCTCCGTTCACAATGGATCTGTACTCCTCTTCCGCCATTAACGACCTCTCACCAGAAAGAATCATTGACCAAATCCGCACACGCATCGCCAGCCTCAGACAAGCATTATCACGCATCCAAGCGAGTATCGACCCCTCCAACACCAACCCAAACCACCACCCACTCCCCCCATGGCAAGCGCAGGCCCTCCTCCCCGCCCACGCAGCAGCTGCTAACAAGCGCACCCACAGGAAAGACCTCGAAGCGTTCCACGCCGCCGCGACATCGCACCTGGCCGCGCTGTACGACACGCTGGCGGACCCCGCGCGCAAGCGGTTCCTCGCGCAGGCCCACGTCTACCCCACCACGCACTTCCCGCGCGCCGCTGAGTACATGATCGAGCTGCTGCTGCGCAAGCGCCACCACCCGGCGGTGGCGGACTGGCTGGAGCGCGGCGTCGCAATGGGCCTGCGCCTCGAGCAGCCGTCGGAGCGCGGAGACGACCCGCGCAGCGTCGATTGGGAGGACTTGTGGCGGTGGGCTGGGCCGGCGTCCAGTGGCGTGGCGTCGGCGGTGTTTCCGGAGTTTGTGAGCGAGGAGGAGGGCGTGGCTGTGAGGAAGGGTAAGGAGCCGGTTGGTGAGGCGACGGGGCCTATGATGCCGATTGAGGACGTGCTGCGGTTTATGGTATCCGGAGAAGGGAGCTGAGGCGTTGCGGTGATGGGCTGGTCGCGATATGCAATCAGAAAAGAAGAAGGTTGGGCATTTCAAATGGCGCTTGATCGGGCAACGATAGGAAATGTTGGACGATTTGGCAATTACACTTTCCGGTGTGCGAAGATATGAAAATCGCATCACTGTAAGCAGTATGATACCCCAACTTGCGTACCTAAGCTTACATTGAATGCAGCGTCACTGCAAAAGTTATAGTGGACGTGACAATCTTAAATAACACTATAAAAATTTAAAAATTTATCTAATTAACAAAAAGCACTTGAAGATGGCAATCTTGAATTGTACTATGAATTAAACCAATCTAGTCTGATGAAGGTGCAGTATAAGGTAACAATCTCGAATAGCATCAACCTAAAATGTAATCCACCACCACCAGCACATGCCGAAGGCCAACGAGCTCGAATGTTGCTGCCGTTCGAAGTGCTTAGGATCTAGTCAGCCTCCCAGCTGGCCAGATCCCGAAGACTGCACTTCGAACGGCAGTCACATTCGAGCTCGTTGGCCTTTCCGAATTGGAGAGGCATGTGCTGGCGCTCGTCACGATGGAAGTTGCGGGCTTGTGAATCTTTCTTGGGCTTTTCCAGAAGCATCGTCGCACGAGGAGCCCATGTCATACGATCGTGCGGACCGAAGTAAATGCTACGCTCTCTAAGCGTCTCAACGTAGCGAACACCGGGTGGGAAACGACGACGGGCGTACCGCCTCTTGTGGAATAGCGTCATCCATATGTCGTCGCCTACAAGATTTGTCAGTCTGTGATAGTCATAATCTGCAAGTGGCGACTCAGATGAACCTTCATAAGGCTTAATCGACATTTGAATGTTGTCTTCATCGTCTTTGCATTCTTTGTCTAAGCCGCGATTGTGAATAAACTCATTACGCATTTCGGCGAATTGTTCGAGTTGCTTCATATACTGCGTCTTCTGAGATGTTTTGACGAATCCAGCCAGTTTTACGTGTCGATGCTGTCTGTAGATGAATGGCTTAGCATGTTTCAAGATGAGATCTACGATCTTCTTGTGACAGAATGGCTTGATATCCTTGATATTCTGAATTGGAAGAAGCGGATAGAGCTGAGCTGGGTGAGTGATGTGAATAATAAGTTCTTCCAAGTGCTCCAACACGTTCATCTTAAACGTGTCGATTGATCCGATATACCATTCATGACGATTCCATGGTTGATTTTTTTTCGGGCCACGAGTGTAGATATTTCCGAAGAGCATGAGAAAATCATTGTCACTGAGGTGCAGCTCGATGTATTGGATCTGGTTGAGATGCCTCATTGGCATGAGGTTGAAAAATCTTTCTACAGCGCTGTAACTGTAGAACACAAACCTCACTTGACTGTATAAGACTTTCGAAGCTTCGTGATATACTTGACGATTAACATGCAGGAGACGGTGATTATGTCCTCCAGGCGGATAGAAGTCGCGAGAACTCAACCTTTTGCGGAATGGCGTGGTGAACTTAGCACCGTTCTCATCTCTCTCGGGAAACAGAGCTAAATCGTAAATTGTATTTCGAACTTCTGGCGGAAGTTCAAAGAGTCGGAAGGTCTGCCCAGTGTAGTGCCAATATCGATTCATACAATTCTGGTGTTGAACGGGGTCAAAAGTTAGTTCTGCTTTGATACGCCTGGACATCCAGTCCTCCAACGACTGCCACTCTCCGTCTTTAACCCAGACAGCTGCTCTGCCATATGGACTAAGGTTCACTCTAACAGGCAGAACTTTTGGAGCTTCATATCCTTGTCGAAACCGGTAGAGCGTGATGGGTTCAAGGGCTGAAGTTTCCACAACATACCTGTATGTATCGATAGGTACAGGCGTGATGTCCAACTCGACCTCATATAGCCAGACGCTCTTCCTGCGAATTGTATTGTACGTACAGAGTATTGCTGCGTGAATACGAGCTGTTGAAGGTGGAGGGTTGTATCCAAAGGATTGGAGATTATGGCTGGTCTGGGGTCCTGCGCTGCTGCTTGTGGAAGTTGGGTTACCGGCATTGAACAAGTTGGCTCCAGCAGATGTATTCAACCCCGAATAGCCAGTGGTATTGTTGTCCATACTTGCTGATGCTACTCGCACAGAAATATCGTGAAATCAGGGGTTTGTTACTCGTAGGAGAAGTGTGCGAGCTGGGGTGTTGGACCAGATTAGAAATGCATAGATGACTCGGCTAGTATCGTCAATGGCAACGGCAAACGTCGGCTCTATCGACAAAAGGCAAGTGAGAAGACCACATTATCTTTCTTGTGATATATGGAATAACATTGATCAAAAGACTTAAGGGGCGTCCCATTGAATTCAGCACGTCGATGGAGTTCACTGCTTTCCCAAAATCAGAACATCGTGGAGATCGGCTTATAGTGTGTTTTCTATCTGCGAGGCTGCCTTTGATGAGATTTTCTTGGTAGTCCTTGATCAGAAACGCTTGACAGGTGCATTCACAATATCCAAGCTCTTACAAAAGCAGTCTTCATTTCTGGCTGTACGTACGCTTCTGCACTTTGTCAGTCGAATATGGTGAGCTTCGCAGGCATAGTACTTACAGCCATTACAGCAACTGTTCTCTGCGTAGAGTAACAATGCCCATTTTACAATGATAGCATCATGCCGACATAAAGCTTGACATCTCTTTATCACTCGTTTAATCCTTCCCAAATTCTGAAAACACAACCATGAACAACATCAAGGCATGGTTCGAGCCAAATCATACACCTCACAACGTCGTACGCGTTTGTCTCATAGCAGAGCAATGCATCTTCCTCACATTTATCTTTCACAATAAATGCTTTGCCATAGGTAACATCCAATGCGCTGCCGTCAACCATAGCGTTGTAATTGCCCACTTTTTTGACTTTCCCACCGCGTATTGTTGCTTCCCTAAGATCCAACGAGCCAAATAGGTTCAGAACCCGCGCCAAAATACTCTTGTCGGTGAGCGTTCCATAGAAGAAGTACCATACCGGGTACTCATCTTGCCTTAGCCTGAACTACCTCTCCACAGAGGATGGTCGAAATTGCGGAAGAGTCGTCGATGGAATGCCCAATGTCGGATAGCATGTGCAGGAGTCGAAGTTCTTTAGTGCTTTGGTCTCTGTAATGAAGAGAGGTTTCAAGACTAGCCCCTGACGTGATATCCAGCTATCGATAGCGAACCTCCCAGGAACCCCAATGCTACACACCTGCACCATTTCTCCAGTATCTTCAGAAGTACCTTCTTTAACTTCAGGCATTTCCGCCAAAGCTGCTGCAGCCTTTACTTTTCCAGGGGTGTCGAGTGGTGCCGCAAGGATGATATAAACGGTTTGTCGAAGTTCGAATGCGGTGGGTTTCCAGACTGCCTTCTGAACTTGCAACTTACTGACGCTAGCAATTTCGGTCTCGGTGTCAGATCGACTATAGCCCAGTGACATCCACGTCTGTATAACCTTCTCGTTCTGTGTTTCGGGAGAGTCGGCGTTGAACGCCATCTCCTCAAGTTCTATGAGCAAATTGATGTCCATTTTCGAAGCGAATTCGGTATCGGGTCTATAGACTCAAGGGTTTGCATTTGTATGTTCGGGAACATTAACATATTTATGAAAGTTTTCAGAACACATTTCGCCTGGGAAGCGTTGTTGATATAGAATTTCACTCGTTCTGACTCACCATCTCGGACAAAACTGTCGTAGAATCTAAATTTCTGCAAGATAATCTCTTTCGGACACGATACCCATGGTTCGAGACAAAATCGACCGATTACCAATTTGGGCTTGAAAGACGGCCCATATATGAGCTCCACATGGGAAATATAGTTGGGTGGATCGTTGTGGTACGCACATATCCTGACCGACGCTGACCAAGTGTGATAGCTTAAGGTACGATTGGTGCGTGTACGATATTGTAGATTTACCCCGGAAAACAGCGTCATAAACCACCGAAAACGGGGTCCGACCTGCCATTAGATTGTTTGATGTTTAGTAGTTTAAGTCGTGCAATACTCAACTATTTAAAGAAGCCGAGATGTGCCAAGACTTTACCAAGACCTCCTGAAGAACCAGTAATTCGACATGCACATGTACAAAGCGTTCGCGAGTCCAGGGGCCGGTCTCCTTTTGGTACGGCGCGAAAAGGCTCCTCACCTCCTAAACATGAACCACCTCGTCACCTGCTGCAGGTACCCTTCAATGCATTCGTTTTTCTTCGTCATGAGCTCCCCAACTCCAGGACCTGATCTCACCTTGCTCCAGGCAACCAGCTGCCGCAGCTAGCATCCCAGTTACTGCGCCCTCGTGCGAGCTATCGTATGAGAAACTCAACAACAATGGTTGCCACACCAGGGACATAGGAAATTAAACACTCAGCCCCGTTTTCTTCACCACGAATAAATATCATATCATTCCACCCTCCGCACCACCTTAAGTGAATCCCTCGACCTTGGCATTAGGTTTGACACCAATGAGTTGCCATTCCAAACACATTGTTGTGGCATTTGGTGACTCGAATGATGCGGTGACGGCATTGCTGTTGTCCACTGTGCAAGTGGCCTAAGTGACTGCCTTCAGTATATTAATGCCATCCTTTTCTTTCCTCCCTCGTGGCTAGACTTCATGCACGGAGTGTGCTATTCCAAGAGACAAACCCCCTATTGTCAATCTACCTGGCTTCATCATAGCCGAACGCTCTATATCCAAGCTCCGTAAACTTTCTCCAACATGATGTCACCTGTCTCTATTCTGCCACTTCTTGTTCTCGGCATTTTCCTCGCCATATTCCATGTCTGCGATGCGGATCCGGATTTTCTTCATGGTCACGGTGATTCCTCCAAATGTCTGGTGCAACAAAATGGGACAACTGAAAAAAATGTTGGAGTTGTCGCAGGCAATAGCACTGGTTCTCCGCTCAAGTTCGGCCTTTCTCAGACTTATAACTCGCCGGTGGGCCTGAATATCACAAAAGATTTCGTACAGTCGATCCAAACTGGGAGTTACACGCTGGGCGATGAAGAGCTGTACTCGTTCAACATCACGTCAACCCTTGGCCAAGATTCCACCGTAGTCGTCCAATGGGGTCCAGCTATTGAAGGCAGTGATGTCGGGACCTTCTACCTCCAGAACGGTGTCGTGAGCGGCAACATTGACGGGCGAGCGTTCCTTCCATTCAGTCTAGGCCAAGGTAATATCACCGTGACCTTCGCTGATGGCCAACCTCCGCCGGTGCTTCATCCAAAATCCAATACAACCGCCCTGGTCCAGGTTATCCAAGACCAACTCCCACAGGCATACCCGCATTGCGTGCCTCCTCTCCCCGCCAGCGGAAACTCCTCCAGCGCCATCCTACCACGGCAAGGCACCCCTCTGGACTGGACGCAAACGATCGCGCACTCAACCGACTTCGACGACGGCGCGTGCTTCGCGTGCAAAGCGGCGGCCGACGCCGCCGCCGCCGCCGGCTACGCCGGCTGCGGCTTCGTGTGCGGGTCGATCTTCCTGTCGTGGATGTGCGGCAGCTGCATCTCGGGCGTGACGAACACGTACAACAACGCGCAGGCCGCGTGCCAGGCGAGCACCAACTGCTGCAAGAACCGCTGCGGCAGCATCTTCGACGGCTGCTGCGGCGTCACCGAGGTGTGCTTCCCGGGCTGGTTCAACCTGTGCTGCGACGCCGACACCACGCCGTGCGGCATCGACCTCTGCTGCGCCGCCGACCAGACCTGCTCGGCCGGCTCCTGCTGCCCGACGCCGCAGGTGTGCGGCGCCGGCGCCGCGCTGTGCTGCCCCGCCGGCCAGACGTGCGACGCCGCGGGCGACGCCTGCTGCCTGGACTGCGGCGGGCCGTGCTGCGCGGGCAACGTGTGTCTGGGCGGGACGGCGTGCTGCGCCGAGGCGGACGTGTGCGGCGACGTGTGCTGCCCGTCGGACGCGGGCCTGCTGGGCACCGGCCACTGCCTCGCCGACGGGCTGTGCTGCTACAACGACGAGATCGATGCTGGCGGCCTGTGCTGCAACGCCGGGGAGGTGAACTGCGGCGGCCAGTGCTGCTCGGGCACTTGCGAGAATGACCAGTGCGTCCAGACGAGTCAGGGCTGCCTCGCGGAAGGCGGGACGGGCCAGACTTGTAGTGTGCAGAATCCGGCGTGCAGTGGATTTGCGATATGCGAGAATGGCTGCTGTATTGAGCAGCCGAAGTAGAGGCTCCCTTTTTTTTTTCTTTGACTCGCTACCATAGGTTTTTTGATCAATGTCAAGAATGGTCAGCTTTGCCCAGTTGTGATTAAGGTACTCAACCTCGTTGATCAACCTCTTTCCTGTCGTAATTGGGGTTTAGCCCAGTGATTTGTCCCTCACGCCGAAACAACATCTGACCAACAACATCCATTAAATCCAACCGTGTTCATTATTATTGCGCTGTTGGTTTAGATAGACCTAGCTGTTCTGGTGCGTTTTAGTGCGTTTTCAACTATCCAGTGGTAGGAGCGTGTCTTTGTCGAGTGCGTGTTTCAATAGAACATTTGGCAGACACAGTTATGGCTGTCGTTGTATTTGAGGTTTTCCTATATCTTTGATAGGCATAAGACTCGGAAGATATAGAGAATACATGCGAAAATGACGAAATCCTTTTCTGGCGAGAGAGCTATGAGTCTCGAGAACATCTACTTGCGATTCCTGTAATTAATACATTCCATGATGGAGTCCATGCTCTTCAAATCAATATACCTTCAACGGAACAAAGCGCTGAGCCAAGTCCATTCCTTTTGAGTGCGTTCATTTACAATTGCGCTGGATATCCTGTTGATCAAATTCATCAAAGCCGCATATGGATCGCGGTCCTCGCCGAAATGTGATAACACATCTGAATAAACCCCTCTCCCCATAGAGCGCGAGACTCGAAACTGAAGTCGGCCTTAAGGGTAGGTGTCTCGATCTGCAACCAACAAATTAGTCCTGAGAACAGTAGTGATATGACATCTGATTTTGGGTATCTCGTCGGGAAAGGCTGAGAACAACAAAATGTATGTGTGGGATACAGTGCTTTGCAAAATTGGCCAATGCGGTGCGTGGGTATCAAAAACTTCCCAGTTCCAACCAACCCTCAACGTAGCCCATCCTACGTCCAGCGTCGCTATTCATGAACCGTTCAAACTCTTCGTATGAAAGGCGGCCAGGTCCACCACGGGTCCCAATTTCTCGCTCAATTTCACTCAGCTCCGCTAGATATTTGAGACGCTCGCCGGATGGAGGACCGTCAGAAGCTACTGGCTCACTTGGCTGTGGTTCGGGTGCCGAGACGTCGATCTTGATCTTCCCATCTGACATATTCAAAGAACCCTTCGCCAAATCAGGAGGCGGTCCCTTGCCAAGAACCATGAATGCAAATCGAGCAGTGAGTTCATCTCGCAATGCTGCTTCAATGTTTTCCTGGTTGTGATCTCCTGGCTGGTCTGCATGAGAACTGCTAGACTGAGAAGGCTCCTCCTCCAACGCAGTAGGCGTACTCGGACGCATATGAGGAAGAGTAGGATCCACGTTCTCCTTGTCATCATCCTGGTTCAGAGAGTCTTGAACGTGATGCTCTACTTGAGCTTCGGCCACACTAGACCGATTTTGATCGACTTCATCCTGTTCTTCATGATCTGGACCAACTCCATTCGGAAGTCGTGGAGTGTCCTGTGCCAATTCTGGAGACGGCGACATCGATCTCTGCAAACGATCCTGCAAATCAGTTTCGTCAAGAACCGAATATCCGCTCTCTTCAAGTAGTTCATCGAGCGACTGCTCCTGGACTTTCTTCTCTACATCGCTTACGGCCTCTGCAGTGTCGTTGCTTAGATCTTGCTTCATTTTCTCTGCGCTGTCTGCCGCAGCCGCCGTCGCCACAAGCGGATCTGCAGCTTCCATCGCTGCTCTTCGCTGCTCTTCTTGGCGTTGTTCCAAATACTGCTTGATTTCTTGACGCCATTTGCGACGTTCAATCTTGGTCACATAAGCAGCCATAGCAAGATCTTCCTTCTGCTTGAACAAGGGATCCAAAAGTTCGTTGATGCCCTGTTGGGTCACTTGGTACAAGACATCCTTCCCGAAGTCCTTCTCTGCTTCAGGGATTTTGTACTTGCGTAACCGTTCAGCGAGCTTTGAGTGGCCTGTGTAATCCGTTTGTTTGTCAACTCCGTCTGGTTTCCGTAGTGGCGCTTTTGCAGACGAAGTTAGATTCGGAGGTACTTCTCCGTGATCTTTCGATGATTCGACATCGCCTATACAAGGAAGATGATTGGCTTCATCCGGTCGCGGAGCATCGTCTTCAGCACTTGCGGTATTTTCGGATTCCTGGAGATCTTTGAGGTCTTCTGGTGGTATCGCACCCTCCTCTTCATCCGTGTAGAACTCCCTACGTTGCCATCGATCTTTGAGTACATCATTTCGAGCTTCATTGACTGGTTGTCCATTGTATGTGAATTCGACCTCTCGCGTAACAGCCTCGCCATTTTCAGACTGCACCTTAATGGACATACCAGATACAGATACAGGATCTCCAGTATCTCGATCCAGCGGAAATCCGGCGTTAAGCTCCCATGCATTACCAACAACGATGGCTCGACTGATCTGATCTTTTCCATCCTCATGCGTTGGTGATTGTCCATGTCTTTGATCACCGAAAACATTCTTAGATTTCTGATATGTAGTTCGATCTCCTGGAGGTATGGGGGAACCGAATGCAGCGCTGAGTGGCTGACTTGAGTTTATGAGGTCAATAGATCCATCAATTGTAAGATCTTCATCTGCTTGCTGAACGGCGAGTAAGTCGTGTGTGATCTCTTTTTGGATGGCGTAAAACGCTCGGAACATTCTCAAAAAGTCCTTCCTTGAAACGAAGCCATCCTCATCGATATCATAGCCGTCAAAGACTTTTCGCAGCTTGTTGACGTCTTTCATTTTGCCATACAACGTTGCAAGGCCTTTAAGGAACTCCTCAAAGCCGATCAAACCGTCGCGGTTGACGTCATAAAATGCGAACATACGGTCGTAAATTAGATTAGGTTTGGGTGGAGTAACCGAACTCAACGGCGTGAAGGTCTTGTCGAAAGCTCGACGGTTGATTGCGGCGCCGATACGACTCGGATCTGCCTCCCATCGCTCGTCTGCCAGACAGCTAAACTGATCGTAATACGCATCGACTTCATGAAGCTCAAACTCTGTTTCCTTGACCATGCGCTGGCGAAAGTCGTGTCGAAGACTTCGTAGCATGAGTTGTGGTCTTCCAGGGTATATCACTGGTTGAGACTGTCGCGGATTGCCCAAGAAGGGTGCAGGAATTCTGACTTTGTAGAAGAGATGGGTTTTGTCATGCATGGACTGAGCTTCGCAATCCGAACATAAGTCGTAGTCGGCACAGTTTGCGCATCGCCATCGTATTCCACGGATGGGCTTACTGTCGCACTGATTACACTTAACGCCGCGGTGAACGTATCCCTCTTCCCGTGACTGATGTTCTGCTATGTAATAGAGCATCTGCTTAAGATTCTGTCCCTCTCGAGAAATTGAAGGACCAGCAATGTCGCTGAGTTCTGTTCCTGCAACCGTCCGCGTATCTTCATTTGGTATGGAAATGGCCGGCGGCGGTGGACCTTCTGCACGGTTTGCGGTCTCGAATTCGAATTTGTTTATCGCATACTCGATAGCGTCGGGAGCGATATCAAATCGAACAAGGTTCTCTGTCATGTTCTCGCGAGAAGCGCCTGGCGAACAGTGTCGCGAGAGCCACCTGTAGGCGAAGTCTCCCTGAAAAGACCGCAGTTGTTCCTCAGTAAACTCATAGTTTGGCAACTGGAACGCTGCACGCAGAGCTTCCAGTGAAGCCACATTCGCGCGCGTTAGAGGTCGGATATGGATGGTGCCTGTAACTTCAATCGCCATGGTGCCATATACCTCCGATGGAGCAACTCTTTGATCCCGTGCAAGTTCTCTTTCTGACATTTCAGATGTGTATTCACTCTCCCGTGGATATTCCGCACGAGGAGACCTTCGTCGGCGATAGACGGCATTGCTACGATGAAGGGGATGAGGAGGCGCGGTTTGGTAGCTCCTGTAGATGGCATAGCAACCAAAAGCTGCCAGGAGGCCCGAGATGGTAAGGACAGCAGGTTGGTATCGCGATAGCGACGAAGATGTGACAGAATTCTGGGCCATGGTGCCGCGTATTCAGGTAGCCGATGCTGTAAGAAGCCGCTCGAAATGAATCGCTCGTTCTTTGTTGTTGGAACACCACATATCGAGAAGGAGAGGTGTCAACAGTGCAAAGCTGAGAAGCTGCGAGGAGAGGCACCAACGTGTGATGAGGAAGGTGGTGTCGATGGGAAAGGTTGTTGGGTTTAAGAAATAAATTTATGTCGGGTTGTTCCACACCCCAAAAGCGCGATTCAGGGTCGCCACAATTAGAGCTCATGACAAGTTCAGCCACAAATCGGAGTGACATCCGTAGTATGACCTCTCGCTACGTACGGAGTACATGCTAAACATTTGTATGACTTTCAACCTACAAATCTGATAATATGTCCACATCCATGATGGCGACTTTTTGATCGAAGTTGGAAGCGACTTTGATTGAACTTACACCAAAGAAGTGATCCTCATGCCTTGCTCATCACTCAACTGTTCAGTTTCCGACTCTGTGTCATTTAACGCGGATCCTGATGTTGTAAGCTTCATCGGTTTGTTTATGCTGAAGCGATACCAGATCACTTATCGTACTATACTCCAGGCTTGCCCAGGAACAGGTTTTCCTAAGACTTGAGATGGCAGTCGTCTATGTCTTGGGACCTTTGCCGCTGTTTTTGGAGGGTTTTGCTGCTTTTTTTGGGCGGCGTTTGGCCCCAGGCATCCCATGCCTTGCATGCGCCAGGCGAAGTGGGAAACTCACATCTGGGAGCTCCAGTCACGGAGTACAGATAGTAGTGTCATTTAATTCCAAGCTCACAGTGGCTGTTCACCCAAGGCATCAATCCCTCGACCCCGCCTCTCAAACGCGTTTGGGCGGTCGCGAGACTTAGCGACTGCGACTGAGTCTTACACCGTGCTGATGAACCGTTTTGAGACCATAGTGTTCGAAATGTGGCCGCTCCTCGAACGGATTCTCGCAATTTTTGGTCTCCTCCTTGCTTTTTCTCTTTTCTTCCGCTTCTGTTCCTTCGTCTATTTCTACTACATCCAAGGATCAGGCATCAGAGCGTACCACCATGGCAAGGAGCCTTGGGCCGTCGTCACCGGCTCGAGCGCAGGTATCGGCTTCGGCCTCGCCCGTGAAATCACAAAGTACGGCTTCAACGTTGTGCTAATCGGGCACAAACCCGATGAACTTGGCCAGGCGGCCGCGCAAATCGAGCAATTCTCCCCAAAAGCCAAGACCAAGATCATCGTCCTGGATGCAGCAAAAGCGTCCTTCGCGGACATCGAAAAGGCACTCGAAACAGCAAAGATTCGACAGCTTAATGTGACCGTCTTGATCAATAACGTTGGCGGTCGAGGCGACGTCTTCACAAAGCACTACAAGGCCTTCCCGGACTACACACCCGCGGAAATCGACAGCGTTTTGGCCATCAATAACCGCTTTATGGTCTACATGACGTCGCTCATGATCCCCGTCCTGTCGTCCAGCAATGGCCGCACGCTTCTTGTCAACATCGGTTCGATGGCTGACGGCGGCGTGCCGTATCAGACGCTATATTCAGGGACCAAGAGCTTCATCAAAGGCTTCTCGAACGCGTTGGCCTGGGAGCTCGAGGCCGAAGGTTACAACATCAACGTCGTTGACGTGGTGCCGGGTGAAGTCAGAACACAAGGGCATAATGTAGAGTTGGGATGGGCGATCGTGAGTGCTGAGGTGTTTGCGGAGAGTGCTCTAAAGAGGGTGGGGCCCGGGAGAGGGAGGTACATTTTGCCATATTCGAGACACAGGGTTTTGCAATGGATTACGCACCATTTGCCTGAGGATATGCTGAAAACTGCGGCGACGAAGAATATGTGGAAGATGAGGGATACGTTTGATGGGAAGCCAGTAAAGAAGGATTGACGTACTACCGATTACACTGGTTTGTGGAGAGCTAGTCCAGACAGGAAGAGAATTATTTACGTTTGGATCCGAGTAGAATGGTTGGGTCGTAGTTGCAAAGTTATAGTGATCCATAATTATCTGCTGAAATTCCAAGCCTCAAACGCGGTGCATGCTTTAGTCAGACAATGTTAATCAAGTGTTGTTTAGCTGCAAGGCTTTGGTCATGAGTTAACGTGTCAGATTTGTTGTCAGGTGTAACTATCGAAAGGGAGATATGATACTTCACCAGACAGGACGGTCATACGCATAGTGAAGAAAGAATGGCTCAACACAATAATAGGCTCGAAGAACTGTATCAGCGGCCTCTATTCAGAGTGTGGATGTTCGCCGTAAGTATACTTCTATTCTCGGCGATTACCTATGCAGCTATTAAGGGATATCCTTTCTAGATATAAATTAATCGTACCTCCAAGTTTGGTTAGAGGGAAAAGGAAATTGATAGCTCCTCTGACGATTTGTTCTGGCGATGTTAACACATTTTGAGGCTCACACTTGCACTTATGCCTTATTCAAGCTCGCTCAGAATCAAATTAACCGGATTTTTAATAATCATGCTCCATACGAAAGTCTCCAAATGTGACATAGAGACGAGAGTTCAATTCTTCTTCTCCGATTCTATAATACAACAAGGGGGTATCAAATGAATTAGACACTTTTATTTGCCTTCTCGAGGCTCTCAATGCTGTTCAGACAAACGAGGATGATCTGGATGCTCATGCCGAATGACATCGTCACACCGCACACAGAGATCGTTTTCCTTGGGTGCAAGGTACCTCCAGCACCGAGCACATTTGTGCGAGCTTGGCATGACTACCCTGATCTTCGCTTTCAGGTCTGTATCTAGCTCGAAATCGTGGTCTGCGACCACGCTGTCCTCCTTTTTCATGCTCTCGATCATGTCTTCTTGATGGATGACTACTTGACTAACGACAAAGATGGCGGCAAGCTGCGTCTCCATGTCCTTATTGAAAACAGCAGTGATGGTCGAATCTTTGGCAGACGCCGTCGGAAGAAGAATATGCACATCCGACTCCAATCCGCTCCCAATCACCTTCTTCGTACGAAGAACCTCTTGCGCCAGTTTGATCGCTTCATTAGTCTTTTGCAGATATCGCAGAGTCTTTTCTAGCTTTTCTTCATCTAGATTTGCCGCCTCCAACTTCCAAACTCGTCGCAACGGTTGTTCATCCACGTTTTTAATTGGGAGCGGTGCGTAGTCCCAAACTTCTGTAACGAGGAGCGGTGTAATGGGTCCAAGCATAACGAGAAGTTTGTTTAACATCTCGTAGAGAACACATTGAGCCGGTAAACGTTCCTCTATTGAGCCAGTATAGAGACGATCTTTCAGAGTTTCGAAGTAGAATGCTGATAGGTCGAGGTTGATGTAACGATTTATCGCGTTTACGACCTTGAAGAACTCGTAATTCTCAAAATACCCATGAACCTCCCTCTCCATTTTCCGGAGTTGATATAATGCGATCTTGTCGATGAGTCCGTTAGGATTTGGTTCCAATTGTTGTACTTTTGAAGGGTCATAGTCAGAGAGAGCTCCGAGTAGCCATTTGAAGGTAACTCTGTATTTGTGCAAAGCCTGGTGCACGCTCTGGAGAACAGGCTGCCCGATTACGACATCGTGCGTGTAGTCATTGCTCGCAACCCAAAGACGTAATGCATCTGGGCCTAGCGAGTCATATGTCGGTTTGTGCGAACCCTGCTGGCTTCGCTGTTTCCGCGGTTTCATCGGTGGTAGTAATGTACCATTTATAATCTCGTCAGGTGTAATCGTGTTTCCAATACTCTTGCTCATTTTACGGCCTTCTTGATCAAGAGTGAAGCCATGGGTGATGAGCTTTCTGAAAGGTGCTTTCGGCGGATGTTGATTCATCGCTTGCTGATGTGCGATGTACGTCAAGAGGGAAGACTGGAACCAACCACGATGCTGGTCTGAACCTTCAAGATAGACCTCTGCGAGTGTCTCGCCATCTTCTCTGGGTTCTAGGAGTGTCCAGCTTGTGCCGCTATCGAACCACACGTCCATGGTGTCCCTTCCGCGTTCGTATCTGCCTGTAGGAAGCCACTCTGGAATCCATGCCGGTTCATCTGGTACATCGTTGAACCAAGCATCAATACCACGCTCTTCAACTTGTTTCATGATGTGATCTATCACTCGATCGTCCATGACGGCTTCTCGATCGTTCTCTGTGATCCGATATAATGTCGGTATTGGCACACCCCAGGCTCGTTGCCTTGAGATACACCATTCGCTTCTACTCTTCGTGAAACTCTCTAGTCGGGTTCTACTAATATCTGGTATGAACTTCACGCTTTCCAACGCTTTCATAGCATCCGCCTTTAGACTATCAACATCTGCAAACCATTGCTTCGTCGCTCGGATAATAACAGGCTCCTTAGTACGCCAATCGATCGGATACTTGTGAGTAATTTCATGTTCCGCAATGACTCTCTTGCCAAAGTCTGTATCTCGTTGTTCCAATGAATGCAAAAGATCGAGTACTGCACGCGTCCCATCAGTAAGTACGTACTTGCCAGCCAACCTCATAGCATCATCATTCGGTAGTGTATTTGCAGTGAATCTGCCTTTATCATCGACTGGTGCAAAGGCTGGTATTCCAAGTGGATGACAGAGATTGTAATCGTCCATGCCGTGACCTGGAGCCATGTGAACAAGACCAGAACCAGACTCCGAAGAAACCCAATCGGCGTGATAGATGTGCTTCGGCGCTGATGTACCACATGGATTTCGGTAGATTGTTCCGCCAGTAAGCTCCGAGCCCAAAATCCCATCGGCGACAAGATCAACTGAGATATCGTTTCCCAACACAGAACGTAAGTACTCGAGTCTGCTCCTAGCCAAGATCATCTGACGAGGTGTTCCATCTCCCAGCGTAACGATACAATACTCCAAATCTTTATGACATGCAATCGCCATGTTGGCCGGCAGCGTCCAAGGTGTAGTCGTCCAAATCAGCAGACCCAAATCCTCAGGCAATAGATTGAACCGCTTTTTCAAGCTTTCTGGAAGCCTTACAACCGGACACCGCACAAACGCCGCAGTGCTCTTGTGATTCTCATCGTACTCGAGCTCCGCCTCGGCAAGCGCAGTGCCAGAGCTAGGACTCCAGTAGACCGGCTTGAACTCCTGCGCAACCAAGCCCTTGGCCACCATCTCCTTAAAGACGCGCAGCTGCCGGAGCACATAGGCGCGATCCATAGTGCGCCACGCGCTCTCCCAGCCGCCCATGACCGCCCACTGGCGAAATCCCGCTCTCTGCTCCTCGACCGTGCGCTCCGCCAGGACCCGCGCCGCCCGCCGCACCGCCGCCGCTGCCAGCCCATCGTGTTGCGTGTGCAGCGCCTGCAGCGCCTTGAGCTCAATGGGCAGCCCGTGGCAGTCCCAGCCGGGCGTGTAGGCGACGCGGCGGCCGCGCGCGCTCTCGAACCGGCACACGACGTCTTTGAGAATCTTGTTGAGGGCGTGGCCGACGTGTAGCGCGCCGTTCGCGTACGGCGGCCCGTCATGCAGTACAAAGGGCGCGGCGCTGGGCGCGGAGCGTGTTGCTTGCTGCCAGGTGTAGAGGTCGTCCGTGGCTTGCTGGAGGTATGGAGAGGGGAGGACGGGCCGCGCGGGGAGGGAGGACCGCGGGAGGTGTAGCGTTTTGGTCCATGAGAGGAGGGGACGGGTTGGGAGGACCATTGACGCGATGGCGTCTTGAGACGGATGATGCTGCGGAGTTGAAGATGGAGGTTGCCGAATTCGACATTTTTTTTGACGATGCTTCAGGCCATAAGGCTGAAGAGAATAGACGGAGCCAGCGACAGCACGAGGTTATTATATAGCTATTCTAGAGCTATAATCGTTCAATTTGAATTGGAATAGCAAGCTTTGGCAAAATTGCGGTTTCTTCTAAGATCAACTCCACATGAGTCAAAGGTTGTAGAAGACGAAGCCATTTCTCAGCCTTGGGTGACACAGTCTTCTCGGGTTTGATTGGTTATTGAGCAAGGTACGCGGATAAGATATGAGTTGATCGACAACCCCTTTAGAGCTAAGCTATGTGGTCTATCCAGAAGTCATGTCTCTCCAATCGTTTGGTTCAGAAAGTTCTCGTTATCCACGGTTGGATGCTGTCATGCGCCGACTCGATCCACATAAGGAACGCCAATTTCACCCGTACTCTAGTAGATCTGCACTTGGCAAACACTTCCGTTCCTCAAGACTTCAAAAATCATGCCGGGATAGCCACCGAAGAATTGTGCCTGACCTGCGTCTGCAATCACGCCGCTGCTTTCCACACCGCTACCGTCCTTCGCCTTGCCTTTTGCTTTGCCAGAAGAATTCGCTGGCCGGCGCATTTCGTCATCGTCATCTCCTTCCCAGCCGCCGAGTAACTCTCCACTACCACCCATCGAGTCTGAGGTAGATGCTCCTCCCCAACCACGATTGATAGCCATGGGTTGCTGCATGCTCTTTTCTTCTTCGTCGTTCTTGTACATCCCCTTGTATACCTCTTTGAAGCGGTTGTTGATGTCTTGCCAATTCATTTCACTGGTCAGCGGATCTTTGTAGACACCATCCGGTGAGGGAGTGTGACAGATCTCCCATCGAAGGCGGCGGTGCCGGTTGAATGCGTGACTAAACGGAATATTGCCGTGTATGAGAAGCTTGGTGGCAACAGGAGTGCAGCCAAGAACCGGCACAGCGTTGAGTCGCTTGTCTCGCATCACCGCTGTATCGGCATCAGTACCAGAGTGAGATGTGGGTCCAACAACCGGTTGCTCGTGCGGTGCGGTAGGAGACTGAGCAGAGATGGGACGCGGGTGCGGAGAGATCAAGATGTCGAAGCCTTGGTCATAATAGTTCCAAAATTCGTCTCCCAAGTCATCATCATTGATCTCTGCATCATCCAAAAATTCTTCTTCGTCATCCGTTTCAGCAGCGCTGGAAGCTGCTTGAGCGGAACCCCAAGATTCTGGTTTGAAGTCCTGCTTCGAACTACTACGACGTGAGCGTGAGTGGCTTTCGGTGCGAGGACGATGCGCAGAGGCAGGTTTGGGTTTCCTGTATATGTCGTCGGGTGGTCCGATAATGGTAATGAGATCTTGCGGAGTCGTTTCGCTCAATGTTATCCAGAAGCTTCTCGCGTTCTTGCGCACTAGCTCCACACGACCTTCGCCATGAATTCGCGCAAGCTCAATCTCCTTCACCATCCTCGAATAATCGGCACGCGTGGCACCGAGAACGGGACGACGAGGAAATGGCATGTCCATTGTGAATACCTGTCCACGGACTTTAGGCCAGGCCTCGCCATGGTAGATGCACATTGCACACGCTGGTTTGACCGCGCTGGTGTCTAAGAAGTTGACTGCAGCAGCCCAGTCACTGTTCAGGCTCTCTTTCCATGTTCCGGTCTGTACAGGAAATTTGAATGACACACCAGGATATGAGAGCGAGAACCAGTCAGACTTCTTATCTCGGTCCTTGTTTTCTACAAATTCTCCAGGCGTGGCTGGTCCAAACTGCTTGTAGATGCTTTTGAACGTGGGTCCTCTCTGGCTCCTTGGACGATCCTGCTTGAGAATATCCTTGCCATCATAGGTGTATCGCGCTTTCGTGAAGTCTGTCACCTCAATCATGCGCAGTCGTTGCTCTGGGCCATCGAAACGCAACTGTAGCCCTCGTTCGAAGAGCTCTAGAATGATAGGAACAGTGACGGGATGTTGATCATCAGCAAACACATTAACTTTTCCCAGCTCTTTCCTAACATGTATGCGGTGTAGGACGTGATGGAGGGTAGCTCCAAGAACTATAGCCAGAAGCAGTCAGCTATCGCGGGACAAGGTCGCATCTTTGCGCTTGCGTCTTCTCACCAAACAAGCCCACAGAAGTTCCCTGAATCACCTCAGCCTCCATATTGAAGAAGGCGACGGGATTCGCGAGAGAGAAGGTATCGAAATGGGCTCCTGCTTCCGAGCACAGGTCAACGTAATCGTCTTCCGGATCGTAGTTGGAGTCATCCGGGAGTGTTGAATTGGCGACACCATTCTTGGGAACCTCGCGCAATATAACACCTGTGATCAGGCCGCCATAGAAGATTGAGATGGCGTAGCTAGAGTTTATCACGGGAAGAGTGCAGTGGTTGGCCTTGTGTTGGTGGCTGTAGGAGTGTTTGTCACGAGCTCCGTGCTTGATGACCTGCTGGCTTTGACGTTGAGCAGCTCTGAGGGGCGCGGCCATGGCGGACGTGGAGTCGCGCCGATTGGCTGAAGCTTGCCTGACTCACTCTGAATTGCTATCTACCGTAAGAAGCTGTCGATGGTTGGATTTCAAGATCAGCGAGATAGAAATCGCGCTTGCTATCAAATTATTGTCCTAGCAAAGGTTGTTGTACTTTCATACCATCTCACTTCAGTAAGTACATATGATATTTCCGACTTCTGGAGCCACGGAAGTGAACTTGGAAGTGACCACAGGCTGTAGATGCACAGCAGACACTCATTTGAGAATGAAAGGCTACAAAGTCGCTCCTCATTTCTTCGCAGCAATTACACTCACATTCAACTATAATTAATTAAATCTATTAAAGATACTCCGTAGCGTTTTCACCTCCAGTATTGTCATGTTGTGTACGGAGTAGCTAGGTATCTTGTTGCCTCAGGCACTTAATTGTTCGCGTTGCTGAGCTTCTGTTTACAAACACAACCGGAAGCCAGATCCTGGTCCGTTCTACTCTGCATCCCAACTTCCCCTCCAACACTGCAACTGCATATCTTCAGGCGCGACATACCCTGCCAGCGCCATGAACAAACCAAATCCCAGATCTCGCATTATGCCTCCACCAAGGAAACCCGCTATCCCTTCGCGCGCACAATCGTCAACTCCAGCTTTGAATGGTCGCGCATCTCCTGCCGACTCTGTCGTCTCTTCCATTTCTCGAGCCCGCTCTCCGCCAGGTCAAACTAATGGCGTGAAACGCAAAGAGCGTGACTTTGACGACGATGACTACTCTGTCGAGACGAACATCAACGTTGTTGTGCGGTGCCGAGGACGCAACGATCGTGAAGTTAAAGAGAACAGTGGCGTTGTCGTCAGTACGGATGGCGTCAAAGGCAGAACAGTGGAATTGTCTATGGGACCAAGTGCTCTAAGCAACAAGACGTACCATTTCGACAAGGTGTTTAGTCCGGCCGCGGATCAGATTATGATTTTTGATGCTGTTGTTGCCCCAATCCTAGACGAGGTGCGTTCTTCTTCTCCATTCATCCTCGGTTGCTGACTATCTTGCGACAGGTACTTGCTGGATTCAACTGTACCATCTTCGCCTATGGCCAGACTGGCACCGGTAAGACATACACAATGTCAGGAGACATCAACGACACTCTTCCACTACCAGACAACGCTGGTATTATTCCTCGAGTTTTGCATGCGCTCTTTGCGAAACTCGAAGGTGCCGGCGCCGACGCGGTTGCTGAGAATTCTGTCAAAGTCTCTTTCATTGAGCTCTACAACGAAGAGTTGCGCGATCTTCTCTCGGTCGATGATTCCGTCAAACTACGCATGTTCGAAGAAACACGACAAGCCAAAGGTGGATCACAGAGCACTGCAACTCTGGTCCAAGGCATGGAAGAGGCGCATATTCAAACAGCTTCAAAGGGGTTGCAGCTCCTACGCAGTGGCTCGCACAAACGTCAAGTTGCAGCTACGAAATGCAACGACCTGTCTTCGCGCTCACACACCGTATTCACTATCACTGTCTACATGAAGCGCACGTCAGACACGGGTGAAGATTACGTCTCGGCCGGCAAACTCAACCTGGTCGATCTTGCTGGCAGTGAGAACATCCAGCGATCAGGTGCAGAGAACAAACATGCTGCCGAAGCAGGACTGATCAACAAGTCACTCCTCACTCTTGGTCGCGTTATTAACGCTCTCGTTGACAAGAAGAGCCATATCCCTTATCGCGAGTCGAAACTCACACGACTACTACAAGATTCCTTGGGCGGCAGGACCAAAACTTGCATCATCGCCACGTTGAGTCCAGCAAAGAGCAACCTTGAAGAGACTATCAGCACTCTGGACTACGCGTTCCGCGCCAAAAATATCAGGAACAAGCCTCAAGTCAATGCAACCGTTACCAAAAAGACGCTACTCAAGGAGTTCACATCGGAAATTGAAAAGCTGAAGGCTGAACTTATCGCAACAAGGCAGCGCAATGGCGTTTACCTGACACAGGAAAGCTACGATGAGATGGTAACGGAAAGCGAAAGCAGGAGGATCCTGAGTGAAGAGATGAAAGATAAAGTTGAAGCCATGGAAGTCAATTTGAGGAACAAAGTCCAAGAGCTTTTCCACTTAACGACTAGGTTTATGGGCTTGAAGAAGGAGAGTGACACAACCAAAGCAATGCTGGAAGGAACGAAGAGCATTCTGGAGAAAACCGAGAGTGTGCTGGAGCATACCAAGACGGCGCTGAAGGAAGAGGAGATGTTGAGGGCATCACACGAGAGGACAGAGCAGCGGCTTGTAGATATCGGTCACTCTCTGATCGACACTATTAGCGATGCTCAGAGGGATGTTACTGGTTTGAATGCGAAGTTGAGACGACGAAGCGATTTGCATGCCGACCATCGCCAACAGTGGAGCGCTACGCAAGCGCAAGTCACTGAGGCAACCCATTTGGTCGAAAAACGGCTACATCATTTCCAATCTGAGCAGAACGGGCTCATTGGCAAACTCAGCGAACGTATGGACGCTTTTGTACATGACGAATTGCAAAAGCTCGAAAACACCCAACAGTTCTTGCAACAAAAGGTTGACGTCTTCGAGCTGTCACGTAATGAAGTCAACGAACAGAACGCAAAGTCAAGAGACGAGCTGAACTCTGTTCTGGAAGAGATCAAATCACTTAGGGAAGATGTGAAGCAGAAAGTAGGCGCAGGCTTGAACGAGCTCTCTGCTACTGCCAACCGAATCTCTGAAGGTATCGTGACAGAGGTCGATGCTTTTCAGGCTCAGCTGCACTCATCCTATGCTTCTCTTGGAAGAGACTTTAAGACCACATTCGATGATCTCGTCCGAGAGCTTAATGAGCAGCGAGAAGAGTCGAAGAAGGCCCAAGATGCGATGGTGAATGCCAACATCATCCTTTCCGGTCAAAATGAACAACTGAGACAGAGGTTGATGACGGTGCTTCAAGAAGAGAGGCAAGCTGCAGCAGTCAATAGACAATCTCTTCTTGCTCAAATATCAGCTCTCGTGAATGATGCTGCTCAGGCACAAGATGTTCACTTGGAAAGAAGCATCAGCAATATTGGGCAGGACCTGGCTACGCATCAGCAAGAGCATGATAAGTTGAATGATGTCTTCAGCAACGACAGTGCTCATTTGATCGAAATGTCTGAGGCCTTGACAGAGAAGGTGACCAAGTCGAGAGACAATATCAAGACGAAGATCAAGGCAGATTTTGCAGGTGCGAATGAGCGAACAACGTCTCTCCGCAACGTCACTACTTCAGTCCATGAGTCCATGACACGCATCGTCTCAGAGCACATGCACAGTCTTGATAATCAGCTGCTGTCTCTCAACGACATTGTTACCAGGATTCGCCAGCAGAACAATGAGCACCACGATGCCCACGTCAATTCTCTCTCTAGCCTTGCCACAACTGTTCAGACCTCGTACGCCAACATTGGTGAACATTTCACGGATTCCTATTCTCGAATCCAAGAGCTCGGCACCGAAGTATCCGCCGACACAACTCGCATCCGCCAGGCTCTTCCTCAGCTCTCAGCCGATTCTTCCATTCGACAGCCACTTCGCTCCCTCAGAGAGCATATCTCTGCCCAGACACTCCAAGAATACTCGGTCACGGGTCAAACACCTCAGCGCACATCATACGAATACCCACACGCCCTCCCACGCACCGAAAACCACGACCGCCTTCTCGCCAAGATGCGCGGCCAACACCAACCCTCTCCAGTCCGGCAGTCTTCACCTTCAAAGCTCCAACGCAGCCCACAAAAAGGCCTCGTATTCACAGATCTACCCAGCCCTGACGAAAGCGAAGAGCCATTCAGCGACCCAGCCAAACCCGCGGAGCCCACCTCGCGCCCCACGTCGGCGTCATCGTCGTCGGCGCCGGGCCTGCGCGAGCTCGACATCAACGTGGTCGCGGCGGCGGCGCCGGCCGCGCCGAACGCAAGCTCCGCCGAGCGCGACCCCGCCGCCGCCATGCCGCCGCTCAAGCGCCTGCACACCACCGGCAGCGGCGCCGACAGCAAGCTGCCGAAGAAGCGCGCCGCCCGCATGACCGTGGCTGCCGTGCGCGACGAGCGCGAGAACGTGGTGGTTGGCGCGCTCAGCGCGAGTGTTGGGCCCACGGCCTCGCATCCCCCTGGGAGGGTGTTGAGGAGTGGGAGGGCGTCGTGAGGGGCGTTTGGGTCTTGGGTGGGTTGGATGAGGATGGATACCTTACTACCGTTTGTGAACGATTTTGTTTGTTTGCGTCGTTTGGCTCGATGGCGTTTTTACGACCGCTTGGTTTTTGTATCGCTAAATGAAGTTCACGTTTGCCGTAACTAGCTTGTAATTGTTATCGTTCGAACACGATTGAAGTTGGAACGAGCGGACATGTACACAATCGCCAATTGAACTCATTCTCGTGTCACCGACATACTTGAGCAGTACGTTCAGTTTTCGACAACATTGCCAGTATCAACAGCTCTTCGGACTACATCCTCAGCACGTGAGCGATCCTCAGTGACCTTCTTGCTCTTAGGTCGCAGATGTCAACCACAGAGCCGCATCTAGTGCATGTCATTGATTCAGTTGAGGCATAGTAGAAGCCTTCAAGTTGCCATTCGGAGAAATGGAAAGCACGAGGCTTGCGCCTCTGGCGTGGAGAAGGTGGTTCGCTAGCTTTAGCTAGCCACTGGCCAAGCCAAATAGCTCAATTCAGGGACCCTCGGATGCTGGGGAAGCAGAGATTCTTGCTGGAGGTGGGGATAAATCCGCATTGAAAGCGGAGGAGGGGAAACTCCCGCCTATCCGATCCTTGCGATCAGATCTCGCTGTGAGGCATTGGGAGGTTTGAAGCATCGCGAACAACTGCCAAACCAACCCAATTCACCATTGAAAGCCCCTGACGCATACATTTTGCTATTTTTTTTTTTTTCCTAAGGCCTTCTGTCTCCAGGCAGATCTTATCGTCATGTGACCATTGAACCAAGCATTCAATTTGAATTCGTTTTCGTAAAAATGTTGTGACAGCTTCCCATCATTCTCACACCGTTGCGCCGCATCGTCCCGTACTCTACCCGTTTCTCAGAATCATGCACCGTTCTGTTTTGAGTATCCCACTTGCAGTCACCATATACAATGGGTGATGAAGCGGCAGGACCTCCGTTCCTTTGTCAGCTGTGCTCGTCCTCCTTCCGTCGCCTCGAACACTTACAGCGTCACGCTCTAAGCCGTGAGCAATCACTCCGGCATCGTTCATTTCGGCTGCTCTGTTGCTCTAACCTACTATAGATACAAAATTTCGCCCATTTGCTTGTACTTTCTGTCCACAATCTTTCAATCGAAGGTTAGCTCACATCACCATTATACACGCTCCTCGCGCTCACATCTCCTCTCCAGAGATGTTCTTGTTCGACATTGGGCGATATGTAAGGACCGGGTTAAATCTGGTAATGATATACCCAAACTTTCACAAAAACGGCGTGGGAAGAAGAGGCAGTCCTGTCTTCCATGCCACAAAGTCAAGAGAGCCTGCAACCTCAAGTCCCCATGCAACGAGTGCGCCAAAAGGAACATAGAATGCATCTTTACTCCATTGATCAGAGAGGATACCTTGAATTCGAATGGCGATCCGTCTCTGCAATTAATGGTATCCGGTGTCCCGACCGATCCAACTCTTGACACAGAAGTTCCGCTTCCTGATTTCTCTCCCCTTTCTATGAACGACCAGCCTTACCCGAGTTTCTGTATGCCCGATCCTATCGTCAACAGTTGGGATTGTGGTCATGGCGATAATCTTCAATTAACACTCAACTCCATTCCAAGGTCACTGGCCTCACCTTCTTGTCCAATCTGGTCGCAGAAGCTAGCTTTCCTAGCACAATTCACCCGTAACACCGGTTTGGCAGCCTCATTTGACTGCGGCGATGTCCAGTTACGTCAACAGCTCGTGTTAACGTTTGCATCCGGGCTTTCTTGGATAGATTCTCAGCCATCTGATCTACAAACAACGTCTCCCCAGCAACCGCTGGACCAACTTGATCATCAACAAAATTTTCGAGGGGATTTCAGTCAACTGTCTGAGTTTCCGACAGTTTTGGAGATATCTACTTCATGGTCCAAATCCAATAGCACCTTTTCGACGGCAGATTCAAAGTATTCGTTTTCAAGCTCAACTGATAGGATGGGAAGGCTATGGAGAGAATGGAGCGGTGATCCACTAGCGATCAAAACGCACGAAATTGTAGTTGGCATAAAGCGTGCCGTCCTCAATAAGCGCAGGAAGAGTTGCATTGCTCTTACATGGTCTGTCTTGCTTGAAGAAGTCTGCTATCACTTCTTTGCGCCATCAAACCTAAAGAGTTTTCTCATGGCATTTTACTCGATTTGGGAACCGAACTGGCCCGCTTTCCATATGGCCACCTTTAATGTAGCAGACGCTCCCTCTACTCTCATTGCAGGAATGGCTCTTATCGGAGCCTGCCTCATGCCAGACCATATCAGCCAAAACGCTGCAGTTCCATGGTTTGAAGCAGTAGAAGAATGGGTATTTGATGACGATAATTTCTGCGAGGATCCAATAGAACATGAGACAGACGATACTAAGATTAGAAGCCGACTCGACGCAGTAAGAGCGGCGTACTGCGTAGTTCTTTATCAGACATGGGAAGGTTCTGAAGAAAGTAAACGACGCATCCGCCGGACTCGATATACCCACCTCATCAACGTATCTCGAAGCGTGGGATACTCCAATGCCTGTCATGGCGACCTGAAGAGATATGTAAACGAAGGACCGACCCTAAGCAATTGGAGGCGATTCAGCTTGAAAGAGGAGACCATTCGAACCCTCACATATGTTTTCCTACTTGACTGCGCTTACGGGATATTCAACAACACTGCTCCTAGAATGGTTGTACACGAACTCCAGATGGAGCTCTCTTCACCCGAACATATATTCCAGGCTAAGACACCACAATCCTGGTTTGAAAGAGTCGAGACTTGGGCCGAATCAGATATTGGACGAAGTCGTATTCTAGTCTCCGATGCTGTCAAGGTTATCTGCGATGAAACTCTCAGCCCTGTAACCTTCCAGATGTTCCTCCAAATGACTCTGCTTAACTTCTTCACCCTAATTCACGGTAAGAATCTCTCTGAATGCTTTGGTTGTAGTTTCAATTAACGCAAAGTCAGCATTTCACAACTTGATCTTCCATCTCCAATGTGGCCTCTTCACAAGATCGCAAGCCTTTCCCATCGAACATGGACTTAGCAATTGGAAACGAGCTTGGCTAGAACGACAAATGATGGACCAAGGCGAAGAGTCAGGCAAAAGAGTAGGTTTCTACCGATACACTCACGAATATTGGGCTTTGGCTTGTATTGTGTTGAAGAAGCTTGGTTCTAGTCAAACGACGATGATTAGCAACGGCGATACAACTGGAAGCTGTTTGAGCAAGGTTATTTCAGAGCAATATGACGAGTCGGATATGAGACGTGTTCGTGAGTTGATTGAAGCCGTCGAAGTTATGGGATTGGGACTTGATGATTTTTGAGCTTGACCCTAATACCCAGGAAAGTGGTCGGCGTTTTCAAGTTACTCCTCGACGCCTCTATGAAAGCTATTCAGTAAATCTCAACCATAACATGTGGCCATTCTTTAACAGGTTTGGTGAAGCATGGCTCGAGTCAAATGGTTTCGAGGCTATGAACATTACAGGTTGAAAGACAGACATATTGGATTTTCCATTGCTTGCATACCTTAAGGTTATCGATAGAAGCTCGATTCCCGGTCGGCTGCAGCACCCGTCTTGGCGACCGATAACCAGGAAGCCCTTGCCGGTGACTTTGCTGGAAAAGTTGCTAGAAATCCCCACTCATTAGGACTAAGAAGTTCTTTTGTTCAAAACGAGAGCTAGCGATCGACTCTCTCCAGCCCCGATAAAGCTGACTGGAGGGCTGTGAATGAAAGGCAAATCCATCTACAGCGTCTGAATCAAGGCTACGAGATGTTCTGCAAAGCCAAGAATCAGCCCGTACTGGGCGCCTACTAAGTTACTAGACAAAGATGTGGACTTAGTGGCTTATAGGATTTCCGTGCTGTGGCATAACTATTGGGAATAGGATTGCACCGTCGTGATGAACTACGCCATTGTGACTGAACATGTTGAATATGATATCGCCGTTGCATTGCACAACACATCAACAAGCTCGATAGCTTGTTCTAGTCGACTACGCAATGCTGCCGTTGACAACAATTCTTCACCTCTCTCAAGCAATAACGTTTCCATTCTGCGTATCTTAAGGCCTAAGTATATGACCCAATCCCTCTTTACCACTCCATGACACCCAGATGTAAAAAGGAATAAGAGTCATCACTCGTGCGGTTAATCCAGCTTGATAGCAGAAAGTTTTGCGGGTTCAATCTCTCCATTGACAGGCACTGCCAATGCACCCGCCGTAACCACATACAGCGTCTTTGCATCCTCAGCCCCTTTGCCAAACGCACACGCCGTACCGCCCGCAAGCTCCAGCGAGTCCGCTTTCCCAGCGATGGTCACCGCCTCCGAGGACCCAGGAGCGACCTTGACCACCGTGTTCTGAGGATGCGTGACAATGTACGCAGCACCGTCGGCGTCGAAGGCAAAGTCGTCCACCGCGAAGCCGCTGGCAACCACCTCGATCGGGCCGGTTGGCTCGGCGGTTGCTTTGTCGACGGGGACGCGGAAGAAGGAGGCCCGCGCCGTGTTCGTGAAGTAGACGTAGCCGTCGCGGACCTTGACGCCGTTGACGCCGATCGGCACAAAGGCATCCGGCGTCGGCTTCGTGAGGTCGTCGACGAACGCCAGGGCGCTAGTGCCTGCCTTCATGTCGACCTTGTACACGAAGCCGTGGGTCGAGTCGACCGCCAGAATGGAATCGCTGTCCCACGTCGTGAGCCCGTTGATCAGGCCCGCGTCCGGCATGTCGACGACTTTGCGGAGGCTGGCTTGTGCGCCTGAGGTGCCGTCGGCGAGGCTGAACGCAAAGATTGCGAACGAGCCTTGCACGGCGCCTTTGGCAAGATCATACTGTCCGGCGCCGAGGGCGAAAACATCCTCCGAGAGCTCTGTGATGCCGGTGACCGATGTGAAGGGTGATGGAAGCTTAAGCAGAGACGATCCAGTCCCTTTGGCCGGTTCAATAATCCAAACTTCAGGTGTATCAACTCGAGTTGCGAGGATGGTGCCGTCAGAACGAACGGCGAGGTTCTCAAACCAAGTGCCTTTGTGTGGCAATTGGAACACCACAGTGGATGTGCGAAGAGCCGTTGCCATATTGCTGGATTTGCTCGTTGGATGGTACGTTGGAGTATATAAAAGATCGATTAGAGTATCGGATTATCAACGAAGCAGTACGGGAGTGAAGGTAAGCTCCATGAAACGGGGGAGAAGCATCATAAGTAGCCGAACGTCAAATCGCGACATTATTGTCCACAAGGCCTAAGATAGGGTTCGACCAGAGCCGATTTAGCGGTGTTCTCGTATACAAGACACCTCCAATTGCCTACCTGCCAAGTGTTAGTTTGCATTGCTTACCCAATCTACTTGTGGCTGACTCAACGAATGCGGTCTACGGAGTGACTTTACTAATGTCTCCCTCGGTTTCGCTATCCGCAGCGTCGCATGTGCACGTGAAGAAATGACGCGATGAAATAACGCCTCGCCTTATGTCCCAACAGCAACGGAAACGCATACCATAGATCATCTAATGACTTTGGGAGAATCTTAATCACTCTCAATGTAATTACTATCGAGTGGAACCAATTGATAGGATAGCCGAAGTGCCGTAGCTGCTTGTGCTATTGAACATGTTCTTCTGGTCATCAGCCTCTTTTACGGAGAACTAGGAAAAGAATTCTACAAAGGCTGTACGGTCCTATTCAAATTAATAGTGAAAGCCCCGTTTCTAGCACTTGCAATCTTAGGCAATTTGTTCTCCCTCCATTAGCCACTTCGGCCCTCCAATTGTTTTTTCCCGTCCACCGAACCCCTAATAGTCCTGTCTCGAGCTCACTGAATAGCTGGAAAGTATCTTTGGTAAGATGGGAAAGTTCGACAGCGTTACAGTCAAGCCATCCGCTTCAACAGAGCCTTGGTATGCAATCCGCCAACTCCACTCGCGCAAAGCGTCCACAGTTGACCGAAAAGCCATGAGAGTACCCACAACCATTCACATGTGGACACGTGCTCTTTATAGCGATACGGTGAATGCTACTGATACCAGCATGGAAGCCTCTAGACAAAGGCGTTCAACAACCTCCGATCGAATCTCATTCACGAACGGATAATTCAATAGCTAGTACAGGGGCTCCCACTGTTCTCGCGTCAACGGTCTTCGCAGCATCCATCATTCCACTTGCGGTGGCCAGATTCTTCCCCGCTAGAAAATTGTCAAACCCCTGTGGACGCTCTGCTTGTGTTTGCAATAGCAAAGTTAGCGGGTTCGACTTCCAGATGCCGATGCGCAGTTGCCGTGTCCGCAGAATCACGACGGACAGAAACACAGCTGAAAGGACGAGCGTTACCAGTGGCAGCGCGACAAAACCCCATCGCACCACGGTGAATTTTGTCGGTACCCATACAGTACCTGCGACAATTTGATCGGGTGCAAGCACGGTAGAATTGTGAGTCGAGGCTTGCAGGAGCGCTGTGTCGTTCGCGCGGAGAGCGGTTGTCATGTAACTGGCCATGTTTACCATCGCTCTTGTCATGTTGTCGGCTTTTACCAGCATCAGCGCCCAAAAGTCTTCCCCGTAAACCGTAACATTCGTCTTGAGGCTGTTTGTGTTTACGGTGCCTGGCTCCGCAGCACCGACGATAACGCTGGACGAGAACGTGTTGAGGATCGTGGATGTAAGACTATCGAAATCGTCGGAGGTAATCGAGAAGCTCCGACCTGGCGCAAATGGAGGCTGGTAGAAGAGGTCGTCACCGAAGTTGAATGGGCTCCAAAAGGCGAATGTTGTGCCATTCAAAGTCTCAGCTAGGCTAGGAAGTGGACAGTACGTCCACTCTTACATTATCTCTTCGCTGTAACCGCTGTTCGTGACTTGCGCTTGAATCTCATCAACTGATAAATAGAGGAGCCATCTACCAGCCTCGTAAGGGGTGTCTGGCTGAATAGCGTCGAAGTTCTCGGCACTTAGAAAATCTGCTACTCTGACCCATTGTACCGTCGCCAGAACCCCCGTGACGTTGGCATAGGTGGACAGGGCAGATAGTGAATCCCTCAGTAGATAGCTATTCAATACAAGAAACATGTTGTTCGACGCATTAACAAGCATATCGGCCAGTAGTGTATCGTTGGGAGATACGAAAGTGCATTTCGTGGTGCCGTTGTCTGTCGTAGAAACGTTGCTGGGATCAACACTGCAATTCAAGGCCACAGCAGAAGTCATATCGGAGCAGTCCACGTTCACAGAAAGCGTGCTGAAGGGATCCCAGGTACAGTTGCCTGACGGGCAGATGAATGGTGGACCAGGTAGCGTTAGCATGTTAGATGATAGCAAGCCGCTGTAAATAGCTGTCTGCATATTGTATGGGAGAGTTATATCTGCAAATTAATCTTAGTGCCTTGCAAACAGATAGCCATTTCACTGGGAAAACCATACACGAACTTGAAAATTCCATCATCTGCCCGCTCTGACCATTGTAATCGTAAGCTGTGACAGTTTGTGCAACTTGAGTCGAGTCAATTGTTTGTCGCTGTTCTGTGACAATGGTCGCTTGAAAGAACTGATCAAGAACAAGTGCGATAACAGTTATAATCGCTCCGATACTAGCGGGTAGGCTGGGAACATAACGGTTAGCAGTTATCCCGTCGACCTCGCCGTAGCGGAGTACGAATAGAATAGACCATACGAGAACTTAATACTCCAAAGCAATTGCAGGCTCCCGAACGGGCCTCTGCCGAATCGAACCAGCAAATATCTCGTAATGGTTTGGGCCGCTGCGTGTACCAGAGCCATCCGGACTGGCTAGGAGCTGATACGACGGATATCATTAGGCTCGACCTAAAAACCGTTGAGATGATGGATGCTAATGTGTTGAGTGTCATCCCCACGGGCCATTTGGGTATTGGTTTATCCTGGTGGACTTTTAGGACGACAACCAGGATTCCTAGAGCCACCGCTGCTAGTAACAAACCGGTTGCTTCGAATAGCCAGCTGCGCGTGTCGAAGACTGGAGGACTCTGGGTTCCAGAGATTCGCGGCTCTGATACTGATATACGGGGAGGCTTGGCCTCGTCTTTAGTTTCTAGTAGTAAGGTCCATTCATGCTTCCTTTCCGATGAGGTATCGACCGCTTGTAATATAGGTGCACCGGAGGACGGTCTTGTCGTAGACTCTGAAGTAGGTTCCATTTCAAAACCCTCAGTAGAATCCATAGGTTGAAAAGTAGAGCGCAGGAGAAAGAGCCTAAACTCTTGAGCTTTGGCAAACACTAAGGGACACTTCCTAGATATTCCCTACAATGTTCACTACGAAAATCCTCGAACGACCAGAAATCAAGTAGTGAAACACTAGTTGCAAGTACTTCGCCATTCTCCAGTTGCCTCTTTCTCGTATTGCCTTGCTTTCGTCGAATCAATACCTGGTACTACCACTTGCAATGGCAGGAGCTGCACGAAGTATCGGTAGTGTTCAGCAATCAGAGTGCGGCTGTCTGAAAGACCTTGCTGGAGCTGTGGTTGACGCCGAAGTAGAATGGGAGTAGTATTGCGAGATACAAGTAGAATTCGAGAGCTACTTCAATTCAACGTTAACAGTAACACGGAACTGAAAGAAAAAGTGTGAGAAAAGCAAAGAAGTCTTACCTCAAGTAATAAGGGTAGTACATGTACCACTGTCTCAGTCGCGTGGTGATACGCGAGTGGCAGCTTATGCGCAGCGTACCTTCCAACAGTAGCCATCCCGTCCACGTGCTCCCTTTGCCTGCCGTCCAGCTGCCTTCTTGTAAGGATAGGTGACTCTGCCTTAGTTGGCGCCTTCGGAGTCCATTAATATAAGTTGGCTCCATGCACTGTGGCGGTAGCAGGAGGATGAGGCCATGCGATGAGCTCGAGGCTGGTAGATATCCTGATTCGGCTTTACCGGAGCCGGAGGCGGACTGATCATCATGGCATGTATTGTTAGACTGCGTGTACCATGCTTTATAGCAATAAGATCTATCATTCCCACCAACAGGAGCAAGTGAACCACATGTGAGCAGAAGTCCTAACTTCAACCATGATCATGTCGAAGCTATAAATGCTCTTCAACAGTTCTCCCTAAGACGAATCAATCGTGCAAGCCCGCCTTAGGTCTTCGAATCAGCATGCAAACAGCGATCGTAATGCCGAAAGAAGAATGGCCAACGAACGCGCTTGATCCTTCAACTCAAATGAAAGATCTATTCTCCACCGCTTGGAGTCACGCTGTCCTCCATAACAGCGTCCATCCCCATCGCGATTCCCACCAAGCCGAAGGCATCATCAACACAGTTGACAATCATCAAGTCCCTCGCGCTACGAAAGTCAACAACAATGTCACTCGGTTGCAAAGCCGAAGGTCCCAAGCTCAGATAAGCCATGTCGTGTGTGAGGAAGACTTTCCGTTCGCAGAGCAGCTTTGGGAGATCGCGCCTCGCCATGTCCCAGGTCCAAGCATAGTCTATCCGAAAAGACGAAAATAACATACGTAATAGCCTACTTCGAAGCTCAGTGAGGAAAGCCAGGAGATGAAGTGTGCGTCGTGGATATCGAAATCTTGCCAGCTTTCTCCAACTGCCGTAAGGCGTGGAGTTTGTCGCAAATTCTTCGTAAGTCACAACATTTTCGTGGTCGCCTCAGGACAAGAGCCGGCGTACTTGTCGCATGACTGCTGAGGCTGGGAAGTGAGAGAGTTTCTAGAACGCAAATGGCGTCCAGTGGTGGAGAACGATGAGACAGGCCAGGTCCGAGAACAGGTCTTTACTTCTGCTCGCTTCGATATTGAGGTCGTGTTTCGGGATCTGGTCTGCTATGATCTGCAAGACATTTGCCGTGCAATGAAAACATGCCGTTGTGTCGTGTTTGGAGTAAATCGGTAAGCACTACTCCAAGCTTTTCCCATAGTACTCTTTCGTAAGAGAGCGCGTCTCTAAGTTCTGGCGTTCGTTTGTCCCTTCCGAAGCCAAAGCGCCACTTGTGAGCTCCAGAGCTGCAGCCCTAAATACCGTTTCGCCGCGCACATTGTTATTGCTAGGTCCCCCTTTTGGCACCCTCCTCCATTTAGAAACTTTTTTGAGTTCTGCTTATAAGGAACACGCCGCCCTTCAGCGCCATGGTTAATTCGAGTTACAACGGCGTGCTTCCAAAGCCAGTTATTAAGGTAGCTACTAGCGTTGTAAGCCGAAAAGATGTGGACAGTGATTAGTGACATCGACGAAACTCTCAAGGCAACTTCGACGAAGTCGTTATTTCAGTATATACGCCACCTATTCAATCTACAACCAATATCTGGTATGCCAGACGTATTTTTTCTCTTTTCTAAGGTCTTGAGGCCAAAATTTTTTTACTTATCAGGCGGTCTAGAGTTCCTAAGGCCTCATTACCGGTGCTTCATCCACTCACATTATCCTGCCGGATGTATTCTCCTCGCACCATGGAACTTCGCATTGGCGCCATGGGTTAATGCAAGACATGCAATATTTAACTATAAAGTCGAGCGCATATCGCGGATCCTCCTTCAAGAACCAGACACCAACATCATATGCATCGGAGATGATAGCTGTGCCGACCTAGACGCTTATATGTGGGCATATCGACAGTATCCAGATCGTATTAAGGGAATATTTATTAAAGATACCGGTTTTGAAGAACGCCGACTTCGAACTGCTAATACAATTAAGCAGGTGGATAACCATGTTGTCCGAATTTTCTCTACTGCGAAGGAGCTGCAAGTTGGAATCCGTGATATGATTTTAAATACTTAGAAAGTGGATAGGATATGAATCAATTCAATGTCGAGAGCTGCCTCCCAGGGAATAGTTTCTGAAACCGGCGACATGCAGTGGTCGCTGGGGCCAACAGCGTATGGGTGGTCCTCCTGCAGCTCGTCAGTTGACCTGTCATGACCTTTGTCTAGGGAGCTGACAACGTGTGAAGAGCCTGATTGAGCAAGGGGGCTAACTGCACAGTCATGCCCATTGGTAGTGGCAAGAAGCGTTAATTGCACCAGGGACCGCGCTGCGCTTGTCGGTGCGGTAGTGAACGTTGCGGCTACAGTCGTCTCATATACTGCTGTGCCTTATTTTCGATGTTTTTTAGCTAACGCTTCGTGACTTAAGGAAAATGAACAGCTCTGACGTGAAATTTGGACTATTTTGCGTATGGTACCCTGAAATCTGCTAATGAGAGGGCGTCTATTATTGAAGAATCGGAACAGATGTAACTAACAGGAATGACAGGTAATCCTAGCCAAGATCAATTCTGCCGACAGCAAGACTCTCCGAAGCTGGGATGATTTAAGTGATACAAAATCATCGAAGTCGCCTCCAAGTTCTTCTACTCGTACTATCTCACACTTAGAGCCATTATAGCTCCCTTGTAGATAGATAGCCCGCTCCTCATGTTTCCAAGTATCGACTTCTGCTGGCGGCCATATCAACTTCGTTAAAACACCTTCGATCGACTCGACCTGAAATTTTTCCTTCCCTAAGACCCAGAATTTGCTAATGTCGTTCGATTCTTCGTGGTATAAGAGATAATACTGGCCGCTTAGACCTTGTGGGAATTCTTCTGATTCCGCTAATTGCAATTCAGCAATATGCTGAAAGCTGCCATCAGGTCTATAATCATGCTGTTAAGTGTTAGTATACTCTGTTTTAGGTATTCCGGTTCGCCAATGTAGTATACATACCCACAACTCCGTGTGTTTGCGCAAGTAAGCATAGAAGTTGATGAACTTTGTATTAGGATGTGAGATATCAAAGCCTCGGTTAAACAACGTTTGGATGGCTGAGGCTGCTTCCTACTGTTGATAAGTTTAAGGGTAAAGTGTTAGAGAGGATTATTACAAACTGGCGACCGAGAAGTCTTTTTATACACTTGATGGCGAGTCCATGGCACTGGTATTACCTGAGAGATGAGTGTTTCGGTGGTTTCCTCTGCGTCAGGAGTGAGAGGGTCGCTGTCCGAGGTATCGTCGGGATTGGTTTGATGGTGAATGATAATCATTTTGATGCCCAAGAATTCCAAAGGCACAGGGGCGACCTGGCGGGTATATTTATAGTGGAGGTAGCTCATGTGGCTTATACGCAGCAAACCAGCGCTGGCAGTGCAAGGGTGATTCCATCATTGCTTCCCTCTACCATGACCAATTGGCTCCCGTTGTTTCGATGGAGGAGTAGAGCATCATGCCCACAGCCCTCTCCTGGAACCATCAGCCATGCTGCATGGTAGTCAATCTACCAATCGGTGGAGACGTACCAGCAGACAGTGAGCAAGCATCGTTCAACCGTCTCCACTCTTATGGCCACGGCTGTGCTAAAGCTAACCACGGAGCCACTTGGCATGACTGGAAAACAGTTTGACGCATGAAGTCCTATTAAAAGATCTCCGGAACCACCGTCGACTACAGCGTCTGCGTGACGTGGGAACGGCGGCTTACCGTCAGTCATCTCTACGCTTTGAGGCTGTGATAGGCGCACAGAGTTAATGGTGTGATACTGCTTCGTTGTCATTCTTCTTCCTTTTCTTCCGGAGCTCCTCGGCTCAATCTGGATTGACGTGCTGAGGGTGATTTGCTGGGAGCCCAACAAGATATCTAGTATCCCAGGTTCCTCGTTCAAACGTTGACACCCAAGCTGCAGAGACAACCCTGAAGTTTCTGAAATCCAAATAGGGTCACCAAACCGCTGCGGAGATTCCGCTCTGGGTTTCCGAGCGCCGGAGCGAGTCAGCGCTTTGGAAGAGACTCCCTGCGCGGTCAGGTTCGCATGACTGATGCATTGCCCGCCTCACTCAATTCCCCTTGGTGCCGAGCCACCTCCATGTTTACGGAGGCAGTGTTGGGTTCAGGTAGAGGAATGTTCCGTAGCGACGGCTCGTTGTCCATGTCCGTTCGTCGAGGTTGACGTAAGTGTTAGTGTTCGCAATGATGGCGAAGAGGTATATATAGTATGAGAAGCTCTTGTGAACCTCTTGAGCCATACAACACTATTCGTCAAGCTTGCTGACCGACTTATAATGGAGCAGCCAATTACGACAGCCGGTGCTGCATTTCGTGTATCCTCAGTGCCGTCCATATCGAGGATCTCAGAACTGGAGGTAGTATACGCATACATCTGTGGGTCATACATTATAGCTGACACAATCAAGATCGATGCACCCTCCAAGCACACGAATATGGCACCAGATATTGAGGCAGCTGAACATTTGTTGACTTTGTCTCGGGAGGGCACTACCTCTGCTGATGTTGGCGAACAGCCTCAGGCACCAGGGGTTCGAAGACCACGTAGGTAGAAACCTAAGCTGTTGTCAGCTCTACTAAAGTCAAAAAGAGAAAAAGAGAAAACGCAACGAGAGAGATGACGGAAGCAGAGTGAGACGGAGGCTACCAAAGCTTGAGCGGAAGGAGATGAATGTGAAGGAGTACATTACCCAGTCCGTACCGGAAATAGGTCTGATGTTGGGAGAGGACAATACGGCACTTCGTTCAGAAGACATTAAGAAATACATTAGAGCATTATCAAGATTGGCTGGATCGCTTGCAGCGCTAGAAAACACTGAGTAAGACGTTCAAATCAAATAATAACATAAAATCAAAATAATCGTGCTTCCCACCTTCGCGGTGAGCTGAGGCATTCCGATTGAGCGTCGCCCTGCACTGCCAATACGTGGTGAGTGTAAGAAAGTGTTGTGCATAGCAGATATTACATCTAAAGGGCCGAACTATACCAGACAGCTCGTCCAAATGCCGCAAGGTCCGGCGCAGCGGTTTGGCCCAGCGTTTATTTTTAATTCGGCACAGGGACAACTGCATTCCCTGAGACGGCAGGCGTCACACAGAGACAGGCCGCCGCCGCCACCATGAGAGTGTGCCGCCACTGCGAGTATGCCGTCGCCGCGGCAAGACTATGCTGCCGTCGCGCGAGTGTGCCACCGCTGTCGCGAGAGTGTGCTGCTGCGCTTCGAGTGCGCCGCCGCTGCCGTAAGAGTGCGCTACCGTGCTGTGAATGTGCCGCTGCCGCCGCGAGAGAGTGTGTGAAGAGCCTTACTGAGCCAAATTTGATCCTCTCCATGAGCTCCCCGAGCTCGAGGATCTTCAGCGTGAACAGGCTATCTGCCGCGATTTGCATCTGCAGGACGCAGACTCTGCTAGAAGGTGATCCATATGAGCTGGAGGATGTCCTTGAGCCTCGACGTTGGTAGACCGGACCAGACCATGGTTAATCCAAGTGTGCTTAGTATCAGGTTCATTTCTTGCACCGTTTAGTTGGCCTCTCCAACTCAGCCCCAACTAGTCGTCCAGACGTTTCATCTAGAGTCTTGGGCTCATCCATTTGCCTCTTGCGGGGGCCACCACACTTGTGGACCTTTTTGCGCTTAGCTACAAGACGATTGCTATCCACTACATGGCGATTATGTCGCTGTGAGCGCTCCGGAGACGGAGGTAAATCCTCAATGTGGGTACGCAGTTCGTTTGAGGGCCTATTCATCTCTCTCTTGGTGACGTTTTCTTTCGTTTCATTCGACTTGGCTCCCTCCGCCCTTCCTTCGTCCTCAGTCAGAGACAACTCCGCCTCCTGTTCCAATATTTCGCACTTTTTGTGATAATTCCTGCGCACAGGGCTCGGTGTGGAGCCACGCCGATATGTTTCAGCTATCTTTGGCCCGTATTTCGCCACCCGAATAGCTTTACGGATTTCATGCTTTCGCCATTGCATCGTGACCTTATCACCAAAACCAGTATCATACCAATCAATTCCTCTTTCCGGCTGGGAGCGTAACGATTGGTAGTCGAGCTTTGTGACTTCGATGGGCGTCCTAGGCTCCGATGGGGAAGACTCATAATCGCTAGAACTAGGCTCTGCATGACTGATGCGTGCGATGGCGGATACATTGCCGTTATCGACCTCGGACGAAAATTGTTCGGGTGTTAGCTGTCGCGACAGTGGTAAGACTTGCTGCTCGCGAAGGTGGGCAGCTCGGAATTCATCGATTTCAGCAAAGATCTCTTTTAGTTTAGCATCAGAGTCGTAAGAAGGTGCTGAAGGCATTTTTGTCGCAGTAGATACAAGTGGTAACTCTGCTCTTCATTGAGAGCGACAATGACCAAGTGGTGCTCTTGCGCTGAAGAGCCTTCAGTTGACACAGACGAGTGGAGGAGGAGGTATACGATGATGCGATGATCGAATTCGCGCATTGCTGACAAATTTCATCACATGAACTTTGTTTTGCGGTCCCGGGGTTTTGCCGATCACCCGTGTTCCGCCGTGGCAGCTTACAGCTCTCCTGCATATCTTACGTTTTTGCGAGGTGACGCAGGCCGAAGTAGATCAGCTAAAAACACCAGCTCTTCACCTGATCCATTAGCGGTTAGCTGATAAATAGGCTACCTGGACCCAGTCTCCAAGTAGCAAGCACATACACATACATAACGGATCGAAAATCGATCCCATCAATCAATTCTGCTTTTCCTCATCCATATACAAGCTCCACACCTATTCGTGCGTCACGAGGACATACATTATTACCGTCACCGATTCTTACATATGTCAATCGCTGGAATACAATCCTCTTCATCCTCGGCGAGCACCGAGGAGGACGATCCGAGAGAGCCTCCGTTTCTCTTCGCTCGCTTAGAACCTCGCAATGCTAAGGCATACAAAGCATTCGCCAAAGTTGTCGATGCCGCCGCTCGAGATCCAGAACGATATAGACACCATGCCCGGTTTCTTTCATACGACTCTCGACCCGTACCTCTCAGGTCGCTTCTCCACGGTTATGCTCCGGAAATGACTTCGGACGCGAGCACCGACGAGCCCGAGACGGAGGAGATGGCTACGGCGGATGGCGATCAAGAGGTGTTTAAAGGTGGTTACATGTTTTCTCTAAAGATACTACCTAGTCTGCGTCTTAAATGGCGTGCCGGCAACGGCCGTTGGAATCAAGATCCTGAGCTCGGACTTGTCGATCTCCTGATCAGCGTTGATATGGACAACACTGGCGTACATGGTTTGCATGCTCAATTTTTATTCGATGAAAAGTCTGGTATCTTTGGAGTTAGGGCGTATCACCGCAGGAATGGTATAACAGTAGATCACAACTCCTTTGGAAGTGACCAAGGCTTACGGGCTTTGGGCTTTAAGGCGATGATTCAATTCGGCGACCTCTTGTACGAATTCTCATACACGATACCTGCGGGAAGCGACCTAGATGCGGTATTTAGAGGTTTGAAAAGGACATTCTTCGAGGAAGAGCTTGGAGGTGCGTCGCCAATTGAGGCGACTTCTGTCACACCTTCGGAGAATGATATGATATTCGGCTCGTGGAGACTGCATCAACCTGTAGGCAGGGGTACATTCGGCATTGTCAGCGCCGCATCACGCCGAGACGGGCCCATCGAGGTCGTAGCTGTCAAGCACATGAGACGATACAGTGAACAATCGGCCGCAAACATCGAACTAGAAGTCAGGTCGGCACGAGAACTCACTTCCGCTTCGAGAGCACATAAATATGGGCAGTACATTGTGCAACTCAATGATGTCATATACCCAAGAGGACATGAATTCTTTACCAGCGGCGGCGCCATGGATGATGTTTTCCTTCTCTACACTCCGTTTACTCGAGGCACGTTCTTAAGTCACATACTGGGTGACAGAATCAAAGTAGATTCCATGGACGTCCGCAAAGCGCTTTTTGCTCAGATCATCAAAGGGTTGGACTGTTTACACACTCTCGGCTGGGTGCATCGCGACATCAAGCCGCCCAATTTGGGTATTGTCAGTTTGATGCCTCCCTATGCAGTCATCTTAGACCTTGGGCAGGCATTCTACTATGAGCCACAATCGTTTCATTCCGACGACTCGTCCAATGATGTTGGCAATATACAACCCACACCGGGCCACTACGGCACATCAAGCTACATCTCGCCGGAAATGGAAAGTAAAAACTATGGCCCGGCGGTCGATATATGGGCCGCAGGCCTTAGTGGGTATGAGCTCTTCGTAGGTTCTCATCCATTCCGATCAAGTGTCAACCCATGGCGAGAAGATAAGAATACCCCGGATCAACTTCAGCATAATTACGAAGTTCTGAAAGGCATTCACAGTGCCTTGCTTGCAAAACCAGCCGGTTGCATAGAACATCTGATAAGCGACATGCTGCGTATTAGACCGAGCTCACGGCCTTCCGCTGCGAAGGCTCTTGAACATACTTCTATAGCAGAGGCCATAACGCATTCTCCGCAGCAAGATACTGCACCAATGGGCACTAAAAGACAGCGGGAGTAAAGATCTTATTGTTCACATATACGCCTCTCATATACTATCATAGCAAGACATGCCCGAAACTGGAGTCCTATGATTATACATATCCAGCAGATCTGTTGTGTCCTTTCTGATTTCGCATCCACAATTCTCTCCAAAGCCAGATGTCCGCAAGTCAGCTCTAGAACGAGCGATATAAGCAGGACAGCGAGTGCGTCGTAAGTTGAATTGATGCATGTATGCCGGGAAGATGAATTTGTGTACCTTCACAGTACTGAATATGTAGTACAGCTGACAGTGCCCCGTAGGAGGCTGTATTCTCCCTGTCTCTAGAACAGGTCTTACAGTGGATTAAACTTGTGACTGACGAAGGAAACAAGTGCGACCTGTTGGCCCCAACACTTCTTGCGAGCAGGTCATCAGCCTGACCCGAGACCCGTTAGGATGCGCCTCCCAACTGCGCGCTCATCACACCACGACTACTCAGCGTTTGCCACCGCCGCAGAGTTGCATCCGTAACCAGCCTGAGACTACGCCATGGGCGATAAGCCGCCTGATACGATCCCCAACGCTGAGCCTTCACAGGGATGCTCTGGATACACCGGCATTAGCTGTGACGGCGAAGCCCAGCCAGGAGTTGCATCCCTCCTTGCTATGGGGTCAGCTTGACTCACTTTCCCGTTCGTACGACCCATCAGCGGCGGTGTCTCACAGATCTCCTTCCAATCCTGGCCCCTTTAACTTGGCTCTGCATCATCAATGTCCAATTGGATCTCTTCTTCCTTTCTAAGCCGCGTCTACAACATGGTTCCAGGCTCCTGAAGGCGTCCTTGGAAATGATGGCGGAATCATGAAATTTGTCATTCGACTGTGCCTCGTCTAGTATTTGTCAAGGCCTGTGTGAGTTGGTTGTCACAGCTGTGGATCTCTGCGAAGCCCTTTCTATCTCCACTATCGGACCGCCTCTGTCTTTGTCCAATCGGTCCGGGCTTGCGAGCCAATTCCTCGCTAGGATGATGAAACCCTGACTGGTAGTCATCATTTGATGGCCCTTGAAATCTTGGGATCGGCGTAGTCGGTGATCCTACCGCTGAGAATCGTGAGGTAAGGCCAGGATCCGTAAACTACGGACGGTCGTTCCATGGTGTTAGGTAGATGTCTTTCGATGTGCCAGCTCTTTGAAGCTTAGAATGCAAGTCAAGCTGTATACCAAGTCGTTTAAACAGTTCAAATAAAGCATGACATCTCAAATTCTTTGGAGTAGTCTTATAACTTCTTGTTGGAGATGTAAGCTACGAAGTATACAACGACCAATCGAGGTTGATTGAAAGGAGACGTTACTATTGGTTGGGGAAACGAGGCAAGTATTGCCGGGCTGAAGGTCCCGGAACTGGGCCGTTCAACGAGACATCCCTGCTGGTACTGTCAATACTCGATCCCATTTCCGGACCCTCATTCTTAGCTCGGGGCCAAAATCAGGCACAATCCAAAGTGAATCATAGTCAATCACGCCTCGCTCAGGCATTGATCAGGAGTGCTCAGGGGTGCTCAAATGTGATCAGGGCGAGCTCAGTGCTGCTCAGCCACTGCTCAGGCTGCTTACTAATTACTCACGTTACACCCCTGCGTTTTTCACGCCCAAGAACAGAAGTAGACTTTGTATGAGGGTCATATTCCAGCACATGTTAACCGCTATATCTTTACAACATTTCGTATTCCTGATTAGGAATGGCAAAGTCGGCCGCGCCGTCTTCAAAATGTGACCAAGCGGCGCAATAGTTGTCTTTTACCAGGTTAGTCCCGTTTTTATTCTCCAATAGGAGCAAAACAGCGATGTGTCGAAGCTAGTTGGAGACATGTATGCTCACGGTTGTTCTTAACCGACATATTCGAAGCTTACTCGTAAAGCCACTTTCGATCATGCCGGCTCTTCAATAGCTCACATTTGGTTTACAGACCTATATTCTAGCTCTCAGCACGATATCACTGTGAGTGGCCCATTTAAAGAATATGTGTGGCGCAAATACTTCCACCTCCACAATGTACAGTCCGAGTGTGGGGAATATGCCGACGAAACGGCAGTTTCACCTCCTAATTTGTAGCCGACATGATATACCGGTGATCACCAAGAAGATTGTAAGTAAATGGTACGATCTTAGAGGTCGTGACTGGTGCTGACAGCACCTATTTATGCTCTCTGTGCTACCTCTGGTTTGTGGGCTTTCCATCGTCCGGAATATTCACCTTCTTCCATCTCTTTATCCGTATCCACAACTTAGGAAGTCTATAGTGCCTCCTTCTCGCTCTTATCTGAATTCTATTCGCTTACACCCTACCATTTGGCACTGTTACCACTTCATTGGAACCCAACATTGCCAAGATGCCAGCGAAAGAATCGCAACCGCTGTGCCTTCCACCCAATTTCACAGTTGAAAAATTCTCCACTTTCATTGAACGCGCCGAAGCCATTGTTGGCGGTCCCGAAAATGTGACAATCATCTCCAAAGCCTCAGAGCTCATCGATGGCGACTACATGAATCAGTGCAAGGCGCACGACATGCATGCCGTCTACGACCGCGACTTCTTCGTTGCTAGCGCCGTCATATCCCCACGCGACGTGCCCGAAGTTCAGGCCTTGGTTCGTCTTGCGAATGAGCTCTCCGCTCCACTGTGGCCATACTCGATTGGTAGAAACACCGGTTACGGTGGTACGGCACCTCGCGTGCCCGGTTCTATTGGCTTGGATCTAGGTAGGCATATGAACCGCGTAATTGAGGTGAATGTCGAAGGAGCGTACGCTCTGCTTGAACCTGGCGTGACTTTCATGGGCCTACATGACTATCTGGTGAAAAGTGGGCTGAGGGAACACTTGTGGGTTGACGTAAGTAGAGATCGGCATGAAAATTGCATGGCTTTCAAATAACCGAAAGACATACAAGCTATTCTATGGCTATAATATATTCTAAAACTATAAATAGGTACCGGATCTTGGAGGAGGATCCGTCATCGGTAAAATGAACCCAGTCTTCGTCTCTAAGCTTCGCTGTAGATACTAATGAAACTTATAGGAAATACTGTTGAGCGTGGGGTGGGATACAGTAAGTTCTCCCAGCCAGAATGTGCGTTCTTTTAATAATAGAGGCATGCTGACAATGCTCTTTCTCGCAGCGCCATACGGAGGTAAGCAATTTCGGAATGAAATACAACTCAAAAAAGTAATCCTCGCTCATCATATACGCCTTAGATCATTTCATGATGCATTGCGGTATGGAAATAGTGCTCCCAAATGGTGAGCTTGTAAGAACAGGAATGGGGGCTCTACCAGATCCCAGTGTATCTTTGAAGCCTGGTCTTCGTCCGGACCAACAACCCGGAAACAAATGCTGGCAGCTATTCAATTATGGCTTCGGTCCGTACAATGACGGTATCTTCTCTCAGAGCAACTTGGGAATCGTCGTTAAAATGGGCGTTTGGGTACAGTACTTCCGTGTGCAGATCAGTGCGTCTATAAGCTCAATATCTACAGCTAATGCCGAATCCTGGTGGCTATCAAGCTTACATGATCACGTTTGAGAAAGATAGTGATCTCGCGGCAATTGTTGATATTATTCGGCCTCTCAGATTGGTACGCTCTCTGTCATGTCGCCGCGCTTCGATGCGGATGTTAACAGCTTCTATAGCAAATGGTTCTTCAGAACGTTCCAACCTTGAGACACATTCTGCTCGATGCAGCAGTTGCAGCTCCCAAGTCAGAGTATTTTGACCAGAAAGATCCTTTGACTGAAGAACAAATGGACGCAATCGCTAAAAAGCTCGATCTGGGTCGTTGGAACTTTTATGGTGCTGTATATGTGAGTAGCGCGGTTCGTTTGATATCAAAATTAACCAGCTTAAATCACCCAGGGCCCAGAACCAGTACGGAATGTATTACTCGAAGCGATCAAAGGTGCCTTCTTGAAGATTCCCGGATCTAGATTCTTCCTACCAGAACAACGTACAGAGCGGTACAGTGTCCTTCAAGCTCGATCAAAGACACTTCAAGGTATTCCAAGCTTAGATGAACTCAAATGGATTAGGTATGTGAACAGAAACGCGTCGAATTGTTCAAAGACTAACCAGAACCAGCTGGTTGCCAAACGGTGCACATCTTTTCTTCTCTCCAATCAGCAAAATCACCGGACAAGATGCAAATGAGCAATACGCTATCACAAAACGCCGAATCGTTGAAGCCGGGTTGGATTTTATAGGAACTTTTACCATCGGCATGAGGGAAATGCGTTAGTTCTTCACAAGTGCCTTTTCAGCTCCCATGCGCGCTGACTTCGGCTTTCACAGACCACATCGTGTGTATTGTTTTCAATCGTGAAGACCCAGAGCATCGCTTGAAAGCTCGATGGGTCATCCGCACACTAATCAAAGAATGTGCTGAACGAGGTTGGGGAGAGTATCGTACACATCTCGCTCTCATGGATCAAATCGCCAATACGTACAATTTCAACCAAAATGCTCTGATGAAGCTGAACGAGACAATCAAGAACGCTTTGGATCCTAATGGCATATTAGCTCCAGGGAAGAACGGTGTCTGGCCAAAATCCTACGACAAGAAGAAGTGGGTATTGGATGAAAAGATGGATATTCAGATCCCGCATTCGAATGGCAAGGCATAAGTCGATTCCAGAACGATTCACCTTTACCACCTTCATTTTTCGGTATTTATTTCTCTATATGATGAGGAAGGAAACACTTTGAGTTGAGAACCTTTACTACAAATCAATTGAGTCGTTCTTGCGCGATCCATACAATTCCCATGCTAGATATGCACTCTCTAATCTCCATACCTAATTCTTGACACGCCCACGGCGAAGGCGAATAAAACGAATTGGTGATGAAGTGGAAGCAAGAATTCAAGCGTGCCAATGAAGCAAGATAAAACCACTTAGGCATTCGAATATTTAAGATGTATCCACGGCTCGTTCATAACAAGAACAATACACGTAGCACTTGGCAGCCTTCTAGTACCAGCGAAATATCGAATTGATGGACGTTGGGGCCTCCAAGCTGCTTTGTTTGTCAATACAAAATTGGTCGAAACTAGTTGTGAACGCTTCACTTGATCTACAGATTCCATTCGTACAAGAAATAAGCATGTTATAGTACAATCTAAGTATGATTCTCAAACTTGATCTTCGGCTTTTGCTGGCGGCGCTGCTTTTAGCTTTGTTGCCATTCTTTCACGTTCGATCTTCTCCAGCTCCATCAACGCCCGGTCTGCTTTTGTGACCCTCGGTTTCCGTATATATGTCGTGCCCCTTTGTTGTTTACGAGAGAACTGTTGACTATTTAACGATGGAAGAGTACGGGTTTTCACGGCAGCGCGCATGCTACTGCAGCGCGCAACCCCACCAAAAATCAATAAAACTCACCTACTTCAGAGACCCATATCCCCGTCATTTCATAGTCAAATAATTTCAAACTTGATTCTTTAGAAAGCCAAACACCGCTAAATTTGTTGATATAAATTTCGTAAGGCTTAGTTGGCTGTAGCACCTATAAAATACCTCTGTATTTTATCGCTAACAACGATAATTGGAAATCGGCTATTTCTCATACTAAGCATCTAAATTTGCGATATTATGCTCAGCCAGGTCTCTGAGATTCTAAAACAGTAATTTCGGAATCAATTGACCGAATATTGGTGGAGATATGGGCCTCTGAAGTAGGTGAGTTTTATTGATTTTTGGTGGGGTTGCGCGCTGCAGTAGCATGCGCGCTGCCGTGAAAACCCGTACCTTGCGGCTCACCACGCTCCTTCCTGAGATCAGCGCGGAGAGCAAAATCAAAAAGTTCAAGGTGTTTCCCTTCGGCACGTAACTTAGTAAAGTGGTTTCGGACCTTTGCGCGGCGTCAGTGTTATCGTACTAAAAAATCAACACAAACAGAACTCTCACCATTTGTTCAGTTTTCGTTTGCATTGTTTTCGCAATGGCCGAGAAGTCTGTACCGAAATGTGCACCGCACGCTGGGAAACGAGACGCTTCCGACACGCTCCAGTAACTTGAAGCTCTAGTACGTAGAAACGGCGAATCATACGAAGAATCAAACGCCTCTACACGAGTAACCATTCGGATTCGGCGGAATTTTCGTACGTTCATTAAAGCATTCTGCCTCCCCCTCGTCCTATTGTTTGGTCCATTGATAGGATTTTCTGATTCGTTTCCTGGAAGACGATCGGTCTGTTCGACACTCTGGTGTGAGGCTCGCCTGTCCTCAGATGGGTCATTTTCAGATGTGTCGTTTTCAGGTGCCTTTTTTCAATTTCTTCAATGCGACGGAAGATCATACCACAAGCAGCACTGCCTTCCAGGTAAGATGAGTGAAGTGAAATGCTCGGATAAGTCAATGAATTACTCACCATGTAATCTCCCTACCACTTAACTCTCCGTGTTCAGTTCCGCATCCCGGACATGTTGAATTGAGCCGCTCCAATCCTTCGAAAACCATACTCATCGCAACCCGTTGCCCTGGAAAAAAACAGCTATCCCATGGTGCTGTGATATCAATCATCTTTTGTGTTCCTATCTCTTCGATCACGAATTCCCCCTTCATCAATCATCTGTGGACCACATCCTGATGCCTTCAGATTGTCCTTCAACACTGCAAGAAGGCCATCCACTGATCTCACGAACTCCAAATGAAATGGACTTTCTTTATTGAGTGGATCAATCAAATACACTGGCTGTTGGCGCTGAACTTGTCCGGGAATTTTGAGGATGACTAGCTGGATATCATGCACGGCTTGGAAGAGACGCAAATTCCCTTGTACAATCTGAGTGCTGACTTCAAATAGCTCCTTTCCTTGTCGTACACTCTCCGCAATAGTTGTAGTAATAACGCCAAGCTTGTTTAATATACTACAGCTGAAATTCTGTATCATATTAGCAAGGCTGTTCTGCTTTCGCCTATCTATTGTCAATGCTTCGAGCTGGATGGTCGATAACAAAATATCGAGACTGCTAGTATGGCCTCTAATTTGGGCCCGAAAGTTCGCGAGATCATCCTCTTTACATAAAGCCCATTTGATCTTATACCACGCATCTTTGACTTTTGAGTTTGTTCCGCTACGTTGTAGATGAGGCTGATATTTCTGCGCCTTCTTCCAGAATTCATTAATCGTGTCCTGGCATTGCGACGCAACTTGGCGCAAGGAACTAATATTGACACTACTGTATATTTCGGTATCCAGCCGCTTGGCATGGAGAAGTGCAGTTTCGAGAGCGTAGAGTTCGCTGATTAGAGCGCGGAACGAGGTGCCTGAATTCGAGGATTCCCGTAAAGTGTCAATCACCGTACGGACTAGTTCTATTGCAGCGATGAAGTCGCCAATTGAAAAGCCAAATGCGACGGGCATTGTGTTGGCGGTTGCTCGCTTTGGGGGAGATGGGGGATATAGATACTCTTAAGGTAGCAGTGATCGAAGTCTCAGCTATCCAAATGCATCTGAAGCAAGACGCACAGCCCGCATTTATCTACTTCGCCACACTGCGAAAAAAGCCACCATCAAGCTACATGTAGCTCAGATGAAGCTCAGGATGGTTCAGGCACAGCTTAGGTTGCGTGGCCATTAAAGAGAAATAGACGAGTTCTCCCTGCGGCTTAAGGGTAGTAGGTACCTATAACGGAGGAAGTTTGAATGGCTATATCGCGTTGGCTGGCTCCGACAACAGCGACCCGATTGAATGATCTACTTCCTCATACTGTGCATTACGGCAGCTTCGTCCAGAACAGTCAGACTGTGCAATACTTGGATGGCAACAATTCCTATAACTTAACTGTTGGAGGCAGAAGCATTGCTGGAGCATCCGTATATCCGGGTAGTCCTGAGGGAGGAGATCCATTGTGAAGCTGGAAGGTTATTCGCGTCGACGATGATGCAGGTCGGTGATTCTGCTCTGCAATTGGCCCTGGTGAATGATTACTCTGCGGACTCCTATCTCGTAGGAGACGTCTATGTGATGATGTACGTGCTTTGGCTGTAATATGCCAATGGTTAGTAAATCGGATCGGTTGGTAATTTTAGCAGTACTTCGTAGACAGTGATAACTTGTTTTGATTACGCCTGGCATTCTCAACGCCTACATGTACTTATTCTAACGATACAGTGGCTATAGAAACAGACGCAAATTCTTGCGTGCCAAGCGGGAAAGGAAAGACATTCGCTCTAGCGTACAAAACTCTATATCTAGTTAAACACGAAAAATCTCTACTCAGTCCTCTTCGACACCGACAAATTTGCACGAGTCTCGCCACAACCTATCCTCATTCTCTTCATTATAAGCCCACTCTGCGTACCCGTCATCTCCCACACCAAGATCATTTATGGCCTTCTGAAACGGTCCCGCTACCTCGCAGTTGGAAAGATACTTTCCTCCCTTGCCCTCCCAGTCTTTGCTCACAGCAGCATACACGCTGGTCGCGGCACCTTGCGCAGGGTTCTTGAAGTAATCCATGGTTACAGCATCGCTCTTCATTTGATCCAGCACCTCCTCAGATGTGTGCTTCATCAAGGCCGTCCAGATACCGCCAGGATGCAGAGAGTTCGCGTGAAGACCATTAGCTCCATAGTGCCGATCGATGTAGTTTGCGAGATAGATGTTGGCGGTTTTCGACTGGCCGTACGCGATGAATGGATGATAAGAGTCCTTCTCGTCGAAGTTGTAGTCGTCGAAACGGATTGGGCTAAATCGATGACCCATAGAGGTCACGCTGACGACACGAGAGTTGAATTCCGGAGTTGCTGATGCGATGAGAGTTGGTTTGAGTAGCTGGAAGAGGAGGAAGTGGCCTAAGTGGTTTGTAGCAAATTGCGTTTCAAATCCGTCGACTGTGCGGCCTTCAGGAGTAGACATCACACCGGCGTTGAGAATGAGGATGTTGAGCTTGTCGCTTTGCTTGAGGAACTCGGCTGCGGCTGCGCGCACGGAAGCGAGGTGGTCAAGTGTGATCTCAATGATATGGATCGGTGCCTTATTGGAAGGATCGGCTGAGAGAATCTCCTCGACAGCTTCCTGTCCCTTCTTCACGTTACGGACTCCAACAAAGATGGTTGCACCTGTGGCATGGAGTGCTCGAGTTGTTTCAAGGCCAATTCCTGCTAATCCACCGGTGACGAAAACAACCTTTCCTGTCAATTTTCCTTCGAGGCCTTCGTCTTTGATGATTTGAAGAGCCGTTGGGCGAGCGTCTCCTGGTCCCTTTGGATTGAGGTGGGCTTCGTGGTATTTACCGGCAACCATTATGCGGAATGTAGAATAACTGATAAGGCTTGAAGCTGACTTGAGATTGTCTCTAATGTTCTGGAACTGAATTATGAAGCTCACAGAGGTCGAACAACGGGAAATTTATACCCATGCAGTTGCCTTCCATCACGGAGCTGTTCGACTTCTCTGATATACGTCCGTCACTATGATGCCTCATTATGTCAATTACCGCCGTAACGCCGTTTGACTCCGTTGGACGTAGTAAAAGATTTTTCGTGTCCATGTCCGTTATTTTGAGCAGGTAGTTGACGTAGTAGTAGTTCCGAATTTTGCGGTCCGAGTTTGTATAGATCCCGTGACTGGTAGGTTGCGGTGGACGAAAAGCGGAGGAAGTTTTGATGCGACCACACTCATTCCGCAGTCCGCCGTCGGTCGTCCGCCCAGTCGTGCTTCCTGTATTCGCGCCAATATATTTCACTCGCGGCGCACTCCGGGCGTGGGCTGTCGCTGACGTCGTAAATTTTTCGCCACTTTTGTACTTGAAGCTTCATTACTGGCTCCAAAACATATCGGCAGACACTTACACGCAGCCATTCCTGAGAACATGGGTGCCGAGCGGCAACCTGAAGCCGAGTACAGAGCTTGTATGAAGCTCAAATTCGTCCGCTGATTCTGTTTATCGAACGATACTCTCAGGATGTCAGAAAGCGGCACACTTTTCTTAGGACATAAGACTCAGCGAAGAAAGGTTTGATTGCTCTTTGTGGTAAACCTGAGAAAGCCGTCATTGCTGGATTATACTGGATAGCGACTGGAGCTTTGATTAACGAAAGGTCACACCAAACATCTCCTCTTTTAATTCTTGAATTGCACAAAACCTGCTTTGGCAAAGCTGCAAACGTGGTGATAGTCGATTGCAGGACGTTTCTGCTCAGTCAGTTCATCCTCTAATCATGCAAATAGAATCGCTTCGACGGCCTGGTCTGTGTTCCAGAAACTAGGCCAGTAACGCAGAATTTCACTCAAGAACTACAAGTCATTTGTCAGACCCATGTTAGAAACGACATGGCTCGTATAGACCTGTGATGCACTCAATATTCTATGGCTTGGCAACAACGATCATAACTCAAGGCGGGCTACGAATCCTCGAACATCGGTCACGCACGCATCCAAGAGCTGAACTACATCCAGGTTCATCAGGCCTTGTCGGCGTTTTTTCAACTGTTCAGCTTCAAGCTTCGATTCACGCTGCATCTTCGGTGGCGTAAGGTTGCGTGAGACGCCATCTGTCCATCACAGACTGTCATTGTGATTGGTATTGATGTAGTGGCGTGATGGTTGTGCAACTGAACATAACATCTCAGCTGACGAAAAACGCTCATACATCGCATCATGCTCAGGCGTCAACAGCTAGGATTGAGAGCACTATATGCGTCCATAGGTTCGTCGGTTTTCTTTTGATTCCCTCCTTCCCACCGTGAAAGAAGAGAGTGAGAAAAGGGTTCCAAACTTATTTACTCCGCATTTATAAATTCAAATTCACTTCCATATTCATCAGTATGTCTGAAACTGATAGTAAACCCGCTGGCCATCAGGGAGATAGCGAGGGCGCGGCGGACAAGAAGGAGCATCGTCCCAAACTACAGCATGATGATATCCCTCTCCCTCCCAAAGACTTTATACCGTTGAAAGCATCAGAGGAAGAGCGCCTGTCCTATGGGTTTCCCGCTCGACCGAATCCAGAAACTCACCGAAAGCAGTACGAAATCTGGGAACGGACCCTCGGTGTACCATTGAAGATTCAACCTCACGTGCCTAGAAAGAAGGTCGATTTGCAAATCCCAAGAAAGGCAAGTGAATCGGCTCCGAAGATTAGGAGGCTCCAGCCTCTTCCTTCAGGCCCAGGCACTCCATTCTGGGGCACCGCAGCCAGCGTCTATCAGAGCCTTTCAGGTTGCACTAATGTTACCGCGACTTGGACTATACCGCAGCTTCAACCTCCAGTCAACCCAGTGGGTGGCGGTCCATGGGCAGTATCCTGCGTAGTTCAGCTCGATGGAGTGCTCCTCGGAGGCACGACATCTTACGTTAGCAACGTGAATGGGCAGATCCAGACTGGTGCCTACGCTTTCGCGACTTTTCTCAGTAATGAGATCGAGTTCAGCAACTACCAGATACTCAACGTCGATGTCACACCGGGTCAATCGGTCACCTGCTCCGTCTGCGCGCCGTTCAGTACCACATATGGCACCTGTCTTTTCAGCAACCAGACCACAGGACAGGCCACCTCACTGCTTGTCAATCAGCCTTCGCGTATCGACGTTCTTACGCGCACCAGTGCTGCGTGGGGAGTTGTCGTCGGGTCAGAGGACGAAGAGTACATATTTTCCCAGCAGCCGCCATATTTTGACGTGATTGCACTCATTGACTGCTCTGCCTCGTCGCCGGCATCTTCATTGGGACTGGAACCTGGCGAAGTTATAAGCAACTTAAATAATCCTACGGGCAGCACACCAAATCCCATTTGGCAGACTTATGTGTTGACATCGTCGGTCGTGTGGGTACTTAATGAGGCGACGTAACCGCACAACGCTGTCGGTGGATCCCGGATAACAAACCAAGGCCCTGCGATGCTTTCTATCCTATTTGCATGGCGTTTAAAAAGAAAATTGAACAGTAGTAGCAGAGAGTAATTTAAATCAGATGCTTCATCACACGATATATTTGACCAGAGCGTTGTACGTTAAGGTATCAGTCCCACCCAGGCAGGCGTTCTACAATTAAGCAAGTCTGTCGCCGGATTGAAATCTCCGAACCTGTGAGAGTGAAATCCAGAAAACGAACTCAAACTCACCATTTCCATGCACCAGGAAAGTGATAGGGCAGCATGAGAGCGAGGTCTAAGCTCTTGGCCAAAGCGTAAAGGGCCGCATGGCGGTTTGGTTGCTCTGCCAATACCCACGGAGCGCTACGAACTCCGGTGTGGCTCAAGAATAGGCCCATCCTAAGTAATTCAAGCACACGAAACGCGAAAGTCGTACACTTGGTTTCATTACCCCAAAGCGGACCTCAATTCACATTTGTTTGCATCTGCACTTACGATTTTAATTATCTGGTTTGGTCTAGCAGTATTTATGTTCTCTCTGTTCGCCACCTACGTGTGAAGAAGTGCAGAAGCTGACTGTTTATTGAAGTGAACCATGAAATTTGCGGGATATTTGGGGAGCAAAGGCTAGAGCATTGTGTTTTTGGGCGTTGCGCGTTTCAGAAGAATCTCATGTGCAAAAGGTGACCTACTGAGGTGGTGAAGTTCGACTTATACTGGGAACGTTACATCTCGTGGGGGTATTCAGTCGAGGCTAGAACTTACTTTAATGCAATTACCAAGGAATCTCTACTCCGAATCTATCATAGAATTTCCCACTATTCTCCTGCCCAAAGCTGGGAATCAGCTTCATTAAAGCTTCGATGCTCTCCTCAGCACTGATCGCACCTTCTTCCTTACATTTGACCAGCTTCGTCTCCACTCGCCCAGGATGTATCAGTATCCACACCACTTCAGGAATGTCGACGCTGAAGCTTTTCACAATTGCATTTAATGCCGCCTTGCTCGCTCTATATGCGTATGCACCTCCTCCCACGTTGGCGGTGAGAGATCCCATCCGCGAAGTCATAGTGATGACCTTTGGTGGCCGTTCTGGGTTCTTCTGCGCAGCCAGAGTCAGGCTAGGGAGGATGATGCGGAAAAGATTGAAAGTCCCAAGAGCGTTAATGTCGAAGGCTCTTCTCATGGTAGCAGAATCCATCACCAGCATCGTCTCGCATGCGGCCACATTGTCCGGATGGTTGCGCTCTACTTCGGGAACAAGACCTCTGATGCCTGCGCAATGAACGACGAGATCTAATGCCTTGTCTTTCAGGTGAGTTGAGTACCATGTTGCCAGATCCGACTCTGATGTGACATCCAAACCCTGATGAGTGACACGACCGATTGGCAACTGAGATGCTGGCAGAGATAGCCGATCCAGTGTGAAGATCTTGTTGGAAGAATCGGATATAAGAACGTTTAGAAAAGCTTCTCCGAGCCCAGATGCGGCGCCTGTGATGAGGATGGTGGGCATTTTCGTGACAAGATGACAATTCTGGCCTATTGTACGCGAACACCGTGGCACAGGTTGATATTAGCTATCGTGAGACATTTTGGCTCAGATGCGAGACCAGCGTGAAGTGAACTGAACGGTCGTCAAGAGATTGGGAAGGTGAGTTGAATGTCTTGGAGTCTTGGGACTGGATGCAGATGTTGCAGGTAAACCTTTTCCCACACAAGCAAGTCTCATTGGCAATCGAAAATTATAGTGCCACCGCGAGTTCAAATTTCTTTGTAGCGATACCATTTCAAAATAACAGTCTGGTGACTGTGGACTACCGGTCTAAATGCAACACATGATGTCTCTTAAATGCCGTAAAGATTGGAGCCTGTATCTTTCACTGTCCCTTACATCATCTCGTTCATATTGGTGCAGCTGCCGTAGGTACCGCAGGTGCTAATGGAGCTACGCTTTGTGTGATTGCCGCAGCTTGGCTCACACCTGGAGAAGCACTGATCGGTGGAAGAGCACCAATAGCGGGAATAGCGGGAACAGCGCTGATGGCGGGTTGTGGGCTGATGGCCGGAGCGAGACTGAAGGCAGGCTGAGGGCTGCTGGTAGGTTGAGCGCTGATGGTCGGAGTAGCACTAAAGGCAGGCTGAGGGCTGACGAGAGGAACGGCACTGGCTGCTGAAGCCGCGCTGAGTGATGAAGCGACACTCACAGCTGGTTGGGCGCTCACTGCCGGTTGCGGACTCATGGCCGGCACAAGAGAGCCTGCGGGAGCTTGGGCAGCAGGCTGCTGGCCGGTTGCTGAGCCTGGTTGTGTCCCAGCTTGAGGGATAGTACCACCCTGCGTACTGCCAGTACCTGTAGTTCCCGTCGTCGAACCAGTGCCTGTAGTTCCTGTCGTCGAACCAGTGCCCGGGTTTCCCGCATTGGCGTTTCCTCCATTAGAGATGGTCGTTCCTCCCGTTGTACCGCCAGCCGTTGTCCCCGTCGTTCCTGTTGACCCGAGAGTAACTGGATTGTTCAGGTCTGCTAGGTTTCCAACGTTGCTGAGCAATCCAGCAATTCCACCAGATTGAGTGAGCTGTCCATTTGCGCCTCCGATGGAGCTGGCACCGAGAAGGGCAGCCAAACTACCATCGACGCCACCGCTAGTTGCCGATTGCTGGCCTGTGGAGGTTGTGCTGCCACTGTTCAACAGCGTGTTTCCACCATCTGTTGTTGTCGATCCAGATGATTGCCCGGACGTGCCCAAAGATCCAGTTGCGCTACTAGTGACTCCCGTTGTGCTGCCACCTGTGAGAAGTCCACTGATCTCCGCTGGAGTAACTGCTTAATGTCAGCATACTTCCCACCAAATTAATGACTGTGCAACTACCTTGGCGCCTCGTATACATGTCTTCCTTTGTAGGTCGTCCCGAGACATCTACGATCGGTCTAGCAGCGATCAACGTTGTCAGTGTGATGATCCATAGGTACTTCATGTTGAATTACTCTTTCCGGAGGCTGTAGAAAATACGATGCTAGAATGAGAGACTTGAGATAATACAAGGAGAGAATTGAGTAGCACCAGCTTAGCCAGAAGAATGGTACAACATTGGAAAATGTTGCAGTCGCATGGGATTCATGATGGTATAAGCAACTGCAGCGTCGCAGGATGGCAAAGAGAAATCCGTAAACGTCTTCGGATTCATGCAAGCCGGAGACTTTGAAATGCGTCCTCAGTGAGAGATGATGCTTCTGGAGGGCTTGTTTGTGGTTGTGGCTTTTGATGTTGAGACGGTTTCAGTTTGGCCTTGGCTGCCAAAAGCATCAACCCAACATCGTGACACACCTTGTAGCATGATCAAAGAAAATGAAAACGTCGAGAACATGCAATGAATATGTTCAGCACAGAGAATCCTAAAGTGCAACGGAAATCCTGGAAGACGGTCAAAGTTGAGTCTTGATCAGTTCAACAGAAATTCTCCTTTCGCGACGATGGAAGCATTAAAGGTGTGGACTTCAGTGGGTCCGCAATGAAACCAAAAGGTGTATCCGATGCAAAATCATGCAACATAAGGTCATTCAAGCGAAGATCGTCACTTACTAGTCCAAATTCTGTTCGTCAAACGTCCGTAAGGGCGAATAAGGCTCAGGCATAGCTATGAACCACATGGAAAGTTCAATATTAATCTCTCATTCCAGGCTCATTGACTCTGTCAAGACTTCCAAGATTCCTGGCCATTGATGCGTCTTTAAGCCATTGATCTCTACATCTTCTCTATCAAGTGGAGCTGTGAATCATCCGAAATCTAAGGAGATATTCATGCAATTTTGATTCATCAGGAGAAAAACGCTCTTCGCTTAACACTATTCTCTAGCTGAGGTCGAGAGTCTTGACGTGGTCGTCCTCTCTTCTTCCCATTAGCCGAAGATGGTCGTAGAGTTGTCTGGCCAATCTCATTGTGACTTGTGACGTTGATATCAAGATTGGATGTATCTCGAACTGCATCCTTGATGGTCTGTCTTGATAGACATAAGTCGATATGATTGTTGAGAGACTTGTCGTCCGCCGGTTGAGGTCTTCCACAAATTGGACAATCCCAAAATTGTTCTTTCGGTGTAGGCTCCTCTTGAGCATCCTTCGCATGAAAATCTTCCTCTTGACTGAGCTTTTCTAGCTCTTCCAATTCCTGTTCTCGTTCTTGACGTGCAGCTTCTTCAAATTCTGCTTCTGGCCAAACTTCCCATCCATCTGCATCCACAGTAGGTTTCTTCACGGATTCCGAATCATTGGATGAATGCCTTCGAACGCCAAAAAAGTTGAGTTCAGCTTTGGCAGTGCTTACTAGATGTGTACATCTCAATCCCATCAATCGTAGACGCATGTTAGGGATATCTTTTTCCAATTTCGTCAACATCGGTAATGAAAATCTGTATAAGTCTTCGGCTTTGTAAACGGCGAACGGCGTCACAGTTTGTCGTGTCAAAACTTCATACGTATGGAGCTTGATCTTAAGCACCAGAGTTCTTCCTTTGCATTGAGTACGCTTGAGATCACCTTCAAGCTCTTCAGCTGTGGTTCTCAACTTCTCTTTGAGGTGAAAAGTTCCTGACAAGTCTCCAAAGGTACTCTCGGTGCCCACACTCTTACGCTCGTATTCTTCAGCAGGTGCAACGCTGGTACGGCCAAGGCCAAGGTAGCACTGGATAAGAAATTCATATGCTTTCTCACCGAAAAGTCTGTTAAGCATTGCTCGATAATCGTAGATGTCGCCGCAAGTTTTGATGCCGATTGCATCAAGTTCTCGTTCGAAGACTCTGCCAACACCATTGACTTTCCGTACTGGCAGTACCCTCATAAAGTCCATAATGGTAGCTCTATCGGCAGGTATCCGGAATTGGCCATTGGGTTTGTTCTTGTTACTTGCGATTTTTGCAAGTTTCGCATTACATGCAATACCTGCCGAGACGGTAATTTTGCATTTTTCGTGAACCTCTGCTCTTAGTTGTTGCACAGCTTCTTCTGGATCCATATCATTATCTTCGCAATACTTTGTGATATTGAGATATGCCTCATCAATACTGGCACTTTCAAACCGTGAATCGTACGTTGATATGACCTTTCGGACTTCGGCTGCTTTGGCGTTGTACTTGTCGAAGTTTATTCGAATAGTTATGAGCTGCGGGCATAATGCTTTCGCGACAAATGAAGCCATACCACTACGGCAGCCATATTTCCTTGCCTCATAGTTGCACGTTGTAAGAACTCCTTTTCCAACTGCGAACGGTACCAGCTTCAGCTCTGGTCGGTCCAACTCTTCCACAGCAGCATAGAATGCATCACAGTCGAGATGTACAATCGTCTGTGACAAGTCTCTACTCAGCTCCAATGATGAGATGTATTCATCTGCGCGTCGAAGGTCTTGGGAGAGGTCTAGTTTGTCGAGTTGTTTTTTTCTGGAAAGGATTCGATCGATCTTCTCGGTGAGTTGTCGGTCTTTGACCTGCTCGTTGTTGAAGAACTTGCTGCCTTTGGATACGTTGTAGATGATCTCCGTCACCTTTTTTTGGTCAACGGTATCCTGTCCAGCTTTGAGGATTGATGGTCCAGCCAGGCGATGTTTAAGCGTCTTGAGGTCGTCTGCAGAGGATTTAGGATCGGTTTGATGGACTTGCTCATCGCTGGAGGCCTCTTCCATGGCGTCAAGAAGCTCGCCATGCTCTGGCGGTTGTTCACGATATTGTGTCATTAACAAAGCCACTATTGCAGTCGGATGCCCCGCGGTGGAATGTATTGAAACGCGTCAACCCTGTCAGCGCGATGCTCACCCTGGCAAGCCACAGAGGTCATATTTGACAACAACGGAACTGAGTTTACTGGACGTCGAAGCTGTGCAGACGCGTTTGGAGGTCCAAGTTGGACTTTACAAGAAACTGGGTTCACAGAAAGCTTTGGCTTCACTTGAAAAGGGAGGCGGTTTAGCCTGAGCGTACGCGCCGGTTCTTGGTTAGCTGGAGTCACCTTAGCGCCACACCTTCGGCGCGGAGTTGAAGAGAATCACAGAGCAACAACAAAACTTGGAATAATACGACCTTCCTCACCCATACTCCCCATCGATCCCTCGAATTCCTCACTCGGTACGGCTGGACACGGGGAAATATCAGATCCACCTGCAATGGACGATTCGTAGCCTTATCGCGTCGTCTGCTGAGCGTATCTTCGCACGATGCCTTTTGACAAGGCGAACAACAACAATGCGAGCCGCCCTTTGAAGCCAGTCCTCGCGACAAACCGTAATGTTAAGTCACCAATTACTCCGCGTCTTGCTGCTAGTGCCACTCCGCCATTGACGCGGAAGACAACGCAGAGCGACATCGCTAGCGCTTTCGAGAAGTCGGCGTCCAAAGAGTCAATATCCACTCCCGTTCAAGCATTTCTCAACAACAACATAACACCACGTTCCTCATCCAGAAAGTCACGAGTGGATAGTGCACAGTCGACACCGGAAGGTGGAACTCCTAGAATTACAAGACCCAATTCGGCGGCTGGCAATGGACATGGCAATCGCAATATTGCGATACAGGGCGGAGGTGGACAGGCATTTATGACTGCATCAAAATCGAAGCCGAAGAGTGTAGTTGGTAGTCCAAGCACAGGCAATTCGCCTCTCATACGGTCATCGGCGTTTATAACTACAGGTCTCCAATCCTCCGAACCTCCCGCTGATCGAGATATTGAGAGCAAATTCTTTCGAGCAAACGAAGCGAGGTCGCCTGTACTTTTACCGGTTCCAAAGAAAGCTGCTGCCTTTTTCTATGCAAATGGCCAACAAGAAGAGAGTAGTGGACGACCGACCGTTGTACCATCGCCACCGCTTTCGGCAGTCTCTGCACGATCAGGAAGAAGTCAGTTCTTCCATGCAAATGGCGCCGAAGTTGATGACATTCCACCTTTATCACCACCTCCTTACGTTTCACCTTCACCAAAGCCTCTTCCTGTAGAAGTCTTGCAACGTGCTCCCGCCTTCTTCCGACCACCGTCTTCGGAGAACATTCACCTCTCATACCGTAAGGGAGCGTCTCAAGTCATTAAACCCAGCAATCGAGCGAATGCACTTCCTTTGCTATCTCCACCTAACTTACAGATACCGACAACGATACCGACAACGGCACCGACTGCTCGCCGTCGGTCTGGCAGCGCAGAAACTCCAGGTGTTCAACAAGGAACAAAATCTCATAACCGAACGTCTAGTCTTGGCTCAATCGAATCGCCACCATCGAGCCGTAAGTCATCTACAGCGGCGGACAACGCAAATTACTCTGGTCTAAGCCCACTGGCCACAACATGGCAAGCAGCAAGCACCAGCAGCGGCGGCAGCGGCACCTCCACACCATCGCGGCACAGCGGCGGCGCGGCCGGCTCTCCCAATCCAACACGCAGCACGCCACAGGCGCCACGGTCCCACAACACAACGCCCGACAAGCCGACGGCCTGCGCACCTCAACTGCACGCGGCCGCGCCAGCCGCCCAACCTCCGCAGCCACAGCCATCGCAGCCGCCGCAGCCGTCGCAGCTCGCGGCCGACGCGCGCCGCGAGCGCAAAGTCCTCGACCTCGAGATCTCCAACTCCAGCCTGCTGGCCATCAACCGCCAGCTGGAGCGCGAGGTGCGCAAGCAGAAGGCCGAGCTGCGGCGCTTCCGGCGGCTGACGCGCGCGGGGCGGTTCTCCGACGCGGCGGTGCTGCGCGGGCCGGAAGCGGGTCGTGGCGGTGAGGAGGGTGGCGAGGGTGAGGCCGAGGTCGGGGGGGATGAGGAGGATGGTGAAGAGTTTGAGGAGGGTGAGGAGGATGACGATGACGATGAGGGGGAGGATAGCACGGATGACTCGAGTTTGTCGTCAGCGGCTGTGGCAGAGCGTGATGAGCGTATGCTCGCTAAGGATTCGAAGAGGTTGCAGTTGGACCTCTCGCGCCATCGTGAGCTGCTTGTCGATTCGCAGAAGATGAATCAGGCGCTGCGGCGGTGCATGGCGTGGACCGAAGAGATGATCTTGGAGGGCAAGAAGGCACTAGAGTACAGAGTGCGAGTCGACGAGGTCAAGCTAGGTGGTCGTGTGCTTGACAGAGAAGTCGACGGCGGTGAAGAAGAAGAAGTGGATGGTGAAGCCGAAGAACAACATCGATTAGTCAGTGCATGGAGTCCAACCAGTGTACCACATCTCGAGGCTAGTCGCGATGGCATTTTGGGACTGGGTATCATCAGGAGTGGGAGTTGGCAGAGCGACAGCATCACTTCTCCTAGCGATGAGGCTGCAGACATTATTGCGGATCTGCTTGCCTCTGGTGAAGCTGAAGTTGAACCCATTGTGTGATGAATAATGGGCACAGATTGGTTTTCATGGTGGATCATTCATTATGATTCACTTGACACTCTTTACGAATCTCTTACACTCTCCACTTAGTCCATTTTCATATTGCATCATTGCATTTGCAGCGGTGGTAAGGCGGCGGATTTGGGCGTTTGGGAAGTATCTCAGTGTAGATACCCATTCGGAGCTGCTTCTGGGAGGCGGTTCCTGGCAGAGAAAGGCGTGTTTTGTCTGTTACACTCGAAGGATATCTCCTTTATTTCATCAAAGTTGGTCTGAGATATTTGGAATTGTATTGGGATCGGAACAGCTATGGCTGATATTTGATTTGAGATTGCATGCAGAAGATACCCAACAAACAAAACCAATTGATAGTAAATTCGAACTATGTAATCTGATGAATGCGTCAGGTGCTTCACGGAATAGCTACCTATTGTAGGCTGATATCATCTAGTTTCGAGATCACTGAGGCCTTTAATTGTTGCTACAACGCTTCAATAGGGCGTGTACTTGCAAATCTCTACCGAACTGACCACCTGCTGCGTCATTTCAAATGATGCTTGTTATTTCAATGGCACTTATACTGAGAGCGGCATCTCTCCGATGCAAGTTAAAGAGGCATTTTTTGATTCCACATATTCCCGAAGTGCTTGAGTACCGTATGGTGGATGTTCGTTCACAGAACAAAGTTCCACAGCTACAGCCGTAGACTCAGCATTTGTAGAATTTAGTTAGTGGAAGGAAATGGAATTGCAGACTTGCCGGTTTAGAAATATTTCTTCGGAGCAAATGGTGGAATCAGAGATTAATTGAAGTCTGCATTAAGTTGTACTTATTCCATGTTATACCCAGTAGAGGCCTGTGCATGGGTCTGATCTTCTACACGCCAAAGTCGTCATGGGGTCAAGTAAAGTTAAGGTAACTTCCTGCCAAGAGCGGCAGTGCAAACTGGACGGCCAAAATCACGCCGCGAATACGACACATCCGGAATGAAGCGTCACTTTTTAAACCCTCACAGGCTATTTGTAAGTCGGGAGATATTCATCTCACCGTCAATGACCAAACGTTGCTCTTGAGCGGTCGAACAGATCTTCTAATGCTAATAACGATGGGCTTGTGTTGAGTGAGGCATCCGCGCGTTCCACTCCATTACGACATGGACGAGATTCCACCATCGTACATTCAGGCTACAGCACAGGACTATTGGTCCATCGTCGCGCGATATGTGAGATCTCGCGACTTGTGTGCCGCTGCTTTGGTGTCGAAGAGATGGAATGAAATCTTTATGCCACTGTTATGGGGGAATCCAGCTTCGCACTTTGGGACACAGAATGATTTTGTCTATGTCGCTCTCGTCCGCTTCAAGAGAACTCTATCATGGGCAAGGCTGAGTACGAGAGAGCTCACTCACACTTTACACCTTCCACCAGCTCACGCCGAGATCTATGATGGTCCTCATTCCAACTGGGTTCAGAGTCTGCTTGAACGACTACCGAAGTTGCAGTCTCTGATTGTGTAAGCTCTGAGTAGTTATTCGAAATATCAACTAAACGCTAACTATACTGCAGAGCCGGTCTACCTTTCTTCGACCATGGAGCCTTGCAAAGTCTGAAGTACTTTAGTCATCAAAACCAACGGAATGTGGATGCCACTCCAACCTATGGATTACGTCTCCTAGATGCGTCCTATTGCTTAAATACGACTGCACTTGGACTCGCTGAAGCCTTCAAGCACTTTCCGGCTCTTGCTTATCTCGACTTGAGTCGTACTGCACCAGCAAGGGATGTATCGGTGCTCTCAACACTTCGCCACATGCCTCATCTACAGGTGCTTAAACTTCGACGTTTGCATCTTCGAGATGAAGACATCGATATCTTGGCAGAAGCAATTGGCTGTACTATCCGAAGCCTTGATCTTCGTGATAATCAGCTGACGGATCAAAGTGTGCGAATCTTGCTGGAAAAATGTTTCAAAAGTCCAAAAGAAGCAGCACTAATCCAACAACAAATGCAGTCAAGCATCACCGGAGACTGGCCATCAAACTCAGGACCTCGAATTGGTCTTGAACTTCATCCCGACTATCAAGGTAATCGTCAGGATGAACACGTCCGTCGTAGTTTGACAACCGGTTTTGTGAGCCACCTTGGTATAGAGTCAGTCTGCGGCACTGGTCTCACTCATCTTTATATTTCTGGAAATCGTCTTACCGTCGAAGGAGTGTCAGGACTCATCCGATCGAAGCGGTTACTTGTGCTTGATGTTGGTACACTTGTGACCGGACTCGTTCGACAACCTTCGCAATCACTTGTCAATGGTGAAATGAAGTTCATGAACATGCCAGGCGCTCAGAAATTGATTCCAATTCTCGACAAATACGGCAAAGACCTTCGCTATCTACGGATCAACCATGCTGTAGTCACAGTCGACGCTCCAGAAGAGCAGAATGATCCAAAGGTGGCAGAGTTGGAAGACACGTCAGGGATAGTATTGCCACCTCACCTTATTGAGCTCGAAGCCGTAGATCAGGCAGTCCATGAGATGCCTGGACTAGAGCCGCAGGAGCTTCCACCAGATAACTTCCCGATTGCTGAACTTGAAGGTTCTCCCGTACCACCTCGTGCGGACTCGCCGCAAGAACAAGATCTCTCACACCAGACATCACCAGATGATCGTACTCCTCGTACGTCACTCGAAGATGGCACTCCTCGTACATCACTGGAAGATCACTCTCCCCGTATATCATTAGAAGATCACTCTTCTCGTATATCACTGCAAGATCAGTCTCCTCGTACATCGCTGGGAGATCACACTCTTCATACGCCATCCTCTGATCATTCTCGAACGTCGCTCGAGGAGTCCATGGCTCAGACCACTCTCCACCAACCGGCACCTCACATGATGCTCGTGGAGCCGCGAAGTCCAGAGATCCGGCGTGGCAGTGCTTTTGCGCCAGAGCCAGTGACTCTCGTATCGCCAGTGGTCGAAAGCGCAGGCACACTTCTCATGTCACCGCTGTCACCACAGGCAGGCACTATCCCAGCAGCACTGTTCTCGCCCTTATCACCAATAGCCAACGCATCACCGCTGACGTTCCCTCTCCCACCAACACCAACCCAACCCCAACCACAAGCCCAAGCCCAACCCGCAGCGCTCCCACCCTCACCATTCCGCCTCAGCGTTCCACGCCCCCCCTCACCCACACCCAGCGCCCACAGCGCCCGCAGCACCCACAGCTCTCTAACGAGCAGCCTCAACCCACCACTAACAGCGCACAAGCGCACGCACTCGGCGATCCTCGCCGCACACGCCGCGCACGTAGCGACGCTCCTCTCGGCGCCGCACGCGCTGCTGCCGTCGATGCTGCCGCGGCTGCAAACGCTGGTGCTAACGGACGTGCCGGCCCGTGCGCGCAGCGCCGCGCCCGCCGCGCACCTGGTGCGGTTCGTGGCGGCGGTCGCGCGCGAGGCGCACTGGGCGGGGCTGCGCGCCGACGGCGAGTGGGCGGTGCCGCCGGGGTGGAGCGGCGAGCGGCGCGCGGGCCGCGACGCCGGGCGGCGGGCGTGGCTGCGCCGCGGCCTGTTTGCGCTTGCCGCGGTCGTGCTCGAGGTTGGTGGTGATGAGGGTGCGGCGGAGCAGCCGGGGAGCCCGACGTCGCCTGCTTCGCCGGGTGCGGCGTACGGCCCGGAGCGGCGCGGGGCGAATCGCTCCTGGCGGCATTCCGGTGGTGTGGGGACTATTCCGGATTCGAAGAGCAGCGTCGAGGATCCCGACTGTGAGACGTTTTGGGATGCTGCGAGCAACGACTTTAGTTTCTTTGGTGGAGAGGAGTGTGGCCAGCCGGACGGTGAGGCGACGCTGGGATGGGCTGGGATGGTCGCTATGGGTGAGAAGATTAGCGTTGGTGACGATGGTGACGCTGAAGATGCTTGGGACGGTCATCGTGGGAGTGTTTGGACAGAGGGAAGTGTCGATGTCAATCGTTCGCGCAGAGAATCGCTCCCGCCAAAGCAGCAGGTGAAGATGTATGACGTCTTGTCGGAGTTGTCAAAGTTCAGAAAGGAAAAGAAGAGGCTGAGAGAAATGGCCATTGCGAGAGGAGAAACCGATCCGTACGTTGAAGGATATTGGGATGGAGACATTATCGTGGTGAGACCAAAGGACTAATTGTAGTATAATAAATCGTGGCTATAAGTCCTTGATTTGCGGTGAAGTCGTGGGTAAGGGGTTCGGTGTATCCCTGAACGACGTTAGGATCCAATATAATGAGTACTGCAGAACGACATGCAACATGACGCAGAAGACAAATCAAAATTTTTATAGACGTTTGATTCGCTAGAAAAAACTATCTTTTAGAAAATAAAAGTAGCCATGAGTGACGGTAAATTGTCATCTACACAGAATCGAAGATATAGTTATCTCGCGGGTTGTTCCACCACCTTCGTCGCTCGCTCCGCTAGGGTATCATTACGAAGGATCTGCCGCCGAGAATGAAGATCGAAAGACGCAAATGTAGTACAAAAAGCAAACAAACATCCGTGAGGTGGTTTACATGTGGCCAGGGAAAGAGATGCATAAGGCGGTAACAAAGCCATTCCCGAGTGCAGTCCGACGGAAGTATGCATCATGAAAATGTCAAATGGTGTGAGGAGCAAGCGAGCACAGCAAGCCAACGTCGCAATCGACCCTCTTGGATCGCGCGACCCTCCTTTTCTCGAGCAGATCGTGGTCGCGTGGTGGAGCATTGTCATGACCGACGGAACGAACGATCATAGCAGGCCGGCGACGAGTGCGGCAATACCGACGAGGCCGGTGATGCTGAGCTCGAGGCGCGAGGCAGCGCCAGTGAATTGCGACGAGTGTGTGGTGGTTGGGCTGGGCTTGCCGGTCGAACCGACGACCTTGGTGCCGTTGGCGGACTGCGAAATCGAAGCCGTGGACAGGCACGGAAGCGTCGCGGTGGCGGTCGAGGTCGACGTGACAGTGGTGGTGCTGTTGGAGGAGGCGACGGCATTGACGGCAGACGCCGAAGCTGCAGCCTGGGAGCTCGAGATGATGGCGGCGCAGGTCTCCGGGTCGAGACCGTTGGGACAGCAGTTGCCATTGCTGTTGTTCAAGCAGAAAGATCCGCTCGGGCAGGCCCACGAGTTGGCGCAGCAGGTCTGACCGATGGATGGGTTGTAGCACAGGCGGTTAGTGGTGGCGGTGGCTTCGCGGCAGGTAACGTAGCCAGCTCCGAAAGCATCAGCGCAGGTATCGCCGGTGGCAGTGGTGGTTGGAGGAGCGAAGCCTTGGTTCTGACGAGCCTCGAGGAAGCTGAGACCACGAGCCTCGTGGAAGTGCATGTGCTTGTCATTGAGTTGGAGAGCGACGGAAAGCGACGCGAGGGCCGCGACCGTGAGGGACTGGAAGAGCATCTTGGAGCAGCTTCTTTATGAGTAGGGTGTTTCTGGTGTTTCTATTATTTGTCGCGGAGATGGATTGTACGGCGATTCAACGCGCGGAAGATGACTTCTCGGTGATTGATTTGGGCCGCTGGCTCTCGAAAGGAATCGTGAGTATCTCGTTTGACTTGCAGTTGAGTGTTGCAATAAGGGGTTGCTGTGTTGGTCGTGATGGTCGAAGTGAGTGTCGCGCGGCAACAGCTGGGTCTCGTAAACACACGGGTGCTGAGCGTGTTATTGAAATGAGCGACGTGTTATTGTGACTGAAGCACAATGAATGCAAAGAAGCGAAGGTGGTTGTTGGAGCCGTAAATGAGTGACTGGGCAGCGCAGAGAATGTTTCGACAACGAACGACGGAAAGAAGGGAGCGTGAGAGGGAGGGCGAGGGAAGAAAAGGGAAACGGGCTGGGGGAGGAGTGAGCAGCGTGGGAAATGAGAGATTGTGAGATTGAGCTTGGCCGGGGGGTCACGGTTGGACGGCTGGACGGGCGGGCTACACGGCGAAAAAACACTGGGATTGGGGGGGTGAGTCGGTGGTTGGGGCACCGCTTTAGTATCGCTTTGGGCCTGGTCGTGCGCTTAGTCTTGGCCACACTTCTTTCCACAGCCTGCCGAGCGCGTGGCTCTGGGTGAAAGTGAGCGAGTTGAAGCGTTAGTCCCTTAAGCCGATAAATTACACTGCAATTACGATGAGCCTTGCCGGGGACATCCTGGAAATGAAGGGAGACGCCACTCACACCATGCGAGCCGGCGAAGAACGCTGGAAGGGCAACAACACCAGCACTTGATCTTCTCTCCATCGCATCGTCATCATCATTGTGCGAGATGTAGAACTGGTTGTTTTGCTGGCCACGTTTCGAACGCTGTTCTGACTGTCTGCTACGTGGAGAGCAGCCACGCGACCTCTGCACACTTCTGCACCCGCTAAATTACGACCGGCATCTCACCACAAACACCAGCCTACACTTCACAGCGCTGCAATGCACAGCACACTGCCATTTGCACCTCCATCCACGCCTCATTTCCCACGTAGCACTTTCTATGCCTTGGCCACGATTCACCGTCACCCATCACACGATACCATCATCTCTCTTCGGCCTCTCTGCTTGCGTGGGCGTGGCGGTACGGGAAAGCCAAGCCAGCGCTCTTTGGGGTCGACGGCGCCAGCGGAGATTGACGGCGGCGCACAGCCAGCGCACAGCATCGCGACTCGTCCACACACTTCTACCCCGTCCTGAGAAGCCGCAGCTTAGCACTGATAGGCGATGGTCCTCGGTGACAGTGGCCACTAATTTGCAGGCGAGCTGCGTACTGATACCCTCTATTCTTGAAGTGGTGTAAGCGGGAAGCCTCAACGTCCCTAGCGCCAGGTACCCGCCAGGAACCGCCAGGGGAAGCGCCCAATGACCGCTGCCACGAGCCAACCGGCGTCGGAGATTTAAGATTGCGGGTTCGCAGCGGTGGGCGAATTGAAGCCAAAGTGGCTGAACTCCAAACATAGCCAGCCACGGTCCATGTTCCTTTCTCACGGCTTCCTCCTTTAGTACATTCCACAGTACTTTCGCCCATCGGTACTTGTAACAATACTCAGCATCGAGTAAGGCGCACTGTTGATCCATGTCCGCGTATCAGGCTATTCCCTGCTTTGAGATTGCGGCTCTCCACTGCCACTCCGGCGGATTCGACGGCGAACAAAAACCACACACAAAACCCTGGCAAACGAACAAAAATGAGATCTAGAATACTGTACAAACGACGGATCGTCCCTCTCCGTCTCCTTTGTGTGCTGTAACGGGATCAGATAATTTGACTTTGTACAGTCACCTGTGATCTGTGCTGCAGTTTGCTTACGACTTCCAGTCGCACAGTGGATGACGACAAAATTCTCGCTCCAACGGCTATTCATGGGTTCCAGCGCATGGACATGCTGACATGACTCCCGAACTGCAGGAATCACTTCTTGAATGTTCGTGGATAGGGCTTCGCCTCCAGGATCTCTCCGCCTCCCAAAGTGCCTCATGTCTCACCAGTAGACGCTGGCTGCAATGACAATGATGAAAAGGATTGCTTGAAAATTTTACACAGCTCCGCCGCTACTCCGCAATGTCAACGGTTGCCCGAGGTTGAATTGCACATTACTTTTATCCTATCTCTGTACGTCTTCTCTCCGATGAAACATCGCGGAGAGTCGTGGCTCCCAGGACTTGATGAACGAAACAAAAATTTCTTCTTCCTCTCCACCCTCCTCTTTCGGAGTAGTCTCGTCGCAGCTTCTGCAAGCCCATCATACTTTTCTCAACCGCAAAAATTTCGGATTGGTCGTTCAGATCAAGTGTTCCACTTGACAAGCAGCGAGGATCCTCCCGGTTTGAATGTTTCGACTTCTGTCTTACTGAATTTTCGTTCGCTGACAGCAAACATGCCGCGGCGGTATGTTTGTTCATGTGTCACGCCATCATCCCGTCATTGGGTACGAGTCAATTCCTTTGGTTCTGTGTGTTTCTATCCCATACCGTTGCAGCCGTTGTGGTCCTGGAAGTCTTCGAGCCGTTGTTGCACCATGTCGTTCTGTACACCTCGGTATTGGAGAGCTTGACCTTCAAATGAATGCAAGCACGCGAGCGGAATGGTGTAATCATTGCCTTCATTTGCTGATTGTATAGGCTGATATCCCAGCTGTTACTACTAGCACGTACCTGGTCCAGATCAAATTCGTTGATTACAGTCGTTGATTACAGTCGTTGACAATCTGAACTGGATCAATTCCGTGTCTTCGGTATTGACCGTCTCGCTCGTCTTGAAAGGACAAAGCACATCCTAGCGGGTCTCGCTTGAACTCACAAACATCGGCAACCGCAACGTTCCTTCACTTTCAACCGCGCTTCTATGATCGACCCAGCGTAGTAACTCTACTCAGTATTCAATCTGAATGCTGCAAGATGCCTGTCGTCAACGTTGTATCGATCGGAAGTATCTTGTCGCTTCGTTGACTATACGATAAACACTCGGCGGCGTCTATTTGCTGCCGTAATGGGTACCTTGACCTTACTGTGGATCAAACGGCCAAGATCTTATTAACGAAACAGTCTCTTATTACGTCGCAGTCTAGATTCATATCCGTCTTCTGCAATCGTTTCTGTCAATAGTCAACTTTGTCGCGTTTCATTCTATGGTGGCTTACACTACCTCGGCGATGGCTACTGAATAGAAGCTACGTTGCCGCCGTATTGTTCAAAATTTCTGTTGAGTCTTACATTGTCAAACCCACGTTTGCTCCACATTTGCCATCTCACGTCTTCTTTGCCATCAACTTCAGTCTACCTTCGGAGAGAAAAAAGAGGGCCTATCTAATAGTCGTTGGGATCTAGTCGAAGTTCTTCGCGTCTTGGCGACTGCAAGATTCACAACTCCGGCGCTATGCGGCAGTTGCCGATTCGACTAATCACAGCTTTGCACCGCAGCAATCGCTTCAGAAAAGATCCACTCCGAAAAGGCCTGCCTCTACGTCGGACCGGTCTCGCGACTCTGCGGTCAAATGCATGCTCGGCATCGCTACAGCTCTCCCGATTGCGTGCTGCAAAGTCGAGGCGTGAGACTGTAAGCGCTAGAGCGGGTTTCGCGCCGACAACATGGGACGTTGTTGCAAGAGTCTTCAAGAGCAGAAGCCTTGCACAATCGGATCAGTGTAGTGCGCAACCTTCCGCGCTCGCAATTACTATTGCTGCTGAATCAGTCTGACGTTGTTGGCCTTACTCACTGAGGATCTTTGCGGTTAATGCCCGGTCTCGCTGGCTGTGATTCAGCCGCTATGCAGGTACCGGACTGAGAACACTGGCGCGCATTGCCGCTATCGATAGTGAGATCGCAAGGCGATCGCTGTCTGCCTGCTGGCGCGATGCCATATTCGTATTTGCTTTTCACGCTGCTGCCGCCGATCTACCGACTCCCAGAACTCATCACACGGTCATTGACGGATCCACCATCGGAAATGGGACGTCCAGCGAGTGCTCCCGCGTAGCCGACGCTCCAATGGCGAGTGAGCCTCGTGAGATATCAAGCATACTTGGAGAGAGAGTAGTTGCGCACATAACTGGGTGGGAATCTTGCTTGTGCAGAGACTTCTGTGGTGGTGTATATACTAATCGTTCGTGACAGCTCTGATCTGGATTATATGGCTGCACCATGGATGTTATTAAGGAGGCTATTGATGCTCATATCGACGGGCTGCGCGACATCAATCGAAAGGTATGTGACTTCTGTGATGTTGACGTTGTATTACTACGCACGTTGCTGCTTTAATGCCAGCTGGTTGAGATCATACACCTCCAAATTATACAAGAATTGACTGTAGCTCTCTTATGTGGATCTCACCTCGAATCACATTCTTAACAGCGTCTCCCTGATACCTAGATCATGCCGCGACTGACATGTCCACAAGATCCCCGAGAACCCTCAATCGGCCACGCGGAATCCCAAGCCCACGACAACGTCGCATATCTGCGCTCGCTCGGCTACGACGCAACACCGCACGCCGACGGCACCGCCACATCCTTCGAAGCCCTGCACGGCACAGGCAGCCGCAAGGCGACCTCCAGGCGGAGCACGCCGCGCTCCCGGCCATCGGGCACGCCTGCGGGCACAACCTGACCGCGGCAGCCTCACTGGCCGCGCTACTCGGCCGCGCCGCCGCCCTCGCCGCGTCGCCGCGCCCGGCCGCGTGCGGCTGCTCGGCACGCCGGCCAAAGAAGGCGGCGGCGGCAAACTCAAGCTGGTCGCCGCGGCGTGCGCGTCGCGTGCGAGGGGCCCGGCGCGGGCGTGGGTGCGGCGCGGGCGCGGGAGCGGGCTCGACGGACCAGCGCAATGTCCGCTATGTGTGGCGGGCGATTCACCCGCTCTTTGGCGTCGAGGCGGGCGATGGCTGCGGCAACCACACGGCTGGGTTTGCGGAGTGCCGCGGGCCAGAGAGCGCATTTTGCAGGGCGGTGGATGCGGCGAGGGGCTCGGCGGCCGTGGCGTGGAGGATGTGGGCGGGTCGGAGCTTTGCACTGGGCGTGGCGGCGGAGTTTGAGGGCGGGAGAGGGCTGTTAAAGGGTGGGTTTGAAGCTGAGTAGATCAGGTGGTCTGTTGATATCGTCTAGGGATTGTACTGCTGCTGTCGCTGAGAATGGAGATGACGTGCAGACTAACAACCGGAAGCGAATGATCGACGATGTTGGAAGAGGTGAGGTTACAAGACTGAAGGCGGAAACCGCGGAAAGGACGAGAAGATCAAAAAGCTCGAAGATGAGCTGGCTAGGTTTAAAGGCGAAGGTATTGGACTGCATGGACGTGACTCTCGAAGTGGGAGAGATGGAGAGCGGTTGAAGAGGTATAAGGTGAAGATAAGTCGTCTATAGTCTTTGTATCTGTCGATGGAAGGAATTTGGGTTTCGAGTTAATGAATCATGGACCTGAAACCATGGCTATGTAATAAGACATTCAGATGAGAAAATTCAAGAGCATGTCCCATTGGATGAATTAATACCTCTACTGAAACTCCTCATTATTCGCTTTCATTATTGCGAGATGCTCCGTCAAGGAGTTGTCCATATTTCTTAAGATCGTGGACCATTGATGGCCTTCCCAGGATTGAGTATATCCAACTCCAAGTCTATATGGATGCGAAATTCTTTATGGTCTTGCAATTACAACTTCAAGCCATGATTCTCACTGGCCTGGACGATGACAACACTGGCCTGGAGACCTTTCCTTGCGGCCTCGGCACCAATAGCGCCCAAGCACCTGGTGGTGTCATCAACGACACCAACCTCAGAGCCAAACACCGCTAGCCTCGCAACATTGCGGCCCAGCACAATCAAGTCGCCAGCGTTCCGGCGCTGCTTGCCGACCTCCGCGGCCGCGCGCTCCAGCGCCACCTTCAGCGGCTCCATGCCAGCCGAGACGGACTCGAACAGGACACGGGCGGCGATGTCAGCGGGGAGTGAGTTCCTGACGGAGGCGAAGAAGGCGGCGTCGCGCGCGGAGGGCGCGGCGAGCTCCGTTTCAGAGGTGGCGGGCTCGCCGGTCTTGCGCCGCGGCAGCTCGAAGGGCCGCGAGCTGCCGGCGGTCGTGATCACGTCGTCTTTGATCGGCGCCGCCGCCACGAAGTACTTCTCGTTCACGTCCAGCATCGCGATCGTCGCCGTCACGTCCGGGTTCTCGGCGAGCTGCAGCACCAGCCCTAGCGCGGCCCGGTCGTCCGCCCCGCCGATGAATGCGCAGAAGATGTGGTGGCTGTGGTCTGCGACTGGCGCGGTGGGTTGGCCTACGCCTTCGCGGAAGGACTGGATGCTTAGCGCGGACTTGGTTCTCTGCAGCATAGGTCGTGATGGGTACATTGTGCCGCCAAAGTTTCGGTTAACGAAGACGGCGGTAGTGCAGGAGGTCTCGTCCAGTGCGTTCAGAACAAAGGATGCGTACGATGGTGCTGAGAGCTTAGATCGAGATGTCTCTGCGCTGATGACGGCCATCTCAGACATGCTGCCAGTCTCTGTCCATGGAATAAGCATAAAGTCGGATGACATGCTGGTAGCTTTCGTGGTTAGTACGTCTGAGAAGCTTGACTCTGGTAGCACCGCAACTTCACCACTGACGGCAAGATTGTGCAAGTTACCAACGGCGCGGAAGGTGTTAACGAGTGGATCCGTCAAGCTGTATTCTTCGAGTTCAGAGACTTGCATGACGGAAGATTCACGCTCTGTCAGTTCCAACAACCGAACGCCATGAGCTTCAATCGGTCTAACTGGTCTATCATTCTCAAGTGATGGAGCTGGAGCACTTGGGGCTGCTTGCTTCGATGGGTGTGCTCGCGTTGTTTCTTTTGGTGACCCGCCGAGTATCGACATAAAGGCCAAGATTGTCGGCATGCTATCGAGACGAAGATACACAAGCATTTTCTTTACTTTGCTCCCCTCCGACTTTTCGTAGGACAAGCTATCCCGCGTGCTCGCTGTATCTGCAGACACAGCTCCCGTTGGCTTGCCAGTGTCCCAATCGATTTCTCCGCGCTTCCAGGCCTCAAGCTTCTTCTGATACCAAGGAGGGTATAGCCATTCGGTAAGAGGCGTGGTCGTAAAAGTAGTAACCAATGCCATGACGACAAATATGGTAAAGGTACGTCTTGACAAGATCTGAGCTTGAAGACCAATGTTCAGAACGATAAGTTCAACGAGACCTTTGCAGCTCATCAGACTGCCAACAGTGAAACTCTCTCTCCATACTAAGCCGCTCAATCTTGCCGCAAGAGTTGCAGCGATAAATTTACCAGAAAAGGCCACCGTAATGACTCCCACCACATAAGCCCAAGTAATGCCAGTGTTGAGTAAACCGAGATTAGTGCTCAAGCCAGAAAGAGCAAAGTAAAGAGGCAAGAAGAGTGTGGTGACCAGATCTTCGACCTTTTCCGTCACCTTGATGGCAAAGCCTCCTTCATGAGGACATATCAACCCTGCCATGAAAGCACCGAAGATTGGATGAACACCGATGATTCCGGTGAAAAATGCCGAGGTCAATGCGATGAAGAGCGTGAGGGCCACGACACTTTGCGATGGTCCATTCTGTATCGAGTGTGTCCTATTGAGGAACCATAGGAAGCAAGGTCGGATGAGTAAGAAGAGGAACAAGCCGTATCCGACGCAGACGAGTAGTACCCAGAGAGCAGTAATGCCAGAACCTGCATTGACGAGAGCAACGCAGAGAGCGAGCAGAATCCAACCCACCACATCATTTCCAACTCCTGCGGAGAGCACGATAATTCCGACTGGTGTTTGCAGCAATTTGAGTTCGGTCAGGATTCGACAAAGCACTGGGAATGCGGTAATGGCCATAGCAACACCAATGAAAAGCATAAACGTTCCAAACTTGATTGGAACGGTTCCCGGATCGTCTCTGAATTGGTGATACAATCCGTATGCTATTCCACATCCAAGACCAAAAGGCAGAGCCATGGCCGCCAGACTCACCGGAATGGAGATTCTCCAATTGCTGGCGAGGAAACGTAAATCTACCTCTAAACCGACCAAGAAAAGGAATAGTATTAAGCCGAGATTGGCGACAAGTGTGAGGTTTGGGTTGGCAGCGGCAGGAAAGATGGCGGCGGAGAATCCTGGGATTCGTCCCATGACGGAGGGTCCGAGAAGGATACCGCCGACAACTTCTGCAATGACTCGAGGCTGTCGTAGGAGAGATAGAGGCCAGTGGAGGAGACGACAGAATCTAGGCAGTCGAGATTAGCTAGAGAGAATTTCCGAAGTGCCAAGTGAAGCTCGTACATGATGATAATGCTAGCTTGAATGATGAACAAGATGATTGGATTTGTCGGCTGGTAGACAACCGGATTCAGGCCTTCAAGAATTCCACCCTGTGCAGTAACATGAGTGGAAGCGGCCGTGGCGGAAGACACGGTCTTCGTGATGATCTTCGTGACCGTAGAGGGGAGAATGGACGTTGCCATGTTGGAGATGCTTGGAACGGCCCGGGAGCATTCTCTGGGAGAAGTTGAGAAGACAGAAAAGAGGTGGAGGAGTAAGAAGTGTACGGTAGCAAGGAGTCAAGAGATCCTCTCCACACCCACACAACCCTCGACCGCCTCAATACCAAGAAAATGGAAGGGTGGAGTAGTGCGATAGAGTAGGGCCGCGGCGCCATGCATTGGCTGGCGAACGCTATGTCAGCAGGTTTCAGACCCACCGAGCGAAACAAAAACCCTCAAGAACGCCCGAGAACTCTTTCTGCAAGGCTATCGTCAGCTGTTGGAATTACATGTTGGAGGGGGAAGGGATAGTAAGATCGCGTGGCGTCTCCGTCATTACATCGCTCTTTTGACTTTGCCGTGCCGCCAAACGACATTCATCTCTGTTGCAACACTTTTACTCGCAGATCCTGCTTTGTGCATGCAGGAAGATGTCTTCGTGCGTACTGTACTGCGCCATTGCTGTTGACAGATTCATTTGTTACTGGTAAGCCATCGAACAAACACGGTGTATCTTTGATCCTTTGCAAGCAGCATGGAGTTGCATGTCGCGGAAATGCTCTCAGCATTCAGAAAACCGTAGAAAGTGCGGAGAACAAGCGCACGTAGGTACACAAGAATTACTTCTCCATCTAACTACAAGGTTGAATTTATTTGGAATGCCGTCAAATGCTGGGTGTCATCTATATACCGTGGTGGTGGTAGGCAATGATCAAAACTCCATGCTGACATGCTTCTTCAACGAACCGTAATATTTTACAGCTGTCGGACTTTTCAGAATCTGATTTCGTCTATCAACTCAACTGAGCTCATGCCATACCGGCAAAGAGCGCATTGGATCTTGAGCTGCGATTCAGCCTTTTAGGCGCTGCAAAGTCTCAGCCTCCGAAGCAGCGTCCTCATGACGATTCTCTTGCGACTTCTCATTTTCCATGTCCGGTGCCTCGTCTGACATCGTAAGGTGCTCGCCCCATTGCGCTTTCTGTGCCCGCTTTTGTACCTCCTTCCCATGCTGCCTGCAACCTTCTTAACGCTTTCTACCGTTTCCCTCTCTCCCTTCGACCTCATCCATCGAACAGGTACGAATCTTGCGATGAACCGCATCTTCATAAACAACGGCTTCAGCTTGCCAAACGCCTTGTACCTCTTCTGCAGCCAAATCGATAGCCCAACACCAATTAAGACCAACGTGAGCGAGCCGAAAAGTCTCCCAGCTAATATTCTTTCAGCGCGAACACTCTGGTGTCCAGCCAAGCCCGCAGGCGAAGTAGTCGACCTGACCCATGGCGAGCTTCCAGAACATGGATAGCCGACGCCAAGTTTGAGATCCTATTCAAGCTAGGAGCATGGAGTGCTCGTGAGATAAAGCGCAGCATTAGTCGTGATCGGAATTCTTCCATTAGAAATTCATAACGATTCAACATAGCCAAGATACATAGTGAGTGCATTGTGCAGTCATAATACAAGTCATCCCTAGTCGTTCCAGTCCGAGCCATACTGTGAACCTTTGGTCGAATCACCTCAAGTCTGAGCTATTTACAATTGCTTCCGAAACGTCCCACATGATGTCTTCTACATAACGGCTTTCACACACTCCATGAAGTCTCAAAAGAAAACTATCGTTCGAATCTCTACACTTTCACGCATTGGTGCATCAGGAGGTGATGTAGGATCGACGAAGGCAGTATGGCCGACAAACCGCGCGCGGCCATCGGTCTCAGAATCGAAGGTCTTGAGCAAGATAACGTTATCCGTCTTCATCTTCGGAAAATACCACCACTTGTGCTGTGGCGAATAGCGCATCACGTAGTTCTCGCCGATGCGATCGCGGTAGTTTAAGTAGAGCTTGAAGAAGTCGCTGGAAGGCGAAGATGTAACATCACACATTGTTAACGGCCGTTCTTCCACAGTGTTGTGAATCGGCTTCCAGACGTTGATGAATGCGACGCGCCGTGATAACAAATCATCGGCCTCGTCACCAAGGAGCTGTTTCACGCGCACCGGACCTGATTCGGCTGTGTAGTCACAGTGGACAAGCATCACCGGAGCTCGTTGTGACGTATCTGTCTCCTGGGTGAGTTTCTTCGCCTCGTTCTTCTTAGTGCGAATGGTGTGGTCGAAGACTAGCACGCGTTTTGCTCCTAGGTTGGTCTTCAGAAATTCAACCACCTCGGGATAGAATTTATCCTTCACTGCATTCTCATCTTCCCACCCATCAAATCCGGTTTTAAAGTCGTGTAGAGAAAAGCCTTCCTTGTCGATTGAGAACTCCTTGACGCGATACCAACCGTCATGTATTGCAACATCACGTGGGTCATCTCCAGGCAAATGAATATCCTTGGCAGCTTCAGAATCGAAAAAGTACAGCTCAGTCTTCTTTGGATCAAGGTCCTTGGTGTAATTTAGCGTGGATTGTACCGTCAAGCGGTTGTTAACTGTACCGTTTGCCACCGACGCCTTGTGGGGCAGTAGCACCTGTTCCACAGCACCCTGCGTCTTCTCCCAGCTTGGAAGCTTCTGAACGCATTCAGTCATCCATCTCTTGAGGTTCGGGTACTTGTCGAGGGGTAGTTTCTGCGCTTCCCAGAGATGCATCGGTGCGGCAACAGCAATGTCAGCGATGGTGGGATTTTCGCCAGTCAGCCACTTGGTTTTTTCCAATTGATCGTCGAGCAGTTTGGCTAACTTGTTCCAGTTTTCTTCTTCACCTTTGATGACAGACTCGTCCGGTTGGCCTCCAAGCAACGGCTTGACAACGTTTTCGACCAGATAGACATAGCAGCTCTTGAACCACACCGAAGCTTCCCAGAGCAACCATCGGTTGACTTCAGCACGGTGCGTAAGATCTTTTGGGTATGCCGAGTCGACGCCGTCGCGATCCGCAGCATACATCAAAATTGCGTTGGATTCGGTAATGGTAGGCCCGCCATCGACAGCAGAGGGAAGTGTGGCATGTGCATTAATCTTCTTGTACTCATCTCCTCTGTGTTCGCCAGCCAGATAGCTGATTTTGTTGAGGTTGAATTCGGTCCCAAGTAGGTCAAGGCCGGCGAGAACCTTGCGGCTATTGCATGTGCAGGGGTCCAAGTAGACTTGCAGCACCATTGTCGGATTGTCTTCGATTGCGATTGTAGCGTGAACGCGTCAAGTAAATTCTTTTCAATTAGGAACAGAGTTTAAGCTCAGCAGAACTTTCGGCTCGGCTTTGAGGATTTTGTAAATCCTTCTACCCCGCAAAGATGGTCTTGGTACCCCGCGCAGTGTAAGATGTAGATGACGCCAATCGTGGGAAGCTAAGATGGTTTGTCGAATGATGGATTTCGATTCTGATTTGCCAGAGAGTTGCTAACTTACCTGACCGAGAGTAGTATGCAGGAACTTGTAGATTCCGATCGCATGTGGGGAAAATGCCGGCAAGTAGATATGAGGCTTACCGGAACAAGAAGTATTGGAGCGGGAGCAGCAGAATATTGCGGTCGATTCCTTCACAGATTTAGCAGCTGTATGGTACCTATGCTTAAATCTGAAGCTCAATTCTCCATTGCACAATGGCTGACGTGAGAGGCAAAAGGAATACGGAAGCGTTTGATCAATTGCAGAAGAATTATCTCACGTACGCACCGCTGCGTCGCTGAAGGAAGTCAATGAAACGATATGTAGAGGTCTGGATACGATCTGACACGAATCGATAGCCAATTGCTGAATGGTCTCCGACCTGTATTAAACAGCAAAGCGGAGAAAGCCTGTCACAGATGCTGTGATCCGTAATCATACTGCCAGAAAGACAGGGAATTCAAAACAGATGGAATGGCGCAAAAGTAAGAGGAGGGTATTTGCTTATTGACCGCTCGTCCTCACGAAACAGTCGTGTTGAAGTATGGGAGTCTGTTCTTCTTAACATCGGGCTGTTTTCTTTGTGATGAGAGCTTTCTCTCCGAATCTCGTGTTGATTGGATCAGAAAGGATGAGGAGAAGGGGAGCCGGTCTCTGACGGTAATGCATGGAAGAAGAATTGGACTCGGTGTGCGGAGCGTGTGATGTGGAAACTTCGCACAAAGATCGCACATCCATCGGGCTTTATTCTCGTAATAATATTCGATGTTCAGTACGATACGAGATTGACTGGCCGGAGCCGCGTGTTAACTCCGGTAGTTGTTCAGAGTAACAACGACCATCTCGCATGTTGAGAGCGGAAAGTTTCGCAAATTCGATTGTTCAGTCTCCAGAGATCGCGATCACGGTTCCAATTAGAAACTTCTGAACTACTCGAGCATTTCTCATTTACTAGCTTTAAAGTACCAATCATGGCTGAGGCGTTTCCACCTAGAGGTATGCTATTGCGTTGCTGTAGTGGTGATTGGTAGCTGACACAGCTATATTATAGCTATCGAATTCACAAAGACGCATCATGGACAGCCATACCCCTTCATTGATCCATTGAAGCTAAACCTGACCGGCCGCGCAGTGTTCATCACTGGCGCATCAAAAGGTATTGGGCGGGCTACGGCAGCGGCATTTGCTAAGGCTGGCGCTTCATACATAGCAGTTGGAGCACGAAGCTCTCTGGATGGTACCGTAGCCGATATCAAGAAAGCCGCGAGTGAAGCCAAGCGAAAAGAACCCAAAATCTTAGCACTTTCTAATGATGTATCGGACCAGAAGAGTTGCGAAGCCGCCGCCGCCGAAATCTCTAAGGAGTTTGGTAAGCTGGACATTCTCATCAATAATGCCGGCTTTATGGAGAAGACTGCGAAGGTTGCCGAGGCTGACCCGATGGAATGGTGGTCCGTATGGGAAATCAACGTAAAGGGCGTGTTCCTCACCACGCGCGCCATCCTCCCCATCCTTCTCAAGACCGAAGGAGGACTCAAGATCATCCTTGGCATTTCATCCTTGGGCGCTCTCCGGACTCGACCTGGGGCTGCAGCATACCAGCTAAGCAAGATGGTCGTCCTGAGGTTTGCCCAATTCCTCGACGCTGAGTACGGTGACCAGGGCCTGATCGCGTACGGCGTGCACCCGGGTGGCGTTCCAACGGAGCTCGCCTCGAATGCGGATAAAGAGCTGCTTTCGCGTCTGACTGACTCACCGGATCTGGGTGCCAACACGATGGTGTGGCTGACATCAGAGCCGCGGAAGTGGCTTCAAGGGAGATTTGTTAGCGTGAATTGGGATATGGAAGAGCTTATGGCAATGAGAGAAGAGATTGAGAAAGGTGACCTTTTGAAGTATCGGCTCCGGACATAAAGACGGCATTCAATGCGATAGCAAAACATCTGCAGAAAGAGAATAGTTTGACATACGGTACCATGTCCTTCCAATGTGCCAAGTATATATGTACTTGAATGTCAAATGAAAAGTGAATATGTCACCTCTTCAAAACTCCAGTTAACTCCATGCTAATGGGTATTGGCGCAAGTGTCCGTGTCACGCTCATGATGATGCAAAACGCTTCAGCCGCAGTGATTACTTCTTCTTGATCAGATTCTCTTCTGGCTTTACTCTTTGAGCCCACTCTGTCCAGCTACCATCGTAGACTCTGTGTGAACTTCCTGTATATCCTGCCTCGATGAGTGCGGCGTCGATAATGCAGGCTGTAACACCAGTCCCGCAACTGCTGATAATTGACTTGTCCGGACTGATGTTCTGCGAATCGAGGTAGAGCTTGAGCTTTTCACGGTCCATGAATGTTTTCTTTCGCGAATCGAGGAGGTGATCGAAAGGTATGTTTATGCTTGCAGGCATGTGACCGGATGACAGCCCTGGATAAGTCAATAAACACTTCGCGAACGATGGATTCACAAGTAGTCTCACCTGGCCGTGGTTCTGGATCCGTGCCGTCGAATCGGCCTTGACTCCTGGCATCCAGCAATTGGATATCCTCAGCACCCTCCTTTCCTCTCTCCAATGCGCGTTCTTTCATCTCCTCAAAGAGCACAACCTTACTCTTGTCCAGCTCAGGCACCGGATAATAGGTTTCGTCAACCGGACTCGGCTCGCCTTTTTCCGTAGGAAGGCCCTGCTCAACCCAGAGCTTGAAATTATTGAGAATGTGAACACCGTCATGTCCGAACACTCTCAGAGTCCAAGCTACTCTGGGAGCACTGAAGATGCCGAGCTCAGCGGTGTCATAAACGACTACCGAGTCATCTCTTCGGATTCCCAACTTGCCCATTTCTTTGGAAAACGTCTCTGGGGAAGGTAGCATGTGTGGGAACGGACTATCATCGTCCTTGACTTTATCTAGGTCGAAGAATCGAGCTGTGGGGATTCGCTTTTCGAGAAAGGATTTGTAACCGGTTCGCTTTTGAGGGTCGTTGGGCATGAACCAGGCAGCACAGAGCGGGATGACGCGAGGAGCTGTGCTGATGCGTGAATGTACATTCTTACTCAATGCTCGAGAGAGCTGCGCAGGAGTGACCAAGTATGAGTCGAGAGTATACGTGGACTGGTGCCGTACTTGACTGAACACACTCGGACAACGGCCATGACGAGAGTAGGTGGAGATCGATGGCTTGACCACCGTGACTATGATGGAGGGCCTCATTGGGAGAGTAGCAAGCTCTGTGGGAGCGTGAAGGAGGCAGTAGATGTTGATGTAATATTTTGAAAAGCTCTAGGTATCGGAGCTGCGGGGCTCGGAAAGAGAAGGAAAGGGATGGCTGGGAGCTTAAATTCCATCCAAGATGTTCCGTACATGCGACTGGGTAGCAATTGGCTTATTCTTTGAAGTTCAAATCGAGCTTATCTTCAAGTTTCATCGGCTACTGTGTCTCTCGCAAGCATGTGAGCTATTGAAAGCTCTGCCTTTTTCGAAACGGGCCCATTTCCGCGCCCATCACGTGTAACCGCGCCATGATAATTCGCGTCTGGTTTTGATACCAGAGCTTTCTTCAACCTCAGCCAAATATCCGACCATTTTGTCGATTTATGTCAAAATGAAGGTTAAAATCAAGAAATGGAACATGGTCGCCGTGTGGAAGTGGAAAGTACCTAGCGGCGAGGACATGTGTGGTATTTGCAGAAGTCCTTTCGAAGCGACATGCGCCAAATGCAAATATCCAGGAGATGGATGTCCACTGAGTGCGTATTAGTGCTGGGGATGCTATTTAGACCACTTGCTGACCCTCATAGTGCTGGGAGAGTGTAGTCACGCGTTTCATATGGTGCATTCCCGCAGAACACGCTGCTGGTCTTGTGTTCGGACTGACTTTGATTCTAGCACTGCATTCTGGACTGGATCAAGCAAGAAGCGTCACAAGAGCGTTGTCCTATGTGCCGTCAAAGTTTGTTGGATGTTTGAACTGCTCTGAATCTGATGCTAACTTCCGGGTAGTATGGAAGGCGAAGGATGCATAGGAATATGCGTTGATTCCAACTCTTCAAGTGCATTGCTCGTTTTTCTCAGCATTGCGTGGATCAAAATGGTTTGGCATTAACGTGGCGCTACGTTGGAATTCGATCGAGGGAATGAGGTTCTAACATTGGAAGGCGTTTTGAAACAGATATCAGTGGATCCGCAGTGGACCTAGAGCATGTATGTGCGGAACCTTGGTTGTTTGGAGTCAAGGATGCATCTTGCGAAATTAATTGCAACAAAGTCCTCAAACCTCAAATCACATACCGTGACATGTTGCCTCTTACATCGAATCTTGCATCGCACCGAATGTACACGAAGTAGAAGGCAATGACAAGGCTGAAAGACGTTTAGAGTACCAAACTCTGATCACCATTACTGGCCCAAGCTCCACCAAAGCTTCAACTCCGTCGAGAGCACGAGTCTAGTGTAATCATGTCCACCGCCTTTGCCGATTCACAACAATCTCCTTCGCAACCGTCGTTGCTCCCATCGCTGTTTAATCGTCCCGACGAAAACACATCGCCTGATCCTCAGCCGGTTCAAGCAACTTCTGCTTCTATCTACTCGCCCGAACCCGAACACTCTGACTACCCTCCCGCAGACGAAGGAAGTTTACTACCTCCGCCGACCTTTAATCCACTCTTTACTCTCGTCTCCGATACTACCACCGGCGAATTCTACCATCCGTCTACGTACTACGTCTTCAGTGACGATGAGACAGCCGTAGACTCAGTCGGCGCGGCAGCCTTGCACGCGCTCGAAACATACAGCCACGATGCGCTCAGCGAAGCGGCAAGAGGGCCAACAGACACGAACACGGAGATCGAAGAGCGGTATCTCATTGTGGATCTAGCTGGCGACGCGGCGCGGGTGTCCGAGGCGCAGAGCCTGGCGCCGAGCTGGGCCGTCACGGCGGCGCGCATAAGTGCCGCGCCCATGTTCGGAGCGCAGGACAACGGTCAGGATGGAAGCATGATGCTGATGATTGAGGGCGTTGGTAGCGGCCGCGAACAGCAGCGCTCTGGAGATCACGACTCGTCGCAGCGTGCTAAGCTCATGCTCGATGATGCGAGGTCAAGAGTCGGCGGCAGCATCACCGGGGCCATGGGTGATGTGCTCACTTCTGTAAACAAGGACCTTGACATGCTGGATAAGATACTGGGACTTGGACCAGAGCCGGGATGATGTCTCATGGCATTTCTCGGCACTTCCTAGGGCGAACCTGGATTTAAGATTTGGGAATGAGAGAGTATGAATCCACGACACTTATGTGACACCAAAGCGCTGGAGAATGCTTTGAGTATGAAGATATCCTGTTGCCAAACTATGATATTTAGATCATGGCATTGTATGCAACTTTGGAGGCGAAGGTTGCTAGGAACGATTGATTCCGCTCTGCACTTCAATGGAAAAGGATATATAGAGCAACTGAAAATGACTCCTAATTTTGATCCTGTCACCTATCCTCTTCAAGAGTATTGATGCTTTATTTGAGCTGCATTCCAACTATGTTATCCAATCAGTTATAGTCGGCAACGCGATACTCTTTGTTGACTTCACTAAAGTATCTGCCGAACGATCATCCGTCAGATGTTCCCGTAGATCATCGCAGGAGAAGGCGGGTCACTAATCAGCTACATCTAGTTAATCCTTGTTTAATGGTTCACGGTGCCAGCATTAGGACGTCAGAGCGGAATACTCCGTAGACTTTTCGGTACCGTATCTGGGGGCCGATAACTGACTGACGATCGAACCTTCGATACCTTGTATGACATTTAGTACGGTCCGCACTCGCAACGTCGAAGCCTGAGAGTCAAAATGTTTTATGAACCCGGAAAGACAGAACACAATCTTCCCTATGACCCTTTCAAAGTATGTTTCGTTTGGTGGTATATTTGACAGCGAGACTAAAATGTACGTACACAGGCATGCGTCATTCCACGGCCCATAGGCTGGATATCAACGACCTCCCCCGATGGTAAGCACAATCTGGCGCCATTCTCGCAGTTTAACAACCTCACTTTCGATCCACCATACGTGATGTTCAGTGCAAATCAAACACCACGCAACGAACGTAAAGACTCCGTTCGCAATGTCGAGATCACCAAGCGCTTTTGCTGGAACCTTGCGACATGGGAGCTGCGTGAGTACGTCAACCAAAGCGCAGAATGGTTCGACTACGGCATCGACGAGTTCGAAAAGGTTGGCTTGGAGAAGGAGATGTCGACTGTTCTCGGCGAACCCAAGGTACCAATGGTGAAGAGAAGTCCGGTAAGATTCGAGTGTGAGTATTACTCCACTCTGAGACTGCCAGGAAATCCGCCCATGGGAACAGTAGACGTGGTGATAGGAAAGGTGGTGGGAATTCACATTGCTGACTGGGCTCTAAGCGATGGCAAATTGGACGCGACGAAGACTGCGCCGATTGCAAGATGTGGGTATCATCAATACACAGTTGTACGCGAGCTGTTCGATATGATCATCCCGGGCGAGAATGAAGCCATACGAACTGGAATGGAGGGGAGTGTAAAGCTGCACAAGGCTATGGCGAATGAGTTGAATGGTGCAAAAGGCGCTGAGCGAGCTGTGGATCCAGACAAGGAGATGGTGGAATCCGCACCTATGGAAGTCAATTCAGCAGAATTTGAAGACGCACTGCGAGGAGAATCCAATACTCCGTGGGATACAAGACTCGCATCATGGTTTACTCCCAGTGAACCGCAACAACAGTAGATATCCAATCAGAAGATCTTCAAAACATGGCAATAGCCGTAAAAGATCGTCAACATATAAGTGTGATCGAAGTCATTGTATGTAAGTGTTGGGATTGAAATGGCACCTTGAACTTCGATTTCAAGTGAAAGAATATCCCGTCTGGTTTTACGGATCGTCTCTCAGATCCGTTGAGTTGGCTTTGGCTTTACGTAACTGCCAATCTTTGAGTTCCTGCAACGGTGGGATACTCTCCAGCATACCGTCTTGCAATCTGTTCCAAAGAATTCCCGCTGCTGGCTTCATCGCATTCTTTACCTCTATCAACCTGGTCGGAGTTGCAATGTAGTCGCTCACTGTGTCGAAGACGTCTACTCTCACCCCGTCATCCTCGATCACTTGACAATCATGGGCAACGGTTATAACTGGAGTGTTGAGATCGATGCACCCAATGCTGTACAGCATTCCCCATTCCAAATCAAAAAAGCCATGGCCTTTTCCATAGCGGATACCCAACATGTTCAATGCACCAGCACCCGTCACCATCAACATGATCTTCTGAGATAGGCGATTGCGAAGATAATGAAGAGAGACCAAGTTCCCCACCCGCTCCATACCATCAAGCGTTGACGCATATTCGAGATTGCAGTGTTGACTTTCGAGTTCAAAAGGATCAAGAACCACGAAGCCTCGTCTGATTGCGTAGGTTGTCACAATGACATGCTTCTTATCTCGAAGTGCGCGATAACGAAGGTCTTGAAGACAATTATCAGGAGTGATGAAAACGTATTTGGCCGTCTTGTATACTTCTAGATGTGTGATACGTTCGATCGCATGAATTGATCCTTTGAAATCTGCGATGAAGCTTGAAAAGTCGTAGTGGAAACGAGAATCTGGCATGGCGACTTTGCGCAATTCAATCCAGACATTTTTGCGGACTTCAGCTTTGTGAGCTTCTATCCTCTGTTGGTGATCCATAGCGTTTCCGTGTTACTCTTTGCTCTGGTTCGAAGCTACTTAGGCTTCGCATAATCCATTCAACATTGACAAGGATACCGCTGAAGCGTGAGTGTGCCAATCGTCTACTTGTAAAAGAGTGTTGACATTGGCATGCCTCTATTGCACGAACCGTAGATGTACGTTGTTTGCAGACGACGGTAATAAGCGTCTGCTGGATATGATTTCCTAACTAGAAGTCGCTCTGAGCTACTGACGGTGGCTTCGAAATTCCCTCTACTCTACCAAATTACTTTAAATTTACCTTTATTCAACGCACGGAAGGTGGTTCTGCTGAAATGAACTATGATGGCCTATTCGTTATATAAAAAAGGAGCTTTGATAATTCCTTTCCATGAGGTTTATGTCCTTACTTGAGCATCGTTGGAAAGTTCTTTACTAGGATGATTCTCATGTCGTCGAATCATCGTTCTACAATTGTTTCTCCCTATATATATCCTCACCGTGACATCAGTGAGGCATTGCAAAGGAGCTTTCGACGACAGGCCCAACGTGTACTGTCGTAGTATTCAGACTCCGATCAAACGTCGCCAAACAAGCTCCGCGGTTGCCACAGTAGGATATGCAATCCTTGGACCAATTTGTAAACGTCGGCAGCAAACATAAACAGAAAAGAGTCAGAAGACCTTCCCAGCCTGCTGTCGCTCGACCTCGTTTGTATTCACATTTTGTGAGCGCTGTTTGGCGACAGGCTGGGCAATTAACATAAGCTGGCTTGTCTCGAAGGGTAGGAATGGCTTTGATAGGACGCCAATTTTGCGCGGGAGCCGCAACGAGGGTTGATTCTAACTGAGCCGCAGGTTGTTGGGATTTGTCGATTTCGGAGGATGGTGGGTCTCCCGGGCCGGGAGTGTAAGCTGGTGGATTGGCGGGTTGTTGCTGGATTCCCTCTACGTACGGTCGGTCAATCAGCTTCTGATGCTTTGGACCTTCAATCTCAGATCACATTGAATAGCACTTTGATTTGACAATGGACGTGGGAAAAGATGGATACTCACCAGGCGGTGTCATGTTGTGAACTCTTGGTGGCTCAGGGAGACAGCGACTGATTGTTGTTTATGACGAGGCTGGATGTCCGCGCTCGGACTTTGTTTGACAATTACTGCTCAATTCGACGATCTCCTCTGGAGGAATTGTAGCGGGTGTCGAATTTCGAGGACAGCCTTATGAAAGAGTCGGCATAGAATGGAATGAGAGCTGTAGAGAGTCAACGTCCAAGAATTCCCAAACTTTTTCATTCGTTGATGCTCTCCAATGAAGAATGCTTGCCACCAACACGGTCTCGGTATGAATACGAGACGGCCTGTTCCATTCCCTGTTAGTTAATAATGCCACGATATTCCCAAAGTTGCGAGGGCGAAAGCCCCCATGTTCGTATGCCCGCATGATGTTTCAAGAACTGAAGGAATGACAGGCCCTCACCGGACCTCGTGATGGCCTTTGATGAGCGCCATGCAGGCGGTATGGTAGCTTTGCCGGACAAACTTGATAAGAAAGTGAGTTTTGCACATAAAACAGAGGCTCTCAATTGATCCTACGGGATCAAAGAAGTTACGTGGAGGAAAAGAATTAAGGACAGAAGTAGATGTTACACTATCGTGCAGCTGAGAGTGGTCGTTGCTGACAGGGTCCACAGTTCGTACTCATACGCTAGTTGCTTGTCATTGCACCTTCTAAACTGTAGACCCCTGGAATCATTGAATCCACATAGATTCATCGTTCAATCTAATTTGCTGGCGGGATCAAAAGTCCCTTGTTAAATTTCCCTTTCCTATCATACTTCGATTTCAGCTCACGAAGTCTCTGATAATGTTCTCCAAAGATCTAAATTTCGAGTTAGTAATGTCCTCATAAGTGACGCCACGTATGATATCTCGGCGAAACTAACCTTGCTTAAATCGTTATAACTTTCGACGAAAGAAGGCAGGTAATCAGCAGCAGTATGGTCTGGATCTATCTCACGTGGTGCTTTCTCCAGAACATCCAGCGCCAGTTCATCCGAGCAACCTGACTTGGCGCCGAATCCGACGAGAAGCTGTAAGATGTGTCTGGAAGGGGTTCGAGGCCAGGCAGTATCGCCTTTGGAGGCCACAGATGCAAAGGCTCTCTATAAAGTGTTGTCAGCAATCTCGAGGCTTTAGTTTCGAATGGACGACAAAAATTTGTGAGCATACCGGCTGCATGATCTCCACTATAGCAAAACTTCCTCCACCAAGGCGACTATCGATAGAAATGATATTCTCAAGCCATTTCCAAGCCCTTGAAACAAACTCTTCATCAATGGTTGAGACTGTCGCGGCTCCAAGGTAGTTATGCATGGTTCCAACCAGAGGCTCCAGGAATCCTACCAAACAATTGAGCGGAGTCTCACGTCACTTCTTTGGAATGTGTGTTACCTTGCAATTGGTTCACTTCTCGATAGCTCATTACAGAGGTTGTATCTGTCGCTCCCGTAATATTAAGAGCCCACTTGAACCCTGCATCGCCACGACCGTGTTCCTCTCCATGAGCATCGAAAACGAAAAGACAGATAGTCGGTTTTGGCGCTTCACCCTTTAGCGCGTTTCCCTCCATGTCGCCGATGAAGACATGTAGAGCAATCTTTGGGTCTGGACGCTTTACGAACTCTGCGACTCGTTTCGAGATTTCGTCCACAGCGCTTGAAGGATACATAATGAATCCAGCGTAGATAGGCTTTGCGTATGGATGACATTTGGGCTTGAACTCAATCACGACTATTCCATTATAAGTACGTTCTAAAATGGGCTCAATAAGAATGAACAACATACCTCCAAAATTTCCTCCACCGCCTTGAAGAGCCCACAAGAGATCTGGTTCTTCTGATGCCCAAACAACCCTACCATCAGAAAGCACCACATGAGCATCTAGAAGGTTTTTCGGGTCTGATGCTAGACCGAACTCATGAGATATCCAAGAGATTCCTACAGAAACAATAGATCCACCGACGCCTACAAAAGGTGTACGCGCGCTGCAGACTATCGGATAGCAATGATATGTCAATAATCTAGTTCATATAACAACTTTCAGAACATATCACCTACCAGCATATCCTGGAGCCACATCCGCCAATTTCCGATCAACATCACCCCATGTTTGGCCCGCGCCAATAAGTACCGTCTCATCTTCAGGGTTGAAGACGACGTTATCGAAGGCGGACATACTGACGCCGACATCTTTCGCGGAACTAGATCCAAGTCCACCACTGCGAATACCGAAGTCTAGGGATGATTCACATAGATACTTCACTATGGCCTGGAGCGAAGCCACCGATCTCGGTTGAACAACGATTGAGGGGTTCTGCTGTCTCTGATATGCCCAGACGCGTGATTGATGGGGGTAGTAAGGTGATGACGGTTCAATAATTTCATCTTCAGACAGGAGCTTGTGTATCTCCGAAAGGTGACTACCTCGATGAGACATGATTGACAAAAACATGAATGAAAATATGAGTTCCGAACACCTTAGAGTAGAACAATGTAGGAACTGTGAAGTATATGTTGAGCTTCTGTTTCAAGACGTGAATATTGCATGAAATAGCAGTTGATTTATACCTCGCACTCTTTTCATATTGTTTTGACACGTCCACAGTACTAATTCTGGATATGGGAGTGTCATCTATCGTCTGATCTATCGTCTGTTCGATGGTAGTCTTCAAATTTGACGTCGCATGTTATAACCAGACTGAGATGGATCCCATAAAATGCGCTTAAAGTTCCTCTTATGTTGTCATCAAGGTGGGTCATACACGAAAGGTGGTGCGGAATCTCACCTCACCAACGGTGATACGGTAAGCGCCAAGTCGGCTTAGCCTCTGTTTGGAAAGATCCTGCGAATATAAGCAAGTTCTACCTCGCCTTCAAAGCCAATTCTCCGCTTTTGACATTTTATGGCTTTATTCTTCTTTGAAATGCATCCACAAAGCCGTTACTCACCGGTTTTGCACCCCGAAGCTGTCTTTCCAAACCGAAACAATGGTTGGGAGTCCATATGTGGTCAAGTGCCATGTCTGTCGACGACGGAAAGTGAAAATAGGTAACATGAGGTTCAAATCTAATATTAAGTACAATTGTGACCGAATGAATAGTGCGACGGTAAAATTCCATCGTGCTCGCAATGTCTGAAGTCGAATTTGACTTGCACTGGCTATGAGCGAACGCTGCGATGGAATGCTCCGAAGACTGTGCTAGGGGATCTACTTGCTATTGCGACGGTTGAAAAGCCTCCTGCAAGCAGTCGAAGTCCCCTTAAAAACTCCGATCAAGGAGACGGTCGAGACTTGAATTCCGAAGAGCCCCGTCTACTTCGACGTCGTCCAAAACGCGGCCCAATGAAAACAGAGCTGTATCTTGCGCACTCGGGAACCCAAAAGGATCTAAGCGCATCCCAACATAGGCTAGCTATTCTAGGTGTTCTCCAGGATTGTTGGATACCAACGGTGAAACAGGCTGGAACCTCACAAGGGACTCACATTTGTAGTACCTGGCTCCTTTCCGCTTGCACTTTGTCGGCCATGAAGGAAGCGCTGCCTCTTTCGAATTCGCTCCTTGCCATGTCTCTTATCCTTCTTTCCGGAGGCCAAACTGACGATACGTTGGTAATGGAGAGTGTACGCCACTACTCCCAGGCTGTGCAAGGCCTAAAAAGGCTTGTCGACAATGAACTTCGACGCGATGTTAAAGAACAGACGAGAGATATAAGTTTACTCACATGCCTTGCGTGTGCATCTTTCGAGGTACTTTATTCGCCCTTCAAAGTTGCAATCCCCGAAACTGACAATTGCAGATGGCAGCTAACCTATCCTTGGGCACTGCATATCAGCATTATGGCGGAATACAAGCTATTTTTCAGCAGAGAGGGGTCGGCGGTCTTACTTCCCAGCTAAGCCGGTCTATTTTGTATGAATATCGGCCTATCGACGTAAGTGTCTCCTTTAGGCTCTTCTGCTTTCATGAAATCTCTGCTTATAACCTTCAGATATGTTTCTGTCTGCTGGACCGCCGCGCCTCATTTCTCAGTCGAAGCGCGTGGTTGAATCTTCGTTGCCTCTTGCAGGACGCGCAAGTGGTAGGACCCCTCCAACGTCTCCTCGATATTGCATACCTTGTCCCTCCTATCATAGAGCAGTTCGACTCAATACGCACTCAGGGGTCTGATGGCAGTAGTCCTCCTGAATCAGCCCCCAAGAAGAGAAGACCATCCACCCAAAACATGCTGTCACAGCTTCTTTGTTCGACTCATTCAGTATGGAGCGAACTTCAAACCTGGGAAGCGGGTCTCCAGAATCACGATGAGTCGGTCCAGTTGTACATCAGCAGGTTTTCATCATGGAGTAACGCGTCTCGAGACCAGGAGGAGGAAGTTTATGGCAAGATAATCGCAGTTTCATGCAGCTTTCCAAGCTTTGAGCTTGGTGTGGCGCTTATATATAAGGCGGCGGTTGAAATCTTTGTCGTTGAATTGATGGCAGATCTCAAACAGGACATCGGAGATCGGTTAGGAGGGATGCCCGTTTCAGCTGCTGCAAGTCTAAATGATGTGGGAAAAGTAGATGACGCGGTGGAGAGCATAGTTGCAGGAACTCCTACTGAGGATATGCTGTCTCGAAGCATCGAAGACCTGAACCAAATGGCCCTGGACTCCGCCCGTCGGATCTGTTCTGCATTCGAGTATTTCTTCGAGGAGGACAAAAAGAGGACCGGGCGCATGGTGGCATTGTTTCCATTCGAAACGGCATATCGAACTTTCAAAAAGCATGCCAGCGATGGTGATGGAAATGACTGTCGTCGAGAGCTTTTGTTCTGCGAAATGGTGAATGAGAAGCTACACAGCGAAGGGATACCAACAAACTTTCAACCTTCATCTACATAGGTACAGTACAGCTTCTGACAGTATTAGTGTACATAGGCACATATAGTTTAGTTTTCATGGAAATTTAACGGATACGATAGTTAATCACAGATCGTGTACCTACTACCTATGTAGGTACCCGTATTTCCACATACGGGTTTTCACGGCAGCGCGCATGCTACTGCAGCGCGCAACCCCACCAAAAATCAATAAAACTCACCTACTTCAGAGGCCCATATCTCCACCAATATTCGGTCAATTGA
>Ga0335072_10000282_pt1 | contig 108152 bp, 102 predicted proteins | sample Lox_Sample_21_FD_206725 | JGI IMG/M metagenome (GOLD analysis project Ga0335072, IMG submission 206725) | Soil microbial communities from Loxahatchee National Wildlife Refuge, Florida, United States - Lox_Sample_2.1 | ecosystem: Environmental > Terrestrial > Soil > Wetlands | place: USA...
GTGAATGTGGCTAGCTTCGGATATTATGTTAGGACGGTACCTTCCCTCCCCGCTACGCGGGCCAAAAAGGACAGGATATCCGAAGCTGGCTTCGGATTCTGGGTACCGATATATGTAGTTCCTAACAAATAGTTACTCCGGCGGTAGCATCAAACCAGACCTGGATGCCCAGCGACTCATTGACGAAATGGGACATAATTGGACAAACAGTACCTTTGCCTCCGACACCCGAAGGCCATTTTGCAGCTCTGGAATTCTCTCTAGCGTCAGTTCACGATGGTAGCATAACGTCTCCCCAACTTAATGGATTTGTAGTTGTCGTTAAAGTTATTTCTCAGAATGGCGGTGTCATGAGATTAGCTGGGAGGCCACGGAGTCCGGATGATTCTTTACTCAGAGTCTTCAAAGACAACTTTCAAGAAGCTCGTTTTATCCGAGGAACTTTTCGCCATGGTGACGGCGAATTGCATATGTCTTTGCAGAGGATGATGATCTTTGATCAAGACGCTTTTGTTTTGGACATCGACAATACTAAGGAAGTGGCTACCGAAGATGTCCCAGATATTAGTTTAGACGGTCCAGATAATTGAAGTGATTGTCAGGATCGGCCAATGATACACGAGCATGAAAGAAGCCGACGACTCTCTGAATGACTTCGCGCTTGCCGATACTGGTTTTTATCCCCATCTTAAATGTGGATACATAAGCTACATGTGACGTGAGCCTAGATGCGTCCATGGGTGAATGTTGGAGATGTCGCCATACAGGGCCATCATGAGTTAATAGAGATAGCTTATAAGCTGTGATATTCCATTGATCCGGGTAGATATCTTCATCCAAGTCAAACTTAAAGTGAGATATAAACGTTGAGAAGTTTGTAATCAATATGGCTGCTACTCTCACGGAGACCGCTCCAAATCTGCCACAAGCTCAACCTTCCATCCAAGAACCTGACAAATACAGCTTTGCCAATCTTAGACCGTACGTCCATCCACCGGAAACTAAGGCGGAGTTGCCATGGTCTGAGCTAGTTACTCTTGATTTGGAAGACTACAATCGGCCTGGCGGCAAAGAGCGGTTGGCGAAGGCGAGGTCTACGCGCTCCGGAAGGCAAGCCGAAGGATAATGTCGCAATGTACAATATTACCAAGTTCACGAAGGACTTTGTGGGCGAGTACCAGCATCCTGATTTGATCAAGGCACACATAGCCGAGATTGAGTCTTTCCAAAGGGCACTGTACGGAAATGTAGTGCTCCCACTATTGCGCCTCTTTGCAATTGTGTTGAAGCTGCCAGATCAGGAATACCTCGTGAAGCAGCATAAGTACGAGAAGAAGAGCGAAGACCACTATCGCTACATGCTGTATCATCCGCGTTCCGACGAAGAATGGGCGGCCAGTGGAGGTGGTGCGTCGACCGGCCACACAGACTTGGGCACCGTGACGCTTCTTTTCCGCCAGCCCGTCGCCAGGCTTCAGATCCTTGATGAGGACGAGAATTAGACTTGGGTATCAGCTCAGCCTGGTACGATCGCGGTCAAGCTTGCTGACACCGTCTCGCATCTGACTGGCGGTTGGTTGAAGAGCTCTGTTCACCGAGTGGTTGCTCCACCACAGGATCAGCGTCAGTACAAGCGGACGGGACTGCTATACTTTGCAAGGCCTCAAAACGATACTGTGTTGGTCCCCATTACCGACTCACCCGTGCTGCAAGCGGCAGGTGTGAAGCCGCGATTCGATAAGTTGGTCACTATGGAGGAATGGGTCAGGGCCAAGCAAACGTTGCAATTGATTCCTGATATTGCTGCGAAAAGATGGGCTGAGAGAGTAGATGGGACAGTTGAGGTACTTGCTGGTTTCAATGATAGAAGGTATAAGGATTAGATGGGGTAGAAACCCGAATTGGATTGATAGTTTCTTGTCATGTATTTGACATTTGTTTAAATATCACAGACTGACAGAAATCAAAGAAGAAAAAGAAAGCCTCGAGCCTGAACGCTGCCTTCAAACGATGTTAGCAACGTTCAAACTCAAGGCCACATGCTCTACAATCTTACTGACCATAGGGAGCGCGACAACCGTCTTAGCCTACCTTTGCAGTGATACGATTGACTTTCAGCACTATACATAATAGTTCAGGTTAGCATATGCCACGGCGAAACCAGATCGAATGGAAATGGAAGGTGTCGACATAATCTTGGTCGGAGCTGAAGGTGTCAGCGACGACTACTCGTCAATCATCATGTTGGTGATTCCGCACGCACATTAGACGATCCGATTCACTCATCGAAGATTTATCGGAGGGGTATACGATTACATATAACAAGAGGGGATGCTAATCGGCAGTCCTTCGAGGAAGCCCTATCAATAAATCAGAATATAAGAACACACCATGAAACCTAGCCGTGAAATGAGTAAAGATCAATCTGTAACCCGATCAGAAGAATCCATGCCAGGTATATCCGTGGCTCAAAGAGAAGGAATTCATGGCCATCAAAGATTAGTGTCGAACATCCGACCGCTCAAACCCGAATGCCATGCACCTACAGAAGATTTCGCAGTTCGCTCGCTTCAACATGCAACCTGGCTATGAGTGACCCTACCATGAACGCCTCTACGCCAGAGCAATGCATTCCTCCACAAGCAGTTGAAAATTGGATGAAATAATGTCGAGAGTGCCGAATGTCAAAGGCAAGGTTCGGGACAGGTAATATATCCTAGAGCCGAATATTGAATGGTAAGCAGAAAGATGTCATGATGTCAGGGTTTCATCGAAGTACGAAAGCTCCGACGCATGCAAATTTAGACCAAATTGGCCTTCAGAGATTTATACGCACAGAGCTATCGAGCCACGACGATCCGTAGACGCTAGTAGCCATTCAAGCGCCGGGAGGTGGTGGCGGCGGAAGGGCATCTCCATCCGGAGGTGGTGGTGGAGCGGCATCGGAATGAGGTGGAGGTGGTGCAGCGTTGGAATCAGGAGCAAGTGCTTCTAGGTAGTAGGAGGTAGATGTAGGATATGTTCCAGGTGCACCAGGGTAGGAAGCGGCACCGGTATAGGAGGTGGCACCGGCATAGGAGGGTGTACTCTCAGGATAGGAGGCTCCAGGATAACCCCCAGTGGCTCCAGGATAACCCGCAGTAGCTCCAGGATAACCTGCATTGGCTTCAGGATAACCCGCAGTGGCTCCAGTATAACCGGCGGTGGCTCCAGTATTACCAGCAGTGGCTCCAGCATAAGCAGCAGTACCCTCAGGATAGGAGGCGGCATGTTGCTGGCTACCTTGTTGCTGATACTGCATGTAAGCTTGGGCGTACGCGGCGTAGCCACCATAAGCTTGATAGGGGTTATAGCCATAAAGTTGGGTGTAGTATGCCTCGATCTGTGCGGGATCGGTAATGTCCGGCGTTGGAAGAGGAACTTCGGCGTGTTGGTCGGTGACAGCTCCAGCTGGAGGAGTCTGTTGAGTGCCATAAGACTGATAACCATAACCAGCATACGCATCACTTCCATTTCCATGTCGATCCTCAGAGTCACCACGGTTGCCGCGCCCACGCTTGCCGTGGCTGTTGTTACCGCCATGGCTACCGTAGCCGCCATATCCACGATTCTGATTGCGCTCCTTGAACTGCTGGTAATCTGCCTTGACACTGTCGAGAAGTTCCTGGCACAGCGTCTTGGCATGTTCAACTTTATCTGGCGTCGGTGCACTAGATCGAATTAGTCCCTGAGGAATGACGACGGGAAAGTGTTGGACCTACGTGACATGGAGGTACATTGGCTCTCTGCTCTCTTCTCCAGTGTCCGTTTCGATGAATCCAGAGCCAGCACCTTTGATCTGAATCTTTGCTCCAGATGTCTGTTGGATCCACTTGACGTTTGCTCCACCTTGGCCGACGACTTGAGCGCGCAGGTTGAAGCCAGAGATTGGTTCAAGGTCGATGGGAATACGCTCTTCAGGCCACTTCCTCTGCATGATATTAGCTCAATGGCTTAGTCCATGCCCCAAACACGATGTTTCGGGTGATTGCAGCATGTGTCTAAAACACATCCGCCATCGTGTTTGAGGCACCGGTGACTAGGACTCACTCTACCGCGCTCATCGCGCTGCATATCGTCAGGTTCACGAGTACGACGGAGCCTCCTTTCATCGACAAGATTTGGAAGATCCTGCTTCATGAGCTCTTCGATAAGTTCAATAGCCTGCTCTAAGCCTTCCCTAGAAGTACAGGTAATATGAAGGTGAAGAGGCGGAGCCTGCAAGAAAAAGTAAGTTAAAGTAGTATGGAAGATACTTTACAACGACATACGCTTGCTTTAGCCATCTTCTTGTCAGGATAGTATTCTCCGCGTGTGGTGACATCTTGCTAAGTGTTAGTATAATGATGTTGAGGAGCCGAGTCCAGAGGAACATCGTACCTGCGCCAGTGCGCTCTTTGATCTAAAGAAGAACTCAGTTAGCAGATGCAATATGAGCATTCTCAAGCACAGCGAACGATGAGCGTGGCAGTCGGGACGTGTCTGGGCGAATCAGTGGGTATGGCGAGATCAATAACACGTACTGTCTTTTGTGTGTCACCCTTGGTGAGAGTGTAGCGGTTTCTCAGATCGTTGATCTCAATATCCTTCATATAATCGCCGTCTTGGACATAGATGTCGCTGGTAACTGAAATCGCAACACCGGAGCTACGCTAAACGATGGTTAGTACAAAGACTAGCTCAACAACAAGAGCAAGACACATACGTAAGAAGGTATATATTCGGTTCTTGCTGCTCCACTACGGGCCGCTACATCTGCACTGATCTTGGCGGCCCGCTCAGAAGCCGTGGCCTCACCGTCATCCGGTCGGCGCAGTGGACTACGTTCGCGACGACTGTTGGAGCTTCGGTCTGGCGGTGGGGATCGAGAGCGCTCACGATCGAAGCGAGACTTGCGTGGAGGAGTGGTTGAGTCTGGCGCATCGAATCGGGACTTCCTACGCGGCGGCACGTCCGCCATGTTGACAGAGGGTATGCTCACTGATGCAGTGATGCACTGATGCTTTGACGGTTTTTAGGGAGAATTAGGTGCGGCCGACTTCCGAAAGTGTGAAGAAAAGGGTGCACAAGAGGAATGTACGGAGGGGAGAGGATTTGTTTGTTGTGGGAAGAAGAGAGAAGAGAGGTAGAGAGAAATTGTGTGATGAATTCGCAATCGACTTGACGTTTCACCCTGCAAAGTTCACGAGCTTTGCTTGGCAACAGGCAAGTGGTTTCTCCGGGGACCGAGCCAATCAGCAGCCACCCTTTCCTTCCCTTCCTTCGCCGCATCCCGCAAAACCCTCTCCGCCTTCTTCGGAGCTTAGAGTCATTCATTTTTGTACATTTTCTCTACACCCAACGATGGCGGCACGGCGAGCCTTTACGGCTCTGCCAGCCCGTGCATTTAGATCAATTACCCACCAATGTCGATACAATTCCTCCAGCACATCGGCAATGGCCTACAAGGCCATCCACCGCCGCATAGCTCCCCTTCCGACTGCGGATACTCGTACGTAGATCCGAAAATTTTCAATTGAGTCACACAATGCTTATGATACTCTAGCACAATGGTCTGCAGCTCAAGCTGTGTCCAGCATTTTATATGAAACGCCATTGCCGAGTCAAACTCTTCCGAAGCGACACATACTCAATTGTTTGGTACAGAATGAACCTGGTGTACTTAGTCGTGTGTCGGGAATTTTGGCCGCTCGAGGTTTGTCAAATGCCTGAAATCACTAGTATAGCTTCTAACAATGCCACTAGGATTCAACATCGATAGTCTTGTTGTCTGTAATACCGAAGTCGAAGACCTATCTCGTATGACCATCGTCCTTCAAGGCCAAGATGGTGTCGTTGAGCAAGCTCGCCGTCAGCTTGAAGATCTGGTTCCCGTCTGGGCGGTCTTGGACTACACCAATGCACCACTCGTCCAACGCGAACTTCTCCTGGCGAAAGTTTCCATCCTCGGTCCCGAATACTTTGAAGAGCTTCTTGCCCATCACCGCGAAATGACTGAATCCGAGGCTGCGTCGCTGAAAGGCACATCTTTAGACGCCTCAGAAATTGGTGACGTATCCGCTGAAATGGAAGAGGTCAAAGCCCGTGAAGAGGCCTCACGGAAAGCAGAGGAGTCTCTCAGAGAGGACTACCATCCTAGCAGGCTCGCTACAAGTCAAGCCCTGAGACACAAATATGAACACCTGAAAGCCATTACTTATCTGACTCACCAATTCGGTGGCAAGGTCCTAGACATTAGTAATAACAACTGCATTGTGGAGTTGAGTGCGAAGCCTATCAGGATCGATGCATTCTTAAAGCTCATCCAGCCATTTGGTATTTTGGAAAGTGCTAGGACAGGTGAGATCTTTTCTTTCCTCGGTCTGGAAACTTACTGACATATTTGAAGGCTTAATGGCGCTTCCAAGGTCACCACTAACTGGGGCAGGCGAGATCGAGGAGAAAGATGCCGGAGACGTCGTCGACGCAAGTGCTCTGCCGCCTGGTTAATCGGCAAGAACCATGTATTGAAGCGAGAGTTGCACGATCGAAACAGATAGCGGTAGATACAAGATTAGTGGAGCACAGCTTCATCAAGAGACTAATCTAAGCTTCAATTGCTAAGAACAGCTAACTTATCCAAACTCGCTTCAGTGCGATTCTCTCCCCGTTAGCCCAGTACGTTCCTCACCACTGCATTCCCACAACCAATCCTCCTCAGTGGCCACCAGGCCTCCTGAATTCCTGCTCCAACACATTACCATTCACGCTGCTTCCCTCCTCAATCGGCACCATAACACATACCATGCGGCACCACTCCGTCTGGCTCGGATTCCTCCACTGGTGCATGGTAGCGCGCTGCACGATGGTGTCGCCGGTGCGCAGGAGCCTCTTCTCGCCGGATTCAAGGGTGAGCTCGATCTCGCCGGCGACGATAACGGCGTAGTCGACGGTCAGGGTGCGGTGCATGGGCGAGGCGGCGCCGGGCGGCGTGTCCGTCCGCCGGAACACGATGCCACCGGGCTTCGGCACGCTGGCCGGCTGCGTCTCCGTCGCGATGTCGTGCGTCAGCGCCGACACGTCGTTCTTTGCGTCGGCTGGGTTGATGCACACGGGCACCGTTGGCGCGGCCCCCAGGCTGGCGAAGCGGGATTGCGTCGGCCCGATCTTTTTGAACACGGGGTCGCTCGACACGACATTCTCTGGCAGGAAGACTGAGTTGCCGTCGGAGATAGCGTGGGTGGTAATGTAGTTCTTGGGCTGAGGAAGTTCTGCGGCCATTTTGATAGTGCGTGTTTGAGCTTTGATTGATGAGTAGAAAGTACTTGAAGCTGGGAAGAAGTGGAGAGATTGATTGTAAGATTGATATCAGGCTTTGAAGACTCTGGTTTGAATTTGCTGTCTGCTTTACTTCGATGACGTTCGCCTCTGTTTATATAGTCCTCTTCTCGGACAAACCACGAGGCTATGGTCCGAAGGCGTTGCGACGCTGCGTACGAGGGCTCAGCCCAATCCTCGCTCTCGCCTTTCGAAGAGAGCGAAAGGATTAGCGGTGGCTTGGGGGCCGATCTCAAAATTGCTCTCAAGCGATAGCGGCAAGGCCCTGACAAGGCCCTGAGACAAGCCACAATCCATCTCGGACCCCGAGAGCTTTTTCGATGTTGAATTTGTCGAAACAAATCATCACAAGTACTTGCTTTTCTATCTGACGAGCTCGCTCTTCGGCTCTTAACGTTTAGCGCGAACAATGCCAAACTTAAAAATAGAGTCTACCTACGATTATTTGGCCGCTTCGGCCTGATGGCTCGCATCGCGGCTTCGTCCTTTAGCAGTGGCACAGCCTTGTGAGAAGGTATTCAAGGGGCCGAGGTCGATATTGACACAAGTCAACATTGCATCGTCAAGGTCGAACATCAGGCCTTAGGTACGCTGTGAAGCAATGTGAGCAACTACAAAGAAAATAAAATACGAAAAACGCAGCCTTGAATATGAAGTCCAACAACGCTTGCAAATGCAATTGAGCAAAGGCATACGAGTTACGGTAGCGCTGACAATTTCCACACATAAGTTCGAATGAATCATAGGAAATACGAGCTCTAGAATTGTTTCTATCGTATCTCAAAACACCCTCGTCTTTGCACGCTTCTTTATGCATTCGCCATCTATAATCTCACGAACATAAACCTCTCCAACTATTTCATACCTGTCTCTTTCAATGGGACAGGATAGCATTAAATTAGAGCAGCGGGGTAGATACGAAAGCGTTCTGCTCCAAACAGATTACCAACGATTATAGCAGAGACACAATTTAGCCCACCGGCTCTCTCTTGATCATCTGCAACAACGCAATCCGCAATAATCTGGGAGACTTTTCAGCCACAGTACTTCTACGCAGGACCGCTATTGCAAACTTGCTCCGGATTATGAGTCGTTGACTACAAATTACCTCACCCGCAATATCTCAGCCTCATCTTATATCACAATGTCATGGTAGACCTCTCACCGCCTCCGCTATGGGACCTAAAAGGACGGGTAGTATCTGCAGACTTGCCTGCAGATACCCGGAGGTCTAACTATATAACAGCTCGAAGCTCTTCTGACACTATTAATACCTTGACCTAAATTCTGCTCACGCATCGCTCAGATTGTTCATGCACTGCTCAGGCTAAAGCAGCGGCTGCTCAGTTCCAAAGACGGAAATGAAATTTGGCATGACAAGATTGGGGTGGAAGTGTCTCTGTAATAATTTAATTGTAAGTGTTCCCAAAAGTTTTATAAACAGTGCATCCGTTCTCATCACAACAGCCCGATCGCTCTTCTTGGACTGATAAAAATGCGTTGAGTCAGATTAGGATCTCCCTACGCGTATGATAGCGTCACATATTCAGGATAATTATCCAACGAGACCTTCTCTAGCTGACATTGAATCGGTTCATCTTGAGTGGGTGAAAACCCAACGGAAGAGTTGTAACTTGATCCGTCTCGGTCAAGAGTCGTGATGGGGTAAAGATGGAGTTTGCAAATCTTCATTTCTCCTGTGAGTGGCCTGTATTGAAGCGAAGTCATCTCACTGCTACCCGGATAGACAAGAGGCACATCAACTGCAAATGTAATGGCAATAACTTGGCTACCAATGGTGTATACCGGCGTATCATGGTCGAAAAGACGTCTTTGTGTTTAGATCGGTGTTGGCAACCATAGGATGAAATACGCCGTCAAATCGCGTTGATCGGAGTCATTCCTCCTTAAGGCATAATACATATGCTTCGGAACTACTTTCACGTAAACATCGAAGCATTGAAAAAGATGAAACTTAAGATAAGCAGTGAGGTTCGCGCTTGCTATTGCAGGTGCGGTGGAGTCAGCTGGTGACGGTTATATTTTACCCTTCCACACACTTGTACTTAGCAACAACATCGAACTCAATGCAATAATTACCATCATGATCACGGCTCGCTGCTCATAACAGGTGGCTTATAGGGATTATGTGGATCCAAGGATGAGGAATACAAAAATGAAATTTAAGAGTGAAAATTACAGGTCTCGTGAAGGCTTCCGTAAAGTCCATGTTGTCACCAGTGCCGACCGATTTTGCACTATACAGACTCACCACCGACGACAATGCCCTACGAAAAACGTGGCATATTCCGCCGAAAGTGGCGGTAGAATGTGTACATAGCTTTTTCAATACAAACCTAGTAAAAGACCGCCTTTCAAAGGAACTCGAACTTCACGAAATTTTAGCTATGTGGGTACGGGTCGGTTTCGCACTTTAGGAATACCACTTTGAAAAACGTCTGACGGCAGATTGACCTCCGCTGTTGTGTGTCACGTCCTCCGGCACTGCGCCGAGAACAGGGTTTTGCACGCACAAGATTCGTTCCTTTTTTAGGGCAAGCAGTTCGCTGCATCGCCATCCAATAATAGCTAGAGTAGATACGGCAGGCCCATCTTCACCCTTGGCCCAATTACGCCGCTGCGAGCTCCTTTGGGCGCTCATGAATTTCCTCTTTGGGACTATCACCTCCCTGGACAACACGTATCAGTAGTTCACTCCCCACTGCTTCAAAGCCCATATTCAGATTCCACCCTCCACACCCAGTTTCTCACCCATATCTAATAAGTCTCATTCTTTTCAAGCCGTTGTAGTGAGCTTACTTCGCCTCTTCAAAATTGGGTTTCATTTCAATATTTCATTGCTGCTGATGGTCGACACTGGCGAACGCTTACTATAAGAACAAGAAGAGTACCCAAAAATAAACAATCAAAGCAGACTTCCATAACTGCGGACCTCATTCCATAGGTCCATTGCAGTTTCATCCATGGCATCGGGCGCCCACACGTAGCTCATGAGCAACTCCTTTACGTCGGACCACTCCACACTGTGCGTCAGCCAGCTCAGCCTCTCTGTAAACCAGTCCCTCTCCGGCATCCCGGTAGCCGCTACTCCGACCACGAAGAGGATCCAAATTAGCGCCTCAGCGCTCTCATCATGGACGTATTCCAAGCAGCCTGAATACTCGAGCGCCGCCCTTGCCATGCGCACCAGCCGCCCAAGCAAGCCCAGGGCCGGCGGCTGCGGGAACAAAACGCCGACGTCGAAGATCAGTGTCACTAGCCTGACTGGCTCGTACAGAGGCCCGCCGGCGGCGTACTCTTGAGGGACCGAAAATATGGCGTGATGTAGCGCTGTGCTCTCTCCGACCAGCGCCATGAAGTTGATGTTGCGCAGCTTGCCTCGAGGGAGGGCGTATCCCACCGCGACGGCGCGCTGCAGCCGGTCGAGCACCGAGGCCAAGAGGCATGTGGTGCCGATCAGCACCTGCAATTGGGGCAACGAGGAGCCAGGGGCGCGGGTCTCGCGCCGTTCGGGCCGCAATTCGGTCTGCGGTGCGAGCTGCGCTTCGGCTTCCAGCACGTTGAGGCTCAAGTCGGCCACGAGACCTGCAACCTCGTCGACTTCGACCCATGGCTCCACGGGCGCCCGCAATTCCATGGCCGCAATCAGTACGTCAAGGATCGCAATCACCTTGGCCACTGGCCGGCTTTTCAACGCGCCCAGCCCACCGTGCCGCGCCACAAGGTCGAACAGGCCGGCAATATGCGTTCGGTTATACTCCACCATCAGGAAGTCCCAACCCTTCGGCATATGCGATATACGGAAGGGGTGCGGGATCGGTTTATGCCTGCCTACGGGTTGCCATTGGCCGCGGGTTTCGACTGTCGTAGCAAGAATAGACAAGAGCAATTGCTCTGACGGTGCCTTGCCCTTACATACGAGAGATATTTCGTCATTAATGAGGTGCAGGGCCGCTGCGCGATGTAAGAGTATCTCACGGGTCATGGTTTCCACTAATGCTTGCCGTCGTTGGTCGCGGTGGACAGCTGAAGCCCAAATTTGAGCATGAATGACCATACTTGAAGAGCGCATTATGGACTCCCAGAACTCGGTAATTGCAGTTTGGGGGTAGGCAGCCGCCAGGACGTCGGTAAGTTCTAAGTCAAGTTCAGCTTTTACTGAGCCTCCAGTGACGGATAGTAGAGAGCATACGATGTTTGATTAATTCATGTGATAATGGTGACCACTTCCGCTGGGATGTCGGCATGATGTTGGTGCTCAGCAAGGGCGAACAAATAAAGTCAAGCGGACCCAGGTTCATGCTAGTATGCAGAATCTGGGACTGTTTATGTTTAACAACAGGGGGAGTCCACATAATGAACTTGACCTTCTTAGCGTCCTCAATGAGTTTTCGCCGGCGAATATTTTTTGTGATATAGGAGCGGGCATTGGTAAGATTCTGCTTTCGTACTATCGGATCGTCATTGCTAAGGTCTACGAACTGGTAGACCTTGCATGATGGCTCAGTATTACTCTCTTCTTGCGATGTACCATTATCCGATCCGGATCGACGTTTAGATATCGTCTGGGCGGAACTTGGCGGAATTTGGTCGGTCATGGTGTTTCCCTGACCTCTCTTCATCTAACTACTACTTGGTTAGATTAGTAAGAGTCTCTATAGGTTTCTTGTCTTGATGAGTGCTTTATTCTAGAGGCTGACTGAGTGATTCAGGAACTGAGAACAGAGTTTGCTGATAACGAATTGACAAGACTCGAGGGGGTCTTAAACGGAATCACGATTCGTGGCGTTAGCCCCAGATAGCATGAGCGGGGGACGCGTGACACATGGCCAGTCAAATGTCGCTCAGCTGTCATGCCCAACCGGGGACACGGTCTTCGGATATCGAAAGCGGAGCGCAGTGGTGGCATTTCTTCTTTTAGCGGGATGAATTGCGTTCAGGACGATGGTGGTTCAACGGATCCGTCACACAGCAACGAGTGACAGCAGTGCTGAGATCCACAGAGCCGGTAGTGTTAACCGAAGAGAGATGCTCGATGCCCTGTCTATCAGGGTCGAGTACTACAGAGCCCGAAGGCAATGGCCCAAAGGGAAATGAGCAGGACTTACGGCAGGCGCGCTTCGCAGCCCTCTGAAGGAAGATGCCGACTTAATAGTGCTGGTATGTTCAACCCTACGATGAAGAAAAGATTCCACGAGCAACAGTACGAATAGAGACAGTCTCACCACTGTAGAGATCATCCTGCTGGCGGCGGTTTTGCATCATCAGCTATCATTCTCCTTGACCTAACTTACGGCATGAGCAGAGTCGAAAATTGCGTGGACGCCGTCCACCACTATAGATACCTAGCGTCTGCTGTCCAGCATCTTTCTAATGATTCTTGTCTAGAGGTTTCTTCCTGCTTTTGCCGCGTCGCTGCCACCTCCCTCTTGCTTGTATCATTCTTTATGAACGATCCCCCACACCGCCGACAGCCCGTGAACCCCACTAGATTTAGCAGGGTCAATGCCCTAACTATTGCGGGTACCCCCACTATAAATAGGGGGCCAATGGTATCAGGTGCACGTGGTAGTTGGAAGAGAAAGCTTCTACAACCGATAGTTCTGGCATCGTGGGCGACATCGTTGTGCTGCCCTGTCAAGGTTGAAGAGCTGGAGGCGGCATGCGCCATTGGCTAGTGAACTCGGAATACTCCTTTGCTTTGAATACTTGAATCACGTGGGTGATGTTACGCTTATGTAAAGGCGGACTTGACCTCTGGTCAAGCGCAGCGGCCAGCCAGCAATTAATTAGACAGGGCCTGCGATTGGCGTGTAAGTTGGCAAGTTTACCGCTGAAAACGGCGTCACAAACAGCCAAAAACGGCGGTCAACTTGCCATCAGGTTGTTAAAAGAAGTAATATTTCCTTATTCAGTTACCTTTCATTTAAGAATCCTTGTTCTACACTCTAATCCCACAACCTGATCGTACGACGCGGCCTCGAAATCAGGCCCCCGGCTAAGAGGCGGCTGAGTGAACCTGAGCTTGCCCTTTAGTAAATAATTGCGAGGCTGCTAAGACGACAGGGTAAATGATTCGATCACGTTTTGAGCATCCAAAGCTTAAAGACCATAATGCTACTGTGCCACCAATACGACAACTCCTTGTTCAGATTGCAAAAGATGAATCTAGGAAAGACCATTGTGTAAAGAGTTCGAGTGTCAAGCCCCTCGGAGAAGACTCCAGCTGAAAAGCATCCCACAAAACCAGAACATGCAGGAAGGATACATGACGCATGTATATTCCCAAGAGCCCAGACATCCTGTTGGTCGCTCAAGCACCAATGGCATGGCATATACGTGTCTATTGCACGACAAACAAGGTTGGAACTTGGAAGGGAGTTCATGTTTGATCTGGCTGGATGTCTGGGTCCAGCTGAGAACCAGAATTTAAGTCAATCGAAGCTTTATTGCAGACTGTGCCATTTCATGCAGGCTGTGCCATTTCAAGGCGAAATCAGGACATGTTCTCGTACCTGGTCAGGGTCTCGGTCTACCGCGAACACTTTGGGGCTCGTTCGTGTCCAAGCTATTAGTTAGCTAGCTAGTTCAAGCAGTGACCACTTAAAAGGCTTTTTTTTAGCGCGCCACTCTAGCAGCTAGTAAATTTGCTTGTTGTTCGAGTGCACTTGCAACTTTGCCCAGCATTCACTAAAATAGAGACTTCTGCATAGCTCTCTGCGCCGCATATCGACCACATTCGTCCGTGCAAATCTCTCACTGGACAGTAGGCGAAAAGATGCAGCCTTGCCTGAGACCATGGCCTTCCTCTTACCTAAGATTAATTGTGTCACTTTGAAGTGAAAGAGAATAAGAGCGGACAAGGTGCGTGCGTTGCTGGAGGAAGTGCAGTAAGACACAGCTTCTACTCGACACGAAATTTTGATCCTGAGCTCAAGTTGAAGACTACACCAAAACGATCATGAAGCTCTTCAACTTCCTCTCAAGCACCTGTCTTCTTTCATCCTTGGTACTAGCCCAAGATGATGCCACTCCTGGCGTGAGCAATGCTGCCCTTCAAAGTCTTCATCTCAATATCAAGCCATTTTACGTACCCTCTGGCGCTATCTCCTTTCCTGGCGAGGCTGGCATCCGAACCGGCCAGAATGCCTACGTTAATCTGACCGTAGTGGATCCAAATCCAATCATCGGCACGACTACTTTCTGCAGCACTCACTGGCCGTATTATGGCCCTGGGAGTCTAGGATTTCCAACCGCAAGCTCACCGGTACGTCTTCAACAATAGCGCACTGGAGCAGACAGGATGCTAATGCTGATAGCAAAATTGCGACAATCCCAACTTCAGCGTCTGGTATAGTCCTGACTCTTTCAATACTCTGGATATAAGTGCTTTCACGCTGTTTGTGAAGCAGGTCGTTACTGCCGGCGTAAGTGGGCCGTATTCTTCTGGCATCGTTGTTGCTCTGACGCCTTGCTTACAGAATTCCAAAGTGGTTCTTGCAACTGCGCAAGGCTCTGCTGATTTCGGAGGGATCAATACGCCAGCAAACAATGAGTATTGTAACCATGGTGCATCGGGGGTGGTAGGGTGTTCTATCATCAAACAGGTCAACATTACTGTTACCTTGACATTGTTCTAAAACGAGCGATCCATGCGTCAGTCTTTGCGAGGAGAAGTCGGGTATTTTGCCAGCGATCATGCACGGACGAGCAGCACTCATGTATCAAGGACAAAAGGGCCACAGAAACGGCAGATGCGTACCCTGGTCAGAGCTCTTGACAGCTGAAGCTATGGTCGACAGATATTGTTGTCGCACTGCTTTCGACGCTCATGAGCCAATGAATTCATGACACGAGCGAGATGGGTGGATCTGGGGAGTTTCTGGTTTGTATTGTACTTTTGTTTACAGACGATTCGATTTCATTTGCATGTGCTTGATGATGTCGATTATAGCTCGTCAATCTCTTAAAGCTTTTCTTCGTGTTTGCCGCGTGTTAGCAATGTTAATAGGAACCAATCAAGGTGAAGCATCACGACAACAGGAAAGAAAAGCCAAACCGCAGATCTGATCGAACTTAGTGAATGACAATTGGGACATTTGAATTCCGTAGCATCAAGCAAATGATGATGGTTGGAAAATCGCTCAAGAAATGCGCTAGTGTATGTGATATAACTGCATCAGTCACAGAGAGTTTACACCGGTCGACCCGAACGGTTCTTCGCTAGAAATAAGAGACTCTCCTAGACAATTATACTGTGGTGATGCACTGGACCCCTTCCACTAACAATGCAATCAGGCAAATGCCGAAAATTACAGGTTGTATGGAAGGTCGAACAAGTCCGATGTTGTCGCAGGTGTAGTATGAATTTGCACAGACAAAAGCAGTCGCACGGCGTACAGCAACACATTGAATCAATGGCCTCCAACAACTCTCCAGAGTAGGTGCAGTTTGCAGAGACAAAGCAGTCGCGTAGCATGATTTGACCGTGAGCAATCAAGGCTGCTGACCTGTGGACAAAAAGTAAAAAGAGGAGAAAAAAGAGAAGCAAAATGGTGGTACTGGGAATCGCACCCAGGCTGAGACCATACCACCCGGGAAAGTTACTCTTACCATCAAATATATATGAATGCAAGAGCACACCCAACACCGAAAATGGGTTTCCGAAATGCCTTCCCACACACCCGTAATTGAGTCAACGAGCAACTTGATAGCCCGCCGCGGGCAGCCCGAAGTATGCGTCAATCTCATGTCGAGAAAAAGTTTCAAATACTGGAGATGCACAAAATATAGAGCGTTTGATGCCTATGACAGGGCTTTGTGCTTTTGATGAGTTTGAACTGCTTAGGGCTGCTCAAGTTCCCCTTAGGGCTGCTCACGCACCGCTCAGGCTAAAGCAGCGGCTGCTCAGTTCCAAAGACGGAAATGGAATCTGGCCTCGCAACATTAGGGCATAAGTATCTCTGTTGTGGCTGCATGAAAACGCATGAGAGTTGCTACGGCTGAGTGGCTGCCGAAGGAAGTTAACCACTAGATACCAGATGTCGTCGTCATAGAAGAAATCAATTGATTCCAAGATGAGAGAGAGAGTATTCTACATATTCTTTGACCGTATGTAGTACCTTCTTCGGGCCAAGTTACGACTCAGGGCCTGCACCATCATCGCAAGATAGCCGTATGTACGTAGTAGGGCCGGCTGAATGATTACTGTGTCCAGGAAGTAAAGATTGAACTACAATTCCAACTTCTCGAATGGCAACGTATCAATTTCTTCGGTGGAAGCTCTCTCCTCGGGCATTGATGTAAGGCGTGGCTGTAGTGTCGACCCGCATCCAAACTTCGGGTCGACAAGGGTCTCTCGTCGACCAGCAAGTCGCTTGGCTAGAAGTCCCAGGGCTATTTTATATTCCTTTCATAACCACGACCTCCCCAAGAAGGACTGAATCAAAGATTCCCTAAGCAAATTCGGAGATCCAGGAAACGTGGATGCCGCACATCACTTGATTTCTGTCGATGATCTCTTTTTTCCTCAGTTGAAAGTTTCAGCCACGTCACGCATCAATTTCTCCTTCAATGGCATCGGAAAACCTCGAGATCACAGAATACAATGAAGCTGGAAGTCTTGTCGCGTCATATGTTTCTTCTATTAGTGACAAGAAAGACCTGACACCTGGAGATCGCAGGGAGCGCGTAGACATTATCGTGAGCATGTCGAGTTTGTTCTACTTCTGTTAACGAATGGCTGACCACAGGTAATACAGATTCCCACGAGAGACATTTCAAAATCTATATGGCAGACTCTCTTAGACGTGTTTCTACCGGCCGGATATCCTCATAGCGTCACCGAAGACTGTGCGTTTAGATATCTTGAAAAACTCAGCTGCATTCAGAGGGCTAACCACATCTAGATACGTCCTATCAGATTTATGTAAAAAAGAGAATCGGAAACCAAGGAAATGATTCAAACGATTTCTAATGATTACTTAGGACTCTCTACAAGCGTTTACAAGCTCGATCGCGCATATGCTCTCGTCTAGAGCAGTACTAGAGGGTGGGTACAGAAGCTTTATGATTTGCCAACCGAAAGGGGCCTATCCCAAAAACCCTCTCCAAAACTCGAAACCGATTGGTTCTCCAAGCCGACACCTATTAACAGAAGCACCCCATCTGTACAATGCAGAGCTAACATTTGCACTCAGGAGTGGGCGTCGGCGATGCGTCAGCCTCGCCTACGGCCGCGCTTCTCTTCTCAGTAATCCAAGAGTCAGCGGGGCGGCTGGCGACGATACTGTTTGCGCACCGGCTGGGCACGTCGCTGGAGCCCGAGTGCAAGCGCTACAGGCTGGCGGCCGACGTGTTCAACGACGCAGCCAAGATCCTGGACTGCCTGTCGCCCGCCTTTCCTCGGCCGCTGCGCGTGCTCGTGCTCAGCGCAAGCAGCGTCTTCCAGGCGCTGTGTGGTGTCGCCGCTGGTAGCTCCAAGGCCAGTCTCAGTGCGCACTTCGCGCGGTGGGGTAATCTCGGCGAGCTTAACGCTGTGAGTCGTCACTAAACTGCGTCCCGATGGTGTGGTGGATTGCTGCAAGTGCTGATGCCATTGTTAGAAAGATTCTAGTCAGGAGACGATCATATCACTCCTTGGCATGTTGGTGAGTGTAGTTGAAACTTCGATGCTGTGGCATCCGACGGCTTCCGTACCCTAGGACACTGACCCCCGCTTCAGGCAGGCAGTCTTGTTGTTTCGTGGGTGGCTGCGCCGGTCACTACGTGGCTCACGCTTCTAGTCCTCCTCGGTCTCCATCTGTTAATGAATCGCGCTGCAGTGCGGTCAGTCAGCATGCGATCACTGAACAGACAGCGCGCGAATATCGTGTTTGCGCATCTGCTGGCGTACGATAAGCTGCTGAGTCCGCAGGAAGTAGCAAAGAAGGAGCGCATATTCGAGCGCGATGGCGTTCTCAGATGGGTCGATGACCACGTGGTTGGTTATGGTAGAATATCAGTTAACTTGGAAACGTTACTCGCTCGCGGCATGGGCGGCAGCGATGGTAACACTAGGTCAATCAATCTCGAGGCCTCCCATCGGTTATCGGCACTTCTTGGTATCTTTGGAAGGGAACAGTATATCTTGTGGTTCGATCAGAGGAAGTCGACTGCTTACATCACGCTGAAAGAGGGCGCCACAGTTCGGACGCAGCTCAAATCCTGGCTCCACGGGCTGGTACTGGCGCGATCGAGTGCAGAGCAACCCAAGCGGTCTACTGGTACCGGGTCGAACTCTCGTATACTGGAAGAGCTTACGGAGACGTTAGAAAGAGTATCACAGCTGTTTGACGAAAATGAGAGTCGCCTCGTTTCAGTTGGATGGGACTTGGATATCGCGGCGCTGGAAACGCAGCCGGGCACACGGGTCAAAGTGCGGCAGTCCAATTAGCATTGGGCGTCCAGAACCTCATCTACAATGCGAAAAAATGCCATGAATTAAGTTTAGAACCCGAGAGTCATAGCCATGTACTGTATTCGCGGCATCCCACTCGCTACCAAGAGTCGAGCCGCAAATTTAACCTTGCACAAGGAATTTATTGCTTCTGTTTCAGGGTCGCGGCATGGAGCGATCAGAGCATCTCACCGCTCCTGGCCACGTCTCATCGACCTTCCGCTTTGGAGCCGCACTCCACTTCTTATTTTTGTACCCGGGACGCCATATTTCCAGTGGCTGCCGGGCCGCGCGGGCGTTTTGAGAAAAAAAGAAGGAAGATCTTCTAGAAGGTGATTAGAAGGAGTGCACGGGCAGGGACAGCATGCGCACTGACGACAGACTGCCGAATAAGTTGAGGTTTGAATGACTGTGCTTAGTGGCCAATGGCAGGTGTTGAGATGGCCCAAGCAAAAACGATGCCAACAACATGCAAGCAGCATGCACGCACAAAGGGAATAGGTTCGGGAATTAGATCGCGAAAAAGGACGAAGAGCCGTAGAATCCGGTTGGAAGGCTGCTGCCGACGCCCTGATTGTCATATGATGCGGAGTTCGACGCTGTGGCTGTCCGCCATCGGCCGCAAACGGAAATGTTCTGGAACAACAGTCGAAGGATTGAAGAACAAGGAGTCGAGTACGCTATTGAGCGCACGGGAACAAGCCACGAGAGGGGAGGCAAGTGCGAGAGAGGGAAGATCTCAAGAGAGGCTGACCCTCTGACTTTGATGACACTGACCGAGCTCGCAATCACCGGAGTCACTTGCCTACCTAGGTGGGTTGAACGGGTCTGATGATGCTGTTGATAATGCTGCCGCTGCTGATGCCGATGATGGTTATGGCATTCAGAAAAGCCAAACGGTTGTTCGGCGCGCCATGACACACACTCAAACAATCAGCAAAGGTCCAATGAGTTTTCGCCATCGCTCTCGCGCGAACTGGATCACGTAACGGCGTGGCTCCACTTATCCTTTGTTCATCCGTCTCACCATTTCGTAACCAGTCTCGGCAGGCTCCAACTCTCTCCGCTGTGGGCCACAGTGGTATTTTTTCGCCTTTGCAAGTTTTCGCTCAGCGCTTACTCATTAAACCGGTCGGGCAGCGCGACTAGCATCTGGATGTGGCAAGCAGATGGAGGAGCTACAGCGGAAGACTGGACGCAAAGGGCTATGATGTGACATGTCTCTTTGCGGTACCGTTTGGGCGGAAGCAATCCGGCGGCTTTTGCCGCTCAGATCAGCGAGGTGGAAAGACAAAGGGCGTACGCTCGGCCCTTCTTTGCTTGAAGCATGTCATGGAATCGCTATGCCGCCGCCACTAAGCCAGCCCCAAGGCTAGCAAGAGCCTGTCGCGGGACCATGCTGACGGCGCGGGCGCAATGGACGAGACAGAGAGTCATAACCGACCGTGGACATAGGCTGGACGAGGTCGAGCACCAAGCAAGAAATTGATTGACTGATGACGACGGAGCCGTGCCGTGCTGATGTGGCCGGCCCTGATGCTCTTTGCCGCTTCCAAGGTAGCCTCAGCGAGAGAAGCAGCGAGAGCGCGGTAGTCATAGGCCGCCAGATTGCCGACCGGAAACAATATACACACGACTATACAGGATACGAAACAGAAAAGTCGGTGCGAGGACACAGGCATCGAGCGAAAGCGAGATTAGTGATGGGCAGTGTGAATGGCCAGACCGTCACTCCGGGCGTTGGTCAGGCCGCGTGTGGGAGTGGATCAAAGGCCCCGTGGCATGGGAGAATGCATGCACGTCGGTCGTCGCATGGCTCTTGGCTTGAAAGAAATCGAAGGGATGGATTGGCCTGGAGGGGAATGGTAGGAATTGGCACGGGCATGGCCCATGATGGCTTTTTTCGCCTTTGTTTGGGACCAATGTGAGCGGGCAGCGGTGATGCGGTGGCCACCCAGCCCATGCCGGCCATGCCAGCCCATTGCCAGCCCATGCCCAGTTGCGCTCATGCTCTGAAACTAGGCCCGTCTAACCCGTGTGTGCCGTTGAGACGACCTTCTAGCGTGCTTCTTTTCAGCCTTTACACGGCTAGCGCCTTGCCTCTCGAACCAACTTGACGCCCCTTCTCCACTCGGCGCTGGATAGCGCTCATCCACCCACTAATACGCAACCAGAACCCCCCATCTGCCTGTCACGCACACTCACGCACTCACTCTCTCATGCTGCTTCCTTACAAACGCACTCACCTACCCATTTTCTTCTGTCCGACCGCCTTCATCCTCACCGTCCGGCATTGGGACGCTCTGCTCCCTCTGCCTTAACATCCTCATCTCCGCCATCCTCGCACTTTCCCTCTTTGTCCTCACATTGGTGGGCCCGCCTGGCTGCACAGCCCTACGCATCGAAGCAGCTCCTCCTCCTGCTAGCCGCCTGATCGCAAAACTCCGCCGCACTTTGCTAGCCTGCTGCGACTCATTTGCCTCCCATCTCTACCCTCGCTCTCTTAAGCCTACTGCCTCCTGCAGTCCCGACGTCTCACACGCTCTCCGTCACCCAAACGTTCCTAGCATCTCACCGGCTACCTGCTCTTCGCTCACACGAAACAAATCTTGAATCTCCCTCGCACGAGACACCAGCCTTTATCCGGCCTTCCTCGCAATCTCGATTCTTTTTCCGCGCGAACGAAACACGTCGCTGCGTCACACAAATCGACACTGCGTTCCGCCTTGAATCTTAATTCTCCTCCGATGCTGCAATAATAGAGGGACCTAAGCACTCACAACTACTGCACCGCAAGAGCCCTCGGCCCTTCCCTTTCGACCTCTACCTTTCTAATCGTCCTCTTCCGCGGCCAAACAAACTGGCTTTCCACCGTCGTCGCACGCAGCCATCGCTGTGCTGTAACTCTCAGGCAAGCGACTTAGAAAACGGTGAGAAACCTCGACTGCTGGTTAGGAGATCGACCAAGGGAGGCTGGAAGAACGTTGTTATGAGCAATCGCAAACCACTACCACCATTCCTACGATTAAGAACCTCATCCGCCTCGATAGACACCTCAGTCTCGAACCAGTCGCATTCTCCCTCGAAACCTCGGTTGTCTGCAGACTGCAGCGACATCGAACCGTCCGAAGGAGAAGAAGAAAAATCTCCAGACATGGAGCAATTCGTACCTTCCAGGCCTCTGAGCGTTGCCATTCCACGTCCCTTTGGCGCACAAGGCCCATACTGCCCGCGAAGACCGAACCTTTCCGACATACTCGCCAACAATGCTCCTCCGCCATGGACTCTATCGGCCTTCATGGCCTACCTCTCGCAAAATCACTGTTTGGAAACGCTGGAATTCACAATGGACGCATCAAGATACCGAAAACATTTTGTTAAGATGGCCGCGCGTGCCCCGGGTGGCCAGATGGTCCAGGGCAGCGACGAATGCAATTACGTGCTCACACTCTGGCAACGGCTGATAGCAGCATACATAGCACCAAACGGGTCCCGTGAGGTCAATTTGCCTTCGGACATCCGTGATGGTATTCTCGCTTTATCCAGCGCCGGCCTCCCACCACACCCATCGACACTCGACCCCGCAGTACAAAAAGTGTACGAGCTGATGGAAGACTCGGTACTGGTACCGTTCCTGAACTCCTTCTACCCGTCCAGCGCGCATCCAGGTGTATACGAAGAAGGGGTAGAAGATATGCCATCAGGATACCCAAGTCACAGCTACGACGAGCGAGTGACGCGACAGCGCTTGCATGAGCGCAAATCCTCTCCTCCACTCTCCGCCTCAAGTCCCATAAACATCCAAAACCGAGCGTCGGCGCCGTCCTCGTTTGCACACTTTGCGCGCTCACTCTCACATTCGACACGCAACGGCAACCGCTCCTCTTTTGCTCCGCACACGTACCACCCTTCGACCTCATCCGGCTTCTCAAACCGCTCCACAGCCTTTTCTCCCTCTGACTCCGATGGCATGCCCGATGCTATGGTGGAAGACTTCTCAAGTACTGGCAGCGCCAGCCATACCGGCGAGCCCATGACGCCGCCCACCACACCTCCCGTCTGCGACTTTGAGAGTCCAGCTCGCAGCGCCGCCGCCGGCCCTAGCAGCTGGAAAAAGATGAGGAGTAGCCTGGGATTTGGTGGCGGTCGTAAAAGGGGCAGCGGAAGTCCTGTTCTCAGAGAAGACGAAATGGAAGAGGGTTGATTGGCTCACAGGCCATTGATGGATGAAAAGACCAAAACGGGCATTTACACGGCCGCGCAGCACCACGACAGATTGTTCAAATTTAGCATTGGGATCGGCGTGTTGTTTTTGATTCGTTGCACATAAATTCGCTTTGCTTTCTGTTTTTGTTTTGAGCTAGCATGAAGGTTTTCGTGGGATCGGAAGACGTACCCTACTTTTATTTCTACTGTATCGGGCTCTTGCGTGCAAGTACACCGGGCTCTTTATTTGGCACTCTTTCGCTTTATCGGGCTACACAAAAGCGGCGGGTTTGTAAGACACGCCCTTCTTTCGCTCATCATCTGCTCCGGCTGGCATTCTCGCTAGGAGTAAACTCACTTCGCTTTGGCTTTGGCTTCGCTGCCTGGCCATTTTTCGCCGGCTTGCATAGACTGGGGAGGTTGGGGCATTGTGACATAACGGATGATACTGGTAACGGCGATTGGCAACATATCTGTTGCTATAATCTTGCTACGGCCTTTTCTGTCAAAAGAATTATCATTCTGGACTTGAATTGTCTGCGCTGCAGCCAGATTTGAATCGAATAGCTTAGCATATCGTGGGATTCAATGCAATGGGTAATGGCTTCGACCTCGCTTTTTCTAACGCCGCTCCGTTCACACTCAATTCGCTGAACTAGCAGATACCTTGATGGTCACTATTCGCATCAGTCCAGTTATCTTCAAACGAAGTAGATTTAGCAGTGGGTCATGCTATGGTGATACCACAATTCCACACCGCCACCAAGAGACCCTGACCGTAGCCGAGCACGTTTTGAAAATCGCAACCTCAACCTGCATCAGCCTGCGCTCACATGCCACCAACAGCGGGAATCAGGAGCGATAATGACTATTAAATCCACTCGTTAGAAGTTTCATCTGGACCAGGAACTATGACACCTACTACGACTGTCACTTCCACGCAGGCTCAGGCTGAAGCCGAGCAAAATGACTTCTTCTGGACCTACACAGAAGAGCCCCACCGAAGTCGAAGAATGGCAATAATAAAAGCTCACCCAGAGGTTGCTCTTCCGTCTTGCTCTATCGTATACCATCTAGCTTACAACTATCCATCAGGTGCTCAAATTATGCGGTCCAGAGCCATTGACGAAGTACCTCGTCATTGCTGTGGTACTACTTCAGGTCCTCTGTGCCTATCTCCTGAGAGATGCATCTCCACTCTCCTGGTCCTTCATCCTCACAGCATACGTTATTGGCGCAACATCGAATCAGAATCTTTTCCTCGCGATACACGAAATCTCTCATAATCTAGCCTTCAAGTCTGGACTCGCAAATCGCGTTCTTGCAGTCGTCGCCAATATCCCGATCGGCATCCCGTATAGCGCTTCATTCAGGGTATGTTCTTTTCTTATAAGTAGAGTTCATACTAAAGATACTCCCAGCCATATCACTTAACCCACCACAAATCTCTCGGCGTCGATGGGCTTGATACAGATCTTCCTACTGCCTTCGAAGCCTTCTTCCTGAACTCCGTCCTAGGAAAGGCTTTCTTCTGTACTTTCCAGATCTTATTCTACGCTCTACGTCCTATGTTTATCTACAACTTACCTCTCACATGGACACATGCTCTCAATGTAGCAGCCCAATTCGCCTTTGATTACGTGTTGGTACGGACTTGTGGTTGGAACGCGCTAGGTTACCTCATTATGAGCAGCTTTTTTGCCGGCAGCCTGCACCCATGCGCAGGACACTTTATCGCAGAGCATTACGTCTTCGAGCGCTCAGCATCTCCGCCGCAACCAAAGAACAAGACGAACCCAGCCGGCGACATCCCGCTTCCTGAAACATACTCGTATTATGGCGCGCTTAACGTCCTGACGTACAACGTCGGCCTCCACAACGAGCACCACGACTTCCCAGCCATCCCATGGACGCGACTTCCCAAGCTCAATGCCATTGCCAGCGAGTTCTACAACGATCTGCCTTTCCACAAGAGCTGGGTAGGTGTCATGTGGCAATTTGTATGGGACTCAAACGTCAGCTTATGGTGTCGAGTCAAGAGGAAAGATGGGGGGCGCAAGGTCGGAACATGGAAGACGGAGGAACTGGGTGTAAATGAAGAGAAGGTGATCCCTGGAGTACGGTGAACTGGACGAGGGCATGGCTTTGGACGAAAATAGAGTAATATGAGACAATAGTGAATGCATATATTGTACATAGCGGTGTCGTATCTATCCACACCTCTCCTGTCTATTTAAAGCGAAGCTTTAAGCTACGACTGCATAGTGCAAACGACGTTAGCTCCCGCCACTCGCCTCCTCATCCTGCTTCTCGGGCGCCCACTCCTCATCCTCGACCGACCGAATGACCTCATCAACGTCCACGCGATTCTCCACAATCTCCTTCCCATTAACAAGGTCATTCTCATCCGCGCGCCTCGCCGCCTCGTCCTCATCGCGTGCAATGCCGGCCACGACATGGCGGCGGACGAGCCGCCGGCGCGCAACCGCAAAGTCAACGTCGACGAACCAGCGCTCGTCCATGAGGGCCGCCGCCGCGTCCCACGGCGCGCGCGCCAGGCAGCAGTAGTTGCCCTCGAGCAGCACGACGCGGGTGGCGCGCCCCACCGCGATGTCGTCGGCCACGGGGTCCTTGACGGCGTGGTCGAACGACGGCGCGAAGATCGTGGCTGGCGCGGCGCGCCCGTCAGCGAGGCCGTTGCGGCGCGGCCATCGGCGACCGCCGAGGTGGCTACGTACCTGTTTCGGGGCAGATGGGCTGCCGCAGCCGCGTCACCAGCGCGAGGAAACTGCCGCCGTCGAAGGTGAAGGCGGCGCCGCGGCGCGCGTGCGCGGTCGCCGGGTCCGGCATGGCGGAGAGCTGCGCCCGCGTCAGGTGGTAGCCGTCCATGGGCACGAAGGCGGCGACGGGGGACGTCGCTGCGAGGCCTGGTGAGTGCTCTGCGTGCCGCGAATTCAGTCGCCGCACTACCAGCGCGGCCAGCGTCGTCTTGCCTGACCCCGGCATCCCGCCGACGCCGATTAGGAGGCGCTGGGAGGGCGCGAGCGACTGGAGTTTGGCTGCGGGTGTTAGCACGCGATTCTGTGAGAGGTTGGTGGGATATTACTCCATGTTTTCTCGACAAGGCGGTTTACCTGGTCGTCCATGGCGTGGGAAGCATTGAGAATGGCCTAGATAGACTAAGGCGATTGAAAAGATGATAATTGCGAAATTGTGACTAGAAGCACAAAATCTAGAGAAATTGAGACTCTCAATGTTGAATGGCTTTGAAAGAACGTCGAAGGTGGGGTGAGGGGCATGAGAATGACGACCGACGTTTCCTCCGAAAATCCTACCGTACGAACTGCACTATCGGAACATCTAAAATTGACGCCGATAGTATGGATGTAAAGACCGTAGACGAAAATAGACTGATTGCTATATGGGGTATCTAGATAATCACAAATAATCAGTCCAAACGCCAGTCTCTATACGCACTTGCAAAACTCTTATCTTGCTCTTGTGATGCTGTCTTCGCTGAAATGCCAAAGTCATGGATGTTCCCAAGTCTCACCAAAGGCACCATACTTGGTCGTCCGTGAGCGCACTGAAATGGAAACGCGCACTTGGCCGCTTCTGTGATCAGATCCACGCACTCCTCTTGCGAGAGCTCATCATTGAACATGATGGCACTCCGGCAGGCTCGTGAATTCAGCATGTCGATGATACCTTGAGGACATTTCCCGATACGTTGAATCCAGTGCGGCTCTTCCTCAATCGACTCTTCGCCTTTCAAAGGCTGTGATGCAGCCGTTGATGGCCCTGAGTCGTTAAGCTTCCAAGCTTCAGAGCGGACCAGAGATATCAATAGCATCGGTTGAAGTTTACATCGCTCAGCTATGACGGATGGAACGGTGTGGATCGTGATGATAGCTTTCGAATCAACATCGAGCAAGATACCCCAGTCCGCAAAGTGAACTGTGTTGCTGTGGAAGAGTCTTGCCTCCGGCGTAGAACTCTCAAAGACGATAGGTGGAGTGAGAAGTGTATATTGTATTCGTGATTGAAGTCCCAGGTCAGAAGCAATCGGAGGCTGCGTTGAGGTAGAAGCCACTAGCTCAGCAAAGAGATTCTCCAGCCGGATACGCTCATCCATAGCGTGTTGGTCAACGAGAACCAACATCGTATCTGGCGCAGGTTCGTTCGCTACTTCCATAGCGATCAAGATGAATTTCTTATCAACCTGAGATATGACCACAGCATCTTTCAACGCCAACTTGGATAGCTTGCTGGAATAAGATATCGAGCCCTCTGAGAAAGCTTTCTCGATCTGATCCTCTGTGATGAAGTCCCCTGCTAGCCCGTTCTTTGTGGGAGGGTCAAACCCAGCATGGCGAATACTTTGCTCGGTGGCTTTAAATATGGGACTCTGCCAACTTCGAAGGACATCGCCGAGAATACTGGATGAATTCCCAGTATGTGATAGAGTGGTCTTAGTTCGACTCAAAGTGATTGGCTTGTGGAATTGCTGATCAGTAGCAGAGACTTGGCTTGGTGTTGTCCCCGATATTCGCGACTGTTTTGTGGTGAAAAGGGCTTGACCAGTCCGCGAGTTAAGCCGAAACTTTTCTCTACTAAACGGATCTTCCCAAACAAAGGTTTCGTCTTCAGGTTCGGCGCTTTCGTAAGGATTTCCATCGCTTCCAGCTAGATCTGAACTATCTCCAGGTGTGGTATCCGCTTCAACGGTGGGCTCCTTAGCCGTTGAGTTCGGACGGATGTGATTCAGCTGACCAGCTTGTAGAGAAGTTACTGGAGAACAACAGCTTTCGATTTGATTCGTATGTTGTATTTCGACCGCTGTTGACTTTGAACCCGATTTGATTCGACTGTACTCATGGAAAGGACTTTTTGGACGACTACTGAGTCGGAAATGTGTTGGTGCTACGCTATCCACTTGTATATCACCGACTGAGAATGCACTAGAAGTTGTTCGCACGTGCGCATGATCCTTCTCTCCCAATGTGAAACTCTTGAGCGGAGTGATTGCGCCTTGCGAAGGAGACATAGAAGGCTGATCGTCCTCTTTGTCAGGTTTTTGCGTTTGTCTGCTGCCTCTCACCACAAACTCATTAGTTGTGAGCCAACCTGTGACTAGGGCATCGAGAACGTCGAGTATTGAGCGAAATAGCGAGCCTGTGCCACCTTCGAGCTTATCGTACTCTTCTGTATGAGAACCATCCTTTAGTCGAATGGCCAGGTAAAACATTGGATGCCGTTCAACTCCTTTATTCGCACTTCTCAGTTGCTTCATAGTCGACACATTGGGTTTGAATCGCTTATCTTTTCGTCTTTGTTCCACATCGGCTTCGTTAGGCTCCATTCCATTTTCAGACCAGCCAAAATCAGACTGGCTGAAGAGTTTGTTGATATGTTCCAGAAATTCAATGCCACTCACTTTGGAGGTGAATGGACGTACGCCAAGGGATAAGAACTGAAGCCGTTTCGTCGGTGTTGGATTTCGGCATATGATGCCCTTTACTGTTACCAAGCGGGATGAAGCTGAAGCAGGTATCCAGGAAGACTGAGTGTCAGCTGCTATCAAATCGGCTCTCAGCAGAAAACTGTAGACTGCGGCCGCGTAACCTGGGTTCACAGCGCTTGACTCTGATAGAGAAGACGCCCAGAGAAGTTGCTTGGGATACCTAAATGTGCAGAATCGAGCATCGTCAACGGTTTTCATGCGTATTGAGACCGGCTTATCCCAGGCGAGAATGAGGGAAATGATATTACGCTTAAGTTCTTCCCAAAGTCGATCGCGTTGAGCTTTGTCTTCGGCCAGAGCAGCACGCTGCTTCACCCGAACAGGTAGCATCCCAAACAAATCTCGTACAACCACTCTTGCTCCATGCTTATGCGCCGCAGAGTGTTCATCTAGATTCCGATGCACTGACCTTGCAATACTGGAGCCTTGGTGAAAAGTGATTGAGGACGGATAACGATAAGACCGTTGGCGAGATGAGACTGAGAGTAGGGACAAAGAAGTCAGGGAGGCAAGAAAGGTGCCACTGGACCCATGTACAGTGTACTCAGGAGCGTCAGCTTTCGAGGTGTGATACATCTTCGCCAGCCCTCCGTTCTCAGTAAACTCGGCAGGAGGAATACCCTGGCCATCGTCTTCTACAACACACGAGCCACGACCATAATGGACCTCGATTTCAATGAAACAGGCATTGGCGTCAAGAGAGTTCTCGACTAACCCATCAATCACTTGATTCAGACTCGTGATGGTAGCAGTGGATTTAATTCGAGCCGCAACGTCTGGAGCCAGAGGCAGAATCGTCGTTCTGGAAGGAGACGACGCTCTAGACTCGAAAGACATGGCGCTGCCAACTGGCTACTGATCGCTTGAACTCAGCCAGAGCTGATCCCGCTCACTTCATAACACAGCTGGAGTCCAGCTGCCTTTATGTCGTAGCATAGCCACATCTGCCAAGCATCTGAGTGATCAGTGGAGGAGAATTCGTGCTTGACGTTCCCGAATTTGGCTGAGACAAGCTCGCGATCCTGTGATATCCCAATCTGGGTAGTCGGAATGCTGAAAAGGGGGAAGGAAATCAGGCGTATTTCAATGACCAGCAGCCGGGTTGTTGTCGCAGTGCGTGAACTTGAAATCGCGCCTTGAATGCGGAAAACAATATATTTGCCACAGCATGAGAGGATTCCTTTGAGACAGGAAACGTTTTACTCGATATTGTCGAGTTATTAATGAACTTTTCTTCATTTGCGCCAACGCAATCGGCCACAGGACCACAGGGCCAGAGGCCACAGGCCACATATGATAAGGCACGTTAGGCACCCAAAATCGGCTGATCGACCACGATCTCGAGCTCGCAGTAATAAACCTACAAGTCGCTCCACCACCGAACAGCTGCAGCAATCTCAGGCTCGCCGACTGGTCTGACCTCACCTGTCTCCCATTCCTACCTCTCGATCCTCCCATCCCGCCGAGCTCTTCCCCGGAAGCATCCGCTATCGCTCTTTGGCTGAGCTGATAACAGACCGCACGTTGAGCCTGGCTTTAACCACAACCATCTCTTTGCGGACCCACGAAACACGGTTTGTTGCGCGCTTGGTTCGCCGGCGATATTGATCTCCTCATCGCCATCACGACTTCACGGCGTCAGTCGACCTAAGTACTGTCATGGCAGTCGCTGATGCTGCCACCAGACCTCCAGGTATGTTTGCTCTTTGGCTCAACACGTCAAAGTTAGGCGATGACGACTCTATTGAACTATCGACTGTTGACATTAAAAAATCGAAAACTGGCTCTAACAAAGAAATAGACCGACATGTGCGGAGACGACCCTTCGCCGGCCTTGTGAAACGATTTGCAAACTTCAGGAACAGCAGCAGTGCGAATGGCTTCAATTCTACAAAGAAGAGCAATGGCAACCACGTTCTTTTCAAACAGAACAAACCCGGGCAAAAGAACAATCCATATCCTCAATCCTCATACCCGCTCAAGCAGCAGAACAGCTACGCCAGCGGGCGGCCGTCTACCAATACCGCTCCGTCGCATCACAATGGAAGCTTCACTTCTTATGAGGATGCGATAAGTGGTGCCAACGTTCCACTACGGAGTAATCGTTCTGCAGCTCTAACTTTCGCCACCAATCCCGAGACCGTGCACTCCGAAGGCGCTTCTCAAGCGGGTACATCCAATACAGTTGGCGGCGCAGTCTCATCACTCGAAGGTGGCGGACAAGGCGCAAACAGTACTTTCTCCTCTCGGCAACAGAGTCAAGAGTCGCTCACTACAACCCTCACAACTATCCAATCCACTACTCCGTCAGGAATGCTCTCTAATAACCCGCCGCAAATCAACACTAGTCTTTTTGCACCGGTGCAGTACAACCAACCATATGCAAACAGCCCTCCAGCAAGTGCAATACCAGGCCATTTGCAACCGGGAAACTCACATCCACACACCTACCAAGCCGCAACCGCGAATAATATTCTCACCGACAACGCATCTATCCTAACATTGGCGTCATCCTCAAAGCGACGACGAAGACACAGTCTCGACACTGATGCCTCTGTTCGCGCCCTAGCACCATCGTCACTCTTTGGCAATTCCCGAGAAAGCCTCCCACTCTCCGTTCTCAGCGCGAGCGCGACAATCCCCGACGGCGAAGCTGCCGGCCGCCCATCAGTGATCTTCAGCTCGACGTCGCGGCCCTCGGTAGGCGGACTCGCGTCGACGGAGCGCGCGTCGATCTACAGCGCATCAGCATCGCTGACGGGCGTACCCCCGCCGCGGGAGTCGACGACGCGCGACGGGCCCCCGCGCGACAGCGCCGGCCGCGACGGCGCCAACTCCGAGCGCAACAGCTACTACGCGGGCAAGGGTGGGGCGCTGGACGCGGCCAGCGTGCGCAGCGGCCGCAGCGGCCTAACCGGCCACGGCAGCGTGACCATCGGCGCCGGCGGCGCTGCTGCCGCGCCCGCCGCCCACGCCCGCGAGAACAGCATCTCCGGCTCCTTCACCGGCATGCCCTTTGGCAGCTCGCCGCTCGCCAGCCCCAAGGAGGCGCCGCCGTCGCTGCTGCGCCGCCGGAGCAGGATGAGTGAGGAGTCGCGGCCGAATTCGGCGGAGGCGGAACCCGATGCTGAGAAGATTGACTGAGGACGTTTGACTACGGTTTTGTTGCGTTCATGGGTCTCGGGGTTCAATGGATTGGAGTTAAGGGTTGGTGGCTGAGTTCGAGCTCTGTTGTGGACTCTGCTACGTGCTCACGTCATGCTACACTACTTTCGAGCCCTCAATTGGGCGTCATGCGCTGGTCTGGGCAGGTAATTCGGGTAGGAGACTGGATATGTGGTTCTGCAGGACTCAATGATATCCCATACGAGTAGTCTCGGTTGGACTTTGCATGGTAGATGGTATTGTTCTTGTTAATGACAGTCGTTCTCATGTTTTTGCATTGAATACATGTTCCACTGACGAAACAACATATGTGTCTAAAAAGCCTTGCCTCAGATGACCATAAGATGGTCAATGGTTCTTGGACCGTACTGCACTGATAATGGCTCCTGACGTTTTTCAAGGTCAATTGAAAGATTTGGCCTGTTGTGTCTCAAACTCCCACCTCAAATGAAAAAAAGCCGTCCCTTTCGCCATGCAGGAAACCGTTTTCATGCGAAACAAAGTTAGTGATCGTATCAACGAGAGTTCCTACTATACATTCGACAAGAGTCGTGGATGTTATTCCACCTGGGCTGTGAATATCCGTGCAAGTTTTCTTCGCTTTGCAAGATAAACTCGTCATGGATACGAATCACCCAATTCCCACGATCCGACTCTGTGGACATCTCTTTCGGGATTTGGCCTCCTCTCTCGTTCGTCTTACACTCGTGTATACTTATTGCCGAGATATTCCTCGAATCCAGGCCCCTCTCGTGCGCGATCTCATCCGTAGCATCGGAACCCATAATGGGCAGCTCCATTGCCTTTTCCTGACTTGCCGCGCTCTTCACCGAGGGAACACTCTCAAGACGGCGAAGTGGCCAATTTGATTCAGACGGCGTATCCTTGACCAACGGCTCAGTGTGCATAGCCTTCTTATGGCTTGAGCCAAATGTTCTCGATTCGTAGGACGCCATTTTTGAAGTGGAAATGGTACTTCCAAGGTTCCATATGCGACGTATCAGCGGCCGCAGGGTCGGCACGCAGGCGCAGATGATGGAGAGGTCGGTCTCTATCGATGTCGCAAGGAACGCAGGATACAGGTCCCAGGTCTCGTCACCAAGCGGAGCGGTCGTCAGCAACCACGTATAGTAGGTACGTAAGATGCCTGCGGCAGTTACAACGTAGCCCAGGGAGAGCAGGCAGATGATGCCCCATTTTTGGCGCCTGCTAATCTTCATACGGGCGATGAGTGGGATCGGTAACGTGGTGATCAAAACGTCAAAGAAAACTTTAACAATGTTGGCGGATAGAACAATTCCTTGGTAGTTCATGCAATGGGCGTTTTCGATCGGCGTCCACTGTGCTCGAATCGGCCTTGCTGAATGGTGAGATTATACACGAGAGCATTCTTTAGTTATGAGCCACTTACGAGCATTGGAAGATAAGAAGGAAGACGTATAACGGTGACAGCACAACGAGGATAGCCACGGTGACATATAGCCATACCCGAAACCACCGGAGATTCGTTTCATTGGTGAGTCGGAAGTAGAAGCATAGGAAAGAGAGATTGATGGCGAATTGCGCGCAAATAAAATCGATTTGCATGCCGAGATTCAAAAGGAGAGAGGCTACAAAAATGTTAGCTAAAGGCAGTGACAACTAGAACAGACTGACATGTTGCTTTTGTGAGTGGGATATCCCAGATGTGCCTTTCAGCTTGTTAGAGCGGTGCAAATATGCGATACGATGCTAGCTGACCTGTCCCAGCCATAGTTTGAGAATCCAACATCCACACCTATCGTCAAGATGATGGCGAAAATCAAGGCGGCGAGGATCAAACCGTCATCCCAACCAAAGAAGTGGGTTATGAATATTCTGGTATAGAGTCTGAGGATAACGAGCGTGCCGGCGATTGCAATAAAGACTGCACTGATAACCAACAGATCAGGTCCTCTGGAGATGGGATCGTCATAATTTGGTTCTGGCCATTGAGCAATAATTTCCGGGCTGACCAAAGGCATGATGCCGTGCACTGCTGCGAGCAGTTGATGGAGTTTCTACACGGAAAGAGGGATTTCGCTCCAGAAAAGAGAAACCACTGCAGTCTCCATATAAGGCAAAATGGCCATCCTAGAGGCCTAGAGGTGAACACGAACTCCGACATATTTCATGCTCGTTTAGCAGTACGGCAAAGATTGCTGCAAGTTACGAGGCCATAATTGAAATGTTCTCCGCAGCAATGGCGTACCTAGGCTCGGCATCCCGGAGAAAGATATGCAAACCTCACAACTGACGAATGGGCCATACTCGCTATACGGGCTGCTGTGGCACTAGAGGCATCAAGAAGCAGGTGGTAGAGGAGGAGGCTTGCCAGAAAGCACGCGGCCGAGGGTCACCGAAGCAGCGGGAAATGTGGGGTTAGCACCCGCAATATGTGCGGCCTCTAACGTGGCCCACAATACGAACGAAGCAGCGTATGCCCCTGACGCGCACTTGGGACACTCGTGGCTGGACGGCGCCATTCGCTTCTTTGACAGGAAGGGGGCTGCTCAGACATAAGATGCATGTCAAGTCGATCGTGATGCAGGGATGGCGATGCTACTCCAGGCCGAGCGGTTTGACGGGGAACGACAACTCAAAAACCCGCCGCCGACCAATACGCGGCTGCGCATCAACATTCCTTTTGGTTTTGACGGTTTTTTTTTTTTTTTTTAGAGCCATATGGCCGGCGCTGCTGTTGAGAAGTTTTATGGCACGAGCCATACGGATCACATCCCTAGGTCCTAACAGCCAGACGACTTGACCCGAAAGCGCTGCAGTCCACATGGCGTGGCGTCTTCGCCATCGCTTTGACACTTTGACACTTTTTCAATTACAGTATGTCGCAAGTTGCGAGGCCATTGCCGTGTCTCTGCGGCGTCATCGCAGTTTCCCGGCGATCTGATTCCAATGCCTTTTTGGTGCCTTTCATCGGCAAATGACAAGTTGTCGTCTTTGCGGCCGTATCCTGGTGGGCGATTGATGCAGTCGCCTTGTGATCATCCTAGACATTGCTCAGATGCCACATGTTCAGCCCAAGCAGTCAACATGAAACCTTCCATTTCGCCTGCACCACCCATCACCTCATTTTCCTCGCATTGCGATCCAGACGCCACCGCTGCATTGCCATGCACCCTCCCAAAGGCCGTGGCGTGCGCTGTGCTTCCCGCATGACAGCTCATCCAATTTAGAAAACGCCATATCCCAGACAGAGGCAATGGCACTAGATGGAAGCTTCCAAGCAGCCATTAAATTAGTAGCAATTCCTGTTCTTTCACGGCTCGGCTCTCGGCAACCTCGTACTCATGCCTGAATCCTCCCGAGTCGACCCGGAGTCGCACCGAGTTGACTTGTGCATCGCGGTTTCGATAATCGAAATTGCTACTTCTCGGAGTGAACCAGCTTGAAAATGTTACTGGTTTTGTGCGTTTTGCGCCGATGATATTTGACAGAGCCAGTTCTTGTTGGCTGACTCGCGTGGTCACTCATTCCACGTGGCGTTCGGAAGTGTTGCCATTCCGGCTTTCCCGCAACTTCGCTGTACGACATTCTTCAAGTTCATTCAATCCAATCGAATTCTTTTCCGAAGCGGCCCGCACTTAGACCGCTAAGTTCTGCCGAGAGACACCGCAGCTAGTGGCGAGTGGCTTATTGTGACAGCTTTGTCCAATCGGTATCTCCAGGATTCCGCTCGATCAAGACTTCTTTCGCGCATATACAAAGAGTATAGGATAAGAGGGAAGAGCTCAGCTTGTGTTCCGTGAAAATTTCACGTCCATGGGATCTAGCAAGTGGGATCGAGAAAGCAGGATCTAGCAAGCAAGACAGTGACTTGCTGTGCGCCTATCAGTGTCCGCTACCGATCGCAATGCCGTATTACGCTTTGAATCCTTCATGACGTGCATGAGGCACTTCAGCTCACTCACTTATGTTGTGTAACATCAACAAACCCTAAACGCAATGACTGTGGACAAGCACTATTGGCGTCTAGTGGCAAGCTTATGATCATACGAGTACAATGCTCCATCTCCTTGGTGAATTGATGCGTCGTCACCTTCTCACCGCTCTAACTAGTAACCGTTTCTAATACCCAAGTGTAAAGAAGCGTACGGCGTCCAAACCCAGTGGCATCAATAGACTACAAGACTTCCTCACATTGGTTTATTTAAGGGGGCCTGCATATCTACTTAGTCCTATGGCGATCGTTTCTGGAGGCTTGGCCAACGTCTTTCGAAAATCCTTATTTAGGAACTTATTCTCCTCGATACGTGTCTCAAGTCATGTCCAATATGCACTTTCATTCTCTCCTCACCGTAGTCATGCAGAGTATATCTCGTCGAACGAGTCCTGATTCTATCTTTAGGCGACATCGAGAGATTCACCAGGAGCCCGTGAGTACTCAGACAATTTAAATTGACCATACTATGACACTAACATCGGCCAAGGAAATTGGAAGGCAAACTTCTAGCTTTATGTTTTCTAATTTTAACGACACCGGAAGTCGGAGCTCAAGAGAAGTTTCTCCGGCTGATTCGACGTCGATTACAAGTATTATCATTGAAATTACCGCTAGCCAATCTCACCCTCCGACGGCCGTGACAAATGGAACTACAGCAGAACCAAGTACTGCGCTGCCGGTGGATCAGACGTTAAGCACCACTGCGGAAGAGCCAGAGTCCACTATAGGAGATGACAATCTCTCTACTCCCAGCCCAATTCCACCTAACTCCCCTGAGACGGATACCTACAATCAACGTCTAGAGGAAGGCAATGAAGCACTCGCTGCATCTCAAATGGAAGTCTCGGACTCAGAATGGGCTCTTCCCGTTGCCGCAGAGTTCGATCAACCACTAACAGCTCCACCAATGGTACGAAGCGGCCCTACGATCAGGAGGCCATACGCCATTCGCACCAAGTGGAATACTCCTCTTTCACCCTTCCGCGAATTCATTGAATCACTACCGGACAGAGGCACTGGAGTAGTGCTGATCGCCGAGAGTCTTCCGTGGCAAAAGTATATCACCTTACTAAGTGCTGCGGAAGCTGAAGAGGTCCGCAACCACGAGATTGTTGCAACTGTCGAACCACACTTTGATTTTGTACTGGATGACGAGAAGACTTACTGATGGGTTTACTATCAAGATAAGCATACGCGGTCAATGGTGCGTTTTGCGGACAAAAAGTTCTCCCTCCGACAGCAATGAGCATCCAGCCCTGCATAGTGGTATTGATTTTCCTTCAAGTTGGCGTCACATCTTATGAAACCATTAGTCTTCGTTCTTTGTAGTCGACCTCGAAGGCACGGACCACTACACGTGATGTATCTGTTGCTTTGAAATTTCACCTTTGCATAATGTAGCACTAGCGATGTTTATTCCAAAGTCATGTTACTAGTTTATGTTGATTGCGAAGGTAGTCTGCTATGCATGTCAGTTATATATTGAAAATTCTATGCTGAGCTGTCATCCTTGGTGGTGAATCTACGCCGTTGACGAAAACCAGCGTACAACTGTCAGCTGTATTGAAAGGTCTCCACGCAAAAGGAGGAAGTAAGAACCATGTTGTTCACTGATACTCTTAACATCATGAATCATTCTAGGAAAGCCAAACCAATCATCGTAGAGAAGGCTCCTGCTCTCATATGCTTGCTTCTCGGGAAAGCTTTCTGCTTTCCGCCGAGCAACGAATATCATTTCAATCGAAGCCGACATGATGCCCGCGCTTTCTCTAGTTCGAGGAGTTGTTTTGATCTTAAAATTCAGTCTCCAAACTTTGAGTTTCTTCTAATCTCATAGCGGACGCATTCGCCCCATCAGCTATGGCCTCAAATCTATGTTGCATCACTGATGACAGACCAGCCTCACCTGCGCTACCTTCTGCGAGGCGTATCTATATCTGTCGCACCGAGGGTAATCTGCTCGATGGCCTACGCAGAAATCGAAACCCAAGTTTCACGAGCACAAAGACTGAAGAGCTTAATGACCTCCGAAAGATATTCGCAGACGCAAATCTTGACAAGGATGGACTTTCCAACTGCGATGGCACATCTTCTACACGAAGCAACAGGACAATTTCACGGATTGCAAACTTCCTCCGCCGGAAACTCTCGAGAGAAAGGTCGAGATCCAAACCAGCCCTTCAGACAGACCCAAATGAGTTTAGAAAGCTCAGGCAGGACCTTCATCGTTCCCTTTTAGCCGACCATCGCCCCGAGTCAGGAGGCTATGACAGTGATGCACCCGCTATAGAGGATATTCATGATATTGAACAAGCGGAGTTCGGCGTGGGTCGACGAAGAACAACGAAATGCAGTCGTCGCGGCTTGCGAGAGATACATTGGGCGACAACGGCACCGAATCGGTAAGATATTCAGTATTCTTTACACTCGAGCTGACGAATATCCAGTTATGCCGCGTCTACAGGTCTCATTACCGCAGATACGCCGGATAAGGGCCGTTCTCTGCGCCGTTCGGTGTCTGAGAGTTCACTATTGAGAGGTTCAACCACGACAGATTTCCGCACCTTACGGTTACCAAGCTTTTCAGCAACGGCAGATTCCAAATTGTGGAAGTTCTCGGTAATGGAGAGTCTTCGCATCGCCTCTCCATCTATCGCCAATCTCAAAGCAGCTTCGCTGCAAGCTTCGAAGGGCACTCTTGAGACGCTAGTGGACAACACCGAGATGCGTCATGGAGGTCAAAATAGCACTATTGAAAGCCACGCATCTTCCAAACTCGAAGACTACGTTCCACAAAGCCCCATTGTTGGAAATGAACAGGTCAAGATTGCTCCTCGAGCACCTGCACCGGCAGGGGATGAGATTTCTTGCGTCAGCACGGTAAAAGAAGGAAGCCCATTATCTTCTGCACCGCTGGTCCACCTGTATAACATGGGCATATCTCATCACCTTCGATCACAGTCTACAGCAACGTCGGTGGCTCCGACTCGGCCTTCAACACCGGTTCTAAATGCAACAAAGCCTGATGAATCCAGGAGAAACGAAAGAAAAATGTCCGGCTCAGGGTTTGGAAGCTCAGATATTCCAGAGTCATGGGGTAGAGTTATTAAAGACGAGACGTCATCCATTTACTCTTCCGCAGTACAGAGTCCAATCGAGAGCTTCAAGGAGTCAAAACCAGAGCTGCCAAAGATTGACACCGACCACCACGTTCAGGAACCGGAGGTAATCGATCGTGCTGCGGACTCAGTGGTGCTTGAAGAAGTAATACCCACGATGGATGGATCGACCTCGAAGACCAAACCGATTCAATCGCCATCAGAGCCAAGTCATCCGAGCTTGAGTGGCCCAGGAAAAACCAGTCGTTTTAAAGAGGAATTCAAGCTGGCCGGTTTCAAACAAGTTCCTCGGCCTAGGTCTTTGATCGGTTTGTTTCAGAGCAAGAAGACGGTGAGACCTTGCAGTGAAAATTTGGGAAGCATGGATGGGTCTTTGGACGAACCTCAACGACTTCAGCGCGCATTAGCCTTGACTGAAAGGCATGACGCCACCGGTCTGATGGCTTCAGCCATCATAACAAATCGAGATGAAAAGGCTGCTTTACTTCTTCCTGGGCACAAAGACCAGGCGGATTTAGTTGGGGTCCGAGAACGCAGCCACTCATTCAGCCGACCACGTACTCATTCGGCTGCTGGTGGATCGATTGACGCTGCCGGCCCTGCTTGTTCATTGCCTGCTCCACTCGAGAGACGAGCTCGTAGTGCCGTCCAACTCAAGCCCGAGTTCTCTACGCCAGTATTTTCCGAGTCAACTTTGAACCCCCCAAGCGAGCAACGCTCAAAGAGCCGAGCACCGTCGGTGGCGATTGATCCAGGGATGCTACCCCCTATATCTCTAGAACCAAGGAGGTCAATTTCCACTCCGGCTTTTCAGCTTAATGATGTCACAGTGGATCTCAAATCAGAAACTTCGGAAAACACTACCGTCGTTACTCCAGCGTCAGCGACTTACCCTGCATTACGAGAAGAGAGTATTGAAGACTCCGAGGCCGATCTTAGTGCCTGGGCTCGGTACCCAAGTCACACTCGCGAAATCCGTACTGGTAGTGCTGGACTATCAGACAACGTGAAGACTCGTGATTTTGCTTATCATCCTGGCATTAATGCGACCGTCGAGTCTTCTAGCGGGGAAGAAGCATCATCTGGCAAACGGAAGAAAGGGAAGAAGAAGAAGCAAAGACCTCGAACTGGAATGCCGAAAAGCCGTAGCATGATGTTTGCGAAAGAGTTCTTCAAAAACTACGCGAGACATATCCGAGCTCCGAATGTCGAGTTCCTAAAGCATGGCCATGGTCACCGTACCAGCATTAGCACCGGCGGAAAGCTTGAATACCCCGAGCTGGAGATCCTACCACCGGCCTTCGCTGCTACTCCAATCATGGACAGTCCAGGCCGATCTGACGATGAAGGTTTGCACAATCGCGATTCGGCCAATGCCGACCGCATCGAGTTGCGAGTATTTACACCGGGACAAAGTTCCCTGGCACGTCGGGCGTCGCTTATGCCTCGAAGACTCTCGGATGTTCCTCCTGATGTTGATGGAGCTCTAGTGGATGCAGAGGTTTTCAACCGACAGTCCCGACGTTCAGTCAGTTCGCCAAGTCTAGCGCTCTCGCATGGACCAGAATCGATCTATAGTCAAAACAATGCCCAGTTCTGGTCGCGTATGTACGAGTCCTGTGTCGAGTTGCCACGCCTCTCTGTTTCAGCCGATCGTTCTGTGTCGCATTCCCGTCAGGTGTCGGCAATCCAATGTCACTCCTCTTCGGAGGATCATGTTGATAAAATGAACCCGTCGGTACCCCTGCTCGTCGATGAGGTACTCCCCGACCATACCATGGCAACGGTAATTCAGAAGGACGAGATGCCTGATCCTCTTTGTTTGCACCACCCGACGCTCGCTGAAGACAAACTTCAAGTTGTAGCGCGGATGGGAGCAGAATCACAAATCTCAATCTTGAGTTTACCAGCGCGGCTTGGTCACGATAAGAAACATAGTGTCTGCAGCGTTGACAGCATCAGGGCGAGCTCGATGGACTTGTGGAAGTTGCTGAAAGAGACAGAAGAGAAGGAAAGATTGAGGCTAATGGGTACGAAGAGGGTTTCTGTGGAAGTGGATGATATCGTTTAAGGGACATTTCACCTTCGAATAGGACTAGAAGCTGTATTTTGGGAAAAGAATCATTGGGTAGGTTTTTGTCCTTAAATGATCAGCCTTCCTAGGTAGCCACCGTAGTCTTACAAAGTAGATTCCATAAACCATGTAAACACAGTCTCCGACCGCGCCATATTCTTCGACGGAGGAACTAGAAACGGAACCTAAGCCGGCCCGAACCGTGGAAATCTATAAATCCTGTGAGATGGCTAGAATGTTGTTGTTCGATGAGCGCCTACCATGAATTTCAACTTCGAGGACATATCCTTCAAAGCGATAGCCGAGGCTTACACGTTCGTCGATGAGAGAGTCGTCCACCATTTCACGGGTACCATCCGGTGCGACGATAATCCCTAGCATACGAAGCCACGCCCTGGGTTGGCCATGGATATCCTCGGAAGCGTCGAGCCCACCTCCACTGCTTGTCGCTGCATCGGTCTCGTTGCCTTGCTCGTGACCTCCAGTGTACTTGACGAGCGCCGTCTTCTCGGCTTTCTTCTCTGCCTTACGCCGAGCCTTGCGCTCTTTCTCGTGGCGCTTCTTCTTCTCCTTTGCTTTGAGGCGCTTCGCCTCCTGCGGGTCGGTGGTGGTGACATCGATGGCTGAAGATACATCGGTGGTGGGTGGTTCCGGGACGGATGTAACTCCACCGGTTACGCTTGGCTGGAAATCCTCCGAGCGGGTTTCCGGGCTTGCGATAGTGAGCTTAGACATGTCGTCCTCGAGCGAAGTGCTGTCAGGCATCTGGGAAGCCATGGCGATGAGATGGGTGGATGAAGGTGATGTTGGCGTTCGATGGTAGGAAGATGAAGATGTGGGAGGAGGGAGTAAAAAAATATGAAAACAAAATAATTTGAAATACGACTCGACAACACTGTCTCCGCAGAAACGATTTACACTGGAAACAGTACGCTTGTCCTCTCGGAGCAAAAGAGATTCATAAACGTTATCTTGGCTGCGATTAGACTACACACAAGGTTGGAAGCGCTAGTTTTGATCCTAGGATCTTCTAAAGAATTGAATTTCGATTATTTCTGAGAGTTCTTAATCATACTTTGATTCCTCTATGCCATTGAGCAAAGACACGTACCTTTCAATATTACAGAGTCCAATCCAACTAACATTAGAGAATCTAAAACAGTAAACAAGATACTCACAGAGCCAAGCCAGATGGTTTATGCGAACTAGATGTGTTCTACAATCGAGAACCCCTTTCCTTCTTGAATTCTTTCAGAGCTTGGTCTCTTAGTTCTCGTCTCAGAAGCTTGCCGATAGCATTCTTGGGCAGATCTTTCATAAACACGACGCCGCCACGAAGCTGCTTATATGGTGATAGCCGGTCCTGAACCCAATCTTTTACCTCATTCGCTGTCAAGTTGTCATCTGCAGGAACAACGTAAGCTCTAGGAACTTCACTGCTTTCGGCTCCCTGGCTAGTGTCTTGTCCGATACTCTCTGGTACACCGACAACTGCCGCTTCAAGGATTCTCGGGTGTTCATCGAGACACATTTCAATCTCGGCCGGTGCTACCTGTTGACCCTTGTACTTGATAATCTCCTTCAGCCGGTCCACAATATAGAATTTGCCATGTTTTAGGATGGCAATGTCTCCGGAAGCGAACCAGCCGTTGCGGAAGGCATCGCGAGTTGCTTTCTCGTTTTTAAAGTAACCTCGCGTGACAATGGGGCCACGAACAAGAAGCTCACCCGCCTCACCCTCTGCGACATCCTGGCATTACTATGTTAGTATGCACATAGCATTTGCGCTTTCACACCGATGGCTTCTTACTTCGTCATTCTCATCAACAAGCCGTACTTCTACGTTCGGTAGCACTGGCGATATGCTGCCAGTCTCGTCGGGTTCCATTTCGATGCTCATAGCAGTCACGGCACCAGTCGTCTCGCTGAGTCCCCAAGTCTGCCCGATAAATGTTGTTCCAACGCCAAGCTTTCGGTTTGCAGCTGTTTGTAAGGCACTATCCATTTTGGCTGCACCAGTACTGGCCGCCAAGAGGGTCTTGAAATGATCCTTAACATCCGGATCTTTCGATATGCGCAAATAAATGCTCGGCACGGTGTAGAATGTCGTGATGCGGTGCTGCTTGTTGTATTTCAGGAAGTCTTGCCAGTTGTACTTTCGCATCCAAAACACGAGGGTTCCGGAGAAGAGTGGTGTGATCATATATCCCGTTACACCGGCGATGTGGGCTGTTGGCAAGTGTGCTAGTGTTCGCTGAGGCGGAGGATTCTCCCAACCTGGTTCCGTCATCTTCTTGGCAATAAATTCACGACTTGGCTCAGTGAGTATCGTGAGCTCTGCCACCAGGTTGAGGTGCGACAGCATGACACCTTTGGGCACCCCTGTGGTACCAGAAGAGTATAGCAGAACAATCAAACTCTCCTCAAGCTTCTTTGGATCGGTAATTCTTTCCCACGTTAGTCGGTCGGTGGCGGCCTCTCCTCTAAGTTCGCCTTCGCGTCCTTGGCCATCGATGCGCAAGCTAAAGTCAGGTTCGCTCCGCAAGATTAGAAGCGTCACTTTCTGATCATTCCCTAGCTCTTTGATGGCGTTCCTGGCTGTTGGAGCTACATCTTCGCTGCATATGAGAACATTGCCACCGCCTGCCCTAAGCTGTCTCGCAAGCTCAAACGGTGTGAAGCTCGCACTTGCTGAGGACACAACTCCGCCTGCCGCAATGATGCCGTACCAAGCAGCTGGCAAGATAGGTTGTCCAGTAGAACAGACGACAACTACGTCCTTGCCTGAACCATTTGCTCCAATACCGAAGCGTTTACGAAGACTGAACGCAAATTCTTCAGTGAGCCTTCTCAGTCCAGCCTTGTTGAGGCAGATGCTGGGATTTTCAGCTGAAGCGTGAAGCCATGTATCCTCTTGCGATACTACGAGCTCTGAGTCTGTTAACTGGTTAGCTTTCGCGGAGTAGCTTGTAGCTAAAGTGGGGCTTCCAAACCAAAGAGCAGAGTTAGTAAATCAAGGTTAGGAATCGGATAGGATTTTGGGTGCTTGTATATCTTGGGCATTGTGAATATTTATCGAACTATTTAGTAGCTAATGCCCAAGAATGCTTGAAGCGCGCTGGGTTGGGTTTTGTTCTTCGAAGCTCATTAGATGTGGGGACTTTCGGGTCCCGAGGCAAAGTTGATTGCGGAGTTGGACGTTGGAAATAACAGCAGCAAATGGCTACCCCAAGCTGAGGAGACGGAAAAAGACAAGCAGGACTAATTATTCAGAGAGCAAGCTCGCACTCTTAACTCTCTGTTGAGTCGAGTTACTATTGAGTCGAGTCGATACAAGCACGCCTGCAGAGTTGTATCGTCGACAGCTCCTTACACCTGTAAGTCATGTTAGCAATAGACATCAGACCATTTACTTTCAGGCCATTAATCTTCTATTCCGATTTGATGAGCAATTGAGATACATGAATGCAAATTGAAGTTCACAGGCTTACAGATGCACGCTGTAAAATCTTTTCAAATGGCCCGAAGACGATAGCTGGTTGTCGCGAATGTGGTTAGCTTTGGACCCCTCATGTAAAGGTTTGAACCGCAAAGTGTTGAGAATCGACCACATTCCTTCATCATTGCTTCCTGACTCTGCAAATAAGGCTGGTTAGAATCCTTGCGTCCAGTTAACGCAGTTCAGATGATACCTTAATCAGGCAGTCAGTACGTGAAATCTGACATTTTTAGCGGCTTCTTTCGCCAACTCTCAACCATCCTCGCGTCAGCCCGTTTAAACGTTGCAACACTAACGAAGGTGGATATGGAGGCTAGCTTCTGGTAGGGTTGAAGTCTACTTTTCTTCTTTCAATATTCTCAGCCCTGCTAAGTTGTTGGTTTCCCATAAAGTCACTTCTCGCACAACGGTAGACCGAAATTCCAACCTCGCGAACGATATGCACGCTTCGAGCCCTATGGCCCTAGCTATCGACAATCAAGACTGGCTCGAAGCCATAAAATGCACGTCTCGTAAATATGCACGTTCCTTTCAGCCTTCCCTGTTTAAGGCCGTGATATTTGCGTACGAGCTTGCGTGGCGCTTCAGCCCAAAACTCCACTCTTTCAGCTCCGGCCACTATTTAACGATCACCCCATTTCCGTGAAGCTCTGGACTGGACTAGCGGTTCGTAACTGACAGTAAAATTTCCACCACGTCAGAGCATGATCTGCATGACTGGAAGGCGTGACTTTTGTCGTGGAGAGGTGCTTGAAAGCTGCAGATGTACCCCCTTGTCCCAAAATCAGTGGAATTTCTGCAGGCCACCTGCAAAGCCTATATCAATCTCGTATGGTCGTACGTTTTGTCTTCAATCACGCTATTGAGCTCATAGTGCAGCGGGACTCGTTCTACCTTCAGCAAACTGGGTTCAACGCTGCCACAAAAGAGAGGCCCATTTCGTGTCCTTGAACTTTTCTCCAAACTTGATCATCCAAGTAAGGGTCAAATTGAGTTTCGACCTAGTAATACTGAAGAATCTAAGGACTTTCATTTAGAAAGTGAGTACAAGACACCAACAGTGCTCAGATTCTCTTCGGTTGACTATATCTAAGGAGGTCGGAGCCATGTCTTCCAACTTCTACAAGCTTTTGGCCGTATGCATTTCGAGCCTGTATATAGCTGCGCATGCGAAGCCAATCGACGAAGGAGACTTCCATCCTTCTGATATTATTGAGAGAGATATTGCGATCATTGGTGGCGGTGCGACAGGAACGTATGCTGCGGTGAGACTTAGTCAGGATCTAAACCAAACTGTCATCGTTGTGGAGCGGAAAAATCATCTCGGAGGCCATGTGAATACGTATATCGACCCAGATAATGGCTTTCCGATTGATTACGGCGTTGAGGCGTACGATAGTCTCCCGGCTGCGATTTCATTCTTTCAGCGCTTCAAGATCAGCGTGGTGCCTGAAGGTACCATTCCGTTTGTTCAACAGTCCGTGGACTTTAACACAGGAGCGATTATTCCGGGAAGTGCGCCCGATTATACTCAAGCTCTGGAAACGTACGCCGGCCTCGTCCAAAAATATGCCTATCTGGCTGTTGGCTACAGTCAACTCCAATATCCTGTAGCCCCAGAGCTTCTCGAGCCTTTCGGGCAGATCATACAAACGTACAATCTTTCAGCACTGGTCCCAATCATTTGGCAATTCACCTACGGCGTTGGTGACCTGACAACTGCAACTACTCTTGAAGTCCTCCAACTCTTTGGGCCAGTCCAACTGAACGACCTTATTTCGGGTACTTTTCTCGTTGTAGCAACCCATGATAATAGCGTGCTTTACCAAGAAGCTGCAGCTCTGTTGGGTTCCAATGTGCTGTACGACAGTGTCGTAGTCGACAGTCAACGCAGCAACGGTGGGCCAATTGCACTCGTCGTGCAGACACCGACCGGTCGCAAACTTATCAAAGCACAAAAATTGCTGGTTACCATTCCGACTACGCTCTCAAACTTGCAGCCTTTCAACCTTGATTGGCAAGAGACATCCGTCTTTAGCCAGTGGCTCACGCAGAACAATTATGTCGCCGTACTCAACAAAACCGGCTTACCTGATGACTTTGATCTAGTAAATGTTGATCCCACTCAGCCCTATGGTCTGCCGAAAGTGCCTTTCGTCCAAGCATACGACTTCACTGGTGATTCAGGACATTTTAAGGTCTCAGTTTTGGGTGATGACTCCCTGTCGGCGGGTGAAGCAAAGGATCTCATCTTGGATGGACTGGCCAACATACGCAAAGCTAAATCATTTAATGTCACCTGGAACCCGGAAATTGATGCGTTCGCTGCTCACGTGCCGCTTCAACTGCATGTCTCTCCCCAATCTATCAAGAATGGATTTTATAAGGACTTGTACGCGCTTCAAGGTCATCGAAATACTTTCTACACTGGAGCAGGTTGGGCGGGTGATTACTCGAGTGTGCTATGGCAGTTCACGGAAGAACTCTTACAGGCGATTGTAGCGTAACGTGAGACTGTTTGTGACAAGTTTTGTATAGGACTCGCAACACAACTCAGATAAGCTCGTAATATTGACTGACCCTCAATTCGAACACTCGTACCAAGCCGTTCCTACTTCTCTATACCTCACTCTAAACACATCTATTTCAGTTCGGCTGTCTAACATCAACCCTTGAAATTTTTAAGGCACAGATATCTCGCCCCTTTCTAAACGGCCTCCGTCTTCCTATCCGAGTACTCCATTTCTCACAGCTGACTCACAATGCCACCGTGGGAGAGCAGAGCTGAAACCGCTCAAAGAGGCATCAAACTCTACTTCTGCAGCCGCCACGATGACGGCAGGGATCACAGCGCCCTCCGATGCTTCTACCGGCCTCGCCTCCCGCCACCGACAGTCACCGTTCAAGGCCCGCTCACACGAACACCCGAGTTCTGGACGTGGCTGAAATCCATCACCGTCGATGCGGGCGGCGACACATCCCTCCGAGACCTCCCGGTGCTCGCGCTCCAAACGGCGCTGTTCATCGACGGGCCGTGGCCCAACAAAAGCTCGACGCAAGTGTCGACGCGCGAGCTGCGCAGCTACGGACTGGCGCTGGTGGGCGCGCCGCACAGGGGCTTCGTTGCGCTGGGCGTGCGGCGGCTGCAGAACGGGCCGTTTGGCGACGACAACGACGACGCCGTTGCCGAGAGCAGCGACTACGCTGTTGCCGAGATGGTGCTGAGGGGCAGGCAGCTGCCGACCATCGAGAAGGCTGTTAGGGCGCTGGCTATCGACGTCGAGGAGAAATTGAGGCTGAGGCAGGTGGGTGCGTACGATGAGCCCGGGAGGTCGATGGTGGCGCCGCTGGAACACAGAGGGGAGGCGTCGTTGGTGGGCATTAACATTGAGGTTGAGGAGTATGTCGAGGCACTGCATGCGAATGATGACTTGTATGCGCTTTGGAAGTATCAGAACTCGCCATTGATGCGGAAGAAGGGCGTTTATATTTGCCTCGCTGAGAAGCAAGGAGAATGGCAAGGCAGAGGAGTGGTTGGACCGTGGGCATTGCTAAGATTTGAGCTTAAAGGGATCCAGGAACGGGATATTGCACTCTCCTTAAGGGATTCGAGACATTGTGGAGGATGTGGATGGTGTGTTCATGGGCTCGTCTAGGAGTAGCAGTGAAGAGGTTGCTAGAATCCTGCTAGTCGAACTCTGCTGCACTGTCTACCTTAGTTCAAATTGAAAACTGCTGGAGTTCTTCTAGCATAGCTATTAAGAGATGACGATCAAAGTGTCCTGCTGCTTATAGGAGATGTTCAAGACCTATGAATGGGCGAATATGAATACCATTCTTCAACACAACCATTTGGATTTAACACTACACATACAATAGGAAGCGATATCAATAAAAAGCCCACTTACAATAGATTCAAGATACAATAGAGCTCATAGTATTTAAGATGAATTTCTCTGGCGCTCTCGATCTTCTCTCTCGTATATCACCATCACAAACTCCACAATGCCTCCACTGCGTGGAGAACAGCTGGGGCCGAAGAAGGCGCCATCACGCCTTCGGTGCACGTACAACTGGTGGCAGAGCAGGGAGGGGAGGGCGTTCGTCTCGTCGGGCCTCCCACTTAGCGCCTTGGAGACGTGGGACCGTCCGCTGAAGCAGCGACTTCGACGCAATCCCACGAAGACTTGGAAGCAAGTGGAGCTTGATCGAGAGCGTGCGATCAGGGCCCAGCGAAAGGCGACCCGGGTTCAGAGGCGGCAGGCCGCCTCTGCAGCTGCAAATGCGCCCCCCCCCCGCCCGCTCCAGCCGCCAGTGTGCCGGCACCCACTCCAGCCGCCAATGCGCAAGCAGCGGCGAGCTTGGATACGGAGGCGTCACTGGACGACCAGCTTCTGGCCCTGGCTTAACACTTTTCTCTCCTCCTCTCCTCCACCTCACACCCTCCAGATGGCGACTCCCACCATCTCCGACCCTCCTGGAACGGTCTATATAGGCCGTATCCCTCATGGCTTCTACGAACATCAGATGCGCGAATACTTCTCTCAATTTGGCACCATCAACCGCCTCCGACTCTCTCGAAACCGGCGCACCGGCGCTTCAAAGCATTATGCATTCATCGAATTTGAGTCCGCTGAGGTCGCCGACATTGTCGCGCGCGCCATGGACAAATACCTCCTCTTCGGACACATCTTGCAAGTCCGAGTCATCCCACAAGACCAGCTTCATCCCGACATTTGGAAGGGCGCAGGCCGAAGATTCAAGAAGATACCTTGGGCAAAGTTGCAGGGCAAACGGTTGAGAGATCCACAGACAAGAGAACTTTGGCGACGGCGAATCAACAGGGAAGAAGAACGACGAAAAGCAAAGGCCGACAAGTTGAAGGATTTGGGCTACGACTTTGAAATGCCAGACTTGAAGCAGGTTTCTGATGTTCCTGCCCCACAATCCACCACCGAAAAACCTTTAGCCATCGACTCCATTTCTGCAACCGAACCCATCACCGTCGCGGCGCTGTTGGAGGACAAGCAACAGGATTCAGTTCCATCTACGACAAAGATCACTTCTAAAAGGCGCAAAACCAAGGCTAAGGCTACATAGATTCCCCATCATGTCAATTAGACTCACTCCAGCAACCTCTTTTCCTGCACATTTCTCGCCATCGTGATAGTCTTGTGTTACACGTGATCTATTTCCTTTTCTGAATTTTCGGAAGAATCTAGGCCGCGAACACTCTCAATACGCAACTACTACACCATACAATAAATCAGTTCGCTCTAGCAATAGACTAATTGGAGTCATCTATTGTACAGAACCGCACAATGCGCTCTGAACCGCACTTTGAGAGTTACTCTTCGAACTTTCCCTCCACCAATTACTCTCCGCATCTCAACGGTTTCTAAGTCGAATTACTAATTACTCGCGACTGTAACTTCCGCTTCTCTCTTTAGCTCCTTCCAGATTATCCGACTCCGGCCTCCCACCAGTCGTCGATCTACAACATCGTCACGAATCATCCGACTCCGACCTCCCACGAGTCGTCAGTCTACAGCATTGTCACGAATCATCCGTTAACAATCTCCAAACCTCCAAACATCTTACCTCCAAAGTACGCATCATGCCATATTCCGAGTACTCAGTCCACTTCATGAAGAAGCTCATCAAGAAGCGTGCCGCGCTCGAACCGGAATCGCCAATCAGCGAGGCGTGCATAGCCAAACGAGCCCGGGATAAGGTTAAGAAACGCGAGGCCAAAAGAATGGCCAAGGGTAAGGTCGTTCAGCGACTCCGTCGGGTCCCCGTCAAGCGGTGGTTCTTGGGGTCCAAAGTCAAATGCTACATTTTAATGGTTGGGAGCACTTAGGAGTAACGGTTATGATCGCTGAGAACTCGCGGAAGAAGTATTACTGGAGCTTGCGTGCCAGAGAAATGTTTCTACAGGTTTGCAGGTGTCATTTCTGAACCAGTATCTAGCTGAGTGTCGTCGCTCTACTGTATCGTGTCTGGTCTTTGTTGAGAGAGCTACTCATCTGGAGTATTCCACAATTGATATCACCTTAAACAACTAGCATCATTCTCAAGCTTGAACAATTCCTCGCCCTCATGTAGATTTCAATCTAACATATTGCGATTCAGATATGGGTATCTACCGTAATACAGTCGCAGGTTCCGGTATGCGATTAGCCACACTACTCGACGAATCCACTGCATTGCTACCAATCTGCGCATCTACGATACCAGGGCCCAGAGCAGCTTGTCTCCCAGGAGAAGTATCGCCAAGTTCATACGCCTGCTCATCAGTCTCTTCAGCTGCCTGTTCCTCGTCATTACTCACACCAGTATACGCAGCACTGGCCGCCTGCTTCGCCTTCTCCATCTGCACCATCGCCCAAGCCTTCCACTCCTCATACTGGCGATTCTCTAGCTGCATGCCGATCTCATTCGGGCCCAAGCCAAAGTATGCGCCGGTAGCAAGCGCCTCCTCCTTGGCCACACGGCGCTCGACGTCCTCGCGATGGCGGAAGAAGTAGAACTCGCGGCGGGCCCTATCGTACGCGGCATCACGCTCCAAGCCCTCGTTGTCGACGAGCCACATCTGGCGGCGCACGACGCTCTCGCCGTCGAGGCGGCGGCCGGCCTGGCGGACGGACCGCCAGTCCCAGCCCGAAGCGTCGCGCCCGCCCTCCTCCAGCACCACCGCCGGCCGCGCCAGCTCCCACGGGTGCTCGCCGAAGAACGTCGCTCGCAGCCCGTCCTCGCGGTACCGCAGCCGCGCCGGCTGGAACATCTTGCTTGACTTGCGTGTGCCCGGCCGCACCGGCTTGCGCTGCTGCAGCGGCCGCACGAGCTGCTGCGCCGGTGGGATCGCGCTGATTGTGCTGTGCCAGCATGGTGGGTGCGTGATTCGGTTTGTCTCGAGGAGCTGTTCGGCGGTGCGAAGCACGCGCTGGGGACGGAAGTCGTAGCGGCCCATATCGTGTGTAGTCGAGGAGGTGTGATGGAAGATGGAGGTGCTTGTTGTTCGTTCGGAATGGACGTGGCGATGATGGATTGACCGATTAGAGCTGGAGAGTCATTAAATACATCTTGATGATATCAATTGAGTCTTCTGGTCAAAAGGAAGAAGATGGGATGCGTGGTTCATGCAAGTGGATTAGGATGAAGTTGAGTTAGATTGTTAGAAGTTTTCCTAAAGTACGATAGCCTCTTCCGGATTTTCGCCGACTTCATTAGCTGACCTTCGGCAACCTCACCATCGCGAACATACACAGCAATCCAACAATGCTACAAAGAATCCAACGGCCATTGCTGCGCCGTGTGGTACAAACGTACACACGTCAATATCCACGGCGAACACTCGTTCCTCCACCAAAACCTGGCTCAGGACCTCTACTCGAACGCCGTTCCGATCGCGAACTCCCTTCTCTATCGTCCATTCAGCGCTCACCTCTCCTCCGTGGTCTACCCCTATTTGCCGTCGTTTTAATTGCTTCCGCAGCCGCCCTATTCAACTACCAGAAAACCTCCTCCAGCGTCGTGCAATCATCGCTATACGCGCTGAGGACGAGCGACCGAGCACGCGAATTGTTAGGCGACGAGATCTATTTTGGCAGCAGGATACCGTGGATATGGGGAACCATGGATCAGCTACATGGCAAGATTGATATTAGATTCTCGGTGGCAGGAACGAAGGACAGGGGCTTAATGAGGTTCAGGAGTGAGCGGGCTGGGCGCAGGGCATACGTAAGTGCAGCTCTTTCCGATTTGCTGCCAAACTGGCTGGCATCTGTGGCCGTGTACTAACATGTTGAGTAGTTCGAGACTAAGGAATGGACCTTGGAGCTGAAGGATGGAAGAATTGTGGATCTCATTGATGATGAAGGTCCAGATCCTACTGCACCAGCAGACATAAAATCTACAATGCGAGTCTAAGTGCATTTTGACAAGTCTACATTCCGTGCATACAGACGTTGCAACATTTAACCCTTTATGGCGGCGTGGCCTTTATGCTTCAAGATCTCGAACTAGCGCTTACAGATGCAAGTGCTCTACTACTTTCCATCATCTGATTGATTTGAGAATGAGGATTGCAGCGGCATGGTGATGCTGAGCAACACCGGTCGCGCCTCAATACTATCCACAGCCACGAGTTCATATCGATCTTGGTTTGCTCTCTGCTCAAATGATACGCCAGAAGCACCGTTGGTCTCTGTGTCGTTTTTGTGCACATCGAGAGACTGAGTGGGAGATCACTTAAGATGTATATTGAAATTATTGTATTTTGGTCTTGGACTCATCCCTGCGGCTAATCCGAGGAGCTCTCCAAATCTACTACTAAACAAAGACACCTTGTAGCAGAGCGATCCGCTAGACGAGTGGACTTTTCCTATACACCCGCCAAATATTCCCAGCGTCTCTTATTTTGGATTCCGTCTCCAACACTTGAGTAACAAAACCTTCTCATCAGAATATACAAGCATTTCGCGATCCTGCTGCGAAAGAATGAAAATATTATGATACCCAGACCAAACAAAACATCGAAACGCGCAAAAGTGTATCTATAAAAAGCGTGCTAAGTCGTTAGAAATCCCTTCTGGTATCATATTAATCCCCCATGGAAATGCAGAGAGGCCGTTCCGTAACTCCGTGTGTACACAAGTTTTGAGTCAAAAACAGAAAATCCCAAAAACTGCGAAGGAGCGTCGTCCGAGGCCGTAATGACGTTCAGCTGGCCACCTTCTCCTTATTGCTTCCCACACCGAGGAAACCCCATTTCTCCTTTGCGCTGTGGGCGCTAATGGAGTCCTTGATGGAATGTGTGCCCTCAGAAGGGCTGTTTTTCAAGTGGCCATGCGGCTGGTGTTCGCGCGGCTCGAGCAGCAAGCTGCGGCGATAGTAGGACTGGACGTTTGCGTGGTCGGAGGAGCGCATGCGCCGGATCTGGGCTTCCATCCAGTCTTGCATCTCCGGCACCGCGGCTAGCCGGTACGGCACCTGGAACCGCTGCAGCTGTCCAATGATCTTGGCCGTTCTCATGTGCTTGTCGAAGTTGATGACCTTCTTCTCCTCGCCGTTGACGCCTTCCTGGCCTGGTAGCAATCGGTTTGACTGGTTGCCCACGTCCACGAAGGTCAGGTCTGTGAGGTAAATGCCAACGAAGGGTATACATGGTGCGATATGGTTCTGCAGGCGCTGGCGTAGAACGGCGTAGTTCTTGCCAACGTCGACGACAGCCTTAAGTTCCTCAAGACGCGCTTTGGTCTTCTGACTGACTTGGTCCCATGTCTTCTTCAGCCGCAGAACCATAGATGAGTTAAGGCTGCAGATGATAGCCATAAGCGAGTCATAGTTGTTGAGCTCCAGGCACTTCATGCCGATCTTGATCCACTGCTTGATCACTAATGCTCGCTTCTTTACGTCTTCAAGCTGCAGTACAGTGTCTGCGACTAAGTTGGCGAGATCGGTAGACAGTGTTGACATGGCCTTTACATTGATGGCCCGCGAATCGGTTTTCTTCGTCCACTCAAGCGCCAGAAGCTCTTCAGGGCCGATGGAGCAGAAGACACGCGACTCGATGATCGTGAACTGACGAGCCAGTTCCAGTGGATCGAAATCGAGAATGGAGCAAGGTGGGCCACCGTTCCGTGATGCTCGTAGTGAGGACAACTGCGATTTAGTGACGTTGGGTGTTGGAATCTGACTGTCCGCTGCCGAGAACACTGTCACAGATGTGCTAGTCTTGCCTAGAGACGAGACGAGACGAGGTACCAATGCTCCTGCTCGAAGGTCGGACACCTTGAAGCAAAGTTCTGAAAGACGTTTGCCGGCCGCAGGACGAACAACTCCCAACTTCCTAATAGCGAAGTCGTTGATGATGTTGAGAGCCGCAGCGTCTGCATCACATTGCCAATGCGATTCGAGCCAACCTTTGAAAACATTATACACGCGCAGCCGCACAGGGACGGCGATGCTTGGGCTTTCACCAATATACTCGAAACGATCAATAAGAGACTTTGCGAAGTCGACAGGCGTTGTGAATAGTCGGAAAGTGAGGTAGAAAGTAGTAACGAAAGTCGCGTCCGGTGTTGTATCGTGAGTGGTGAGTTTCTCAACCAATGCTGGTAGAGAGCCACCTGTAATTTGACCCTCTTTGTTGTAGATCAGCTCGTGAGCAAAGGTCTTTTCGAGTACCTGCTCTTCTAGGATAGCTTCATCACTATGGGTAGAATTGAGTTCGGTAATGCTGCCAAAGCTCTCGCCCAGAGCCGGAGGCGGAAGTGGACCCTCCGTCCCGGATGATCGTTCTGGAGTGGTGGCACGCGTGGACGCCGGAGAGAGACTGGACGCGGTGTCTTGTTGAGTGCTGTTTCGCCAGGTACTGTTGGTCTCAGCGACTGAAGCATTAACACTGCCAGTTCGCGTCGCGCGGCCGAAGACTTCGGAGGACGAGACATCAGAGCCTTGTGCCGGAGAAATGGCCGGGCTCTGCCCAGCTGGAACTTGTGGAACAGCCAGCTTAGCTAGCTGCGGTAGCATCGACTGCGCCGAATATTGTGAAGATCGCGCAGAGATGGCGTCAGGGCTCTCAACGATCATGGTTCGCATGCCAGAGTCAGAAGGAAGGATTGGTAGGATGGGCTCGATAGGTGAGATAGGTGAGAGCTTTGGCGGCTCGGGAAGCGGCTTGACTTCAGACTGTACTTGCAGTGGAGGCGGAGGAGGTTGCGAGATAGGTTCTGGAGGTATAGGTAGAGGTTTGTGAAATTCGGGAGTAGGTCGAACAGGAGAATCAGCTCGTCGAGATCCATTCTGTGACAGCGCCTCAAAGACCGTTTCCGTTAGAACCAGTCCAGTATGTTCGAATTCGAAATCACCAATTCTTTCGATGACCGATTGGGTTCTTGAAACGCAGTCACCTGCAGCACGAGTGCAGTTTGTAGTGGATACAAGAAGCTGCCTACCTTGTTCTGGGTCCAGGATCTCCTCGCCAGTTGATGTTGACGTAAACATATCCTTGGTGGCTTGAACGAGTTCGGCAAGCTTTGCATACATAACGTCGCGGGTTTGCTGCAAGGACTCGGACCTTCGACCGTCGCGAACCCATACCTCCTCAACAACTGCAAGGAGTTGACGGCAGGCGGTGACAGATTGTTGCGTGGTGGAAGTAACCTCTTCGGCGGGTCGAGATTGGAGTGCAAGACCTAGAAGGGTGCCAAGCAAGCTCAGAAAGGAGTCGTGTGCAGAGTTTAACCTTTCGGATGCAAGGTTTTGTCTGTTTACTCCGCTTGCCTTAGCGATGTAGGACAAGCGGTGCGTTACAGATGATCGCTTAGGTTGGAAGGGAGTAGACCTTGCCCCATATGGTGTACTTTGGGTTGTACTAGGTACAGATGGTGTACGTTGTGGAGTAGCCAGAGGAGATTGATGAGTTAATGCTCGCGGACCTGGCGTTCGACTTCTAGGTTGGGAGTGTTCCTCAAACGCAACCCGGTCTGAAGGTAACACAACATCCCCATCGTGGCGAACCGGGCTATCCAACCTGGTTGACGGCCGGGATTGGACAGATGTAGTGCCATCAATTGCATCAACTGGCGGTGTTGGTGGTCTATTGTTAGAATCTGCGTAATCCGAGATGGCAGTTCCAGGTGCGACATCTTGACTCCAGATATCCAGAAATCGAACGGCTCTGATCACAACTTTGAAAGATTTCAACAACAAGTCCTCCAAGAGTTCATATACGGACTGTGTTGTTCGCTGGATTTGAAGAGTCTCTTGAAGCTGTTTGGCAATTCTTACGAGGGTGGACAAATCTCCCAAAAGGTGTTTGCGCAAGCGCCGCAATCCAACGTGGCTTACGATGAGTGGAGACTCTCTCGACAAACAGCCCGTGGTTTCCTATAAAACGTTTAATATATGGCTTCCTGAAAGTACGGTCTATGTTTGGCAACCGCCAACTTACAAGGAAATATCGCACGCCCGCAATCATGCCGCGCACGTAGTCTTGTCGCGTGAAAACGATCAAATTCTCATGATCTCCACTACGGACTAGATCCCAGAGATGTGTGAGGGCGTTTAGAAGGTTGCGGAGAGATGCTGGATCATAGGCTTCACAGTAGTTGGTAGGGAGCCAACCCCTGGCACCAGACCCAAGAAGTGTACCATCCGCCCAGCCGTTTGGATGGATTGAGTGGACCAAGATGACGTCTCCCTGATTGATTGGAACGGTAATTGAATCTTGATCACTGGTCGACGATACGGTCGAAGAAGGATGGAAAGGGTAGAAAGCTCGTAGGTAGTTGTGGAAGGTGACTTCGGATTCCGACGGAGGAGGTATTGTTTCTCTCGATCGCTGAGGAGTCAATGGAGGCGACATTTGTGAATGGGATCTGACGGATACTGTGTGAGACCTCGAGGAAGATTGTCGTGTGTGTATGGATCTCTGTTCACGGCCTCGCGACTGCAATGGTCGCGGTGCATATGAACCGTATATATCTCCATTCATCACCTCGGCTCTTTCCGACCATCCTCCATCAGTACCACCATGTGTCGATGCATAATCGCTCACTTCGTCCCGCACCAGAACGTCCGATAACTCTCCGTGGTGGGCCATTGATACGATTGAGCCGTTAACTATCGGCATTCAGATACGCCGTCGCAATGGCGCACAAGGGACATTGGAATAGTTAAGAGCCCGATAGACCGGTAAGACGAGTACAGCAGGTTTCCCTAGGTTCGAAAAACGGATGATCGATCGCAGAGTGGAGGTAGAAATTGACTTTATGAGCCCTTAGGGCAAATTGGAAGTGTGGAACAGTAGAAGAGTGTCTGGACGCTGTCAGAATGCCCTAATCAACCTTGCACCAGCTGTTCTATTCACGTAAGGGAGTCGTACCTCGGTGTTGTGGGCCAAATCAAGAATGCGCCGTCCTAGCTCCACCAGAACAGGCGCGCATTCCCTAGAGTCAGAATTAAGTCCAGGTCGGTGAACCTTTCCAAGAATGATGACGACCGAGATGGAGTCGCAGATTAAAGTCCAAAGGAAACTTTCGCAACAAAAAACTTATGCGAAAATATTGTGTGGCCAAGGATGACTCCTGGATTTCCTGAAGGCTGCTTCGTAACAGCCTTACGACTGCCACGGGTTATGACGCGGCTGTGAAACTCTGTAGGTGATAGTGGTTGACAGTGGAAACCTCAAACCCAATGCGCTGCAATATTCGAAAAACCTATACCTCTACTCTGTTCTCTTGAATCGGTAGGAAAAGTTCCGAATTCTCCTGACCAGTATATGCTGGTTTCCTTCGGTAGACAAGGTACAGTGCAGATAACGAGGAGTCGACGGTATATGCTGGGACGGTTCGTACGGGAAGTGATTGGATGCAAATCTGTTTAATCTTTGACCTGCAGGGTGTCCCAAAACATCCAAGGAGCGAATTGCGAATGTCCTGCGGGATGAAGGAGTGTATGGGCGTCGGCGGCGTTTCGAGGTTGTTTGAACGGTGAAGAGTGTAGGGTTTGGAGAAGGGAGAAGAGCGACGAAAACCACGACAACGACAATCAAGAACGAGAAGAAGAGATGAAGATTGGAAAAGTATCGCGATGAGCAACAATAGCAAGGGGAGTTCTAGTCCTGGCAACTTCGACTCGCTCAGGCCGTGCAAACATCTAATAACACGCTACTTGAGGGACTACGAATTAAGCTACTACTTTTCGAACGGCCATCATGCCAAGCAGAGGGTGATCACCCCTTCTGGGCGCCCTGCCGATGGCCCCTCGTCAAGCACCATTTCGTTCCTAGCTCGTTGCTGGGATCCTCGAGTGGATGGACAAGCCACCGAGGGTTGCTTCGCTCAGGCTCTTGTTTCCGCACAAATGGCAACGAAGTCGAGTCTCTCGATGCTACTCGGCTGTGCTGTGGTCCTGTGGATCCGGCTGCAAGGAACAGACAGGTATCTGCACTGCAGGGAATGGTGGGAATGCCCTCGGTTGAATAGTACTTGTTATTTTGCCCATACGGATCCCCGTACCCCATTTCATCGTGCTATCAGTCGATTCGACTGGAAATCTACCGCGGCGTTCACCTTTCGATTTCATCTGGGGCATGGCAGAACCAATGCTCGCCGTGGAGACGGATGGCCTTATCCCAAGTTTACCATCGGCGTTGCTGCAAGAACACGCCATTTGGGAAGCAAAACTGTATGGCAAGTGTGCGAGGCTTGAAGATGGCTGCAGAGACAGATGCATAACGATTCCTACTTTCTTTATTCTTCCGTCGACCCGCTTTACGCCGCCGCTGTAGTTTTTGCAAGCGAACCTTTCATGCTTCCCTCTCCCTCTTTCCCTCGGTTGACTATTCCCTGCGAGCAGGCATTGAGTAAAGTCAATTCCCCTCGCATGTGACCGTCCACCTGAATTCCGCTCTGTCAAAGTCGTTCGCTTGCAGTCGTTCGAGGATGCTTGCTCTTCAGCGACGCCAACCACCAAAAGGAGAGTGGGGCTGTTCATTTTTAATTTGCTTTTCATCGTTGGCGTGGTAGCTTGGGTGCCAAGTCGAACCGGGCTCTCCCGCTCAATCGGTGGCTTTGGCACGGCAGCTCTTGCCGTTCAGCCTCCCCCCTGACGATTGGAAGTTGGAGTCTTTCAGCGTACGAGAATCTTCTCTGTTTTGGGGGACGGCGAAGGAACTGTTCTGAGAAAATGCCCCAGGCACTCAAGCAAACATCCCTGCCACCCAACATCTCGACGTTGCGATTTGCAGACGACGTTATTTGATCTGCTCAGCGCGTCTACTCGACTCGGCGCATTGGTTGTTGTCGTTATTACTTCATCGATTCCATCATCACCCGACCCTCAGCTCTTCCGTGATTGCTGCTGGGAATTTGCTTGTTCTCATGTCTCTCACCCACGCTAAGATCTGGCGAAATTGGAGTTCGGGTCCACTCAGAAGCCTTCAGAAGCCTTCGTCGTAATCCAAAACAGATCCGACCGGAAGGCCCATTTGCAAGTGCCGACCGTACCACTGCGATTTTGGGGCCCGTTAGCCTCTGTCGATCCAAGCCACCGCGGCAGGCCCAAGCAAGCCTTGTTGATTGCTCAGAAGATCCTCTGGAGTTCGTCTCCATGGCACCGAAATTGGCGTCCAGGTAATCACCACATTTGTCGCAACATCCAACCACCAATCGTCGAATTTCTTCATCGAAATCTCCGCTATTGGTTCCTGAAACATGTGAATTGTGTGATTCAATATTCCCGTTCTTTTCCAACCGCTTCAGCTAGCCATGATGCCACGCGCGATCCAGAAGTACGTCACTCAAACCAAGCCTTTCTATTTATTCAAACCCATCTTAATTTTATCAGCCATCTAATTTATTTCTACTTCTGATCAGAAGAAACCTGTCGGACCATCGGCAAGATGCACTTCCGCTGTCATTGAAGTGAATTGAAGTTGATCGGTCGCAAAAAGTGAACAACCGATACGATAACTCAACTCCCAGCAACGTTGCCTCGAAAAGCTTCTTTGATTTTGCTTACCCGCTAAGTTGCATTTCATGGCTGTCGAGATTTTCTTCTTTTCCCACATGCAGTGGCGAGTCTCGAGCGGTCCAAGGTCGTGTCGGCTTGTTACACGGGAACGCCCACTGAGGCGCCGAATCACAAAATCCTTCGATGCCACTTTCCAACAATAGAGTGACGGATCGAAAGAGCCTTGGAGCCATTCCTAGATCATCGGTTCGAGCCGCAAAAGTCGTCTTTTCGTACTTGATTGTCCCCACTGTTTTGAGTCATGCCGTAAAGCTCTCAACTCCAGGTATGACCCCATAGGATGCAGTTACTTGAACGATGCATCTTTCACTGTGACTTCACTACATCTTTTGCAGATTTTCTGCGACCCGTCTCGTTGGTAACCAAACGCGTGGGGCGCATCTTGCATTTTGCAGCTTGCGTTCACATTCCCCGGAGTGCCCGTGATCCCTGCTTTGTTTTCACCACCACTGCAAGCCTCGTAAGTGACAGCTTCCTCATCATGTCGAAAGCAAAGCGGGTCCATAAGCATCAAAAGGCCAAGAGCACACCTGGTTCACATCTCGATAACTCCACTTGAACGCCAGTCAGCAAGCAACTCGCCGGCCACGTCTGACGGACTTCCACAGTCTTGGCTACGGCGCTCTAGTGGTGAATTGAGGAGGCGGGCATCAGTGCGGCGAGATCTTCCATTCAGAAACACCGGAACGAGAGTCCGGCTTCGGGCTGCTCTCCAGTTTACATGGATCCGGCATCTGACGATTTTCCTCCCAGCTAAATCTAGTTCTTTACGTTGAGGATCAGTGCCGCTCTCGGAAAATTTTCAACGCGGGATGGACAAGATTCGAAACGACGGCCCGAGTATTCCTTATCTGGAAAGCAATACTAAGTATCTGGTCTGATCGTAGCGCGAAACAGTTCAACGGATTGAGCCGCTATGCATTGGACTGAAAATGCCTTTCGCTCTCCCGTCCCGCCTTGCTTTTTGGGCATTTGGTCTGTCTTTCCGAGCCCCACGCTCTGGACCACTGCTGCAATGTCGATGCATCTCAGGTGCTTTTTGTTTTAGGCATGGGTTGCTCACCGTCTGCAGGAAGCAGGAGCTTTGGGACTTTTAGCTTCATTCAAATCTGGCGGGGCTGCAAACGACAGTGCTCGGCGTCCGGTCCTTTGGGACTACCGGCATTGAATGCCGCACAATTACCGAACTTCTGGACCGTATTATGCCTCTGTACAAGGGAGTTCTATCGATAGTGATCTTTGTAGATCTTGGTCTGAGCGGACATGGCTTAGAGTGCAATGACTTAGGGGATTGCTTCCGTTGTGTCAATTTCGTTACTCATCCAGCTGAATGTTGGATTGACTCAGGTCTCTACATTCACAAGGACTAGTGCTAACGTTACCAGCTTTCCGCACTGTAGACACTACCTAGTAACTTCGACGACCAGGGATCCAGGAGACGTTGGTACTCGAAGCAGTATCCCTCGTGTATGCACTTCAGTCTCCTCGGCTCAGGCGAAGGATCGGAGAAGTGTTCTACTTGAATACCCATGTTACATGAAGATGATCTTCGTGCATTGGCGAATAGTGTCATTAATCTTCTCACATGGATTACTGGCATCACCTCGACGTGATGAAGTGCTTGGAATCATCCACAACCTTCCTGTAATCATTATTGTAGATTGCTACAAAGAAAGAGATCAAGTTGGTCGATTGTATGTCACTGTTGTTGTTGTTGTTGTTGTTTCGTGCTCAAGTACATGCAGAAGGTATGATATGTCAACCAAGCCACCGCTCTGGCTATATCAATCTGCTTCATTGCGCGTAAGCATTTAGTAACGTCTGCCGTCAACGCCCGACGCCGAAAACTAGAGTTAGACAGAGTTTGTGAATCGCAAAGGTTCTAAAGTCCCTCACATAGCATCATACTACACAGCTATCTTTACGTTGCCATGTGGAGTGTTAGAAAGATGTTTCCGTAGATGCTAGGTATGAAATGACATGAAAATTGACTTCAGAATACCTTATGGAGATTTCATTTGAAGTGGAGAGGAGCACCTCGCGTATCATACCTGGCACAACAGTGGTAGATAGCACAGTAGTGGACAGCCTCGCTTTGCTGCATTCTCTTACACGACCTCTTCCATCGCACGGTATTCTAGCAGTCGCGCGGCTCTCTGCTACGCCCAAGACAGAGACATCTAAAGGTGAACCCGTGCCAAATTCAAGGAATGAGACTGTGCTGACACTCATCCAAATCTAAACGTGCTCTTCGTTAGAAGCTGTTATATCTTCAGCCTATATTTGTTCGATATCGATGTTGTCTTAGACATTTCTATGCCCATCGCCGAGTCGTGATTCTGATCGGTTTGCGGTGATCTCTGGTGTCTCCCATCTTGATCCAGGACCGACCAGATTTGCTCGTGGTAATATGTCATGGATAGACTATGATTTTCACGAACCGGAGTTCTCGTGTTTCCGTCAGATAGTTGTTTACTCTCCGCTGTCCTCAAATCAAGTTTTGGCTTTTTTGTTCTCCGAGCCTTTTGGTCGACCAGGTCCGCGGCCAGAGGGTACAATTTTCTTCTTTTGATCAACTTTATCATCCTTCGCTGTTCTGCCAGTCCATAGATCCGCCACTGGTATTGCGCCTTCCCGCGCGTTGGCATCTCGAAGAAGTCTAAAGACATCAGACACCAAATACAGGCTGCCTGCAATAACAATTGCATCATTGGATGCTACAGTGGCATACTTTAAAGCAGCTTCGATATTCTCTCCAAAGGTCTTCGCTTCTTTAAGCTCACCATTCTGCTCTTTCACCACCTCCTTTGCGAATTCAATGAGCTTCTCGGATTCCATGGGTTTGACAAACGCCATGCCGTCCACAGGTCCAAACTCAACCGCAATCACACGATCTCCAGGCTTCAGCAGATGCTTGAGAATCGCTCGAACGTCTTTGGTGCTACTGGCTGCAAGCACCCAGGTGATAGGAAGCACATAAAAGCGACGTTTCTTTCCAGAGCCTCCATCATCGACACCACGAAACTCCCTCTCGACAAAGAATCCTAAGTTCGCAGCTGCTGATTCATTGTGAGCGCCATCGACAAACGCCTTCCTGGCAGCGCCCACCAGATTCACCAAGTCGACATGCTGATAGCGGCCCGGCCACGTCGCCGTCCTCACGGCCTCGAACAGCGCGGGTTTGAGCGGCTCGACCTCGACGCCCAGCTTCTCGAGCAGCACCAGCGCGGTCTTCCAGGCGACGGCGATGTTGACGCGGTGGCCGCGGCGGTTCGCGAGCGCGCGGCCGAAGCGCACGAAAGCGCGCGAGCGTCGTCCGCCGAGCGGGAGCCGCGAGCACGCGTACAGCGGGCCGGCACCCACGCGCGCGGCCTCGTCGGCGATGGTGGCCAGCACGGCCGGCGCGTTGCTGCCGTCGTACACCAGCGGCACGTCGCGGCGCAGGATCCCGCACTTGTTGCGCGCGATCGCCTCAACGGTGTTGCCCAGGAACTCTTGGTGGTCCAGGTCGATGTTCGCCAGCACGGTGACTGCTTTGCGCCCGACAATGTTCGTCGCGTCGTCCCGCCCGCCCATGCCGGCTTCCACGATGCCCACCGTCACTTGCTCGCGGTTGAAGATCTCGAAGGCCGTCACCGTCAGCAGTTCGAATGGTGAGGCGTCGGCTTGCAGGTCGGCGTTGCGTTGCATCACGCTGGCTTCCACTTCGCGGAAGAGTTTCTCGGAGACTGGCTTGTCGTCGATTGTGATGCAGTCCCATCTGCCGGCGTGTCAGAGAGTAACCAACCGAAGTAAGGCAATTTTGGTAGATCTTGAAAATAGTTTGAAGAGATTGTGGTAATCCATCATGATCTGCTCCAACGATGGTCTAATATGAAACTCGGCAAAATCAAGATTCCAAGCGATGGCCTACCTGTCAATCAGATGAGGTGAATTGAATCTCCCGCACTTGACTCCTGCCGCCTTCATCATTGCCGAGACGTACGCACATATCGTGCCTTTACCATTTGTGCCGGCGACATGAACTGCGTGCCATGTTTGAGGTGAATGTTGGAAGAGCTTTGCGGCTCGACCAAGGCCCAGCCGTATCATCGGCAAGACGCAGAAGAGTGTATGTGTTTAGGCTACGAACGACGACGACAGCGAATGGCCATGATCACCGGTACCTGCATGAAGCCATGTCTGGTAGAAGAGGTGAGTCACGGGCGCGGGTGGAGGAGGACAGTTGGAGAAAAGCACCGGGGTTCTTGATTGGGATTAGCGGCACCTGCACGCCGTATTGTGATTCTCGTTGTTGCCACACTCGACACCAGCCACCTGAGGACTCGAGGCTCGCAGGCTTCAGTGACTTTTTCTTTCTCCTCAGAGGCTGCGGCTGAGCTTGGACTTTGGTTGTTGCTTCGCCCTCCATCCCCATCCCTCCATCGCGAATCTGCATCCCCACCCTTCCTCCCATCCACTTGCCACTGTGTTTACATCTCTCCTCTCCCTCTACCATCCTCTCCACTCTTTGTTTTGCGTCTCCCGTCCTTGGCGCCCTCCTCACGATGGGTCTCCCGTAAGTTTTTTCTCAGCTTTTGCTCACCGGTCATCATTCATTGGCGCGTACCGGCGCGCCTGGCTTACCACTCAATTATCCGCAACCGTCTCGGGCGAATTTGTTGGAATAACGCTTTTGCAGAGTCTGGCGCACTCCTTCGCCATGTCGAGAACCTGACTCGACCCAGCACTCGCGCTCTCCCATCCGTCGTCGACGCTCTCCGTCCTACAGGACCGACGCGGCTGCTTACGCCACCAACTGGACCGTGGTTGGCAATGATGTTGTCTCAGGCAGCGTATCACAGCGTTCTCCGCCTCGATCTCCTAGAATCAGGATGAGTTCGCGAAGACCGTTCCAGGGAATGTCTTCTGGTGACTCCATACCTCCACTGCCTCCTCCAGCCGATGTCATACCCGTACCACCTGTCCCGGATGTTCGGAATGGACCAGTTCCTCCCGATGGTCCCATTCTCGATGAGACTTGGCAGAGCCGCTCTCGACCGTCTCCTCATTCGCATCGCGTCATGCAGGCGTATGTGACGGATATCGAAGCCATTGACCGTGACCGAGATGAGCGGGTCAGGCTGAGAAGCAGTCGCGAACGCGCACCGGATAGTCCGCATCCTTACTCTTACATTCCCATGTCGAGATACTTGGAATCGTTTGGAGATCGCGAGCGACAAGACTCCAGTCGGTCAGCCTTGCGCGATCGTTCTCGCAGCGGGCCTTGGCGCGACTACTCAATGGACGGCATGCAGCTCGACTCGGCTGACCTAGATTGGCCAAACGTCATGAGCCCGGACTATCGTGCGTGGCTGCGTTCTACTCCTGACTACCGTGATCGCGAAGAGCGTGATCGCCCGCGTCTGGAACGGGAAGCCACAGTACCGCCTTCAGCCTTGGGTATTGATTTACCGCCTCCCCGTCGGATGAGTCGTCGAAACATTCCTGATGGTCCTTTGCCATCCTCTGGACTTCGTGAGTCGTTTGTTGCAGCGGACCTTGAAGGTACCCGTCCGGAGTCTGCTTCGAGTGCGGCCAATGCAGATACCTGGGAAACCATGTTCGCCAACATTGTGCCCGACACCAATCTACCGTCCGTCGACAGCTCTTTTACTAGTGCTGCCGCGAGCGCCAGCTTCTCCGCCTCGAATTCGAACAACTCCCGTTCTCATTCGGCGGACTCAGCATCGGCAAGCTCATTCCGAACTCACGTGACCGTTCCCGATGTGCCTGCAGAAGCTACCGAGGGCCCAAATGTGGACTGGATCTGCGACACGGACTCCGACGAAGGGCACAGCCGCAGCTCCACGTCGCGCCGCGCCGAGCGCCGCCGACGCAGCCAGCGCAACGCCCCAGGGAGCCCGCCGCGGCACCCGCGCAGCGTGCGCGACCCCGGGACGGCGGCCGAGCGCCGCGACGCGCTGCTGGCGCAGCTGCGGCGGGCCGGCGTGGACGCCGAAGCGCTGCGGCTCCTCGGCAGCGACGCGCGCTCGCCGCAGGACCAGGCCACACTGCTGCGGCGCCTCGCCGCCGCGCGCCCCGTCATGGACCACGAGCTGTTCCGCGCGGCGCTCGCGCTCGCCAGCGACTCCGGGCCGGCGCCGCGCCCACGGCCGCGCTCGCCCGGCCCGCCGCCGCCGGCTCCCATCGCCTTCGGGTACGTGGCGCGGCCGGCGGAGCCAACGCGGCGCCGCGCGCTCCGCTCCTCCTCCGAAGACGACGACGACGACGACGATGACGACGACGACGACCTCGCGACGCGGCCGGCCTTCGGCCCCGCGGAGCTCGCGCACATCGAGGCGATGCTCGCGGCGCTGCCGGGCCGCCGACCGCCGCCCGACGAGTGGTGGGCTGGCGTGGGCTTGCGCCGCACCGCGCTGCGGTATGCGCGCGAGGGTGGTAGCGGCAGCGGCAGCAGGAACGGCGGCAGAAGCGATGCTGGGCCTCTGCCGCCGCCGCATCGCGCGGATGAACCTGCCGTGGATCGCCGTGGTGATGGCGAGCCCGCTCTGCCGCCCACCGACGGACCACGTGAGCCTGCGGAGCGCGTCAGGACGCTGCGCGAGGAGCTCGAGCGCATGAATGAGTTTGTTGAGGGGCAGGGTGGGCCGCAGAGGGAGTCGCACTTGTGAAGCTTTTGAGGCTGAGCTTGTTAGTCCCTTGGGCAACCCCAAGGGTCGATCTCTGTGTGAACTGCTGTGCTATTTCTCTCTGGTCTTTTTCATCTGCTAGGCGCTTTTTAAGGCATCACGCTAATTTTTTCTTGCGTGGTCAAGGGAAAAGATTTGATGGTTCTTTGTTGCTACTCAGCGTCACTGGCACGCAACACATTATCGCGTTTTGATACCGTGGGAATATTCGGGTCGGTGGCCTTAAAAAAGCTTCTTCGCCATCTGTATTGCTATCTACTCGGCTGCCGCGTCCGGGCTTTTAACAAAATGCATTGATTTTGCGTTTGTTCCTTCAAAGAGTTCTATCTCTATCTTCGTTCAACATACCTGATGTGCTTTGCTCTGTGCATTGTCTAAAGCTGGTAGCTATTCGATGTCTATTGACTTCTAACTTTGCTTTTCACCCAATCCAAACATCTTAATCGAGTTATTCCATGCCCTACGAGTGTTAGCATGAGTTGTTTCATATCATCGACGCGGTGGTAGTACTCACGCTTCACAAACCTCCTCGACCGTGATCCCTTTGATTTTCGCAATGACATGAGCAACGTGTGATATAGTGGCAGGCTCATTTCTGCCTTTGACCATGCAATCCTCAGTCCACTTCTCCTTCTTGACTGCCTTTGGCAAGACAGGCGCATCGTCGCCCAGGAACTTGGCCGATGCATGCGATGCACGCATCTCACACCACGGCCCATCCGTCTCAATCTGCAGTCTCTCCAACGGGATCTCCTTCACCACAGCCACATTTTCCTCGGTCTTGAGGCTGCACCCATTGACGCCGATATCCAAGCCCAGCTCCACCAATCTCCGCATCTCCTCGGCGGAGCCGGTAAACGAGTGCACAAGGCCCCTCCTCGGCAGGCGCTCCAGGCACGGCGCCAGCAGGCGCACGAAGTCGTCGGCGGCGGCGCGCATGTGCAGGAACAGCGGCAGCTGCACGTCGGCCGCGACCTCCAGCTGCGCCGCGAAGTACCGCAGCTGCTGCTCCTTGCCGGTCAGGAACAGCCGGTCGTAGTCCAGCCCGATCTCGCCGAAGGCCACGGCCACGCCTGCGTCCTTGGCCCGCAGCGCAAGCGCCTTGACCGCGCTGAGCATCGCGGCTGGGCCGCCGCCGTACGCGTCGAATGACTTTGCGGCGCATGGGTGCACGCCGACTGTTGCGTAGCAGAGGCCCGCTGTGGGAGAGGTTAGCGGTGGGAGGCGGAGAGAGCGTGCGAGGATCATGGCTTACGATGTTGGGAGGCGAGCTCGACGGCGTGCTCGGACTCTTTGAGGTCGGAGCCCGTCACCATGAGTTTCTCGCAGCCGGCGTCCTTCGCGCGCTGCAGTACCCGCTCGAAGTCGTCTGGGTGTCCTCGCCTGCCGTGATATATGCCTCGGAACACGGGATCGCCCAGGTTGATGCCAATCTAGTGCTGCTGTTAGCGATACCGAATGGCCACGTTCTGGAAGTGAGGGAACCAACGTCGATGTATTTCAGCTTCTTTCGAGGTGGCTCTCCATTAGTAGTCGCCATTGTTGATGAAATAAAGTAAACTAACGGAAATTTAATGAATGTATTCCTCTCGTTAACCTGGGACTTACTACCTTTCTGACCGGGAGTAGAATTGGACGGTATCAGAAAGCGCGTTGTAAGGCTTGTTCGGGATCGCATGTGATTCGTTCGCGGAAAGACTCTCATAGACTTACGTAGATGTATTTCAAACGTATTAAGCAGAATTTACGTGATGCTTCTCTAATCTGCAATCCAGGTGTCGTGGCCTGCCCTTTAACTAGTATCACAAAGCTGAGTATCGCGGTTTTGGCAGCCCGATCCAGCGATTTTTGACGCCACTTTAGGAGTACCGTACTTTCCTCCGCATCTAGGAATAAGGTAAATAAGTATTTACACCTTCGCGACTTCGCGTTTTTGAGCTCTTTTCGAAATACTTTCAAGAAATTCAGCATGTGGGGTTTCAAAGAATTCCACTTCAAGAACGAATATAGAAATTGTTTTCTGTTCCATTGGTTTTAATAGCAATTGCTCCACCCGCAGCGCCATATCGATGCCACCGGTTTGAACAGGTCTGTCGTCCTACATCTAGGCTGCTGTCAGCGCCAAACAGTTGAATCGGCCTTCTATTGCCTTTTCCTGATTAATAAGTCTCAAAGGTCCCGATTGTAGTGCCTTTTCAGAGAGCACATCCTCATCCTCGGCCAGTACTCCACGATCAACAGGACCGTTTCGTCTGCCCTCCAGTTCCCACAGATGTCCATCTTTGCCTTTAACGAAAGCCGTGTACCCGTATCCGACCTTCTCATCCGTAGTTGGAACACGCGAATCTCCTGTCACAGCCACCTCCTTGTGTGCCTTCTCGAGCTTTTCAGAATTGTAGAGCAGGTTTGCGCGCTCATGTATCTTCAAAGGCAGTGCAGATTTGACCAGCTCATCAAGATCGCTGCCGTCTAGGATGTGGGAAGCTGCTTCTCCGTTGGTAATACAGTGCAAAGTGCCGATGGTACCACAGGCATGTCCGATCGTTTGCTTATAGAATATCACCGGTTCATCGGGACCTGATCCAGTGTACTCTGGCTGTGCTGAGTTCTCAGCCAGGAAGGCGGCCTCGGCCTCTACGGTGGTTGGGTAGAGGAAAAGCAGTGCTAGACATGGTCGAGGTACGAGAGCGAGAAGCTCAGGATCAGTCAGGGAAAAGACATCCTGAAAGGTCAATGTGGGTGACAGGCCTAAGCGATGAGCAAGCGTTGTCATCACATCTGGGTTGCTCTCTACGGTATATCTCTAATCAGCAAAATGATAAATCGTAAGCGAGGTGATCAAACCTAGAGGAACCCATATCTTGCGTGAAGTTAGGACATGTGGATCACTTTTCGCTGAATGCTCGGAGATTCCGTTCATGTTGGAAGGATTTTAGAGTTGCTAAAGTTTGAAGAATGGCGTGAAATGAAAGAAAAGCGTTTGAGTTCAGTCTTGTAGCAAACAGCTTTCCTACGTCAGCTCTGGTGCCTGACATGGAAGGGCGCAGCCTTGTCTCGCGTATATGAAACCAAAGAAGTGGGATGCGTAGAAATTATGGCAATGAGGTTGCGAACATCCCAATTTGAATAGGAAACCGCTGCTCACACACATCGATTGGCCCGCCTGTTCCAACTCGATTCTTCGTATTAAGGGGAGTTTTCTCTGGCAATGGCAGCCATGATCTTATGCAACCCCTCACATCCGTCAATCGCAGTGGCTTCTGATGAGTCAAAGCTGTTGCTTTCCACCTTTTCCTGGAGCGATGCACAAGCAATGCACTTGCGAACACTTTGCCATGAGTGGTAGGTAGACGCTGCTGTAGCTAACTAACCCCCAGCATCTCTGTGCGAATTCGGCTACAGGGTTGAAGAAAGGGTTCGCTGTAAATCAGACTAAACAGACTTTGGGATGACCGGACCGGTATGACGCCCTCAACCGAATTTACGTTGATAACAAGTCAGAGTTCGGTATCGTACGTGATAAGTCTCTGAGAGTTCATCTAACTTTTATGTCTTTTATGTCTTCTGTCACTACGTTACAGGCCATTACATACAATCTCATCCTGTCTCCCCTCTCTGTTGCGATATCGCATACGCCATCAGACAGTACCCAGTGCGGCCTAGTGATACGCACTATGATATTGCAATTGGTTTTTTAATATTCTTCTACGGTCTTATTCAGCTTATCGAGTTAAGCAATTCGTCTTCCTTCCTCTCTTTGATTCCTACAACATGAACGAGGAGACCCAAATCTACTCTCCTAGCAAACCGCCACTCGGATTACGATGGAGATCAAGTACTCTTTTCATCGTTAGCACGGTAGCTGTGGGAATGCTCACAGATCTGTGCATGTACTGCTTAATCATTCCGGTCTTGCCATTTATGCTTCATGACAGACTCGGCATTCCGCACTCTGAGTTGCAGGCGTATTCGTCTGGGCTCCTCGCCGCTTTCGCAGCAGCGTCTTTCCTCTTCTCTCCCGTTGCAGGCATCATAGCGGACCAAACGAGCTCCCGACAGATGCCGTTTTTACTTGGTTTGCTTCTGTTATTGGCATCCACGGTATTACTGGCAGTAGGGCAGAGTATTCCTGTTATTGCTTTGGCTCGGGTCTTTCAAGGCATGAGTGGCGCCGTCGTTTGGACAATCGGACTAGCAATTTGCTTGGAAACCGTAGGACCATCTAAACTGGGGACAACTATCGGAACGGTAAGGACAAGATCTAAAACTAGGAGTTCAACTTCTGACTGGAACTAGATATGGAGCATTATCGGCGTCGGCACGGAGTTTTCGCCCACGCTCGGTGGAATTCTATATGGTAGGACTGGCTACGCTGGAGTGTTCGGAGTCGGTATTGCATTGGTTGTCATTGATCTAATCCTGCGTCTCTTGGTCATCGAGAAGAAAACCGCCCTCAAGTATCAAAAAGCCTCCATCGACAACGAGCCAGACACCTGGGCAGATCAAGATGGCGGCAATGTCCCGGCTCCTCAGCATACTGAGGAAACTCCTCTCTTAACAGGCCCAAAACAACCAATGGAATACAATCCGAAGTACGTCTTTGCCAAACCACCACCTAAATGGATCAAGAAAATATCCATCCTCACATGCGCCCATGACCCGGCGCTGTTGACGGCGTGGTTCATAGCATTCGTGCAAAATTTCACCATTGCCGCCTTTGATTCGACCATTCCGATTGTGTCGTCCGACTACTATGATTTCGATGCCTTCGGAGCAGGCCTACTATTTCTCGCACTGGGCGGACCGTTCTTTTTCTTTGGACCCATTGCGGGCTATCTGACAGACAAGTTCGGCACAAAGCTTCCAACAGTATTCGGTTTCACGATGCTTGTACCAGTCCTGGTGTGCATCCGGTTCGTGCAGCCTGGAGGGGCCAAAGAGGTTGCAGTGTACGCAACCTTACTGGTGTTAGTTGGCATTGGAATCACATCCCCTGGCGCTGCCAGCGTCGTTGAAGCCGGCACCGTCGTGGAGAGGTACTACAAGGCTAATCTAAATTTCTTTGGGGAGACGGGACCGTATGCTCAACTTTATGGCGTGAATTCGATGGTTGTTAGCCTTGGGTTCACGATAGGACCACTTTTCGCTGGCGGGTTGAAAGAGAGCATTGGCTATGGCAATATGAATGCTTTGCTTGCGCTGTTGTGCGGAATATCGGCGATACTGAGTGGCCTATATATCGGGGAGTGGTCCTCGATCTGGAGAAAATCGTAAGAGGGAGAGGTTACATCAGATGAGTGACGAAATAAAAGACAGATGCATATAGCACCAATTTGATTACCGGGGATCTATGAAAGCAGCCATTTGCTGCTCTCGGGGCCCCGACTTTCCCGTCTACACTATGGAGCAACATTTACAAAGAGAGCGCTAACCAGCCAGTAATGCACCCAAGTCATAAAACAAGACTTTACAGGAGGAGTCGAGAGGGATGTATTCGTGCTCTAGAAGGTGAATTTTTGAGAGGGAGCAGGCGCTGAGGGGAGGTCGTAGATTTAAGTCTACATTGTATCATGTTTTCAAGCATCGACATCGCTCCCCTCGGATGCTGCAGCGCGGAAGGCTCGAGATCGAAGAGTAATATGAGGATCGATGGCAATCATCTCAGCCAGTATATCGAGAACAGGCTAAAGAAGTCACTTAGTAACTAGGATTATGTGTAGAGTCAGACGCCGTACCTTTGGGACAGTCTTATCATAGATATTTATGAGATCCTCTTGCTGTGGATAAACTTTGAGAGCACGGAAGAAGCACAAGGCTGCATCCATCAACTTTGCTGCTAGAAAGGAGTCAGTACAGGAATATTAAAACGCTCCAAAGCTCTAAAACATGCAACTTACGATTTTGACACAAAATTTCGCCCTCTGCGACCTCGTCCATAAAGAATTTCTCCACCTCCTCTGGATCCGTTGGTAGATCTTCTTCATTCACCTTCTCGACCGCCTCCCGGATGGCTTTTCTTTGCCTTGAGCTTGCAGCCTCTGCCTCTTGCTTAGCGGCCTTCTCTTGCTTGCGCGATTCGCGTTTCAATGCTTTCCGGAACTGTGGATCTGTTCTTCTGCGATGGTCGAAGTAGATAGCATAGCCAACGACGCCAGTTACCACGGCACCTACGCCGATGGCCGTCACGGTCGAAGCTCGACTCCAAGAGGACATTGTGGAGGCAGTCGCCATTTGTAGAGCAATGGGATGTGAGAGCGATCTTTGCAATGGGAAGTCGGTGAAAGTTGTTGCGATGAAGGTCCAAAAGGGCGAACTATTTGAAAGTCTATTAGCTTAAAGGGTCCGTGCCAATCGCGAACCGTTGCGATCTGAACGCTTCGCATACCAGCTTCATCTTTCCCTTAGACATCCGTAGAGCTAAGCTGACCGCTACCACCTCTCTACTGAGACGCTACCCTCCGCATTCCTCCCCATTCTCTCGTCACCATGGACGAAAAGAGCAAGGGCATATCTCTGCGCAAGAAAAGGTCGGTTAAACCGACCATCAGCGCTCCGAAGCAAATCAGCGCTCCTCTTCCATCGAGCCTCTCTGCAGGACAGAGCGTGCAATCCCGCCCAGCGGCCAATGGCACCAATGTTCCCACGGCACCTCGTCCTCGCGAGAGACCTCAGAATGGCGACAGGACTGCGGATCTGGTCAAGAGGAGGTATTCCACTCGCTACAACCAACTGCCACAGGATTTCGGCTCTGGAGCTCCACTGATTCCTGCCATGCCTTCCATGCCAAGTCAATTTGTGGATCAGTCTTCCTCACAGGATGGGCAGAAGATTGGAGGAAAGAGAATCAAGGTCGACACCAGGACGCTTCGTGATCCCTCTTTGCAGACTGAGCAATGTACGAACGGGAAGTTGATCTGTTGGGAAGCGGATTCTAACTCAGAGTACAGATGTCGCGACACTCCTTGCTGACGCCACTGAAGAAGACATCACACACTTTCAGCAGGATCTGCGCAAAGTGAAGAATCGAACGTCGACCGACCTCCAGCAGAACGTATTTCAGAATCGAACACAATTCATTAAGATCAGCAAAGAGGCAGAGAAACTCAAATCAGAGATGCGAACCCTACGTAACCTCATGTCTGAGTTGACTGCTAGCCTAGGGCAGGCCACTTCCTCCGCTGGCGGAAGCGATGCAGTGGCTGCAAGACGACAGGCACACCGTAGCTCCGTCGCCAACCTGGAAGCGCTGTGGAACACGCACCTACAGACTCTATGGAAGCGGGTCGAGGGCTCTCAGAAGTATCTTCCTGCCACTCCTGGCCGTCATATCGTCTACGAGTCCGGTCGCTGGGTTGAGCTCAATGCGGCTACGTGGAAGCCTCGAAGACGGGTTCATCTTATTCTCCTGAACGACCATCTTTTGGTGGCGGCAGAGAAGAAGCGTACAGACGCCCAACTGAACTCACGAGACGCGAAGGACAAACAGGGCCCTACTCAGCTTTACGCCGTCAGGTGCTGGCCACTTCATGATGTGCAGATGGCGGATTTGTCAACCAGATCCACACCAGGCAGTGCGGAGAAGGCTACAACTTCAAACGCCGTCAATGTGCGAGTGGGTGCTGATTCGTACACGTTTGCGACAGGCAGTCAGGAAGCAAACGAAAAGACGGCTTTGCTCTCGAACTTTCGGAAGACAGCTGAAGATCTACGCCGCACTGCTGAAGCGGAATCGCAGGAAAGGGAGAAAACCTCAGATTCAGTCACTTACCTTGCGACACGAGATATGAGTCTGTTGCGCAGTCCCGGTCTCGTCGAAAGCCTGACAGAAGTTACGTCACCTCGCTCGGAGCTTCTCGTCGATGTCGACGGCAAGCCGCAAAACATTCGGTGGGTGGAGGCGCAGATTGATGATTTGGATATCGATATTGCCCTTCAGCGTTTCGAAGAAGCCGTCGCGCGCATTGAGAAGCTTCGACGCATAGCTAAAGGTATCAAAGGAAACCAACTGGCTCAGAGCATCGTGAATGTGAAACTCAACGACCGGGCAGCGAAGCTCAGCATATTGCTTCTGAGGAATCTCGGCGAGTCGCACTCATGGATGAACGCCACAAGGAGGAATGTTGAGTGGCTGTCTAGGTTAGGTTTCGATGATCGCGCTCGAGACGTCTACCTCGAAGCTCGTAGTAGCATTCTGAAAAAGCGAATAAGGTACATTTGAATGACTCAGCCCATTACTTGTGCATTGAATGCTAACTGCTTTGCAGACAATGCATATTTGATGGCGACTTACACATCTACATCTATCAAATATCGTTCATCTATTTCACCATAATCAAGGATACGGCTCTCATCTTCCAGGCCTGTTTCCCGCCGGTTATGATGTCTGCCTGTGTGAAGTGGACCAAAGAGCACGTCGATGACTTCAACGCAATACTGCTCAGGCAGCTCAGTAGTGTGGATGAGGGAAGCGAGACTTGGAAGGAGTGCATGGATAGAGCGATACTGCATGCAGCGATGTTGAACGAAGCAGGGCTGGATTTCAAAAACTTCATTGGAGTCCAACCGGTCTAAGAGGGTAGCAAGTGAATGTGCCTTGAAGATACACTTCCTGATCAAGTTCGGATTAGGCATACGACCTGCGCAAGCCGAAGCAATATTGGAGTAACATTGGGTTGTCTCCATGTAGGGGCTGTGGAGTGATAGCGTATCAACGAAGAAACTTGGGTATGTGACCTACGGAGAGGCTCTCAGTCTGCACGATTGTTAGAAGACCAAATGAGAGTGGTAGTTCAGAGATGGATGAATGCGCCACTCTAGAAGGGAGATCTGAGATCTTCCCATTACAGAGCGAGGTAATCAGCACTATTTTGAGGCTAGAACAGTTTTTTATAAAATCTTTAGGGTAAATCCGTCTCAGGTTTAGGCGGTCCTTGTTTTCAGGTATGGTCGACTCATTTAGCATGCGCCCGCTTTTGACCTTCTATAAGAAACCTCCGACCTCACTCTCATCATGCCTCGATCGATTTCGTTTCTTCGCCAATTGTGAAGCCCTATTGCTTCATGGCCTGATATGACGGCCGTGGCTGAGAGGGCTTATTGGGCAGACTTCGTCACTTACCAATGTTCCGGATTTGCTACTTGTGTTTCGCCGACCAATGTGAACCGCGTCTCTACAAGACACCTACAGACATATCTTCACGGATTTACGCATAGGGAGATAATCAATCCAAAACCATCAGCCTTTACGAGAATATGAGCATCGATAAAAAGCACTTCATTTCGGAAATCCAGAGAAAAATCATTACATATTTCGTATCACCAGAGGTTGTTTCGGTTTTGGTCCACACCTTATGCATGCAAGAGGCTGTCTCTCACATCCTTGGTGTGAATTCAAGAACCTCTGGCCTTGGCTATACGAGCCTTCGCCGAAGCGATAATCTTTTCCTCGTTGAAAATGGACGTAACACTGGGATGCGCTGTCACGGTCTCCGCCCACTTCCAGAAGTTCGGGCCTCTCTCAGCAATACAACTACTTAGCTTGCTCGGATAGATACCAGCTTTGGACAATGTGAGCAGGCGGATCACGAATGGACCAGTGAGAACCTCAGCCAGCGTGATTTTATCACTGCCTCCGAAGAATGGGTTTGCATCCTTCAGCAATGGCTCCAGCTCCTTGACCAGCTAGTCGACCGCGGCATCAACAATCGGGTCCGCTTCGGTGTCTGTCTTGGCCGCGAAGAGCTTGGTCACCCCGCTCTGGAACTTGGTAAAATAGGTGTCAACGAAGAAGGCAATGCGGGCGCGTCGTTGCGGACCTCCTAGCGCATTCGACGGCGGTAACTAGGTGCGCAGGGTACGCGTCGGCAAGGAGTCACGCGATGGGGGCTGACTCGGTAAATATGTCACCGTTGTACGAAATAGATGGTACAAGCCCGCGAGGGTTGATGACCAGATATCTACATCGGTGGGACCCATGATGGCATCTGAATTAGAGCTTGAGAGATCTGGTAGTTATACCGTTGGACTGTTGTAAGCTGGGGCCTTTCTATAGAACAGGACCTCCAAATAGCTTAATTAACGCTGTCGACTTGCTGAACTCATTAGCAACCAATCTTGCATCATCCATAACGGTATCGGCCCGCTCCGCGTTGGTGTAGGGATTAGGCCTTTCATACTCTTGATTGGCTCATTCATTCTCAAAACCATTGGCGGGACTCTGATTTACTCGTGGAAGGTAGTCCGTATCTACTAATATATGCGATTAATACGAGAAGAGCGCCATCGTCTCTTTGGCTCACGCAAGCTTGACAAATACCTCTTTGCTTAGTATCCAAATCCTTATGCGACTAGGTTTGCTCATACAATACTCAGGCCAAAAGCGGCAAAAGCTCAGTTATGAAGACTGAGATGAAATTTGGCCTGTCGAGATTCCAGTAAGGAGTTCCTGTCGTAGAATGCCTGCTGGTGGTACAACAACGAAATCCGCATAGTTCGAAGGGCGCTCGTCGGCACTACTTGTTTAGACACCGATAGTGGGAGATAGAAGAAGAGAGAGATCCCTCAAAGGTGCGAGGATGCAAGAGTACGATGCAGCGCGTTGGGAGTGCCACTATTGTCTTCAGGTCTGCTGTTTCTTGAGGGGAGGGAGATGGTTCCCCGAAAGGACGTTTTTGGGTGGCCGAGCGACGCTTCAACCAGTCCCAAACAGGGATTCTGACGCTAGCCGAATAAGGTAACCAGGCCTTCTGCTTAGCATCGAAGGAAGAGCCTCCAAATTCGGCAGCGAATTTACCTCTAACCGCTTTTTAGGGTGTAGTATTTCTCATAGCAACTAGACTATGATTGGCATGCAGCGCTGCGCAGGAGTCAAAATGACAGACATCGCCGAGACCTTAGACTTTCCCTTGTGATCTACCACAAACAGTCCGTTACATTCTGAGTGGCGGCATATACTTCAAGAAAGAATCAGTTTGGTTTGAACTACGGCTTTGTACGAAGTTTCAGGTTGTGATCACAATGATGGTTGTCTTCTTCAGTTTTACCCATTGGCTTTTCCGCTTCGCTCTCATCAGTCTGAGTTTAACATCACAACGTAATGGTGCTCACAGTGATAACACAACACTTTTGATTACGGTTCGTTTGTTCTTTCAGTTTCTGACTCTTCATATTCTTCATCTTTCCCCTCCATCGAATTCTTCCACTTATTAAAATCAACAGACCAAATCCTATACTTTCGAGCGGCAGCTTCAAACTATCAACGCACCAGTATTTGAAGCAATACCCTCCATCAACGAATAGCTTAGTCCCAGTCGCCATCATGGCTCCAGTGATGTTTGACCCCAAGTTCCTCTTGGCATGCCTTGAGAGCATCCGCGATTTGAACGGCAAGCCAATGAATGTAAGTCTTCCTGTTCTAAGCACGAACTTGACCGCTCCGACTGAACTAACAACGCCTCAACACAGCCCGACTTCAAATTCGTTGGTGAAAAGCTTGGAATCAAGCCTCATACGGCATACTGTCGTTTCCATGATCTGAAAAAGAAATTGTTCGCGGAGGGAAGCGCAAACGATGTGGATGTCAACAAGGAGGCTGACCCTGGATCCGCCGGCAAGAGGAAACGTGCCAGCATCGACGACGAGACTGATGATGTGGCTATCAAGCCGAAGCATGGGCGATCATCCGAGAGTCTTGGGAAGGCAGCGAAGCGGGATGTGAAGGGCGTAGCTGCTAAAAACAGAGCCAAGGATGGAGGTGAGGAGGCAGCTGCGAGGAAAATTGGCAACGTTCAGAAAGACCTTGCTCTTGGTGGAGAGGTTGATGCTTCGGATGAAGCTTTCCTGGATGGGCAGTTTGAAGTGCATGACGACGATGAAGCCTAGGTGTCTGAATGACGGGCTCGGCGCAGCCAAACATTGCGGCCTTTAGATAACCGGAATTTGTGGTCGGGCAAATCAAGATCGCCGAGCAGATGAATACTTCATACAGGTTCACATAAATTCAAATGAAATGCCCCTATTCGATGTCAAACTCTACAACACACACGCTTAGGATATGATTCTTACCAGGCAAGGGACTGAGATCCGATTTTCAAAAGCAGAAATTCCTTACTCAAGCTCCGTACGAACCTGACCATAACACAGGAGTAGACGTCATGAGCCGGTAAAGTATTGATCTGGGACATCTTTGAGTTGCTGCCAAGAACCTCTGCGAAGCCGAGTACACGAGGTTGCATACTTCGCACCCAAGCAATTGGCAGTCCTTGAGCCAGAGAGCCGTTCCCCTCAAATCTTCGGTAAGGTCACCCAGCCATGGTAATGTCCGCCATCGAGGTCAACGCCTCACCAGATGCTTTCTCCTTTGCCATGTCTTTGACCGTTTCAACGAGAACAGAACTCGTCAAGCGCGCCGCTTCAATGGCAGCGTCTATCAGTTTGTCGCTTTGCGAATCGATGTTTCCGCACATCCACAGCTCGGTGATTTCGTCCCTTTGCGGAAGATAGCCAACAACACAGGTTGCCATGATGTCTTGATGCTCGGATGGGCTTGGATCCAGTACAATAGTGGTAGTCACAGTTGGCTGCTCCGCGGAGGAGATGCGTTTACTCTTTCCTTTGGTGTCAGGGTTGCGCACAATAGATGCTACTCCTCCAGTAACAACATCGACACAATCAATACCAGCTTCGATCAGCGCAGCCGATGCTGCAGTAATGCAGGCACCAAGTGTGGTCATGAAGCCCCAACTACCACCAGTCGTGTCTGGAGTTTCGGTGCCTGCGAACTCATCTCCCCACCAACGATCTTCCTCACCTTCAAGGACGGTTATTATGACATCCACACCACTTTTGGGCCATCTGTCACCAATGATGACACCTCGCAGGGCTGTTTCCAAATGCGCGCCTAAATCTCTCTCCGACTGGTCACGTATCCACCCTTTCCGCTTTCTTGCAGCAAAGGGAGCAAACTTGACGAATGTAGATAATACTAGCTGTGGAGAGAATGGTGCTGACCGAGGCAACGGTTTTGGTCCATGCACATTACAAATAAGCTTGAGGTTGGATGTTGACGGGAGTAGCGAGGATGGCTGCCGAGTTGTGTTTTCGAACTCGAAATACGAGGAACCAGAGGCGGAAGGATTGAGGTCAGTCTTCAGAACTAATAATACTTCATTAGAAACGTCGTTCTCACCGTTTGTCTGTGGAAAGAATAACTTACATATCTTTCGATGCTGCTCCGGAGCGCGTTCTCTTGTGGGACGTTGACCCAGAATCGACTCTCGGGTGCCCAATGTGCTCGCGAAAATGGGAGCAGAAGTGCCCCCAGGCGGCCCATTGATCCTCCTACGATCTGCCATAATGCTAACACGTCATATTTATGGTGATTTGAAGGGTGAAGGTGATACGTGCGGAATATCAGTTAACGCTGTGAGCTCGACTGCATTTCGATGTGGTCCTAGCTTCAATAAATTTTTGGCGTGGGGGTTTTTTTGATATTTGCATCTCTCCGCAGCAACCAACCATCCTCCCACTCCATCGCCTTCCTTGCAAGGGAAGGAGCAGTAGAGACGTAATGAGAGCTCGATGAACTTGGGCAGAATGATTCTATAGTAAGTTTACGGCTTGTTTACCCCTTCACCATTGCAAGATGAACATAGATTCCACTACGCTGAGGCGACTAAGGTTTATGGGCCAGGAACTCAACATGCACTACCATCTGATCTCTTCTCTTCTATCTCGATTCTTATATTGCTTCTCACAAGCTCGATCCTGACCAGCAACAGGTAGTTTTGGCACGTCCATGGAGTACCTAGTGCAAGATAACCACCGCGCTGTCCACTGAGATTTCGAACTTCTAGACTCAATGATGATGTCAAAGTAGATTTGAGCGAAGCGTAAACACCGACAATGTCATGACTTCGCACCATACTCTAGACTCCTGTGTCTATAGGTATGTAATATTTCTGCTATCTCTCGATCTCCGAATGATGAGTGTATTTTAAATCAGTTCTGCTACTGAAATGCATTGAGGAAAACTAATACCAGCTTACCAAATCTCTGATCCATATTAAATATAACGGTTCTATCTGTATTCATTCCTTCAGATGCGGAGATAGCACACAGAACTAACGAGTATCTATCCGCTCAACAGGTTTCTCTCTCAAGCTTTGGAACCGGTTCTTTGTAGGCGGTTGGCCATGTAGAGCCACTGGAAAGAAATAAAGCATTAGTAGGTCTTACCCCGAGATACTTTTCATTGCACTATTCGTAAAGATGAGCCCAAGTCTATCCATTCAATGAAGCCTTCTTCGCCAAGTCACCCTCCCGCACCGGACTAGCTCTTACTGGGATGATTGGTTGTGGAGTTGTGGATTTGGGGTTCCTACTCTTAACCGCATAATGTTGATTTTTGCGCTTCAAGCTCACCTGGTTCGTTCTGAGCCAGTTGGGCTTGGAGCCGGCGAGAGGCATGATTAACCTGGCTTTGCTGAACGCCGCTTGATATTCATTCGATCATGAGGTTATTGCCAGTCACTGAATAGGACTTACTGACTCCTCATTCTAGGTTGCAGCGAATTCATACTAATACCCATTCTAATGCTTTCGCAGGAGTACTCATTTGGAGGACTTCATGAATTTCAATGGGATGCGGCTATCATTTTCTCCATGGGGTCCAGCAGTCTCGGGTCAATGAATAAGGAATTGACGCTACTCAGGACTGTGACACCTCCTTCAAAGGAAAAGGAAAAGGAGCCTCTTTTCGATGAACTGATGTTTTATTGAAGGGCACAAGAATGGCCTTTTTGGCAAGGTGTGTTACGACGCTGAAGGATCGGCTTCAGGAGGCCTGTGTGGCAAACTACGAGAGAGCGAACATCATGTATTCATCGTCAAGTCTCCTCATATACGCTCTCCAACGTGTACAGAGCAAGTAGGTGAGAATAGACGGCTTTAAATTTCGAAAAGTCGTAGCGAAGTTGAGTGATGTACCAATTTTGGATGACACGAAACCATGGATGGCCAAAGATGAACCGAAATACGCAAGCACGCGGCGTGCAGATGGTTGAGTGGCTGACAGCTTCCTACGCAATCTGCGTAAGCTTTGGAGCTGAAAGTGTGTTACAGCCGTCCATTGAACCTTGTCTAGCAGACGTAGTCCGGCGGAGGCAACGAATAGTCTTAGCCTTCAGAATCTTGACCACCTTGCAGATACACATACATCATTTCACACTCTGCAAGACTTTCGTCGAAGCAGCGTGGTAGCGGCGACTGTGGGGCTGTCGGAGACGCCGTATCGCTTCTAATTAAGTTCCGCAACACCGTGTCAGATATTCGCAGGAGGCGCCTTGCCCGAAACGGACTGCGGATTTTCTCCGATAATTACCAGTACAGACAACCTTTAACGCGACGACAGTCGACCCTCATCCATCACGACATTCAACCCTCCTCGCACTATTCCCCTTCGTCATCAATTCCACACCCCCTCGCCCTTCGCGACCAAGTGCGCCTCTTCCCATCCGGGCCCGCTGTGCAGACCTGGCTGGAGGGCAGTAGTTGGGAGCTGAAGCACATCAAGGAGAGCCGGCGACGTGAGCCCTCCTCCGGCCGCGTGGATGCTACCTTTGCACACATCATTTTGGCGGACGAAAGATGCATCGGCACGGCTTTTCCAATGGCTTTCCCCCTCATTCAAGAACCAATAGCGACAGTTTTCATTTCGATCAGCACAAGTAAGTTACCTGACTCCCCTTGATCCTCGTGTTTGTTGCTAACTTGAAATGACTATAGATTTCAACCAAGATCACAAACGGCTCTGCGGAGGCGCCGCCAACTTCTATTCAGAATATGTATTCTAGTCGTCGTTGGTCTCGCCGCAATCTTCTTCCTCTCTTCTTCCACAAGCACAGCCTTGATACCAGTGTTGTCTCTCGGACTGGCCTCTATCCCGGAAGACTTCAAACTCGAGACGGTGCGGTATTATGACCTTAATAATGTACAAGGGACTGCCCGTGGATGGGAGCGAGAAGAACGAATCCTCCTTTGCGCTCCGCTCCGTGACGCCGCTCCCCATCTACTCATGTTCTTCTCGCACCTCCGAAACCTAACTTATCCTCATCATCTCATCGACCTGGCATTCCTCGTTGGGGATTCGAAAGACAATACAATTACCATCCTCGAACAACTTCTGAACGAATTACAAGCGGAAGAGGACCCCAGAATGCCGTACGGAGAAATATCGATAATGGAAAAGGATTTTGGGCAGAAAGTGAACCAAGACGTGGAAAGTCGACATGGCTTCGCAGCGCAAGCTGGAAGGCGCAAGTCTATGGCACAAGCAAGGAACTGGTTACTCAGTGCCGCGCTCCGACCGACTCACAGCTGGGTGTATTGGCGTGACGTTGATGTAGAAACGGCGCCATTCACAATCCTGGAAGACTTGATGCGCCATAACAAGGACATCATAGTGCCTAGTACGTATCTCCTTGCAAATTAAAGAATTGTTTGCTAACAAACTTGCAGATGTCTGGCGGCCATTACCGGATTGGCTTGGCGGTGAACAACCGTACGATCTCAATTCATGGCAAGAATCAGAAACTGCTCTTCAGTTGGCAGAGACACTGGACGAGGACGCCGTAATTGTCGAGGGCTATGCAGAATACGCTACGTGGCGGCCTCATCTTGCCTATCTTCGAGACCCTTATGGTGATCCAGACATGGAAATGGAACTCGACGGTGTTGGAGGAGTCAGTATCTTGGCCAAAGCCAAAGTATTCCGTGCTGGTGTACACTTCCCAGCATTCAGCTTCGAAAAGCATGCAGAGACCGAAGGATTCGGAAAGGTAAGCAGAACTCTCATAATGCTACGAAACAATTCTAACAAATTGCAGATGGCCAAACGAATGCACTTCTCCGTCGTCGGGTTGCCTCATTATACCATCTGGCATCTTTACGAACCTAGTGTCGACGATCTGAGGCATATGGAAGAAATGGAGAAAGAGCGCAAAGAGAAAGAGGAGAAAGAAAGGGCAGAACGTGAGCGAGTCGAGAAGATCAAGCAACAGTTTGACAACCCTTCGATTCAATGGGACAAAGACAAATCCGACCTCCGCGACATGGCTAAGAAAGAACAACATGTAGAGAAAGAGCTGCCCAAGCAAAAGCTGAAAGAGGAGCTCACGCAGAAGTCAGAGGATGTAACTCCTGGCAGTGCGAAGAAGGCTGAGCAAGATAAGAAACCTGGAAAGCAAGGAGAGATGTGAGTATTATCGTCCCTACAAAGATATTGCCCATTCCATCTGCTAACGTTTGTCAGGGAACTCGACATCAATAATGGCAAAGCGGTAATTGTCGGCTCTTCTGACGAAACGAAAATGATGGGGGAGAATTCAGGACCATCCTGGTAGCAAGAAACTACTTTGGGTTGGATTTTGTAATTGCTGCGTTCGAAGCTTCGCATTCACTGATACAGTCTTCAGTCGAGCGAGCCAGCTCAAAGCACAACCTAACGGCAACGAACATGGATAGGCGTTCGGTGGAACACTCAGGTGGATAATGTGCCATCTACTGCACAAGTCTATATATACTGCTTATGCATTTGCCAACACAGTTGGCGTTATAGAGCTGGTCGGAGTTGATAAGTTTTACCTGTACAGCTAAGGACACTTCGGTGCTGTGAATACATCCACAGCATAAGCGAATAAAAACGGGACTTGTATGAACAGCAACAATATAACTTTATACTGCCAAAATTACATATAGTGATTTGCCTTTTTGCTTCCAGAGTATGTAAACGAAAGGTGGTTCGAAGTCTTTGACATTGGGCAAACCCTGACGAGGCTGAAATAATTCGCCTACCTCAACTTGCCAAGTATCCGAAAGCCGCAGATTTCGGATTTCTAAAGGCCACCTTGAATCACCAAACCGAAGAATCTGTGGAGCTTCAATCCTCCTATTGTATTCATCGCTCGACCAGGAAGATATGCTCTACGTCGATATTGCCACAGTTGCGCAAATCGCTCGAAAATCCATCTGCAACCTCCTGCACTGAACACCTCACAACTACTAAAAACTACAGAATGGACGAAGGTATTCGGATGACTGACCTCGCTCTTCATCCCTCACTCGATAGAGTTCCCCCAACCCTCACTGGCCATAATCGAATATCCATTGCGGTCGATCCGGTAGCATTGGTGATTACAGAATGTATCGCAGTCACATCTGCCATGCGCAAGCATGCACGATGGGCGCATTCTTCAGTGGCGGCAATCTTAGGAGGGAGCTCAACAAAGCCGCCGCCGTTCGTAGAATCACGTAAATCACAAGACAGTGGACATGTCAGTCCTCAAGAAGACGACTCCTTAGGTGGAAGATGGGGTTTAAGAGGCAAGAAGGGGAAAAGCATGCAAGACAACCCTCTGATTTCGGCCTTCACACGTCTCAGAAGCGACTTGAAGCAATGCAAAGGTATGAGGTACTATGGGCAACGTCGTTATGTGCTTAAATTAATAAATGAACTAGATATCAAGACCTTCGACACCCCAGCTTTACTCCACCCTTTCCTGCAGGTCATTCGGTCTTCCTCTACCTCAGGATCAATCACCTCGCTTGCTCTGATAGCCATAACCAAGTTCCTATCCTACAATATCATAAGCCGAGATTCTCCACGCCTACCCCAAGCCATGCAACTTCTTTCCGCCGCTCTGACCCACTGTCGTTTCGAAGCAAGCAACACTGCAGCTGACGAGATCGTCTTCCTCCGAATACTAAGGCTTATGGAAGGAATGATATCCGGACCAGGTGGCGAGATACTAAGCGATGAGAGCATGTGCCAGATCATGGAGACTGGGCTGCGGTTATGCTGCGAAGCACGACTAACGCAGATGCTGCAACGTTCTGCTGAAATTTCCATGGTCTCCATGTGCCAAGTCGTATTCGAACGGCTCAAACATTTAGAAGTCGAGGCAGGCGATGAACCTGGCGCTCTGGACGAAGAAACAAAAGACGACATGGACACCGTTAAAATGGACGCGGCGGTCAGCACTGACGACGAGGCTGCTTCGAACGTTATTAATGGCAACGATTCGTCACTCTCAGTTGACAAACTCGCAGACGATAGTCAAGAGAAGCACACTGAAGAAGTCAACAGCAGTTCTGTTGATCTCACAGGGCAAACGCCAGTTGAGGACCCACCGATAAAACCGTATTCCCTTCCATCGATAAAGGAACTTTTCAGAACTCTTGTGGAACTTCTCGATCCTCATGACGGGCATTACACTGATACGATGAGGGTCATGGCTCTTCGAATTGTAGATGTTGCTCTCGAGGTTGCTGGCCCATCAATAGCCAATCATCCAAGTTTGGCAGCCCTTGCAAAGGACACTTTGTGTCGTCATCTATTCCAACTGGTGCGATCAGAAAACATGGCCATCCTGAACGAATCTCTCAGAGTTGCCGGTACGCTCCTAGCCACATGTAGGAGTGTCTTGAAACTGCAGCAAGAACTCTATCTTTCCTATCTAGTGGCATGTCTATTTCCCAAGGTCGATATCCCTGCGGAACCTGGTATAGACCCTAAACTTTACGAAGGCGTCCCACAAGCTCCTGGTGTTGTGAAGCCAACGCCTTCGCAATCGAGCAGTGGGAGATCAACACCAGTTCCTGTCAAGGATCGCCAAAAACTCGGCCTTGAGGGTGGCACAAGGAAACCTGATGCCCGAGAGGCAATGGTTGAGAGTGTTGGCGCATTGGTCAGGTTGCCTTCCTTCATGGCTGACTTGTTTGTTAACTACGACTGCGATATCGACAGAACTGACTTATGTGCGGACATGGTCGGCCTGCTGTCTCGCAATGCATTCCCCGATTCTGCCACTTGGAGTACGACTAATGTACCGCCGTTATGTCTGGATGCCCTTCTTGGATACGTACAGTCCCTTGCCGACAGATTAGATGATGAACCCGTCGAGAAAGGTTTCCCGTCGTTAGAATACTTGAGACGCCAACGTGACCTCAAAAAGATCATTGTTCGAGGTGCGACGAAATTCAACGAGAGTCCGAAGGGCGGTGTTGCGTTCCTGGTTTCTCAAGGCGTCATTAAAAATCCAGACGATCCTAAAGATATCGCTCGGTTCGTCAGAGCAACATCTAGGTTGGACAAGAAAGTATTGGGTGATTTCCTCTCCAAGAAAGGAAATGAACAGATATTGAGTGCTTTCATGGAAAGCTTCAACTTCAGCGACCAGCGAGTAGATGAGGCCCTTAGGCAGCTGCTCTACACGTTCCGTCTTCCTGGAGAGTCGCCGCTAATCGAACGAATCGTCACGGAATTCTCGGAAAAGTACTTTGGGGCTGGAAGTCAGGAGGAGGTTGCCGACAAAGACGCCGTGTTTATTCTGACCTACGCGATTATTATGCTCAACACCGACCTACATAACCCTAATCTCAAATCTCAGAAGCGTATGACGATCGAGGATTTCGCCAGGAATCTACGTGCGCAGAACGGAGGCAAAGACTTTGATCCGGAATATCTGAAAGCGATATATGACAACATCAAGACCCGTGAGATCGTGCTCCCCGAGGAACACAACAACAAGAACGCCTACGACCACGCCTGGAAGGAACTGCTCATGAAGGTTCAATCCGCCAGCGATCTAGTACTGTGCCAGACTAACATCTTCGACGGCGAAATGTTTGCTGCGACTTGGAAACCTATCGTGGCTACCATGACGTACGTGTTCATATCCGCAACCGACGATGCCGTCTTCTCTCGCATCATTGCCGGCTTCGATCAGTGCGCTCAGATTGCTGCAAAGTATGATCTCAGTGGAGCATTGGACCAAATTATCTTCTGCTTGAGCTCCATCACTACGCTTGCAACTGCAATGCCGCCAAACACATCTCTGAATACAGAAGTACAAGCAAACGACAAAAGCGTCATGGTTTCTGAGACTGCAGTCCGTTTCGGTCGCGACGATAGGGCGCAGTTGGCAACCATTGTGCTCTTCCGAGTGCTGGATGAGAACGAGGCCGCCGTTCGGGATGGATGGCAGCATATCTTCCACATTTTGCTTAATCTTTTCGTCAACTCCTTGATCCCATCTTCCTTTGAATCCATCAGCCCAGCTCTAGGTCTTCCGCCAATACCTCTACAGCCGCCAGCTCAAGTCATCGATCGAGCAGAGAAGCAAAACGAAGGTGGTCTTTTCTCGACTCTATCATCCTACGTCTCAAGTTTTGCCAATGATGAGCCACCGGAGCCGTCGGAGCTAGAGATTGAGAACACTCTCTGCGCTGTGGACTGCATCAAGGCTTGTGGGGTGGATGCTTTGTTCGCAAGAATTGCCCAACTGCCCATTGAATCTCTCAGATCGATCGTGGATACCCTCTTGGCTCAAATACCCGAAGACTCTTCTCCAAGGGTAATTGTGGTCAAGCCCGAACTGCCACCTCCAAGTCCGATTCGATCACGCTTCAATCCCCCAGTGTACGATGCGACACTGGTATTTGTTCTTGAGCTTGCGACCGTCTTAACACTTAGAGATCGGGAGACCATTCGTGAGCTAGGAAAAGACGTAGCAGATGCTCTTCAGTCGGTTGTTCGAAACGCAGCAAACGTTCATCCTCTTGTTATATCCAGAGTGATATACTATCTCTTGCGACTTCTTCAAGCCAGTCAGGTGAGTGAATGCATGGGTTCTTTTCATACTTCCGTCGCTGATAATAAGTAGGACTACGACTTCCTTCGTGCCCATGTCGTTCTGCATGCAATCTCGAGCTTCGAGCCAGATCTCTTGCAGCGCTGCGCCAGTCCTCTCCTCAAAGGAATGACTGTTTGCATCGAAGGCCCACCTGGGTTGCGTAATGCGGTCTCCAGCTCTCCAGATTTCTGGACCATCCTTCATGCGCTCCATCCCGTGCCCACGGCCGCACCCCAAGTATTCCAGATATTCGAAGATCTTGCCGAATCGCCGACCGCAGGCGTTACAGCAGACAACTATGAGCAGTTCATGTTGCTTGCGAATGCGTTTGCCACGGCCGGCAGCATAGGGGCTGGCGAGGAGCAGAAGCGAGATAGGGAGTCACGAAAAGGAAAGCAAGGAAAAGCGCCCAAAGTAAAGCAGCTGGAAGAAGTCGAGAGAGGCAAGAAAGCGTTAGCCGCAGTATACAAGATGACTTCGAGGGTGCCCGACTTCATCCAGCAGTCACACTTCGAAGCTACCGAGGCCTGGAACGCGTTCTGGTCACCGATATTCCGTGTACTCACCAACCAATGCTTAAATCCATGCCGTGAGATCAGACACCAAGCCTTCAACTCACTACAACGGTCGTTGCTTTCGAAGGACTTGGCATCGCCCGATCACAAAGAGTGGACCAAGATATTCGAAGAGGTGCTGTTCCCGCTCATCCAGCGTTTGCTGAAACCAGAGGTCTGGCAGCAAGACCCCGTCGGAATGAGCGAGACACGCGTGCAAGCGGCGACCTTGCTATGTAAGGTGTTCCTCAGCTACCTGGTGCTGCTGTCGGAGTGGGACGGCATGCTGGAGCTTTGGTGTCGAATCCTCGGCATCTGCGATCGCCTGATGAACAGTGGGCAGGGCGATAACTTGGTAAGTCTTCACAACGGCTACGTCTTTAATTTGATATTGCTGACAATGCACCAGGAGGAGGCGATCCCAGAGTCCCTGAAGAACATACTCTTGGTCATGAGTGATAGCGGATACTTAGTGCCACCCGACAAGAACCTGGACAAGGTGGAGCTATGGAACGAAACGTGGAAGCGGCTCGATAGATTCCTGCCGGATCTCTTTGGTGAGCTGTTTCCCGAGGAAGCGAAGAAACCACGGTCGTCTTTAAGCAGCAGGCCAAAGCAGGCAGAGGTAGCGCAACAGAGTCGATCTTCAAAGGAACAAGAGAAGGCTGAAGTGAGCCAGCAGGCCTAGAACTATTGAGAATCCTGTCATTTGCATTGTATAGGAGGACAATTTTTTAAAAGCATTTGCTAGGGACGTGACAGTTTCGGAACATGTAGAGATGCAGTAGTCAGCATAGCATCGGCGCGTGGCTGATCACTTTTAATACATCGCACAAGTTTTTTCACCCGTGTCTATACAGGTAGTCCGGATAACGAATTATTACTTCAGTGAACATAACGAGTGCGCACGACTGGCTCCTCATGTGTGACTTGCCCAGAAATTCATCTGTCATACACCCTGGAAAGCAGAGAGCGGTTTATGCATGATCTAGATTGCGGTTGGTTGGCGGATGGTGGCGTTCGGAAATGGTCAAACGGCTCCTCAAACAGCGCAACAGTACCATTGGCGAGCAACTATATATCTCTGATTATGTTTCTCTGATGCGTTACAGTGACGCCATTGTTTCAGTGACGACTAAAGCCACCTGTGGGGAGTGCGTGCTAAGTTTTTGGACATCGTGTGCTTTAGGGGATGGATGGGATGAACGGTGGTGAGCGGCTGGGGCTGGCGCTATCCCCTGACGTTGAGCACCTAATTTCCGCTAACGAAAGGCGCTGCATCCCAGCCAAAAAGGCCCGCCTTCCATTTCTACACCCTTGTTGTTTCTATCTATTCCCCCTCTCACCCATAACTTCTCCAACTTCAATCTGTACATCTTCTTGACATTCGTTCTTTCACTTTTCGCGCGTCACGGAGCCTCTCCTGTTGCGCTCCACCCTCGTCCATCGTTTCTCTTCCTCCATTCTTCATCCACTTTAATATCCCTTTCGGATTCCCACTTGTCGGCACCGTAATTATAAGGCGGAAGACAATTATCTAGCACTTTTAAATCGCATCAGGGATCAATCATGTTCTCAGTGAGTTGCTGCCAGGCGAACTCCCGGTCTGCTCTCTCGATTGACGCGCTGCCAGTTTTCTCGCCTTTTGGCGACCACCGTCGCCCTCACAGGCGTTGCCCTTGCCTCCGTCAATCCCGTCATTATCCAGGGTCAGGAATTCGTGGATTCGGTCACAAAGAACCGTGTAATGATCATTGGCGTCGAGTATGAAGAATTCGAGGAGAGAATTGGGTAGGTTCAGGCTCGCTGACCTCGCCCTAGCTACCAACCTGGTGGATCATCTGCATTCGACCCAAATTCCAATAATGATGTATTGAGCGATGGCTCCGTTTGCGTGCGGGATGCTGCTTTGCTCCAGCAACTTGGTGTATGTAGTCCCTTGGACTCAATTGCAACTGTTTTGCTGACTGAATGTCCAGGTCAATACCATTCGCGTGTACAACGTCGATCCCCAAGCAAACCACGATGCTTGCGCCAGTATTTTTTACACCGCCGGTATCTACATGATCATCGATGTAAATACTCCATTCGCTGCAATCGACCGAGGCAACCCGAGCGGCACCTACGATGCCGATTACCTCACTCACATCTTCCAAGTTGTTGAAGCTTTCAAGAACTATCCCAACACATTGGGCTTCTTTGCCGCCAATGAGCTTATCAACGACGACACCACCGCAGGCACTGACCCTCCGTATATTCGGGTGCGTGGTGGACTAGAGACTTTAATAAAGAATCTGGCTAACGCGACCTAGGCGGTACAACGTGATCTTAAGGAATACATCGCCAAACACAGCTCTCGCACCATTCCTGTCGGATACTCGGCTGCCGATGTCCGCGATGTTCTTCAAGACACCTGGGAATACCTCCAATGCGAAATCAATGGAGATAGCTCTGACAATTCGCGTTCCGATTTCTTCGGTCTCAACTCGTACTCGTGGTGCGGAGCGACGGCGACATACGAAACCTCCGGATATGACCAGTTGGCCGCCATGTTCCAGGATAGCGCCATCCCGGTCTTCTTCTCGGAATATGGCTGCAATCTTCCAGCTGGCCAGCCTCGTGTCTTCAATGAAGTCCAGGCCCTCTATGGAACGAATATGACTGCTCTGTCCGGTGGCCTTGTGTACGAGTACAGCGAAGAAACCGATGACTACGGCCTCGTCGACATCTCAAGCAACGGTACGATTAATCTCCGCCAGGATTACGCCAACCTCCAGGGTCAGTACTCCAAGCTCGACATCAACCTGCTCGAGAGCACGAAGGCCGCATCCTCAACCACCAACCCGCCAGCCTGCTCGTCGAACCTGATTGGCAACTCAAGTTTCAACAGCAACTTCAGCATCCCGGCAACGCCACCGGGCGGCGCAGACCTGATCGCCAACGGCGTAGGCAACGTGACAGCCGGGCAGATCGTGACGCCGAGCAGCCTGAGCGTGACGTTCGCAGTGTACGGCGTGAACGGCCAACCCATCACCGGCCTGGCCGTCAAGTCCGTCAGCTCGGCAAACGTCCCCGGCAACGCTACCACCACTGGCTCAGCGTCGGCCAGCCCCACGAAGAAGGGCGACGCCGGCCGTGTCGCGCCTACCAACAGCGCAAACTTCGCGCTGCTGGCGGGCTTTGCCGCGCTCTTTGCTCTCGGCATGCTCTGAGCGTGGAGGATTAGTGTTGTTACGGGATCTTCGGAGAGGCGTGGAATGGGACTGATCCCTTGTCTATGTTTCTCTTTTTTTTTTATCGAGTTTGCGCTAGCGAGCGAGCGTACGGGTTCGGACAGGCTCAAGCGTTATTGATGTTTCGGGCACCAAGAACCGGAAGCCCTTTTCTACCTTATGATGCCTCATTTTCACGTCTTCTTTGTGTGTTCTTGGCGAGAAGCCATAGAATCTGCGACATATGGCAATGGTCGTTGGCTAGACCACGACGGCGAGATTGCCTGTCTGCTCTCATGGTCCAAATTCCATTTGGATAGAAAAATCGTCGCGTAATCTTTGAAATCGATTTTATGCTATCGTTACCATACAATTGTGCTCCAGACCGTCCCACCTTTGTTTTGAAGTCCTGTATCTTTTGGGGTATCTATAGTTCGTTTTCAGGGACTGTTTGCCTCCGCAACCGCTTCAGGCTCTAGTTCCGCCATCAACTCGGCCTCGAGCTCCTCCAGCAGCTTCACGGTGCTTCGTACACCGTGGAGGACGTTCTCGTCTGGACCCAGGCCAGGCGTGAACTCGGCGTGCGCGAAGTCGATAAGTTTGACGGCATGCGTGTTGGGCTCGTCGTCATCATCGTCCTCATCCTCATACTCCTCGCCATCAATCTCATCGTCTTCCTCCTCCTCTTCCTCCTCGCCAGCTCTCTCACCGTCCTCTTCCTCCACATGCATGCCATTCATGGCGCGCGCAATACCGCGGCCCTCCGTGCTCCTCAGCGCCTTCGCCTCGTGCCACGCTTCCGGATCGCCCTCATACACAATCAAAATGCTGCTGCTGTACATGCGGGACTCGGTGCGCTCGAGGACCGCCTGCATATCGCGGACGTCGTCCTTGCAGCGGCGCACCACCTCGACAGCCTGAGCGGGGCCGACGCCAGCCGCGGCCACAACGAAGTAGTCGCGGAAGGCGTCCTTGACGTCGGCGGCCGTGCGCCGCCGCCCGTACAGCTTATTGTAGAAGAGGTAGCCCGTCTCCGGCTCGAAGTGGCGGTCCTCGTGCTCTGCGCCGGTGGCGCCGTCCGTGACCTTCACCGTCGCCGTCGGCGCGCCCGGCCTGCCCGCCGCGTGCTCCTCCGCCGCGCCGCCGGCCGCGCCGTTCCACGGCGGCGCGGCCTCCCTCGTGTCGCCCTGCCACAGGCGCATGCCGGCGATGCGGAAGCCCAGCGGCGCAGACGTGGTGTCGCGGGCGACGCGGTCGAGGCGCTGGCGCTTCGCGGGCGGCGCGTCGTCGGCCCACAGGCGCCGGCCGAGCTTGAGGTCGAGGATGTTGGGGCGCGCGAAGCCCGCCGTCACGGCGCTCAGCACGATGCTCGTGTCCGTCGACAGCGGCTTGCCCTTGATGCGTAGCAGCGGGTCCAGCGTTGGCGACGGCGTGCGCCGGTGCCCGAGCGGCGAGCGCGGGACCGGCACTGCCAGGCTGACTTGTGACGGTGAGAGTGGTGCCGGGTGTGGTACGGAATGCTCCGGAATTGAGGGCGTGCCACTGCCGCCGCCGCCGCTGCCGCTGCTGCCGCCCGCTCGCAGCAGGTTCAGCGGCGATGGGATGCGTCCTGGGAAGCGTGGCCCTCCATTTGTGCGTGGTATGCCGGTCACGGATGGTGCTGGGCTCGTGGCGCTCGAGGTCGAGGTGCTGGCGGGCGGGTTGAGCTGCAGGGTGCCTAGGAACTTGGGCATGAAGTAGGCTAGGGTGGCATGTTCGGCGTTGGCGGCCTGGTAGAAGTCGATCTCGGTGTCTGTGCAAGGTTTGATTACCAAGGAGCCTTCGGGATCCGAGAGTACACCATCGCTGTGGGCATCGGAGTTAGTAGGATCTGGGGAGCAAGCATGTATACGATGGGATGACGCACTGGCCTGCCACAGCGTGCAGGAACGGAGACAGCGTCGATTGATCTATGGGAGAGTCCATAGTGGATCGTCAACTGAACGGCAAAAGAAATGTCAGAGAGGACATTGAGGAATGCGAGGTAGGGAGAAGTGAGAAGTGGCGACGAGAGGGCGAGGATTGTGGTGATACGGCGGTGACGGATGGAAAATCTATGAGGCATAGACCTGCAACTATTGGAGTGTTATTATAGGACGGGACGCGCTGGGCTCAGAGGCTCAGAGGCTTACTTCGGTACCTTATACCACCTAATTGGGGGGATCCAGCCATTAACTAGGGCTGAAGCCATGGCATTCAGGGTTAGCATCCAACCGCGCCAACCGAGCCATTGTGACGCCGAGCCTCGTCAATCCGGACCTCGCACTGTGCTACATCATGTTGTTTCCCTCGTATCCATCGTGCGAGACTCCTTCTGCCATCTATCCCCATGTCGGCCAGCCTAGGTTGCTGTTCCTGTGCTGTAGAACCGCTGTCTCCGAGCTTCCATCCCGCCCGTCCAATGGTGAGAAAGCTAAAAAGGGCCTCTGAGCAACAATGCTTGACGAACTTCTGTGTGCATTTTGTGGGCATTGTGTGCGCATTTTGGGAGTATTGTCGTGAAACCTCAAACTTCGGCTGTTCGCGGTCCAAGGAATAGATTTCACATCTCTCAAGTAACAATTGACGTCCTCTCTTGCCGTTTGCTGCCGCTCATGCCACAAACAATCCACTGCTCAGTGAGACCTTCTCGTCTTCCACCATGAATGAACATCTGTTGTCCTTGACTTTCTGAAATTTCTTCTTCTAGCCTTCTTCCAGCCTGATTTGATAGACTTCTGTAAACGGTATCACCTTCAAGATGGCGACCGAGGAGACCGAAGGAAGTGACGCTCAACACAGTGAGAATACTTTAGTTGGGCTGTTTCCGGTCTCGCCTGAAGTCCCGGAGCATCCTGAAGGCGAAGCTATCCGCCAACAGGTTGAGTTTTACTTCTCGGATCAGAATCTGCCAAATGATAAGCACCTTCTCGAGCTATGCGGTGGCACTCAGAACTTTCCAGTCTCCATCAACGAGATTCTCGGTTGGAAGAAGATGCGACGCTTCAAGCCAAAGCCACAGGTCATAGTTGCACTTAGGAAAAGCGCTCTTCTTGAGGTTGTCGATAATAAACGCATTCGTCGACGTATCCCTCTCATGCTCGACAACGAACCAGACGATCCTGAGTTGGCCGTCGATTTTGCCTCCAAGACAACTAACGCCACCAATATCGCTACGGCTCCAACTCCTCGTCTTTTACCCGATCCAGCTAAACCCTGGATCACCAAAGGCCTCCTAAAGCCTACAGGCTTCGAAGATAACTTTGCTGAACCGCCGCTATCAGCAGAGCAGGCTGTTGAAGAGCAGGAGCTATACTCCCTTGATGAGCCGTTTGCTGACCGAATCGAGATTGCTATTTCACGCTTCCAGTCACGCCGCAAGTTTCACCAGTCTTATTTAAAACATTTCACAGCTTGGATGAAATTCGGTGGCCTTGAGACTGGTCCGCGACAGTTCACAGGTCGGTTGGACGATGCCGTCTTTGAAGGTCGAACCGCTGCAGAAAAAGCTCAGATAATGGCGAATTTCTTCTCGGGACAAGATAAAGACGACGAAGAGAAGTGGGCCGTTGATTTCGAGGGCATTGCCAAAGCCTACTTGTAAGTCTGGTACTTTCACCGCGTCAACTGCGTGCGTCAAAGTAACTTGAGCTTTAGATCTCAACTATTTGATCCTGATGAAAACGAAGTTGAACTTGTGACACGCATAATGAGGAACTTCTATAACTATCTGCTTTACCACAATGTCTGTCCGGAGTATGGCAGTCAAATCAAGGCCGCCATTGATGTGTGTCTCCTCGCCGAGAAAGAGCTTCCCACCGTCAACACACTCCAGACGCTCATGCCTGGGGCCTTCAACACTGCCGCATCTCTTATGTTTGGTGGTGCGCAGGTCGATACAGGGCCTAGTGAATGGTCCAGTCACCCTTCAGAGGAGCCATCTATGAGCAAGAAGGACGCCTGCGATATCTGGGGAGCAGCAGTCATTGGTATCGGCAGCGAAGCAATGATAGACGCTGTACAGCCAAGCAGAAGGATATCTTACGTCCCAAATACGGTTGGTTCGAATGTACAATCTCCAACGACGAAGACCGTTGCGGACTGGTCCACGTCGGAAGTCGTGGCGACACTTGAAGTGGTCGATATCGAGAGGGCCTCCATCACAACGCGTGAGATGTACGCGATCATGCAACTGACTCTGCAGCGCTCAGACCTTAAACTTGAACCGCTTGGAAAGATGATCTGCAAACCGTGGACGCCCGAGAACTTCGAGGCCCATGACTTGCCAAAGGGTGTGAAGTTCGATGAGAGAGTTCTCCACGACAACTATGAGTTCTGGTTCGAGGATAGTATTCTCGCATCCTGGCATAAGGGAATGAAATTCCGCTGCATCCCTCGCCAGGTAGCTTGGATGGAAGAGGGAAAGGTGAAGCGTTTGTGGTTTATCGATACCTTTGGAGCAGCTTACTGTAGCTTCTACACTTGTCTGCTAAATGATCTGTTCGAGAAACCGTGGAAACCGGTTGTGTGGGCCAAGGACAAGGAAACTACTTCTACTGAGGCACGACTTGCTGTTGAGAAGTATACCATGGAAACGGGCGCCGATGAGACTGAGAACACGGACTAATTGCATGGCCCATTCCAGCATATACAGGTTGAATTAACCGGTTGTTGATTATGAATTATTTTCTCCCTGAATATCTTTCTCCAGTTCCAGGCAATTGGTATGGCGACTTATTTTTTATTCCCGCAACCTTCGACCGCCGCTTGGTCAAATACGAATGCGTATTTTCGGATGCTGGCTTTGGTTCAAGTCGCAATGCTTGAGCAAGCATATCAGGGGGACTTTCGTCAAACGCTAATCTCACGAGATCACAGTGTCTGATGGGCATTAATTTGCAAATGTAAATAGACGAATTGGCTTCAGCTTAAATAATGCGCTTCCATTAAATGGCGAGAAAGGATTTAACACCGGAACGATCTGATTCTTAAACACTCCAGTCTTGTGCCAGCCGCAAAACACTGCCTCACATCGGCCACCGTCCTTTCCAAACTCATTTTTCAGCGTAAAGCTCAAGGAACACCTCAACGCCATTTGGGAAACTTTGCGGGCAGATCGAGCTTATAAGAGCGACACAAGTCCGGCAGTCTCGCTCCTTATCAACCCGCTAAAAACAATAACTCCTCAGTCAGCTTGCTCGTGTAGAAACGCTGGATTTGAAGCTGTCCTGATTTAATGAGTAAGTGAAATATATAGCGAAGCTCGACATGAGTAGTGATTGCAAATCGCTACTTCAACGTTCTCTTCTTCTTAGCCTTGGTAGACTCAGTCCCTATCGTTGTGTCAGGGGTGATTGTGATTGCTCTTCTTGTGTCATATCTTCTGGATTGGGTATACGGTGAACAATCCTCCCATGGGTCGGCGGGAAGCTCCACAGCGGCGACAATCTTCGCGCTTCAGGTGCCTCTTTCGTCCATAGATTCTCATTCTTAACTTTAACACGGGCAAGTACGGCTTCCCACTCATAGATCTATGGCCACAAGCCATACCATTGCTTGAGTCTCCAGGGGTCAATAAGCTAGAACGCAGCACCGGACTCGGCATTCCATCGTCAACATTGCTAGGCCTCAACGTAGATACGCTATATGGCTTTGCTCTATTCGATGTTTCGGCTAGCGACTTGATCGTGACTATACCAGAAGTGGATCCTAGCCGTTATTGGAGCTTTGCTTTCTTCGATCCGTACGTGACAGTATTCCTTATCCAATTCAAGCTAATAGAACTAGATTTGGCGACAATTTCGCCGTACTAGGATCAATTCTGGGCTCACATGCGGGTAATTATACGCTACACTGGCAGCGAAGCTTGGATTACTGGATTCCAATCGAACACAAGGATACACCGACTATTGATTCGCCCGTCGCCTATGGAATATTGGTGATCAGGATCTTGGTCAGGGACAACGGCACGGATTTAGCCGAGGTAAGGCAGCTCCTCGACGGCTGCGATCTGACGGAAGTGAAATGTCCGCCGCCTGGTGATTCTGTTCAACCTCTGAGCTCGGCGATGTTCGCAAACCTTACCGACGTGAGCAACGCAACCGCAATCTTGGAACTCACCGCTCGGACGCTTGACGCCTGTCCTCCTATCAATATTACCAATGCTAGCTCAGTTGTTAGAGAATTGAGGGCTGCTGGAGTCTACCGGGGTTCCTACCATAGCCCTGCAAATGTAAACTTGACAGCGGCATTGGGGTACGCCCTTACGGAAGTATTCGCTCTCGCAGAAACTAGCTACGTAGCCCTCAATAACGGCTGGTTGAGACTCGCTTCTCAAGGTCTGTTTGGATCGGATTACATTTCAAGAGCTTATGCATCTTATAGCATACCCTTTGGACTGATATCGTTGGAGGTACTTTATGTTTTTAATAAGAAGGGAACCCTTTCGTTGTCAAACGATGAAGCATATCTCTATACGTTCTCAAGCAAGCCACCTCTTGGCACGACTGGTTTCTGGAGCTTAACGATGTACAACACGAGGGATGTTGATTGCAAATCCCGAGGATGTCTACGCTGTTGGTGACAGAAGCAATATAACGTATCCTGATGGGACTCCAGTGTATGGAACCGGCGGTAGCGACAGTGATGGAACTTTCCAGGTTCTAGTTCAATCTTCGGCTGTCCCACCACCAGCTAACTGGACAAAAAAGTGAGTATGGCGTGCTAACCGAGTGCTTGACCGACTGACGACATTACAGTTGGTTGCCGGCTCCAGCGGATGAGAGTGCCTTCGTCGTGCTTCGTGAGTCTTCGAAAAGCTTTAGAAAGCTTGATTTTACTCACTCCTAATACAGTCCGGCTCTATGATCCAACTCCTGTCCTGGCTAATGGCTCTTGGGTTTATCCAGAGCTCACCAAGATAAGCACAGTTACGTCGTAAGGAGGCTGCGGAATAGCTGCAGGTTGCCAGGCAGGATATCTACCAACGGCTGATTTGGAAGGAGGACCATCTGAATAAATAGCGAGAGCATGAAATTCTATACAATTCTTTACCTCTGCCTTTTATTGTCTGAGTATCTGGGATGAACTGCGATGTCACGATGAAATCAAGCTTGCGCACAGACCTTGAGGCTGCAGATGCACCAATGGTTTCTGATTACGGATTTTACATCAAACTTGGTCTTCAAAGTACGCGATGCATCTTCGCACCGATATTCTTTATCTCAAAGGTGCAATGAATTGTTCTGACGCTCGTAAGCGCTCAGATCGCGCCTCCCATCACTTTTATGGGCATGGTGACGACAAGCTGTCTTAGCCAGCACCAACCACCCAATAATGATTTGGAAAGCTTACCAGCCTCCGACTATCCCGACTTCACCTTCGTCCATGTTGCCTCGAGTCCACCTTTGAAATGCAGTTTCATTGATTCTTTACGCCGCATTCCTTCGTTTGCATGCTGTGTTGGGTCTTAATTTCTCATTATTCGCAATGCGACCCTGGAGCTGGCTCTCACTGCCGCCAGCCTTACTACTGCTCATCTCAACATCGCCATGGCAGGTATCGGGAGATGCACAGCTCTCACCCGGCATGGAAATGCAAGAGAGGGACAATTTGGAAGATGAAAGGCTGGTGAAGCGCGCTTTTGATGCAATGGAGAAGTTACAATCGCAACCGCCAACGCGGGTCCGGAAGATGAGTGGTGATCCCGAAGAGATGTTCTTCTTGGATTATTGGGGTTGGGACGACGACGATCTGTTCACGCAAACAGAGGACCATCATACTTTTGACAATTCCTTGCAAGAGAGAGCGCTGCCTGCCGAATACTTCAACGATTCGTCCTCCGATTTCCTACTTCCTGCACTGCGGCCAAACGCCATCCCTTCGACTCAGGAAACCTTCCTTGACGACATCTTTCGCTTCTTCCAAAGAAGCAACATTGCTGCCAGAGATTTCGCATGTCCTACAAACTCGACTCCTTGCGCCTCGCTGAATCGAACGGATATTTGTTGCGGCAGTGGAGAAAATTGCTACATTGGTGAAGATCAAGGCTGCGGAACCGTCGGCTGTTGTCCACAAGGTACAACTTGCAGCGGTCCTGTGCAATGCTGTAATACAGCCGCTGGATATTCAAATTGCCAAGCGACTTCAGACGTGGGCTCCAATGGCGGATGCTGCATTCCCGACTTCACATGCTACGGCACTGGATGTAAGTCCGCGCCAAGCACAGCGCCTGAGCGCGACGAGCTAACAAATCGGCAGGTATATCGGCCACCACATCGACGACGACCACGACGGCACCCACCGTGACGATCACAACCGGCTCCGAAAGCACCAGCACTAGCACCAGCACCAGCACGACGACGGACGGCGGCGCCGGCGCCCGCCTAACGGGCTCCGCCTCAGCCAACACCACGACAAGCACCAGCACAACAACGAGCAGCACATCGCAAGGCGGCACGACAACGATCACCTCTCTGAACTCCCTCTGCCCCTCGAACTACTACTTCTGCAGCGCGTACTTCCGGCCCGGGTGCTGCGTGGTGGGGCGCGACTGCGCGATGAAGAACTGCGTGTTCGCGACGTCGACGTCGACGTTCGTGTCGAACGGGGTGACGATCGCGGTGCCGGTGGGCGGCAGCACGGGCGGGTCGCCGATCGTCTTCACGCAGCTGGAGACGGGCGGCGTGCCTGCCACGACCAGCTTCGCCGGCGGCGCCTGCGTCGACGGCTTCACCTCGTGCTCCCCGTCCCTCGGCGGCGGCTGCTGCCCTGGCATCTTTGCGTGCGAGACGGGCGCGTCGTGCACCGCGATTAGTGGTGCCGGTGCGACGGGCCAGATCAATAAGGTTGCGCCGAATGGGGCGCCCCGCGTGGGAGGGGAGTTCCTTGGGTGGGTTGGTGTGGGGATTGGGGCTCTGGTTGGCGTCGCAATGGTCGTGATATAGAATTGGAGGAATACTGGTTGTAAGCAGTGTGAATGGGCGTTCACTTGTATCACGGCGTATTGAAGGATTGTTGGATACCGTTAGAAACGAAGGACGTCAGGTGTAGAGCTTCTATTCTCTATATCCTTGGTATAGCCCAAGCGCTACGAGATCATGATCACTGCCTTTTAGATAGCACTCTTGCAATTCCATTGCCTGTGAACTGAAAGTCACATCTACCCGCAATTCGGGGATATCACCAAATAATTGGCTTGAACTCAAATGCTCGGGTCGCTCGCTCATTCACCGAATCAGAACGCTTCTCCCATGCTCCAGATGCTGGAACGCTAAACAACCGAACCCACGCGCTTCGGGACGCTGACATATGTCGGAAGATAACAGTGCGGAACCGGTAAGCCGGGAAACCATCGTGTGGAAGATTCCAGGGGGTTTCGACAGTTCTTCTGGAAGTCGTCGGGTCCCGATGTTTCAAATCTTTCTCCGGGTGCGCCGCGCGGAGACGCGCAAAAACCACAAACTCGCCCCATCGTCCCTAAGCCATCCCAAAAATAAATTTATGCCTAAGCTCCGACCCGTTCCGCAAAATCGTAATCATTCGGTCCAGTGCTCCCTTTGTTGCTTCTCGGGGCCTGGCGTTTCGCGCATCTGTCGGATTCTGAAGGTGTCGCTGACGGGCAGCCTAAGCCGGTCTACATCTCGTCCAGCTCGTACTCCATCGTGTAGTCCTCAGAGCATTCTGTGCAGTAGAGGTTGCTCATGCCGGCGCATGTCACCTTCATGTTCTTACACATGTCGATGCTCCACGCGTCATAGCTGTAGCCGCTCAGGAGGCGGTTGGGGCAGACTTCAATGCTGTCCGACCAGATGTAGTAGTCGTGGTTGCAGTAGTAATATGAATAAGTGTAGGAGCACATTTTGAGCCTAGGAAGTTGCCAATTATAACGTGGTTGCTGTAGAAATGTAGCAACTATAGATATTATGGTATCAGAAAGATACTATTCGTGTTCTTGAGCTATACGCGATCTAAACTGGAGGCAAGGGATTTTTAAAGGGCTTTTTTGGAACAGATTGAAATTGGCGTCTCATAAATCGCGGGTTGCAAATAGTCTAAGGAAGTAACTACACCGATTAGCATGTATTCTTCCAATGATACAGTCGCAGATCTCGAGTTTAAGAGCGCTCTTGTAAAAAGCTAGATAGAGCTACTTACAGTCACAGCTGTGCCGTTCGTCTAACGCCTGGTTACTTTGGCAGCGGGTGTATGCGCTCGAAGAATTGAGATTGAAAGGATGGATAGAGTAAAAGGGCAAGGCCAGCACGAGTGGAGGGAATTTTGAGCATATATAGGCATACGATATGCCTTTCCTTTTCCCATGGCTCGTTTCCGAATTCCCGAATAATGAGTTAGCTGATAACAAAGCAAGCGCCGAGTCATCTCTTTGGGAATCTGCTGTCTCACACTGCGATCCCGGCGGCGGCGCAGAATGGCGGTCGAGCCCTTTGGCTATGAGGTCTCCGGATCCATCCATCTTTCAACGGTAGCGACCAATGCCATTGATCGGCCCACCAGCGAAATTCCGCCGTCCTTTGCCATGTTGATTATTCACCTTATTTCCCTCGCCCACTGTTCGTGGCGATAAGACGATCCGCTTCGTCCCGACAAGCCCAAGATGTTAGGTGAAAAAAATAACACGGGGTTGTCGCCCACGCTTCCGCTAGAACCCTGTAGATCAGGGTCCCATCACGCCCGCATCCGGCTGTACTGAGGGTGCACTTCTAGCGCTATTCGCTGAGCGTTCGTTGAATCTCCCGACGGGCGAAATGCGCTCTGTGCTGCGTCGGCTAAAACAATAATAGCTTGCGGTCAAGTGCGAAATCCTGCCCGCCAATAGTGGATAGAGCGGTCAGACCTTTGACAGCAAAAGTGAAACTTAGCCGCCAAGGCAAAGGGAGGTGGATCGTCTACCGCAACGGAACAAGGCCTGTGGTCTGGAGCGCTCGAAGTCGCCATTGTGAGATGATAAGGTGGTCGCGTGCTCTTTTGTTCTGACCCTCATATGCCATCCAGCAAGGAAAATCCATTGAGAATATCGGCCCATCCACAGTGCTCCTGCAAGCTGCACGACGAACGAGTTCTCCCGGAAGTGACAAGCTATGGGCATTTCCAGTGCAGTAAGGCGGCTGCGATGCCACCAAAAGGACAAGCACTTTGCCCGCTAGGTAGCGCCCTCGTAAGCGACCCGCAGCAACGCCTGAGCCCGCGTTAGTATTACCTTACCTTGCGGGAACATGAGGCGTGGGGAAACATCAGCCGAGATTGGGCTTTAGCGCCTGTGACTGCACCCCAGCTGCGAGCAAGCATATAACGAGTGCAGCTATATGCAAAAGAATAAGACTCAGCGAAGTTGAAGAACAAAAGCGAGGTGTCGGATGTCGTGATTCTGAAATTGCTACGGCTTACCGTCCTTTATCGACGATGGCAGGCTCACATCTGGGTAGCAGAGCGATAAGCCGAACCTGCGTAATAGCAGATCAACGTTCTTCACATTTGTCTGCCTCATGCGCGCTGCGAGCCGCATGGAAGCACCGTAAGATGATGCACAATGTATCTTCGGAGACCATCATGTGGCAGGCTAGGGACTCATTTTTCCTTCCTTTCATGTCGCAAAACTCTCACTCATCTCCACAACCGGAGAGCTTCATACCCGTGCCAGTTCGGTGCTATGTTACAAGATCCAAAAAGATGCGATAACGCCAATGCTCGTATGCTTTCGTTCATGAATCAAGATGGTCCACTTCCAATTTGTTAATGCGCTTTTTCATCAGTTCAAATATGGTGAAGAATATTGCTATCCACAAGTTAGTCTCACGACGCAAAGCTCTTGCAATATTCAAGCAAACGAAAAATCAAGCCTACAATTAACGACGCATGAGCGTCCCATTGACACTCCAAGGCCTCTGTACATTCGTCTATCGAAGAACCTGATGGGCGCGGCTTCCGTTTGACCTTTTAGGCTTATCAGGCAATTTCGTTGGTAACGGGTTTTCGCGGTATCAATTGGAAAGATCTGACAAGCCGTTAGTGCTTCCACGTGCCAGGGAGTCATTTTGTAGACTTTAAGACATACGCAAGCCCAAGATACTAACCCACAAACGCCTCCGGCAAGGGCAACAGCGTGCGTGTTGGCTGGGCCCTCGCCCCTCGCGTTTGATAGCAGCTGCTTTGCCGTCTCATATGTGATGAAATACACACCGGTGCCAATCGAATCTCGTAGTAGATGGTAACCAAAGCCAGAATATAAGCCACCCACGCCTAGGTTTCGCACGAGCTGGCGTGCCGTTGCGAACGTTCCCTTTTTCTGATAGCTGCCCGCCATCTCCTTGTCCATACCAGGAGACCCCGGTCGGTTGACCATAAGTTCGGACAGCTGCTGCGCGTTCTTGGTGAGCTCGAAGGGACATGCAATAGGTACGATTGCTCCACCAGCAACCGCACCAGATACTCCGAAGCAGAGTATGGTTGTCCAGTCTGGGTTGGCACCACGGGTATTGACGGTTACAAGAGGAGATTTGCCGGTGGCCTTGAAGATCAGATCATCGCAGGTGTATTTGGCGCGTTGGTAGATGGAGAATGATACGGTACGGACGAGAGTTATAGACAGTAGCGGAGACCACACTCCTTTACTTGCGTCAGCAGGGATATCATGAGTGGGAGGGGCTTGGAGAAGTCCACGTACCGCGCCAAAATCCCTTAACGCCTTCGGTGCGATAACCATCTCTTACACAATCGGCGGCGCTGCTGTATTTGTACCTAATGGGCGTGTTAGAAGCCAATATCAGGACAAAGAGGGTTGCTTTCGTTGTGCTCTCACGATTGGAGACGAGTTTTGATGGTATCGAGAGGGAACTAGCAAAGCCACGAGGTTAATGGAGGCCTTCAAACGCAGTCAAATGCACCGCACACGTACGGTTGTAATTATGGAAACAACGCTGGCGCTGCTGGCGGCGATTTCGGTGCGATACTGCTTTGTCCACAGTTTCAATCGGTCGGTAGGGGAGAGATGCTCGAGTCGAGACGTAGGGAGAGCGTGAGGAGGTGGACGTCGATGCTTCTCTGGAGATTCGGCCATGCTGCCTATCGCAGTCGCTCGAAGACCCAGGAGGCCTTCGTAGCTTTCGCGATGAGGTCAGTCAGGCTTCGAATCTCCATTCACGGAGCTCGCGGGGGCGGATGGTCTATCGAAGGTGCAATCGCGGCGTCTGCATCTGCGGAGATGAGCGAAGGGGTATGGAGACGGAGGAGGGAGAGATTGCTGAGGTCTGGCGTGTACAGATGAAGTGCGGAGGGGCAGCGTGGTAGATCTTTGTTCCTATTGCTGAGTCGGACGGAGACTCGCTGCGGGATGATGTGAACCTGGAGAGCAGCGAAGACGAGCATTGGAGGGGAAAGCCAAGCCGCGCGATCATTGGTCAATGCTCCCAATATCGCTCCATGGTGGGGTTCTTGCTTAGTGCGCACGATGCCGGTTCGATGTTTGGAAGCCTTTACAGTAATTAATTACCTGACTGCTACATGAGCAATTCCGAATGAACGGACGAAGGCGCGTCTCTAAACAATAAATGCGCACACGCTTTGACTGCAAGCTCATGCTTTTCCTTGCCGCCATTGATCCTTCGTCTCTGGTCTTGACCGAATCCGCTGCCTGCGTTCCGGCCTCCGGCGACATACGTAGACGTCAACACGCTGTCATTTGCGCTGTCAACATCGCACTCTCGTCAATCATCCTCAAAACGGCTGCTTCGATGTCGCCCATCTGAGGGAATTTCGATCTTTACGCATCCGGAAACCGGTCATCACTTACTCGAACATGTATACGCAAACACACCACATCTCCGTCTAAGCATCCAATGTCGGCGCATACACTCTGATGATTGCTCCTGTAAGCAAAATTATAGACCGCTACCGCTAGTAGTTATATTGCTTCCACTTGCCTACAAGATCGTTGGTGCAGTATTACTTCTCAGCCTAATATTTGAGAAGCTCTCCCAGCGACTGTAAAATCATCGGGGCATCAAACCTCCCGGTATAGACCCTAGCAGCATTTCTGACCGAGTTGCTAGCGCCCCATTAGCCTTTCGCAGTGACGTCCATGCAAAAACGGTGCCCGATCCCGTACTTATTGCCGCTAAGACAGAGACTTGCCTTGTTAGAGGATGTAGTGCTGGACAGTCACAGTTCATTAGCAACTCTGCCACACTGCCGTTCATCATTGTCTTCATTCATACCAGAATACGCAAGATATGCCCAGCTTGATTCGACTTTAACAACCATATAACTAATCTTTACCCCGGGTCAGTACAGGGTCCTGGATGTCATCTACGAGAAGCCAATATCTCTAAACCCCATGATATGTCCTGGTCCGCGTCCCAAATACCTAGCTTGGGAAGTCGTGGCGACATAGATGGTATGAAAGTGCCTTCAATGAACAAGCACAATAATCTGCTTTCCTTCTTTGCTGTCGTTCAGTACTATGGCATCTACTTCCACAGCATAAAATGAGGAGATGGCTTAGATCCAGTAGGCCTCGGCGCCACCGCCGAGATTCGAGACCGCTTTGTATCGCGCAAAAGTGGCTTTGCCTTTAAGTGACATCGAGCAATAACCTCTGTCCATTCTGAGAATTCCGATCACGATGAGGATAGTGACGGCAATGACGAGATCATAAAACGTCGAGAGAAAATATTCAATGAGTTGGTGTCTGAAGCCACGATTCTTGGCTACCCACCTATTCGATACCATCAGAACTTTATCCAACTGGAAGGCGTGTATTGGGAGATTCCCTCCGATAACTCAATCCATGGCCCGTTCTTGTCTTCGAAAAAGCGGTCTTTGGAGATCTCTGGTCTTTTGCAAGATCACCGGATGGCCACCAAATGAGTATGAAGAAGAGATTCGGCGTATGCCTGGATGTAGCGCAGGCAATCGTGACGCTTCATGAGAACGGTGAGTGCCAGCGTAGGTTCAGTCATATTTGGGCTGACACATCAAGAAATGATCCACGGAGATGTAAAGCCACAGAACGTCCTGATATTCAAGCAGGAAGCCTGGAAACTGGAGCCGGAGCTCATCTATGCAAAGTTAGGCGACTTTGGATACTCCGGCTGGAATATGGATCCTGCTGCTAATGTAACACTTCACCTTCCGAGATCTAGGCAATGGGACGCTCCCGAGTATCATCATCATGCTTTTCGTATTAACGAGGCCAAGCAGTTGGACATATTCTCCCTCGGGATTGTATGCCTTTGGTTTCTGTTCCATGACAAAATGGCGTCACTTCAATTTGCTCCACAACAAAAGAGCTCTAGTGTCGGCATCTCGGCGCGACTCAGAAGCCTATGTACTGAAAATGCCCTCGAAGATATCAAAATCGTGGAAGAACTCAAATACGAAGGATTGTTGCCGATATTGGCACGGGAGCTCATTCGCTCAGACAATTCTTTAAGCGAAGTCGAGGCAGAAAAGCTCGAAATATTCTTATCTTCAGCTCTTTGCCAGGATCCGCACGAACGTGCATTGCTTTTAGAACAGCTGGCTCCACTCACCGGTTATGAGACGTAAAAGAGCCTCCCTTCGATCTGCTGCTAGTCAAACTGACGTTCTCTAGAGGCTACCGGCTCGGGGTACCTGACTCTGAACGGATTCAATTTGATAATTTCGAGATCACTTTCTGCGTAGGGGCAGCTTCATTTCATCTGAAGCATCTGCTAACTGGAGACAGATTAGCCAGAGTTTCGCCCCTCTCATGGAAGTACATTATCGGGTCCGGGAATATGTTGCTGATTGTCTTCGGAGAGAGGCATTAAATGGGCCTACGACCCAAACCAGACGCGATGCGTCATTCCAGTATTCCTTATGCTGTAAGCTCGGATTTGGGATGCCATCCAGTGACGAAGAATGCTCGAAGTGGCTGATCAACAGCAGAAAATCAACAGTAGAATTCGATAAAGAGCTCTCTGTGATTCAGAAGAACATTCAATATAGAGATCATGGCTTCAATTATGGTGCAGCAGGCTTAGAGGATGACGCAGGCGATGGGTGGTTGGAAGAAGTTACGCACA
>Ga0335072_10000283_pt1 | contig 108090 bp, 105 predicted proteins | sample Lox_Sample_21_FD_206725 | JGI IMG/M metagenome (GOLD analysis project Ga0335072, IMG submission 206725) | Soil microbial communities from Loxahatchee National Wildlife Refuge, Florida, United States - Lox_Sample_2.1 | ecosystem: Environmental > Terrestrial > Soil > Wetlands | place: USA...
TTGGCGCTGAGCATCCTTCCACGCTGACCAGCATGGCCAACCTGGCGTCGACGTACAGGAATCAAGGCCGATGGAAGGAGGCCGAAGAGCTGGAGGTGCAAGTGATGGAGACGAGAAAGAGGGTGCTTGGCGCTGAGCATCCAGACACGCTGACCAGCATGAATAACATAGCACATACGTGGAAAGAGCAGGGTCGAACTATGGATGCAGTCGAGCTGATGAAACAGTGTATAGGGTTGAGGACAAAGGTCCTAGGCGCCGAGCATCCTTTTACTCTCTCTTCGTCTGAAACGTTGATTGAATGGGAGACAGAGACCCTAAGGCTTATGGATGCGTCTGATAATGTTTTGGGCAGCAATGATGCTGATAGATAGGCCTTTAGCGCAATAATACTATACAGGATACCATTCATTTGAAGCACCTCCTAACAAATGCTGCTCGACGGTAGCGCGTAAGTCGAAGCGCCGGCGGGAATAAGGATGAACATTTCACGCTAAGTTAAATTTGTCAATAGTTACATTAGTCAACCTTACACGTGATCAAAGAGGTACCTTCACGACGCTGCTCGAATCACGATTTGCCAGTTTTATGGGCGACACGACGTCCAATATCATCCAATAGCCTTTGAGAGGTGATTGCTTGGTGTGCTTTCCTACGACTTGGACCACAGTTTTCTATAAGACGAGGTAGAAATACTGTTGGAGTGAAATTGCGTTTGCAACGTCTCCGCACTCGATGAATACCTCGAGCGACGAAGCAACGACATTGTTGTCAATCTGGTATGCGAATGAAGTGACTAGTTTACGATTTGCTGAAGAGCGTTTTACTTCTTGTAGAATTCAAATATCTATGTTTGCAGAGAAGTTGTGCGGATGAACATCCGAAGTACCCTGGATTTTGTTTGCTATGTGGGGCATTTTGTGTCGTCGGGCTGGGGGTTACTCCGTAGGTTGTTTGCTCCAGGCTCAACAGCGTTCAGCAAGACGGGGCTAATGAAACAAAACATGGAAAAGCAAAAAGAAAAAGGAAAAGATTGACTTGGTCAAATACGGGTATCAAAAAAGGTTGCTTGGTCAGCACGGGGCTCGAACCCGCGACCTTTGATTAGTTAGTCCTATATTTCGATAACTTGTTGAGTCTTGTTTACCTTGGCGTTATTAGCACCACCTGATGAGGTGGTAAGTTTCGGTAATCAATGTGGGGAAGGCGGCACTCACGCTCTACCAACTAAGCTAGCCGACCAATTTTGAAAATGCGTAGTGCGTTATCACAATATGTAGATAATCTAGTTACGCGTATGTGGGAGATACTGCAGTCGCACAGGATCGTCGAAGCTGCAAGGTCAAGAGGCGTACCTCCTCACGCTTAGCGTTCAGCGGGAGATATTGATAGCTCTGCGTTGTTTTGCTCATGCGCTGGCGGATTCAAAATCTGCAGAAAAGGTCTTTGAACTTCGGTAGCCAATGCAAAGCTGGCTCCCATAAGTCCTTTAGGCTACTTTATCGTACTTGATCCTCTTTAGGAGGCCAAAAACGGGCTGCACGCTGTCAGCTCAGGGTGACTGAGTAATAGTTACTAAGGTTAAGGCGGCGGTAGCTCAGATTTCACGCCAAACTCAGAAGATATCGTTTTCTACAGTGTCAGAGTCATATACGAGTCCAGTTGCTTGTTCAACAGGATCTACCCCTTTTTGACTGGTAAATTCTCTCATATACAGGTGCTATCCCCTGCAAGGCCAACACCTCGTGAACTCCACTAGACTGCCGCTATTCTTCCAGTCAGGAGGAAGCGCCGTTACCTTACATTCTAAAGGTCGTATGGTCTCGTAAGAGCATCGCGAGGCTTGTGAAGAGAAACACTTCGACTGTGACGACGTCGAGAGCCGTGAAAGTTGCTTTCGTATTAGCGCATCGCTGGTGGGCAGCCCAGTAGGTTCAGCATAAGGAATGAGTGCCTAGAAGGGCTTATCTCCTGCTAGTATGTCATTTAGACGCGTTTGAGTGGGACAAGGCTGAAGAGTGTTGCCTTCACCGGCTTTGATCCACGGAAAGGTCAGTCATTCTTCTACGGCCGCTCTGTGTAGCTCATCTGAAAACGCTATTTATCATCCGGAAAATTGCGATAAATTAGTTGATTGCACCTACACTCCCACGGCATTCTCTGAGTGCTAACTTACATGTTAGAATAGTCAAACAAAGTGTGGTCGTCCCTCAAAATGGAAGCTTTTGAGCCAGGCGGATAGCTCAAACATTTCGGAAGACCGTACCTACGCCAGTGTCACTCCACAACCGCAATAGCCTTAAGTATTGGGCTTAAATTTTGGTGGAATTCATCCAAGCTTTCTGAATTGCTCTAACCTCGCAAGTGTCTCTTTGCAGAACGATAGGAGCATTCCAACGCTACTGCTCGTTTGGTTCGGCAGCTGGTAGAGCGCGTTTGGCCATACTATAGTAATGAGAGCCTCTACCGGCTAACAATTATTGGCGGAAAGTAGGTTTCATGCTCACGAAAGAATTAGATGGAGGTTTAGGTTTTGGATTTTTGAAGGTGGCACGACTAGTATGGAAGAGCGTGTTGCCGACTTGGGGGATGCACAACGTCTGAAAACGATATTATCCGCTCTGGTCCGAAAGAATCAATTGAACTAATCAGGATTGCGGTTTTCGTGGCAGCTCACGGCAGCTAAGCGGGCTGTTCTGTACGAAATGACCTGCCTGTCATCACCTGCAATATGTTAAATAAGCTTTCTATCGAGCGAATGGCGGGTTTGTCAACCCTAGCTCGTCCACCAAAATTTTTAAAGATTCCGCCGACGGTTCAGATAAACTACATCCGGGTATCCTTGGATAACCATGGGCCGAAAATCTCTTCATCCGCTTGACAGAAACCGATTTGCGCACTCCCCGCATCCGTTTATCAGCGTCAACCTCGTCTGTTCATCATGTTGGAGATCCTTTGAAACAACCTTCACATCAGCGGGCTCGGTGAAGCTTCAAATCTAGAGTGGCAAATAAGCGCAATACGAACGGAAGTATTTTGAACAGCTTCTTGGAGGATTGATTGTAAGATTTACGGTCAGTCTAAGTCTTAACATCCTTCCCTTCTTCCTTGATGAATCTCAATGAGCAAGATGGTCGACTTCCGAGTGTTCGGTGCGGAAATATCAATCAAGAATCTGAACCATTTTGCACTGCTTCAATCTCTTCACAATCCTTCTCAGATGAAGCGTAACTAACCAGAAGTGTTTCCATAGGATTTCGCGCTCTTCCTGCTCCATCTACCAGCCATGTGCGGCATCATAGCAGTAATTCACGCCGACACCAATACCCAAGCCGCCGTCGAAATCCACGATGCTCTCTACCTTCTTCAGCACCGCGGGCAAGATGCTTGTGGAATCACAACTTGTGGGTCAGGCGGTCGAATATACCAGTGTAAAGGAAATGGCATGGCTTCGCGAGTCTTCCACGATGGAGCCAGAATAGCGAACTTACCAGGCTTCATGGGTTTGGGACATTTGCGCTATCCCACGGCCGGAACGAGCGCAAACTCTGAGGCTCAACCATTTTATGTCAATAGTCCATACGGCATATGCTTCACTCACAATGGAAACCTTATCAATGCGCCTGAATTGCGGAGATTCTTGGATCAGGAAGCACATCGACACATCAACACGGACAGCGACAGTGAGCTAATGCTCAACATCTTCGCAAATGAGTTGAATGAAACTGGCAAAGCAAGAGTGAATGCAAGCGACTGCTTTGCCGCTCTTAGCAGAATGTATGAGCGATGCACTGGTGGGTGGGCTTGTACGGCAATGCTAGCAGGTGAGCAAATTTATTTTATGTGCATGCGACGGCCACTGATTACCGTCAAGGCTTCTGTGTTATTGGTTTTCGAGATGCGTACGGTATTCGGCCTATGGTTTTGGGCTCCAAACCATCGGACACGATCAAGGGTGGTAGGGACTACATGATGGCATCTGAATCCGTAGCACTGGTACAGTGTGGCTACAAGGAGTTCAAGGACATTCTTCCCGGTCAAGCAGTGATTATCGAGAAAGGAAAAGAGCCTGTTTTCCACCAAGTTCAACAGCCGCTCGAATACGCCCCGGATATTTTTGAGTACGTTTATTTCGCACGCCCGGACACCATCATTGATGGTATCGACGTGGACGAGGCTAGGCGAAACATGGGACACAAACTTGCTGGCACCATCAGAAAGCAACTTGGCCCTGAGCTCGAAGACGTAGACGTGGTAATGCCAATCCCCGAAACCAGCATCACGTCCGCGTTATGCGTGGCGGAGTCACTCGGCAAACCATACTGTCAAGGTTTCGTTAAGAATCGCTACATCTTCCGCACGTTCATCATGCCGAACCAGCAATTACGACAGAAGGGTGTGCGTGCGAAGCTCAATCCAATGAAGAAGAAATTCGAGGGAAAGAATGTGCTTCTTGTCGATGACAGCATTGTTCGCGGCACAACATCACGAGAGATCGTGCTTATGGCACGCGAGGCCGGAGCGAAGAAAGTCATCTTCACCAGCTGCGCTCCACCCATCACAAACGCACACATCTACGGCATCGACCTGGCCACCTCGTCCGAGCTCATCGCGCACCACCGAAGCCAGTCGGACATCGCCAAGATCATCGGCGCAGACGCCGTCATCTACCAACAGCTGCCGGATCTCGAGGCCGCGTGCGCGGCGCTGAGTCCCCGCGATCCGGCAACCCAGAAGTTCGAGGCGGGCGTGTTCAGCGGCAGGTACATCACGCCGGTGGACGACGGCTACTTCCAGCACCTGGAGAAGATCCGCGGCGAGCGGCAGAAGGCCAAGGTCGAGGAGAGTGCGCGGCGTGCCGTGGTGGAGGGCAGGGCCGGCGACGAGCAGATCCGCATGGCGAAGAACGGCTGCTCGATTGATAGCAATGGAAACGTTGTGGCGAGGGACGCCGTCGAGGAACCAGAGCTAAAACAGAGTGCGCTGTCGAATGGCATTGTGAAAGGCGAGGGCGAGAAAGGTGAAGTGAAAGCGCTTGAAAAAGACAAGCAAGTAAGAGTGAGGGAAAGTCAGGACATTAGCCTTCACAACCTCAATGACTATCGCGAATGAGCTACGATACGTTGATACACGTCTAACTTCGGTCCATAGCTCTGCGTCTGCAATGTGTTGTTTAACCACTAGACTAAAATACGGTTCCGTACCTTAACCTCTGTATTCGTGGTTTTATAATTCAACTCAGTGCTCACCTCGACTCATAGATTTCTGCAGATGCTCTACTCATGCTAATACTCTACGATGATTCGAATAGCCTTCAAGCTTTCAATGTGCTAGTTGAAACATGCACTCACTGTACAATGGTGTCTCGAAAGAATGTCATAGCTAGGGGTTAGTACAAGATATGATGGATTTTGGTCGTATCATTGAACATCCCATATTTCGGAATGCAAAGTTGTGGTTATCGCCTTATCAAAGTCAATCATTAAAGTACTCCAGAGGATTTTTCCCAATCGCTCGGACCCGAGTCTCAGCTTTTATCGTGTCAAGGTAAAAAAGGTTTCTAATTAAGGATTGGTGCTTCAAGATACGGGAAGAATCATGTGAAAACGCGTTGGAATTGCAGGTTAAAAGTCTGAAGAACTTTGTTCATTCGGTTTCATTGGAGGTATAAACTTGAAATGTCGATCTGTTCATGGCAACATGTTTCCGACGGCGGTCATTGAAATTTGGCTCCAGTCGGCTAATAAGCCGTGGGTCAGCAAAGATAGGCAATTCTCGCCATGCAGGAGTTCTGAGAGGTATGTGATGGGTCTAAAACGCAAGATGGCGTCCAAACCTTGTTGACGCGGAAGGGGTTTGCAAAACCCGTCCTGAAGATTGCAGATGCTATTCTCGTGTAGTTTGCCAAGAACCAATCTCGATGCTGGCAATTTGATCTATCGTTCTCGTTCGGGTCTTGCGCACCCTAGTCAATCCTTGCGACCAAATAAACTCAATTCGGAGCTGCGGAGCATTCAGGAGGTCAAGGTTTTTGCCCTTTTGGCGCCAGAAAAGTGCCTGGGAGGTGGGCCAGCGAATAGCGTCGAACAAGGGCATGGGCACGCCACTGCCGGGCGCCAATGTAGCCATGGGGGCTTTTGATGCAGGCTGCTCTGCCGTTTTTTCCCTGCGAAGTCAGATCTGCGGCTGCCACAAAATACGACCATTTGCCGCTGTCACCGAAATCAGAAATAATTATCGAGACATTGCCGTTCGGATTGGAGACGTGGAACAAGCCGCAAAACCAATGTTGACCCTTTTAGGATGCAGAATGGCTGCAGTTAGTTCAACAATGAGCTGAAATCAACCTGAGTTTGCTGCCAATGCAGGTACGGAAATCGACTTGGCGTTTCACTGGTATCTATCAAAGCTCAAGGGCGTGCAGTCTGTTACTGGCAATATCCCAACACTGAACTCTGCTTAACTCGGCCACCCAGCTAATAATTGATACTTTTGTCACCAAACTCATTTGGAATCATGGGCTGCCAAAGGGGATTGCCTCATGCGAGAAATGAAAATGAAACTCACCGGAGAGATATCGCGTGTCACCAGAGCCCTAATCACGTCCATCGGATGACGAGTCGGTTCGATGCTGCTTACGCCGTCAATGCCGAAGAGATCTGATAGCGATGTGCAAGAGAATTGAAGGATGCGGACTAGATTGCCGAACGTTTGGAGATCGTTACCTAGTACGCTCGAAAAGCACGCGTTGCAGCAAAATCACACAAGACGGGCTTTCTTTTTGCCCGTATTGCATGGAGACCAATGCCATAAAAGTCCGGGGTGTGGTGAGTGTGTAATAAGGCCACGAAACGTGCAGCCAATTCTTTGAGATGGCAGACTAATGATTTTGAATACGATCCAGGCTAGCTTCGGAATGTCAATAAATGCACCAGGATGAGCGGACGAGGTTGTGGTGATGCGTTAGGGGGCGTAGATGGCTGAAGCCGCAACCGCGGTCCAACAAGTTGGGAAAGGGAGGAACGTGCGTCTCTGGTTCTGGCACGTCTTTTGAAAACGGATTAATTGTCAATTTTTGTGCTTTTTGATGGGCGGCAGACAAGGAAGTGGAGACGGTTCGGTTGCTGCATTCCAGCAATTGCTATCACGCCGAGTGGGGGATAATCTCAGCACAACATCAAACGCAGCTTACAGAAAGCAACACCGAACACTCGGCGAGAGAGATTGAAGTCAAAGAGTTGGTTGGTGAGCACGGCAGTGCCTCCGGCGGCCGTTTGGTATGCCATGGCTTGCTCGCGGTTGCTTGATGGCTGAATGTCGGGCGCATCCGGGCAGCCGAAATGTGCGTAGGCCCTTGTTTAAGCTCCTCGTGGCAGCCATGGGAGACCTTGCAGCGACGAAATAGGGGACACACGGCCTGGCCGCCGTCGAAGCATTTTGCAGGATCCGATGAAGCGGGTCTGGCTTGGGGAGATCGGTTGCGGCTGTGGTGATCATGATGGAGATTTTCCCGGTTCATGGGCGAACGGCGCCAGATCGCAGAATAAAGCAACACGCGAGCGGGACAACTCGTCGACGATACGATTCACCTTGGACCAAATGGCTGCGATTTGCAAGGTCCCTTGATGGCAAAGAGCAGCTCGGAAGTTGACAGCACGACCATTTGATGATGGAATTTTTCGTCTGCGTCAAGCTGCATCCCAAATCAAGCCGAAGCCTCGTACGATGGAAGAGAAAGTGCATCGCAGCGTATGGCCTTTCCGTATCTGTGATTTCGGGCACCCCATAAATCGCCAGCCAGGAAATGAAAGGTGTGGCAGGTCGTTAGCGTGGCAAAAAGGGCAGAAAGCAAAAAAGCAATGCACGGATGGAAACCAAAGCAGAAAGTCAAAGTAAGTTGACTGCCCCCCGAGTCCCCAGGCGGACTTCGCTTACCGGAGCCTCCATTGGCCACGCCCGCTCAGGGTGGCCGGCCTGGTCGACTCCATGTTCCACGGCCCATGAAATGAAGCTTTGCCAGCTGGATCCTCAGTAGGCTGTATTGGTCGCCGTCTCGGAACCGTAGTTGGGAAAAAGGGAGAGGATTGGGAGCATGTCGGGCAGAGACTGATGGCACGCCAAAGAAACGTCATCTGGAGTTTGACACCCACGTTGCAGTGGAGCGCCGGCCTTGGAGGCTTTGGAGGCTTGGAGCAAAAGCCCGTCCGGAGCGTGGCAGGTCAAGATGCGTTCGCACACCCTCCCCCTCCCGCAAGCCGGGTGCGTTTTCTGCTGGTGGCAAGCAGCAGGCTGGCCGGTTTGGCGCCGTGAGGGGGATCACCGGGTGTCGCCAGCCATGCGCCTTTGCCGCGACCACCAGAGCCGTGAAAAGATGCATGAGAATCAAGCCCAGTTCGCGGGATATTCGCCAGGGTGTGGATGCGCTAAGGCGGTCACTCGGTCGCTGGGAGAGAAGCACAGTAGCGTGTCTGCGGAGCGTAAATGGCGCCTGGATCGACGGGTGACCGGCGTCCAGGCAGGGAGAAACGCCTCTGGAAGCCAAACCGCGCCGTCGGACCAGTGCCTGCGACCATGCGTGCAACAGAGGCTTGGTAAGATTTCAGTACTGAACGCTTCTGCAACGGCAGCTGTCAATCCAAAGCAGCGACGATTGCCGTTGCAGGGCACGAAGCGCAGACGACACTTCTCACCGACCTGAACCTCCTCCAAATTTCATGCGGACGGGTCGGCGTTCGTCAAGGCAATGGCGATAGGGACGCCGTGTGTTGGTTCGGCTGCCAATGAGCGGACGCGCCTTTTCGAAATCGGGTTCAGGTTGCGGGGTGTGTGAGTGGAGAGTGTCTTGGAATGCAACGGGCGAGAATGCGAGCACAGTCGCCGACGAGTAAATATAGCTCGTATCCGGCAGACCAGATGACAAAATCGAAATTGCACACAATACTGTAGCCCAAAGCGGGTGGTGATGGGCAGGGTTGGGAGCCGCAAGCGCTGCTTTTCGAGGTGCTGGTGATTTGCGCTGCCAAACAATGAAGCCAATGATTGCGTCTTGCATCCTCCAACCCGCCCAAAACGGGGCTCAGGGGCAAAGCAAATTAGCCTCGACACCACGGCATGCCGACCACGACAACTGACGGTCGTACGGCGGGCGGGCGAGAGAAGCGGAAAGGCTAATTTGATGGCTAACCCAAAAATCGAATAGCCGTGATGTGATGATATTGACGAAGATGCTGTCGAAGCTGCTGATGCTCCTGCTGCTGATGCTGTTGCTTGCTGCTGCTGCTCCTCCTGCTGCTGCTGTGCCGCCGCTGTAGGTGCGATGGCAATCGGCTTCGCTCGTCTGGACCGTGGGCATGCAGCATGGACGGGCCTCAGGTTATCGGCAAGGTGTGCAAGCGAACGGCAAGCCCGCAGAGGTACGGTACTTTTCACAGATATCAAAAGTGCTGGCGGAGCGGAACACTGCTCTCTCCCAACGCGTTCCCGCCACGAAAAGCAAAGCCGCACCCGTTCACAGACCAGTGAAGACGACATCCCTAAGACGGCACCAGGCAAGACAACAAAAAAAAGTCCGCTGATTCGGGTCGAGCGAAACTGCACGGCCCTCACCGCGTTCAGCGCCCGCTCCTCCACACAGACCGGCCCCCTTCGCAAGCACACAAGAAATGGCGCTCGTTCGTTGTCAATAGCGCGCCGGTGCTAAGTCAATTTGGCCGTAGTTTGCACTGCTGATGGCCTCCTCTCCAGCGCCGGGCCGGTTCAAGCGAAGGTCCATTCGAGCCCTCTGCGCCAAAGCCGTCGTCGCTCGCAGGGAATCATCCTTGTAGCGCGCTCCATCGCTCGCCGACGCCCTAGCTCACGTCTCTTTTCTCTTCGTTTCCTCTCCCAGCACCGTATCCCTGTCGGCCACCATCCAGACACCAGACGCCAGACACCAGAGAACTCCAGCAGCGCCATGGGCTCATGGATCATGGATCTTGGATTCCGGGCCCACGCCCACGCCCAGGTCCAGGGCCCGAGCCTTTTTTTCCCAGCCGCTGGCTTCACTCGACGGCGTCGTTGATGCTTTAGCGGACTTTGCCTTGCTCCCCGTCACTCGACATACCTGTACCCGTCGGTGATCACTTCGAACAAGACACCGTACCCGCCGTTTGGGCGATGCTGCCGTCTTTCACGAACCTGAACCTGAACCCTGCCTTCTCAGCCCCTCAACCCTGCAGTTGGCCGTCGGTTGATTTTGCGCACGCACGGCTTGCCTATTCGATCGGCTCTTCTTGACACCTTAATAATATCTTCCCCGACCGACCTACCTACCGCCGACCGACTTTTTGCTTTTTTGCACTTGGACCTCGCTTTGCTTTGCCGCTGTTCGTCGGCTCTCCTTTGCCTGGCCTGGCCTGATCACTTCGCGCGACGGATTGCCTGCATTTCGTGCCCTCCCTCGCTCCCCTGCAGCGCAACACAATTCGCAACCCATACCGCTTCTCGCAGCCTTTTCCCAAAAAACCAACGCTCTAGCGTGCTGTTGCTTGTTGCTTGTTGGTCTTGGCCCATTTTCCCATCCCACATCCCCGTGCGATCCAGATCCCAGACGCTCGGACTCGGCCAGCCAGTAAAGCCACTCGCATCTGCATCCCTACGCCTCTAGCTCGGAATACTTATACTATTCCCACTACTCCCCCTCCAGACAAAGGCCACTCGACTCCGCCATCCGCTCTCCATCGACGCCAGGTTTCCGGGACCTAATTGTCCAGAGCGTCGTCTTTGCTCATCTTGCAACTTCTGCTTCACGGTTGCTTCCTTCTCTTGCCATTCCACGCGCCTCTGCTTCATAAGGGCACACGCTCTGTCTACCCCCTACGGACTAAACCCCCACCTGCGAGCAACCTTTGATCCACGTCCTTCAACAGAAAAAGGCTCACCTTTGCTTTCTCACCGTTGCAACCGTTTAACCTTCCGGTGCTTTGTTTGAACGGGAGTTCGCTGTTCAGCTTCACCAGCCCATTCCGAATTTTGCGCTGTCTGCAGCCTTGTCCGCCGATAAAGTAACACGGCATCCTACCAGACCACACATTTGGGTTCGTCCAAGCTCTTGTTCTACCATCACAGGGTGTTGTGTTACAGCGGACAAATCTGCCCTCTAATCGCGCATCCCAAATCTTGGACTCGGACACGAAGATTAACGCTTTAATTTCACAGCAACAACCGCTCTGCGAAGAAACATACGACGCGCGGTACTTCTGACTGTCGCACCGGTGTTTAACTTGCTACGCCGCCGATACTGCGCGAAACATACTCATTGTTTCCCAATACAGATCTCGGTCCGCTCGCATTTTGAACTCGGCGGTATTTGAAGTCACCACGACTCCTGTATTACTTGCGGAAGCACTCTCTTTCCATCTTCGGTTCTGATTTTCATCGGATCGAAGCGGTGTGATTGCATCTGAAGCTTCGAATCGCGCGTTGGCATCTTTTCGAATTTTACAAAGCGTGAGCCTCTTCTGGACACGGAGAAGCTCGAAAGACGCGTGAATCACTCGAAGCACTCGCTTCGCAGAAACCCAACCTTTTGGCCAGCAGGCCCAAACCCATAAAACACCGTCATCGTGGCTGCCGCAGTTGCTCCTCCGACCCATATGCACCCGGGGCCGGATCCTATGGGAGGTCCGGGCTTCGCAGCGCGTCGACCGAATGCTCCAAGTCTACCTACCTTTGAGCTTCCACCTCCACCTTCTTCCGGAGCTCAGAAGTATTCCTACGCACCGGTAGCAGCGACGCAAGCTTCGCAACCTCCCGGCAGCTTGACCAGTGTTGGTAATCTCCTTACTCCTCCAAGCACCGTTGGAGGTGACGGAGCCAGCACGACATCCAACTCGTCTATTCCTCCGTATACTCCAAACGGTGGCTACGCTTGGCCGCCTCCCGTGAACCAAAGTCCTCACCCGTACGGCTTCCAACCCTCGAACCCTACCTTTGCGTCTCATCGTGGTCCTTACTCTCCCTTGAGCAACGTTGTTCGTGGCAATCCCGCATCACCCAACACTTCAGACACTCAAATGCCTTCAAACTACGAGGTCAACCTTCCTCCATTCGCATCGTCAGGTCCTATGTCAGCGCCAGCGACTCTACCAACCATGGCTGCACAACAACATCACCCTCAACAAGGCCAACAACCACAGATGATGCATACTCCAGTTTCGACTTCAGCTCCACAGCCGTCTCCGGTTCACGCCCAGGAGGGCTTCAGACCTCCACCAACGCCGACCTATTACTCTCAACCACCTTCGGCCACTCCACAACAGTCTCCATTTCCTTACTCATCTGGTCCCTCACCTCCTCAGTCCAGTCCTCTGAGTGCGGGTCCAATGTCTGGACGGCCTCAGATGTCTCCGGCGACTGGTGGACCTATGCCACCTCTCTCAGCTCCTCCCGTGCAATCTCCGCAGTACAATCAACGACCATTCCCTCCATATCCTGCGCACGGTCCTGTTCTCTCTAACATCAACAATCCGAACGGTCAGCCGATGCTTCTCGGCGGCCTTCCACATACTATGATGCCCGGAGGCTTTAACAGCGGTCATGCCGCTAACCTCCAGCACATGTACGGTGCACCACATAGCTCACAGTCACAGCCGCACAATGATCGCCCTTTCAAGTGCGATCAGTGCCCGCAGAGCTTCAACCGAAACCACGATCTGAAACGCCACAAGCGCATTCATCTTGCGGTGAAGCCTTTCCCCTGTGGACATTGCGAGAAAAGCTTCTCGAGAAAGGATGCACTAAAGGTTGGTTGATTTCGTCTCGCATATTTGAAACGATGGCTGACAATACTTTCAGAGACACATTCTGGTTAAGGGTTGCGGTAAAGCTCAGGCTTCTGACGCGGCCGACAAGCAAGAAGGCTCTCTTTCGCCCCAGAACAAGGGCGCTGCCGGAGACGGTGCCGATGTCAAGCCCGTTCCGGCGTAATGTTTTTGGACTTTATTTGCTTGCGAGCCTTTTATTTCTGTCTATACCCCGATGACTTTGTATATTTATCTGGCTTGCTATATCTTGGATGAAAGGGTCGGCTTGCGTGTTCGCTCTGCTCCGGACGAGCGAAATCATGGGCATGGAATCTGGTTGACGCAACGTCTGGAGGATCTCAAAACGGAGTCTCGAGGCATCTATGGCATGTTTCGTGTGTAGGATAACCTGTCGTGTCCCCGGCTGGCTGCATTTCATCTTCACGTTCGCTTTACTTGACGAGCGCGCTTCCTATGCTTTGAAGGGAATCATGGTTGAACTGCTTGTAGACGTCTCAAATACTCAAACGCCGTACTATCTGCAGTTTTGAAATTTAATGGACCCTCAACAATCTTACATATGTTTCTTACGACAAGAATTGATGTGAGAGCATATCTCGTGAGGTTCACTTAAAATATAGCCCAGAGCTTCTGACTATGGCGATCTTTACGGGGATATAGCTAGTTTGAAGATCTACGACGCTGTCGCCCCGTGCGGTAATGCTAAAAAGCCAACGCCAGCCCTAGCTCAGACTTCACTTCTCCAAATTCGTAGATACATTGGAGCTGTAATACCGTACTCTATCAAATTCACAAACCATATATTACTTTTGCAGTATCTGGCTGACGTTCAAACGATAATCTACGCTAAGTGATGGTTGTTAAGCAGCAGTAAGCGGAGGTTATGCGGTTTCGAGCCGCAGAATGTGAATGGAACTCACATGTGTAAACTCACACAAAGGCTTGTAGAAACTCTATACAGTTCGTGACTCAGTAAACTTTAGTTCTAGGTTATTCAATACAATTCCAAGAACTAAGGTACCTAGTACCTAAGTCATAGTAATGAACGGCATCTTTGATGTCAAATATGACAAAATCCGAATTCGCTGTCCTTTCGGTGGAGATGGAAAACTAAAGGCAACATATTCTAATGTTGGCAGTGAGACCCGTTTTACGAATCAAAGTAATGTTGGGTAAGTATTCAATGACCTGGTTTTGTCTGAATTCCATATTCGTTTACGCCCAATCAATACAAACTTCCTAAAGCGGTCGACCACATTCCCTACGTTGGTCCCAAAAATCTATCTACTTTTCCTCCACAACATACCCATTCGGTCCTTTGGCCAGTCATAATCTCTTATATTTTTATCTCTGCATTCTACTACCATTGCTTTATCTCTACCATTCACCCTCCTTCGTCACCAGGAAGGTGCAAGGAGATCGCGTCTTAGTCGTCACGATTTCTTCGCGCGTGTCGTGCTTTGCTCGCGTGTAAGATCTACCATCTCTCTTGCCGTGCTTTCAGGCTCCACCGGCATCTATTACCCTTATATCTTTACTTAATTCCGGAAGGTGTCGCATCTCCAGCTCACTGACGCTCCTATTTGCGATCTCATCTCAAGCCTGAAGACAAGTCTCATCCCACTCCGAAACTCCCGAACGAACACAGGCTGCGATCGTGAGCCTGGGAGAGTCTGTACAGACGCCCATCTAAAAAAAAAAACATATATACCGCACCTCGCCAAGCCAGGACATTGACTCTTCTCACCGTTTATGAATTACGGTCTTGTGTCGGGATGGCTTCTCACTCCTTTCATGCGGTAGGTGGCCGAGTTCCACTTGGCGACGGTGCATCAAGAGCCAACGTGCAACCATCTGATCGGAAAACTCCTTCTCGTCCCATTCGTGTCTCGAAGAGTAGTTCAATCACTCCAAACGATTCGGTGATTCACCACAACGCATCGGATCTGCGACATTCCATGGTATCACCAAAACACAAGCGCATCTCTGCCGTTGTTGAAGACCAAGACGAAGGCTCCAAGCGCAACTCAGCTGTATCATCTACCTCCACCAATGCTTCTGGTGGTGCCAGGAGAAGGAAGACACATATCGGGCCTTGGCAGCTAGGACAGACGATTGGAAAAGGTGGTACCTCTAGAGTTCGCAAAGTCAGACATGTTGTTACAGGCGAGCCCGCTGTTGCCAAGATCATTCCAAAAGCTGTGGCAGACAAGAATCGGTCCCTCAGTCTCGCCAATCTTGTCAAATGCGCTGAGCTGGGCGATCCGTCGCTTGCATCCACAAAGGTCATACCCTTTGGTCTAGAGCGAGAGATTGTCATTATGAAGCTACTCACCCACCGCAACATCGTGCGTTTGTTCGACGTATGGGAGAACCGCAATGAGCTCTATTTGATAATGGAGTATGTGGAAGGCGGCGACCTCTTCGAGTACGTCGCGCAGCAGCATCGACTCGATGAACGAGAAGCAGTCTATCTTTTCCGTCAAATCATCGCCGCACTCCTCTACTGCCACCGAATTCGAATTCATCACCGTGACCTGAAACCAGAAAACATTCTTCTTGATTTGAATACTCTCGAAGTCAAGTTGGTTGATTTTGGTATGGCTGCTTTACAACCACAAGGAGGCCTCCTTACCACACCCTGTGGAAGTCCTCATTATGCAGCACCAGAGGTGATTGCAATCAAAGCTTATGATGGGAGTAAGGCGGACGTATGGAGCTGCGGCGTAATCTTGTTCGTCCTGCTTACTGGGTATCCGCCATTCAACTTTCCTCCCGATCCACATAACAAGATGTCTGAGGACAAGAAATTGAAATCTCTTTTTCAAACCATCTGTCGAGCTGAGTACAAGCTACCCAGTAGCCTCAGCGTGGAAGCTAGAGACTTGATCAGTCGAATTTTCGTCGCCGAACCAGGTAACCGCATCAGCATCGAGCAAATGTGGCATCATCCACTCTTGCACAAGTACGATGTGGAGTTTGACTTGACTGGAACTACACTCGAAGCTTCCATCGGCCCAGGTCCAACTATTGAGAACTGGAAGCAACTAACAATCAAATCGATCGATCGTGAGATCTTTCGCAACCTGCGAACGCTTTGGCATAGCCAGAAAGAAGATGTCTTGGTGCAGCGGTTGCTGAGCGAAGAACCAAATCAGGAAAAGTACTTCTACAGCGCACTCCTCAAATACCGTGAAGAGAATCTGGAGAACATGGTATATGCTCCTGGTGTGGTCGAGTGTTCTGCGAGTGACTATCAGCACGCTAAGCCCGCAACGTCATGGGATAAAGTGCCATCTATCACCATCTCAAAAACTTCTCACCTTCAATCGAAGTCTCAGTACTCAGTGCTTAATAATGAGCATCTGTACTCGCGACACAGCTTCTTTGAGAATCCATCCGAAGCCAGCTATGACCCCTTCCGCTCTTCGAGAGAGCCTATTGTTAGTGGCGGGAATGAATATATGAACGTGACGGTTCATCGCGGTACATCCAATGGAAGCAAGCGGCTCAAACCACAATTGTCCACCAGCCGTCAGCCTAGTTCTCTGAGAATAGAAGCTATAAGGCGATCTAGTCGACGCGGTTCAGGATTGTCAATCACAAGCAGATCAACTCGGTTGTCTGCTTCACATCGGAGCTCTATGTCGAGATCTTCTATACACAGCGGGAAATGGCACGGTAGTCCTCAAATTATCGTCAGTCGCCCAACCAGCCTTCATAAGCGACCTGTGAAATTTTCACATCTCCATAAAACGTCTACCACCAACGCTCCTGTCGGCAAGACTCTACTCAACTCGGCGGCAATTACTCCCGACAAACGACGAAATGGGGTACCAGCCAGATACAGAGCTGGTGGCAATCTGCCAACTCCAAAAGCGCAACCACCCCCGGCTCAAAAAGGACAATCCCAAAAGTGCTCAAATCAGGTGGAGCCTACTCCCCGCACGCGAAAGATGAAGGATATTGAACAGGAAGCCCGCAAGGTTAGCACAGAATTGGAAAAGGTTTGCGAAGAAGCATTCTATCGGTCTTCCATAAGCTCGAGCATTCAGTCCTCTTCTATTCTGGACAAACCGAGCCCGTTCAGTGACACACCACCATCGTCAGTTTCCCAGCCTTCCGAACGCACAAAACTAAAAACACATCTCCTGGATATGGCTGACTTCGCAAATCGGCCTCTTCCACCGATTCCGGCTTCGAAAGGCAGTCCCCTAGCCAACACTGAGACTCCACGAACCTATACTGCACGCGAATTGGTGGAACTACGTGAGCGACTGGCCAAGACATATGCAGAAAAGGGCGTCAGTTCGGAGAAGGCCTTCAATGACCTGTTGACGCAACTCGACAACCTCTTACCTCTCGATTCAAGAAAGTCGATTGAGAGCAGCGGTTCGCAATCTGGCACTCACCCTCAACCTGACGGTTATAGCCCTCTCCAAGTCATTCCAGAAGAAGGTCGATTTGCAAACTCGGACCAAGGAATCTCTAGCTATGAGCGTTATACGCATCAGACTCCACGTGTTGGGCATAACAGAGCCATGGATCAGGGAAATGGTCATACAATTCGTGTTGTTCCAGCATCTTCACCACCTTCACCACCTTCACCATGTCCCGTCGCTCCTCTTAACATTCGAAAGCGAAGCGACAAATGTGCCGCCATTCCGAATTCAAAGCCAGTTGGCAAATCTATGAATGCGAGCATAGAGATTTACGATGAAGGTCTTTCTTACAGTTCAGCCACCACATCCTCTGGACCAGTGGACAATCCGTTAACCACTGTTACAGATCAGAGCAGACTCACTCCAACGCCACCAAATTCGAAACGACCATCGTGGTGGAAGCGAGACGATGTCAAGCACCCCAATGTCAAAACTACTAAGACTGGGCCTGGTAACTTGTACCCAGATCATAGGACCGCTGAACAAGGGGAAGCTGCGTCTTGGCCTTCACAGACGACTCCCGTGGAACGCAGTAGATTACGAGAGCGAGGGTTTGAACCGCCACTAGACAACAGTCATTTGCTTAACGTAAGACTTGGCTATGACATCACAGAGCCGTCTCCAGAGAAGCGTGGATTCTTTGCCTTTTTCCGGAAGAAGGTTGAGCACGTGTACAAACTTAAAGGTACGTCTATTCTTTCCTGCTGTGCAGGTCGTATGAACTGGGAGCCATTCTAACTAATGATACAGCAGAGCAAGACAATTCAAATCGCTGGATTGAGAGTCCCTTACAGTCTCCTCTACCGGCCCTCGATGCAAGTGAGCCTCAGAACCTTCTAGCTCGTATCTTCCGCTTCAAGCCCGAGGCGAAGTATCTTGCGCTACGCACCGGTCGAGATGAAGCATTGGCTTGGATGTACGCACTTCTCGAAGTGTACAGCTATAGAGGTCTCCGCGACATTCGCTATAACAGCAGATTTGAGATCGGAGTGACGGTGGATAAGAACAACAGTAAGCGTGCCTTAACTCGAACGCTGGATTCCCCTCCAATACTGACTGCCACCAAAGCCTACGGCATCCGACCGTGCAAGTTCGTCGTCGAGGGCTTCCAGATTCTCACCGATGGCTACGATTTCAACAAATTGTGCGTCATTCGCTTCACCCAGAAGACTGGGGCTGCAAGCTCGATGCGAAAGGTCGTTCGTGAGGTCAACAAAGCCGTCAAGTATCAACGGGATGCGTGGCTCATCAAGAGTCGGAAGGAGGCGAGGAAGATCTGTGATTGCGTCAAACTGGCGTAGAGTGCTCTGTTGTCAGGCTAGTAATGTGTGCCTGTATTGGAAAGCGGTTCGGATTGGACATTTCAAATGTGTATGCCTCGGTATACAATTTTCGATAAACTCGGTGTCGACAACTAGGATAGCACGTCCAAATCATTGTGAGTAGATGCTGTCCCGGCTGGCTTCACGTATAAGGAGACTGACGGGATTATTTGCTCCTTGACTAGGTTCTTTTCAGTTTTGGGATAGTGGGAAGTAATGTTTGCAAAGGCGTTATGTATCAACTTATTCAAACGGCACCGATGAACAGCTCTTTGCGAGGAGGGACACCTGCTAGAATCAGTTTCAGCTGTAATTCGTCACCAAACAATATGTCCGTTCAAATATAATTAAAGGGAACCTGCAATTGGAAATGGTACTTTCTCGTGGCGCTTTCATTCATGCAGTATGGAATATAGTATCTATCCGCTCCATCGTCAGCACATAGAAACCCACACCTATCCCTTGTCCACCCGACGCCGCGCTGGAAGTTGTGGAGGAGGTGTTGGCTATGTGACTGGGCTAGCCACAGTGCTGTTTCACAGAGCCGCCAGCAGTCCCACAGAACTTGAAGTTCTAGGTAGCGATCGCAGGATCGAATACAACGACATCTCCGCTATGCCTTTGCATATTGTGCAGTCCATTCGCGTGCAGTCTGGATGGCAGCATTCTGATCCTCCTTCCAGCGCTGTGCTACGTCATTCGCAAGAGGGTCATCGGGATTTGGCGCACCCAGTAGTGCTTGAATCGAGAGTAGGATTGTGCGGATCTGGAGGGCCGGTGACCAGTTACCTATGGCAGTCAGCACAGATCGAAATCCTCTATATAGGGCTTTGAAACACACTCTTCAAGACATCTAAACATATACGACCCAGCCGGTCGATGTTGGGGTGATAGATCTTTGTGAGGAAACGGACCTTGGGAGGAGTCATGGGATAATCGTCTGGGAGGAAGAGTTCGAGTTTGAAGGTTCCACCTGTAGTGGTATTTAGTAACAGATTACCATCGAGCAAAGATAACGAATGTCAAACCTTCGTACGGCGACTGAGATGGACCATCGATGGTGACGTCGAAATATCTCAAATTATCCTCATGAGGCACGGCACTGATACCAGGGACACTACAGAATGTCATCGGCATGGGTCTTGACTACGAGAGACCTTCTGGAAGGGCCGGACTCACGGTTCCGCCATCAAACGCTCCGTCTCCTTTATTATTCGTTTTGGAAGCGCCATCTCGCTTTGCTGGATATGTGTACAAGCGGCAGAAGAGGAGAGCCCGTAGGGCTAGCAGAGCGTTGGGAACTGCTCCGAAGGAGTCGACGAAGCTTTTCGCCTGGGTGCAACCTGTGGTACTGGGAAGACCGGGTAAGGCTATCGAATGACTGTATATGCCAAAACGATGCAAGGGGGCGAACTCGACTTGACTGATATGTTGGCAGCTAAAGAACAGTTGTGCTTCCTGTTTCCGACCAATAGCGGAACTGGGTCACAAAGGAGAGATGACAAAGGCTGATGTTGATTTTGGAACTACAGGCAAATATATCACTCACGTTTATATCGCTCGAGTGGCACTAGACACTCAACTGGTTTTCCAATCGCGGCACATTGTTGTGGCGGGGATGATCAGCTGTGGCGCAGAGCAGATCGTCCGGAAGCTTAGTTCGTCCTTCCACTCCATCTTCATTCACCTACATGCCTATCGGATCATCACGAAATTATCGCATGCATTCTTTGCTCCGTCGGTTGTGGAATGGCATATTTCTTCTTACACACTTTCATGATTTCAACTAAGAGTTTGCTTGGTGGCTTGTCGCCTTTCAACGCTTCTTATCAGCATCATTACTAAAAAGATCCTAATGCATCTGCCAGGTGAAGATGGATGATCCCGTCGAGGACGTCACCGATCAGAATGAAATTCATAGCGCTTTTGACAGCCGAACCTTCGACCGTGATGTCCAGATTCGAGTGGGCGACACGGTAGGATCGGCGTCGATATCTCCGAGCGGTCGCGATGTAGTCCTAGCATCGCGAGAAGGACTTCACATTGTCGATCTTGACTCTCCCTATTCGCCACCTCGACATCTCGCTCACTATTCTCCATGGGAGGTAGCAGATGTCCAATGGTCACCATTCGCTTCACGGGATTCCTGGATAGTTAGCACGTCGAATCAGAAGGCTTTGGTGTGGAACCTCGAATTAAACACGCCTCATGCACCCATCGAGCATACGCTCCACGCTCACACCAGAGCGATCACGGATATCAACTTCTCTGCTCACCATGCGGATATCTTGGCCACCTGCGCAGTGGATAGCTATGTCCATTGCTGGGATCTTCGCCGACCGGCTAAGCCCGCTATGACTTTTGCCGACTGGAACGCAGGTGCGACGCAAGTCAAGTGGAACCGGCAAGATGAACACATCATCGCCTCATCCCACGACAAGTTTCTTCGGATCTGGGATGATCGCAAAGGGGCTTATCCTCTCAAATCAATCGAAGCTCATTCGACCAAGATCTACGGCGTTGACTGGCATAGAACTCGCTCCACGGCCTTCTTGACATGTTCACTAGACAGGACAATCAAGTTTTGGGACTTCTCTAAAGACGTAGACGAACCAGAGCGTGTAATTCGAACCGTCTTTCCAGTCTGGAGAGCTCGTCACACACCGTTTGGCTTGGGAGTGCTCGCCATGCCACAACGAGGAAACTATGATCTCCATCTGTACGACCAGCGGCTGAATGGACAGACTCCTCGAGATGGCCTTATCAAACCTGTGCATTCCTTCGACGGCCATCACGATCAAGTCAAGGAATTTCTTTGGAGATCGCGCGGTGGAGTGGAAAGCGGCATTGACAATAGAGACTTCCAGCTCATATCGTGGGGCATGGACAAAGAGCTGCATTTGCATCGAATGGACTCACAGTATTTGCAAGCGGTTGGCCACGAGAAAGGTAGAGAAGCTCAGAAACACCTCAAAATTACTCGCACCGGCGCGGTCTACAAATCTTTCCGTGAGGAAAAGGTCCAGCCTCCAGATGGCGACAAAGACAATGCCGAGGCGAGACAGACTCGACCGTTTGGACTCGGAGCTTTGGTCTCCGCAGCGGGTATGAGCAAAACACCGCTGTCTGTCGGTCCCCTTGGTGATACAGGTTTCCCGGCTTCTTCGATCAGCATGTATGGAAGAAGACCCACGAAGAGGGCCATGAACCCCATAAAGTGGATGGAAGGTGTCAAAATGGGTCATCGCAGGGAGAGCGTGGCCGATCCTTTCAGCGTTGGCGGAGGCAACGCCCTCGGGCATAATATTCATTCGTCTGGGGACACGAGAGAAAGCTTGAGTGATGAGATGACCTATGTTGCGAAGAAGTATAAGAAAGTAAACTTCGAAACTGCAGATGTACTTCGCCGAGTCGCAACAGTCACATTACATGGGCCTTGGGCGTCGGACGGCAAGCCAGCCTTTCTCAGAGTCAGCATCAAGTTCCCTGATGGATATCCTACGTCAGCCGCTGCCATCTGTAATTTTGAACGGACCACTACGGCAATTTCCCAGGAAATTCGGAATAAGCTCTTGATTGAGGTGGAGTCAATTGTGTCCCACTACCTTTCACGAAAAGTTGGCTGTCTTGAAGCTCTCATAACATATCTACTCGGAGAGCGAGATCTGGAACAAAGCATTGCCATTCCGATCGCAAATATTGTCGATGAACCGGCGGATGAAAGCTCTAGCGATGAGGATCCTGTTGGCGAGCAAGCGGAAGACATGGAAACAAGTGCTACCGGTGTTCTTGGACTTGGTATTGGCCAACCCAACGTACCGCTACCGAAGGCTTGTGGAGCCTACTGGTCAAACGATGGTCGCTTAGTCTGTTTCTTCCCCCCTAAACCAGAACCAAAGCCTTTATTCAACCTCAGTGCGCTGAGGACTGGAGACAGATCTCAAAAGAGCCATCGACATTTTGAAGGATTCGGTCGTTTAGTGGAAAACTCGCCCAGCTCTAAGGAGAGAATGTCATCGGTGAATGAGCATCAGGAGGACGACGAAACGTCGTCTACCGACTCCTTAACGTCTCCCAGTTCGTCAAGCTCCTCAGCTGCCTCGGATGATATTTCCCGTTTACCTGCACGTTTCAAGCCGCCATCTGCCTGGAGAGCAGCGACGCTGAAATTTCACAAATCATCATCTCATTCGAGTGGAGGCCAGACGAGACAATCTGCAGCGAAGAAACCGCCATCAATCATCTCCATACACGATCTATCCAACCTCCTACCGGCAAAGAAGTTCCTTGCTGAAGAGTATCGGGTTTTTGGGCCCGGTCCAGAGGTTTGCCATCACAATGCTTTAGTGGCTCAGAAGCATGGAATGGTTGACCTTGCGGCCGTGTGGAATCTTTGTGAGCACATTCTTCATGATAAGGTGCCTTTGGAGATTATGGATCAAGTACTCCGCAGGGAGCCCATCTTGGTTCTGGCGAAGCGTAATATGGTCCGTGTCAAAAGGAGGGATAGCGGAGTGGAATTGCAATTCGATGAGCCACCTTCGGTTGCAAATCCATTAATCAAGGGAAGAGTAAAGTGGGGGAAACATCCACTTGCGAGTTCATACCTGATCCCTTCCCTGTTCTCTCACTTTGAGAAGGTGGCAGATACTCAGATGTTGGCCATGCTCTCTTGTCTCTTCTGGGAACCGGCTGCCCGAGAAGGCGTTTCAAATGCGCTCATGGAATCTAACCACCAAGATCTTCCCATAGCCATGAAAGCTCCTGCATTTTCTCTCGACTACTTCCCTTCCAGGACGGTTGCTTGGAGCTTGTTCCAGGGGGGAAAAGCTAATGGAGAGTCAACGTCGCCCCTAGCCGGTTCAGTTGCAATGGGGTCGGTACCTTGGGATTACTTCAACAGCCGTCTCGGTGTGTATGGCTCTGCAGGGTCGTCGAACGGGCCATGGTCTAAGGACGCGGCTCCGAGTGAACCAGTCACCTCCTACTCGACCGGCAACACTCCACCTGCACAAGGAAAGATATCCTCACGTAATCCAAGCTTCTCAGCAAGTCTATCTACGTCACCGGACTTTTCACAACGAAGTTCCAAGCGATCAGCGTCCAATATGTCTGCAGCTTTGGGATCATCTACCCAGACTTTCTCTCTCGCTGCTTCATCCCCACCTAACGAAAAGTTTTCAACGGATGCAGACATTTCAACTTCAGCCCCATCTGGAGGTGTTACTTGGGGTTCAACCACAGTGTATAAATCTAGCGTAACCCCATCACCAGAGAAGAGAAGAAGGTCCTTCAATCGTCGTCGATCTAGTACCTTCGACGGTAACTCTTCAGACGATTACGACGAAGAGGAGGAGCGAGCATTCTCATCTACTGAAGATACACTTTCCACAAACCAGCAAGTTTATAAGCCCTCAGGCACTCCGATTGTAAAGGTCCGACTGCAAAACCAGCACCTCTTTGATGACGATGCCTATGCAAGCAGTCCATTGCTGGATCGACAACGAAGCAATCTGTATCTGGCTTATCGTGAGATCTACGCAGAGCAGCTCGGAATGTGGGACTTGGCTATACCTCGAGCCGAGATCCTGAAATTCAATGGGCTCGCCTCATATTGGATGTCGGGTGCAGAGAAGGCTGAAAGGGAAGACTCATACCCTCGGAGTGGTACTCAACAGAAGAGTACTGAGCCTCGTCAGAGTCTTTTGACAATGGCAGCAGCTCAGCAACAAGCAAAAGCTCTACAAATACCGCCGTCCGCTACCGGTTCACCCCGATTAGCACCATCTAGACCAGCGGTGGCCAACACAAATGGTCCGCCAGAGATGCGTCGTACACCAAGTCAACGATTAAATCCAACCGCGAGGCCATTTGTCCCACAGACTAGTACGCCGCCTGGCTCCATCAAAAGGACCACATCACCCGCCCTGCGACTGAATGATCAAAATATGGCGAGAGAGAAGTCCGCCAGCTTATCAAATAGACCATCCTGCGTTATTTGCTGGCAACCTATCTTAGGGTTGTCCTGTTATTGTCCTTCTCGTAATCATCTCTTACATGCGGAATGCCTTGGATCTTTGAGCCCCAGAGGGGAAGGTGTAGATGAGGAGGACTTGGATTGCTTTTGCGCAGATATACCCTCGACATCTTGGAGTTCAAGTGAACATCATGAGCCTCCACGTTTTGTATAACAAAGATTTCGATACCGAGCGCAATGGCGTGAATGATTGAGTCGAAGTGTATGATATCTAGCTTTGGCAAAGAGCAAGCTCTTTATGTAGCGTCTGATTCTGTGATCAAATAGTCCAATTCAAGTGCATCATATGTCGCAGCTTCGTTTCGAGAAAGTTCTTCTTGACTCTTCTTTTCCCTTGCTACTCCCTGAGCCAGCTTGAGTTGAAGTTTACGCGCCTTCTTTCTGGCTAGTTCACGCTCATCAGACTCCAATTTATCGTACTTGGCTCGAAGTAATTGCCTGAAGCGATCTATTCGCTCTGAATTCGACAGAAATCGCTCGTTGGCTATGTGGATTAGAGATTGGAGATAGGAGTCCGTTACCAGGCTGAATAGCTGTTCACCGTCATCGGCATATCCAATAATGCTATCAACTGCTAGACCGTTCGTCCTCACGGCGACCATAGGAGTTACAGGCTTGTTTCCAGCCTCCACGAGGTTTATTGCACCACTTTCACGAAAGCCAGCTTGAAGCGCAGCCGCGAGCACACGTTGGGCGTCTGGCAAGGAAGCCGTGAGAATGTGTAGAATCTGAAGTTCGTCAGTTGCTAATATTGAAGCCACATCTGGTGAAGAAGACTCTACCATAGGTTCGAATTTAAAATGTACGAATCTTGCGCCCTTTGATGGCACAGCGCCATCTTCCACGTCTTGTCCGAATAGTAAGGAGACCGGCGAGTGGGATTCACTGCAAGTCAAAGGGTCGTGGGTGACGAATAACCACTTTCCACCACCTTTTCCACCTGAACGGGCAGACCTACGGTTGTTCTGGCCTTCAAGGTAGACCGCAACTCGACCTGAACAACTGCTGGTGGTGACGAGTCCTGGAATGGCATTGATCTCACTGATCAGATCTTGAATAGCCACATCTACAGAGCCTTTCGGAGACTGATCAGTATACACCTCTGCTGGAACTTCAAGCTGCTTGAGAATTGATTCCTTGTTCTCTTCGAAAGACATGTCTCCGTACGTTTAGCGTGTTCATGTCGATTAAATGATGGGGTTTACACTGTGGTTGCAATGCTAATCGAAGGAAACTTCGAATTTCTTCATTTGAATTTCTATGGCAGCAGCAAACGCAAACGCGCGCTTGACTGAACAACATGAATTATCCGCGCGGACTACCAAAACGTCTTTGACTTCAAAATCAAAGGTTAAGCACCAAGTCTCATTTGAAAGCAGAGAATGGTTCGAAGTTCTGGTCAAAGGTCTACGGTTCAGGCTCGCAGAAGCTCTTCTAAGCGTAGAATCAGCTCAGAGCGCGTTTCCGGTACCTCCGTGAAGCGTACAAAGCATCAATCGTCCGGTTCACGCCGCGAAAAGAGATATGAAGAGGAGGACTCTGCTGAAGTAGACGATGTTTCGGAGGAATTGCCTGAGGATGAAGTCAGCGATTTTGAAGATGAGGGAGCTTCTAGTTCCACGACAGATGAGGATGAAGACCTGGACGACGATGAATTCGACGATAGGAAAACTCCAAAGTTACGACGAAATCGTACTAGTGGTTCGAAGAAGAATACGCCCGGTTCTGCCAAAAGCAATAATGGCAAAACTGCAAGCAAGATGACTGCCAAAGAATTACTGAAGCCTGGAGTCAAGACTGGCATGGAGCTGGGAACACGAGTCGTGATCAAGAAGCCCAAGGCTCGCGACGCGGGAAAAACGCCCTATTCTGATGAAACTATTCATCCGAATACTATGCTATTTCTCCAAGACTTGACTGCCAACAACAATCGGCAGTGGCTGAAAAGTGAGCTGTCCTTTCTTTCCTCTTCTCCCCACGCTACCGGACCGTATTTACAAGATCATCGGATTTTTGTTCAAGCCGCATGCCGAGCAGTGTAGCCATGTAACGTTGGATTTTCATGCATTATTCTACTGCGGATGGAGTCAGGTGTTGGCGACCTTGTGACTTCACGCATTCCTGCATGTTCAGATGTACGACCACCTGCCTGCAGGGAGCTGCGGACCCGCCGTATGTGCACTGCGGCGGCTACGGCATCGACGTCCCTTGACGCTGCTTGTATCACGGCGCTTATTGACACGACATGCAGTGCACGACCCGGACTACCGCGCAGCTCAGAAGGATTGGGCGACGTTTGTGGAGAGCATAACGCAGAAGATCATGGAGGTCGACGAGACCGTGCCGGAGCTACCAGTGAAGGACGTGGTAAGTCAACACGTCACACTCCTGTGCGACATACCGCCATATCACGGAGTCATCTTCTACGCGCTGCGTGTGGAGACTTTCTGATCATTGAGCGCGCACTGGTGGAAGTAGGTTAACGCCGACGGCGTCAACGTACCTGTGTAACACTCTACGATGAAATGGCTCTGGCTAACAACTACAAGGTTTTCAGGATTTACAGGGATGTTAGGTTTAGTTCTGATCAAACTCCGTACAAGGTGAGATTTTGTTCTGTTGATCATTCGCTCTCAGCTCGCTAAACGCTCTTTAGGACCACTTCTCAGCGGCGTGGTCGCGCACCGGAAAAAAAGGCCCGTACGCTGCATATTACGTGCAGATTAAACCGAATGGTGGGAGTCTCATCGGTAAGTTACTCTCTTGTTACCATTCCTGTATGTGTCGAGATTGCTTGTTTGGATACGAAGTTGGCGCGGGTGTAGCGCCTCGTTGCTCCCAAGTATAATGCCGCACGACATACGGTAACCGCCAACGCTTTGCCGTCGGGAATTTACTCCTCTTCTGCCAAAAATTTTGAGGATGTCACCTTTTGTTGTAGGTGAAACTTGACAGGCTGTTCTTTCAAGACTGTCAGGCGATTCGCAGGAGGATGAGGAGCTGGTAGGATTTGGCAGCTTCGCCGTCCTGAAACGGAGGTTGCATCGACTAAGAGCTCAATGCCGATGGGCAAGAGGATATTGGAATGTCTGGGTGTTTACGTCTGTCAGGCTGTCTATTCTCTTGCAACTCGCGCCTTTAGTGTAAGCGACTGGCTAATTGTTCTTTCTCAACATAGCGGGAGGCATGTGGATGCCAGAGGCGAGCGCTCTGGCCCGCATCCGCAGATCGATCGATCGTAGACCGCATGCTTTGAAGCAGGTCTTACTCAGTGCGAGGCTACGCAAGGAGTTTCTTGGAGGCGCCTCTTCGAACGAAAAGGCCGTCGCGAAGGCGCTTGCGACACAAAATCAAGGGAGCGCCCTGAAGACAAAGCCTAAGGTAAGAAATATTCTCTCATATTGATTCTTTCGATCTATCCACAAGCAACGAACCTATGAAGCCGGCTTTCCGCGATGCCTTCGAACGGTGCGTTCCACAAACCACTTGTTTCCCATCTCAAACAGGTCAACCGTCATTTTTGTACCTGTAAGAACTTCGCTCTGGGGACGCACAAGAAATGGTACGGCGTTGAACCACAGGATCACGCTGTGAGTATTGTCAAGCATCGAATGTGACCGTTTGACTCTCTGGTGGTTGACGGACCGCTAGTGAGAGGGCCCGGCCTAGAGTGAAGCGGTCACGCACAATGGTTCACAATCGCCGCCGTTTACCAAGCATCACTCACATTCGGCCGGTCTCTCTTCGCCATAACGATCAAAACCAATGCGGACAGAATAAACGAAAAACTATGGCAATCTGAAGACGGATGGAAATATTGTGGCTTGAAGCCTCCACCGTTTTCTCCACTGTTCGCCCACATGGCACGATGCTTGGGAGCCATTAGAACTCGAGTGTCGTGGACCCACTGGAGTGTCCGATGGAGATTACCGTCCTTCAGGAAAGCCACGAGTTTCGGTCGCATGACCACTCCTTCGACAAAGAGACGACCTTAGAAGGGACAACATGATCAAAGTGATGAGAGTAAGCTGTATTATTAGTAGTGGTTTTGTTTGGGAGTTTTCGTTGTACAATTAAACTTTCGCGTTCGCTCTGGTTCATCCGGAGGAGAGAGCCGAAGAAACGAGGGGGGGGATGGATCCATCTGGCTGACGCAATTCTATCTTATCTAGGGATACAATGCCGACCACCGCGACATTGAGCTTCTTCGACTTCGAAGCTTCACTCTCCACTGCAAAGTTGCAGACGAGGAAGTCCTGGGGACGCGAGGACTCGGTAGAATCAGCGAGTTGATATCGTATTTGGTGCCATTTGTGAGTGGTCTATTCTTTCTTTCCTACCTTTCCCCTTGGCAAACCAGACGGCGCGGCAAAGATCACGGACAAAAGGAACCCTTGCGTTCTAGTGCGATGGTGCGGCCTTCGGTACCAGAGTCTGATCGGCCGAGGCCCTGTTTACGCTTTTGCAGTCGGGCCTTCACCGACTGGCGAGGTGTTCCCAGTCTCACTAGGTTAGCCTGAGACTGGACACATAATTTTTTTTTTTTTTTTTTTTTGGAGTGGATTCAGTCGGCTTGACTCGGGCGGGAAAACTGGGATCCTTGCTAGCAGCTCATGCGACTAGTCAACTTTGCTTTGCGGTTCGGGTCGAAGTGGGCGCGCGCTGACGGCTTTTTGCATTGTTGCAGATCACATATTTGAATGGCGTCGTCATGCCTGATGAAGAGAGTGAGTCAGGTGGAGAGGACGGAGGTGAAGATGAAGGTGACGACGAAGAGTAGCGAGCGCGGGGACACCGGGGGGAAGGTCGGGTTGAGTTGGACTGCAGGACGTCGAAGTGGGCAGGAGCGGAGTAACGGTTGGGCGGAGATTCAGCACGACCAGGGAGAATATCAGATTGGTCGAATTGTGTTTTCTGTGTGCGTCGAGCTGCTACGTGTTCTCGAAAGCGACGCTGGTTGAGCTGCAGCGGCGCGAATCGAGGGAGCTGCCGGTGAATCGAGGCTGGCGGACACTGACCGTACTGGCTGACAGTTCGGCGGGTAGACGGCCCCAGACTGCACGCTATGCCACTAGTTTCGGCTGACTGCAGACACCTTTGGTCAGGTGAGCGCCGTGGCGGCATGGCATGGAATAGAGAGCTTTTTCGCAGCCCGTGAGCTCCCTCGTATTTCCGGTAATCTATCAGCCCCTCGTTCTATTTGCTCCCTTTTGGCTTTGTGCAAACCTTGGACGCTGTGCACAACCTACCGACTGCCCCTGACGGAATTAGGTGGCTTTCCCGCTCGCCCCAACGCCGCGGGTAAAGCATTGACTCGGCCTGCTCCACGCCGTCTTTTCGCTCCGGGCAGACTTAAAATGCAGGAGGTGGCGGTCCGTCTCGTAACCTCGCATATGCCGAAGCGAGAGTCCAGATGGCCTGCCGTGACGCCGGCGGCGAGCCCAGATTCGATGCAATCGCGCGAGTCCAAGGCTCTTGTGTGCGGTGGAGCCACGTCAGCCGCCAGGCCCCTTCTCGCAGATCGAACTTGGCCGTCTACGGTTGCTGGGTTGCAGGTTTGGCGGCGTGCTCTTCCCGGTCGCGTTTTCTTCAACTTGGGCTGCGGCTATGTCGGTTGGTGGAACGGGCCGCATGCACCAAATATCCCTGTCAAGCTCAGACTGTCTCAAGATAAAAAAAGGGCGTTGAAAAAAGCGTGCTGCTCGCGGCTATGCCGTCCATAGATGCTCAATCTGTGTGGCAGGTTACACCATCACTGTCGGTCTTCCGCTGCCGTCGCCAATGGCGCGTCGAGCCATGGCAAAGGTGAAGCCACTCATTTTGATCACCGGGTGGTGAGCACACCATCCACACGCCTCCTTGTCGCTTTTCGCGGCTGCTCAAACGACAGCTTTGGATCGGCACCAAAGAAAAAGCATCATGGTAAGACTACCTCGCAGCGAATGGCAGGCCGTCGGGAACATTCTGCAGCCCCTAGCTTTAAGGCTATAATGGTCAGGCTAGGACATTTTCGTTCTTGCTTTTGTCAAAAGGATGGAAACAATCCTGCTTCGTATGCTGTGTACTACTGTCGAGCCGTGGAAATGTTTTGTATTTTTGCATCTCTTCAATAAGGTAACGTCGTTGAAGCGCAAGCAATGGTCGCGAAGGCACTGTTTTCTTGATCATTCTTCGTTTCCATTGGCAACCAAAACTCTTGTCCAGTAGACGCCTGCCACCCACAAGCGCGTGTAATTACGAATCAAAAAAGGAGGCGAGCTCTCGGTTGTACGCATGATGACTCAGGGCCGGATCGGCTCGTGAACGGTCATGCAAGCAACCAACTGATATCCGAGGACTGGACCCGTTCCTTCCAGGATGAATATTGCTCCTCTTCTGGCCATCCCGGTAGGAACTGCAGTTGAACTCGCGCAACAAATCCTTCAATAATCTTTCCTAACAACCGCCGTTCCATGTCCCACCGAAGTGGGCCATGGATGTTCGCAGAGCGCAGATCGAATTGACGAGGGTAATAAATTACGAAGTCAAGCAGTGTGAAAGTGAATGATTTCAGGATTTTGTGTCTTTCGCAGTCATACACGAGATATGCGTTCAGAATATTGTGTGGCACGAAGGACAAGCCAGTTGCATCATTCACATATCGCACGCAGACCTTTTGCCCTGCCATTGCCTTGTTTTTTTGTCCGACTGATTGAAAGTGGATCTTGTCAGCGTGACAACGTCAGTGCCGCGCCCCGGGCCGCTCCTTCATCGTGCCGCTCTCAATTTCCAGGATCTTGTTTCGAGATGGAATGAACATTACGCCTGGTCGCTGACATGATGAAGACATCACAAAGGATCCGGAGTGGACTACCTGCTATTCCGATCGGACCCATGACATCTACGTTGCATTTTCGTAATCTCTTGCGTCGTTCGAACACCAGAAGGCTGCTCGAACGGTTCGTATCACGATCTTCATATGACATTCTTTAGATTCTGCAGCCGAGAGCAATTTGATATTAGCCGACATCAGTCGCCAGAATGCATGATACTGTGAAGGCCTCGGTCAGTGTGTTGGAGGGGTGGCCAGATCATTTGAGGGTTGCGGCCGTGTCACTTGTCGGGCGAACGGTTCGTATTTTTGAAGGAGGTCATCACGCGAACGGCATTGCAGGAGAATCCTGGACTTTGGAGTGGCGGCTGCGCATACGGAGCAAAGACGATGCAGGTGTGGTATCCGGGAGACGGGTGGGATGCGAGTGGAATAATGAGGCTGCTCAAAATGCAGAAGCAGCCTTACGACGTGGGAATTGACTTTTGCTTGCTGGCTTCAAGTTGCTTCAGCTGATACGCGGATCAAGAGGAAACAAAACACCAAAGGCCACCGGTGAGCTAAAGCATGCAATGGCTCGTGTAAGAAAGATACAAGCCACAAATGGATTGTAATATTACGGTCGAAGGTCTCTGACCGACGCAACCCCCAAAAAAGGCTTCTGCATCCATCCTCAACACCGGAAGCTTTAACCTTATCCTTGCGGTTCTCAAGGTTTTAGCCACTACTGTACGCACATCTTCCGCCCACCACGGTATTGCCGACCACCCTCCATCATCCCATCGTCCATCATCCATCAGCGCCGCCAAAGCACGACACAGCACAGCCCGGTCTAGTGTGGCAGACCAGTGTGCCGCTGATTGCCGACGCGAAGCTTGAAAATAATCCACCGCCGCTTCCATTGGACGGCGGCGGCAACCAGAGTCAGCGAATGACAATGCCGTGAAATAGGATCACGCCCGACATTCACGCCTTGATCCAGGAGATCTCACGCTCTGGCCGTTTGTGATTTGACTGCGCCGAGTCGTTCGTTGCACGCTGAAGAAACGTCATACCGCACCAGCTCCACCACGACCGGGTTCATGGATGCTTGGAATGCTCCATGGTAGCTCTGTCACATCTCGTCTGGACAGAAAATTCTGCCGCTCACACTCACGCTCCGTTCTCTGCTGCGCGGAATTACTCTCAGACACAGAGGCTGGCCCACTGGAACCGCCACCGACTCACCGTGGTTCGGGCATCGCCATCCCAGTCACGCCAAAACGCCAACGCGGGCCAGCGCATCCCCCCAGCGCAGCCCAGCGCACAACACCCGGCGCCCGGCTCATTCCGCGCATGCATTTCATTCACGTGCCACCGTTTGTGCTTGTTCGCTCGGCCGGCACGCTCGCTGAGTGGCCAGCGACCACGGCGATTGAGTATCAGCATCACATCACCCGCACACCCACAACTACCCTACCATAGTCCAGGTACTGGCTCAGGTGCTGACGGGCGCGTCCAATTCACGCAAATCACGCTGCCCCGTGCCATTGCTGCTGGGAACCGAGTCCTTTGCCGCAACGGCGGTGAGCCAACCCAAGCCCGTCCCGGGGGCGTAGTGAACCAAAGGAAAGCCTTGGTGCCGGACCATAGATCAATCTACCCTATCAGTTAGCAAGGAACACAAACGTAGGCAAGGGAGAAGGGAGCGGCCAGCGGCGCGTTGCATTTCCGCCCGAAGTGCGGCCGGGGTCGCACACTTGTCAGAGGGAGCGTTGGCTTCTATGGCCTGTCCTTGTTCGCACCCATCGCCATTCCCATTCATACCCAGCTAGTGTTTCTTTCCTTTCACACGGCGAACAAACAAGCACCCAGCTGCTGCCACCGCAAGCGCGCCAGAGAGAGCAAGAAGAGGCACGCACACCGACACGGACGCCGACTATCTCCTCGCCACTGCCGACGTGATGCCGCCTACATGCCACGGCCTACATGGCACTGCCTAATGTACATGCGCCGACGCCTACACATCCGCATCCTCACCTGTGCTGCCGTGCGCGTAAGAACGAGCCGGTCGAGCCGGTCAGCGGTCTTGTGCCTTTGTCCGCACTCAATTTCACCAACGGGGCCCAAACTCGTCACAAAGTTCCCAGGCCCCGGCAAAACGCTGTTCGGCGCACGCCTCCCGTCGCCTTCTGGGACCAATCATCGCTTTGTCCTCGTGGCCCTGTTTACCGACCCCGGCCGCCCAAACCTCCCTAACCGCACGCCCGCCCGCAGCCTCCCCTCCCGCAGAAACAATAAGAAAAAAGAACGTAGGCAGGCAGGCCCAGCGTTTTTTTTTCTTCGCACTTTCCAATCCTCCGCTGATCGATTGCCCTGGCCCGCCGCTAAAATTGGGAGCGCAACAGAAAGTGTCCAACGTCGCCTGCCCCCCCTGGCAAGCCATTCAAGTCACAAAGCCTTCTGGGCGACATCCCGTCCTTCATATTACCCAGAGCCCGTCCTTGGATCCTCGCCTCCTTTCTGCTGGGTCTTCTCCCGCAATCTTTCCGCACCCATCTTTCCGTCGACGCACGCCTGCCAACCATCTTCACCTCTTTCCTCCCTCCCTCCCTCTCCCCTCCTCTCCTCTCTCCACTCAATCCCGTAATTGGCTTCAGCTGGTGGCGACCAGAGCCACCCTTGGCGAGCTCCCATAACCGCACTTTTTGATTTTCTCGGCCCGCCCGAAGAAACGATCATTGCGTCTTGCATCCGCGTCAGCCTGATAGCGGATCCACCCGTTTCTTGTGTCACGCTTCGGCCGGCCCATCACATCAACCATCGACCCAATTTCTTCCCATACGCCCGGCGTGCCATGACCAGCGACACGCCGCTCGTCTAAGGCGGATCTCGTGACAACCCGGCCGGTCATATCCCATCGCCGCTCCCACCAAATGTACCCATCCCCAACCGCCGCCCAGGAGCGAAGCAATCCACCACCGCCGCCTCCCTCGACTTGGGCCTATCCTCCTCCTCCCGCCTCGTCGCAACCTTCAACCGCTTCCTCTCAACCACCAAACGGCACCCATTCTGCTGCATATCCGGTAAGCTGGCCTCGTCGAATCAGAATCCTTCAGTTCCAGAGAGAAGTCCCATGCTAAGGCTCGCTCAGCTTCCGCCAGCTTTACCATCATTGAGCGAGCGTCATCGCGATATGGCCATGTCGTACCCTCACCCTCCGCCTCCGCCGTCCGCGCCTGCTCCTCCGGCCTTCCAGTACCCTCCGCCTCACACCATGGCACCGTACAGTCGGCCTTCCGACTCTCGCTACGCGCCGCACCCTCATCCGTATCCTCCGCAGCATCAGCCGGCTCCCCGTCAACGAACTGCCATTGCTTGTCGCTACTGCAGACGGAGAAAGGTTTGATTCTACTTCTCTTGTTTCCTATTCACTAATGCTGATTACATTTCCGCTCAGATTCGCTGCTCGGGCTTCGACTCCAACGAGGATGGCCGGTGCACCAATTGCTCTCGCTTCTCTCAGGAATGTGTCTTCACACCTGTTTCTGCGCAAACCCAAGCTTTCGTCCCTGCTCATGCCGTCTACAATCGCGGTGGACCTCAGCCTACGCAACTGTATGGAGCTTACGGCCAACCATTACCTCCACCACAATCTGGTCAAGACCCGTATGCTCGTCCGCCGCCGCATTACACTCTTCCGAGTCCGACCGGCCCTTACTCGGCACCTCCGCCTCCTGGAGCGTATCCGGCGCCCTACGATGATCACAGTGGGATCAACAGTTCAGCTAGAAAGCGTCCAGCAAATGAACCGCATACGCCAACGCTGCCACCGCCTAACCCTGCAGCTACGGCGGCTCTGCCACGTACAATGGGTCTTGACTACCGCTACCCTGATCCAACGGCATCCGCTGATATTAAGCCAGAACCGGGTGCACCGCATGGTTATTATGGTTCTCAGCAGCCGCCACGGCGCTCTCCACCGACTCTAGCTTCACCATACCCCAACGCTACTGAAATTTCACGTGCATCTTCGTCGCCTCATGCTGTTGCAGCTCCAAGCACTCCGGGAACCGCTACGTATCCTTACCCACCAGATGGTGGACTGCAGCCACCACAGACCACTCTTCCGGTTCGCGCCGACGGCAGGACCCCTCCTCCGCCCGCGACATCCACTCCTGGCTCAGCATCTGCGACCACTGCACCTACCACAAATGGCCACCAGCAGGGTGTTGGCCGACCGGCAATGAGCATAAGCAGCATCGTTAGCGGCGATGGTTCCAGCCCCGGCCCGCGCAGTACCACTGACAGCGCCATGCTGAAGAAACTCGGCAAATAATTCCTTTCCCAAAAGCGCTCCCACTGCTTCTCGAATCGGAGCTGGTTCTTCGATCGAGCGCTCCACACACACACACACACACACACACACACACACACACACACACACACACACACACACACACACACACACACACACACACAAAAATACGCCGCGGGATGCAATAGTTCGGCAATGACCATGTCTTTTGTCCTGGCGCACAAAAGCGACAAAGTTGTCGGATCAATTACGTGCGAATCCTTTTTTCCTATTATTGCTCGCCAGCTCGACGCTGGTTTGCTCTCGGGAGGTCTTTTGCAGCGTTTCGCGGCAATCCTGTCATTTCTGCATGATCGGTCGATTCGTTGTCATCAAATGGCTTAGTTTCCACCTTCTGTCCTTCTCGACGGATTTCCGTGGCAAAAATTCGGGGGATTTCTCAGTTTATCGGTTATAAAAGCATGGACAGGGTTCTTTAACCCGCGGCGGGTTCATTCGCGAGTCCCTTGCGACGAATGTTTGCTCTCCAATCCTCTGTCTGCTAGACGGGTGGGTGGTTTTTCGTCGTCGTCTCATGCTGAAGACGGAATGAGAGTTTAAGACAGCAATGGAGGGCGATTGTTTGCTTTGCAATGGATGGGTGGGACTTGTGCTACAGCCTTTACCTGACATTATTATCCGGTCAGTCAGTTGAAAGGGATGGCTACATTTTTATTTGCCGATATTATTAGATCGAAAGGACTCGCGTCCGACTTCTCTTATTTCCCATAATCCACCTGTAACCCATATCAATATTCTTTTTTGGATATCTTCGGCGAAACGCGCTGCAAATTGCTTATGAGTGGGGGATGTCTGATCAGTTTTACTGTCCTTGACCTAAGCGTCTCTAGCACGTCTCAATACTCAAATATAAGGTAGTCTGTTCGAACCAGTTTCACATCGAGTTGATTTAACCAATTCGCGATATTGAACAAGCTCCAAGAGATTGTACCTGGAAAGTATAAGAGAGCATGCTTATGTAGCTTGAAGCTCCGTCTGAATCAGAGTATAAATCAGATCCCATACGTCCGTTGACGTTGCCGTAAGGTGTCTCGAATGCTACATCATTTTTTGCAACGGCACTCATTAGCTCCTGGTCATTGAATTACTTGGAAGCAACAAGTCATTCGCAAATTCAAATCTGGCCTCAAGAGAGTAGATAAATCAGAAGCAATATACTCATTATGTTCGCCTGAAGTCCGTGTTTGCAGATTGTAAACCAATCGGTCATTTTGTATTTTGCCATTGGGCTCCCCGAATCTGACATCAACTAGCCCTTGTCATCCCAACTGTATACATCTCACCCTCCTACAACAAAACGACCACCAAAACATTGCGGACGCCGAAACCATTATTCTAGATAAAAAGGATCATGCCATTGAGGCTATCGTAAAGTGCAACAAGTGCTCATAGACAAGACAGCCACATAGTAAGGATCCGAAAAGTCTCCGGAGAATGCGACGGATAGTCGCCGTTTGGACCACTTCCTTTTGTTCAGCATCTGGATAAATTCGCAAGGGGCTCTTCATGCTCCCAAGCAATTTGTACTGCTCATTTTTCTCATTCAGGCCCCGTTCACATATTCATATAAACGTTCAATCGTCAAAGTGAACAAATCTCCGTTATGGCACACAACGTTAAGAGCATCGCTGACGCTAATCGCGAGCATTGGGAGTATGACTGCCGCATGCTTATGTCATTACATTTTGAATGCTAACGCTGACACAGTAAAATGGCCTCCCAATACGATGCGAAGCAATGGCAGGTCGATATGCTTGAATACATCACCAAGGAGTTGCGAGCGCATCCCGACTTCTTCGGCATACCCAAGGATCAGAGCGCTGGCGGCTCTACGATCCGGTTACTTGACTATGCTTGCGGCACAGGGAACGTCAGCAGGGTACGTGCAAAGCTAGAGACGTGATCTGTAGCCGAGGAATTCCAGAAAAGCTAAAGTCAAATCCGTCTGTTAGGCACTAGGTCCGTTTGTTAAGAGCTGTCTTGGTCTCGATGTCTCGCCAAACATGGTCTCGACATACAACAGCAAAGCAGAAGCAGCAGGCCTCGATCATTCAACTTGCCACGCTCACGAGGGCAATCTACTTCTGGACGAGCCATACGTCGTTCACGAGGAGGTCAAGAGATATGGGGCTGAGATTGGCGGCGAGCATTTCAACCAATTCGATGTATGCATTGTTGGTCTAGGCTTCCACCATTTCGAGAACTATAGCCATTGCTTGCGGATGCTGAGTGAGAGAGTCAAATCCGGCGGCGTGGTCGGTATCATCGACCTGTTTCCAAAGGAAGGCGTAAGTCAACAACATGTACTGTCGTCTCTCAGGAGGGTCAGCTTGAACATGATAAAAAGGAGCTCATATTAACTTCGTGTAGCATCTCGAGTTCATACCAGACAACTTAAAACACACGATGCATGTCAGCGGCTTCACCGAAGAGGACATGGCCAGTCATATGAAGGAAGCCGGGCTCGTGGACTTTGCCTTTATGCAGCTGCCGCAGAATGTATATATGGAATTGAAAGGAACAACGCAGGAAAGAACTCTGTTTTTTGCGCGAGGCAAGAAGCCATGACTCTTTGGTGATGAGACTCAATTCAGACGTGGAAATTGTAAATCGTCGAACTTCATTAGTTGAGAAACAAGACCTGATTTCGAATTGCCTGGGCGCGTATTTTATAGTGAGATCTCTCAAAGATTAAAAAACCGAAGCGAAGTATCGTGAGACGGATGGTGGTATCAGTATCGGGCAATGAAAGGGTAGCGATATCATATAGAGACACAGTTTGGCTGCAGACCTATTAACGACGCCCTGCGGCCCGAATCTGAGTGTGGAAGCCTTCTCCACTTGAGAACCCGCAAGAGAGCGTTAGTTTGGAGGGATATTCTCCGACGACATGCAGGGTGTGAAGTCAAAGTTATACCTGCAAAGGTACATAACGATCTGCGTCTTCCAACCTCAAGTAGAAAGGATGTTCGCAGCCCATTCGCACATCCGAACCGCGAACCGGACTTCCGTTGAACCAACCCAAGAAGCTACGCACCCTTGTGCATCCTTGTGAAGTGAGTAATCCCACGAGAAGAGATCAGAAATAAGAAGAGGTATATGTATCGTCGCATATCGATTTTCTCTTATTGTCACCTGAATCCTACTAAAGTTCGATCGTGCTCGGACGCGACGTTGCTCTCGGAATATACCCGTACGGCGCCCCTGCTTGGGGAGCCGAACCCCATACGTCAAATGGCTGGCAAACTCTAAACTGAGGGTACACAAACAAGCAATAAATGGGCTAAATTGAACTAGAGCCAACAAATTGTCTACAGGAATCTCGTGCGGGTGCCAGGAGAATTGGGGATCCGGTCGTTGAAGATGGCACGGAATGGGAGGTGCTCTGCACGTATATGAGTAGCCGTTCTCCCTACTTATTTGGTTTTCTTCCGGATCCATTCATTCACTAACGGTCATCTTCTCTCAATAACCGTCTCTTGGCTTCCAATTTCATCGCAATCATGGCACCAACCACCACCGTCTCTACTCCTCTGCCAGAGGGTCTCTCCCCGGAAACCGTGCTCAAGACCCTGCACAATCACGACGTCTACATCAAGGCTACATGCCCACAGCTTATCTCATACAAGTTGATCGAGGGTGACCCTGCAACAAAAGCAACCTACGAGGTCACGGACAAGAAGCCCGTCGGCGAAGCGACCTACAAGCTTACCCTCACCAACGTTCCCGATGGAATTGATACGTTTGTCGACGGCAAGATGCCAATGGGTTCGATGAAGGTCTCCGGCCAATGGAGGGTTGCCGACGGTGTGCTCAAGGAGGAACTTGAAATCGATGCCAATATGGTCGTCAAGAAGCTCGTCAAGGGCAATATCGAGAAGAGCCATCCCGTGCATCATGTGACGCTTTTCACGGAAGCACAGAAGGCGTGAGCGAGCGTGAGTGTGCAGCCATGTAGTTTACTGCGGCTGTTGGAAGCTAAGAGTGCGACCAGTTTCCTTTGGCCGTCCCAATTTGGAGTTTTGGATATCGTGAGCGAGGCTGGTAGCTCGGTAATGAGTTTCATATCCTCAAGACGTTTGCCTGCATTCGAAGCACTTTGCTCCAAGAATCAATCTGTGTGCGAGAAACCAACGTCTCCACTTGCTCTTCCCATCTCGAAAAGCCTCTGCCTCATTCCCTCCGCCCTCGCTCTGATGCGCTCGGGAAGCCCGCTGAAGTCGCATTCGCCAACCCACTCGCCAACGCCGTGCTGCAACACGTTCCTCGCCCTCGCCTTACTGCCCTTGACATGCCCCACGCTCCCATGCAACGTCATGCGCTCCGTGCCGCTGCTGTACACGCCGCGGTGCAGAACGTTGTTGTCGTAGAAGACCAGATCCCCCGCCGCCATTTCCACAACCTTCATGCCGGGCAGGCGCTCTGCGAATGGATCAGCACTGCGCTCGGCGTCCGTCCGCGGCCTCCTGTGCGAGCCCGGCACGACCACGAGGCTGGCGTCATCGAACAGCGCGAGGTTCCACTGCGCGTGCCAGGCAGGCTCGTTCAGCCGCGCGCTCTCCTCAGCGGCGGAGGCCTGCGGCGGGACGTCGTCGCGGTGCCAACGCAGCGCGAAGTCGCGGTCGGGCCGCACCAGCAGGTTGTAGAGCTCCATGACCAGGTCATCTTCGGCGCACTCGAGCAGCTGCGTGGCGGGGCCGACGATCGCGTCGCCGAAGTACGACGCCGCGAATATGGCTTGTGATGGCATGGCTGGGTGCAGCAGGTGCTGCACGCCCCAGATGCCGTTGCGCGCGTCCGAGGCCCACGGCGGGAATTGCTTCGGCAGCGTGCGCAGGTGCGGCCATTTGCCACAGCGCGCCAGCGAAGTGATGTGCCCTGCTGCGGCGCGGAGAGGTTCGAGTTGCTCTTGCTTGAAGGCTGCCGGGATAAGGACGAAGCCGTCTCGGTCGAGTTGGGTTCGCAGCGCCTGAGTCGAGGGGAGCTGGGACAATTCAGTCTCGGTTAATATAGCGGTTGTCATTATTGATTTTTCATAACTGTCGCTTTATTCTGATGATTCTCTTTGTGCGACTCCGCGTTGGATATAACTGTATTCTGAATCTCCTACGCGGCTGCGCGGGGTACGTTACAGTTGCATTCGAAGATCATGAGGCTTCATTTCCTTTTTGAGATATACAGCCTTGCCGTAATACAATCTGCTCGTATATGCAGAATTCCATGACGCTGGTTTATCTTGCGAAAATCGCGGTACAGTAAAGCCAGTGGAAGAAATCGATGAGTCTAGCTCTAATCTTACCTCGCAGGCTAAAGTCGACTCTCTGTGGTATTGTTAGAAAGGTACCAGCCCTTTCGTGTATTATGGGGTTATCGCCAGCACGTAGTAATAGGAGGCCATGGAATGGAACATTGCGAACCGCTGGCCCTCTGAGGGTCCAGCTTGGTTCTGCCTTTATCATTGTGTGTCAGAAGCCTCCTGAAGGGGGCTTTCTGCTACGTGACGTTACAGAGTTGTTTCTAACGGCTCTCCCTTCCTCAGGGTGCTTCGAAACGCTCCGTCACGTGCTTTTCTGGAGGCGAGTGAGGAAGTACTCGCCTTACTGGTTCTAACAGGTATCCATCACCCGTTAGGTGTATAACCGCACCTCTGAAACACTGACGCTCGCCTGAAATATTAATCTGATTTTCAATTGTTCCAGTGAGAATCTCGAAACAATTCTTGTGCATCAATTGTACTTTCTTTCAGGAACGGCTGTACGACGGTGGTGTCAGCCGCAATTGGCGGCAATAGAATCCTAATTAGCCATGAATGCTTCCTCAAAATGACATAAGGGCTATGAAAACATGAGTATACAGGCGATGAACCTGTGTGGAAGTCGTCTATCCGTCTTCCCTTCCCATCCAGACGTGCAAAGAAAGGTCAAAGTCCGCTAACTCAAAGACGTGACAAAATCAGAAACTACATACACTGATCGCCAGGCGGCATCGGTAGATTCGATGGACCATGGACTGGCCAGCTGTCAAGTTCTCGGAATGCAGTGGTTGGCGCTAGCTCGACAGGAGAATGCGGCTTTTCGTTCTCTGGTACAGGACTATACCCGTTCGTGCCAGCAAGGAAGTTCTCCGCGTGAATCCGCCTTCGACGCTCCCGGAAGAGTAGTGCACCAAGAGCACATGACAATAAAGCTAAAGCGCCACCTAGGCCCACACCAATACCAATTGGTACTGCTGTTGAAACCAATCCTGAAATGGTTGCAATGGCGGTGGAACAGCTCGTAAAGGGAGAACCTGCAGCGGCCGTGGTATTTGCAACGGTAGAGCTTGCAGTATTAGACGGCCCCGATGTCGCTATTGTTGAAGACTCGGTGGTATTGCTGGCGATGCCGAGGAGATAAGCGTTTGTAACGTAGTCGAAGATCGTAGTGTTTGCATTGACATCCTGACACACAGCGGTGTAGTCGCTTCCGCACCACCTGGGAATATGAGTTAGGCTTTAAACTTTCTAGTATATTGACCACTCCACTGTACCATCTCCAATATCCACTCGCATCCGGTGGGCATAACATCAAGCCTGCCGAAATGTTCGGGAAATCTGGTATCGACCTTAGCAAAATTCTTGAGGCCATCGGCGCTCACATGCTCACTGGAATTGCAGTACGTCGGACAAGAGGCAGTTCCCCATGTTTTGTCGGTACAACCGCCACGATAGACCTAGCATTGAGTTAGATGAACAACCACCACCTAGCGAAAAGGTTGACAATCGAACATTTCCCTGCTCCGGGTTGAAACATAGTCCATTGGAAAGGCAGCCCGCACCGACGTTACAACACTGAGATATACCTGCGGAACATGGAACCTATCAATCGGATCAGCGTGCAGTTAGATCTTCTGGCTCATGGCTACGACGTTGAGATCGGTGCTCTACGTACATATTCTGGTAGCGCTGGCTCACCATCAGGCCAGTAACATGTCTGGTTAGTATCGGTGGCTGCGACGTGACTGGCGATTGTTAATGCCGCGAACAGCGCCAATCGATTACGCGCCGATGCCATGGAAGGAGAGAGTTGCGAGATTCAAGAGGGATGTGGTCCCAAATATGTCGAGAATAACTGCAATGCGGAATCCTTCGGTCTAAGGTAGGATCAAGAAAGGATCTAAGCCTTGCTCATCACTGCGCAATTGGACGATTCAACGCCGATTGCCTGAGCTATCCCAGACTGTGTACCACGTTAAATCCCGGCTTAACTTCTACATCACATAGAAGTCGAGATAGAGAAAGATGTATTTGAAGGAATGTTGAAAAGCTTGTCAGACGGATGAACGGAGCTGGATATTAATTAAAGAATGCAATGATCCGAGCCGCCGTGCTCAATCCGAAACGGACAAGCCACCGCTAGGCGCCGGGGATCAGTTATGCTGCTAAAATGGTACGCCTTTGGGGCCGGAAAAGGCTGAGCGTAAATCTAGCGGAGCTAAGGTACATTGGGAAAACTTACCTCATAAGAACTAGAGCAAAGAATTCATAGATGGTTGGTAACTTGCATACTATAAGTATTGAAGGACTCTACTGCCGGTATCTACCTTCAGCCATCCAACAATGGCAACCGTATGTTCTCTAACAGAAGCTCGGCAGCCACAAGCTAGCCTTCTTTCGTTGTTTGGTTTGAGTCCTCTTCAGCAATACGTCATGGAATCAGTGAACTGGTAAAGAAGCAAAGTATCGTCTGCCTGTTGAAGCGCATCAGGTTCTCACTCTTAGGTCTGTGCCGAGAAATCTACGATCTTCAGCTCAATCGGACCGTACGCTTCAGTCTGTGTAGCTGAAACTATATTCTTCGACACCAGGGAAAGAACGTGTAACAGAGCATGAGCTGCCACGACAGTGGAGTTGGTGGCTGGGTTGAGCAGGTCTTCGAAAGATATAGAGTCGATGCGCGTTGGAGATGCGCCGCTTTGGTCGATCTGGTCCCGCCGCTCCTCAATGGCATGCCTTAAGAAATCACGGAAATTGCTGGATTCTGGATCCAGGATTCCCTTTTCCCATGAAGGCTGCGTAGCCATTAGCGTGTCGACCTCTTCGGCTGGATCATGTATCTCGAAGTCGTCCCGGCCTACAAATGTCGAAACACCGAGGTCTCCCGCAAAGCCTTGGTCACTAGTGAAACCTTCAAAATGTTCCATGGCAGCCGAATGTAAACCCGTTGGCCCACCACGACCTGACAAAGGTGATGCGCTCACCAGTCGCTGTCCGCGCGATCCTGCGATTGATTCACGTAGCTGAGAGAAAGGTAGACCAGAGACACTCCCTAGGCGTTGGCGAGCGGCCGAGGACCCGCGGATCGATGTGGTAATGTTCCAAGGCATAGCTGAAGAAATGTCTTCCAGGCCTTCCACAGTCTCGCGAGGCATTTCCACTTCGTCACCCGGAAGAAGTATTCCGTCGTCCATAGGATCGACAACCATGCCGTGGCCAGTTTGCTCTTTGTCGCCCGTACGAGGGCGTACCTGTCGTTCCACATCCAAAGCCTCATCATCTGCGTCATCGAGAGACCGTTTCACGCCGGATGGATACCATGGTATACCTGTAATCGCTTCATAAAGTAAAGCGCCGTGAAAGATGTCGAGAGGTGTTGTAACACTGGGCTGAGTTCCACTCGCAATACTGGCAATGCCCCCACCGAGTGTCCACTCGTAGGCGTTTCTTTTTGCAAGAGCGGGAGCCCGGCCCCTTGAAGAGGCCGCATTCTTCTCTGCCATGTTGGTAAGGTAGTTCTCTGTCCATTCTTTGACGTCTCGAGCGGTAAGCTCTATTGTCGTATCCAATGGAATGATCCTTGGAATCCGAACCCTGCGTCTAAGTGGAGCCATTGTGGATAGTGACGCGTCCAAGGCTACAGCTTCAGGCGAGGTCTGCTGGCCTTCCGCTCCAGGGGGCAGTACGGTATCAGCATCGGGCAGATCGTAACCGTAGTCGATAGGAAGATCAACATCCATGAAATCGGCCTAGCTGGTGAGCGGAATAGTTAAAAACTCGGAAGAGCAGAACCTACAAGCAAATCTGTGGTTGGCCTCTCAGTCTCTGTACCTGCCAATGCGGCCCTTTCTTCACCATTTGCTATGTGCGGAATAGTACGCCTTCCGAGAGTAGTCACCGTCTCTTGTATTTGAGCAGGCGCAAAATCAACGAGGTTACCTTCGGCATCTATGGCAAAGTCGGCCTCAGGAAGTAAGCCTTCCTCTTCTGCTGGCAGTAGGATGCTACTCAGTTGTGGGCCTCGACTGCTGAGGCGACCTCCTGTTGCAGGTAGTGTAAAGCCACCAATGTCACCGGTTGTATCAGAGGGGAGCATCAGTCCAGGTTCGGCGGTGCCATGTCGAGAGTCGTCCAAACTTCGGAGGCTAAGGCTAGTAGAGAGTTGTGAGTTTCGAATGAGCGGTGCCGCGAAGTCTGGAAGATGAAGATCGATCGACTCGAGAGTGAGCGTGGGTAAGAAGGACGGATCATCTTCGAGGAGGAGCTGATCTGGTCTGCTCAATGTCAGCGTAGGAAGAAATGTAATAAAGCCATCGACCTTACCTCACTTTACTAACATCAGCATCAAGATCGGCAGCTCGGACTACCCTAAGAAGCGCTCTTATACTATTCCCAACGTGTTGCGTGTCAGACAGAACATAGCCGCATTGTTGGGAATAGACGCGTGAAATTCCGTATCTGCGGCACGTTAGGCACGGAAACAGAGCTTTCAAAAGCCGTAGCGTACAAGAGATTGCTTTGAAGCCTCAAGGCCATGGGCGCGTCCGGTGTTGAGATAGACTCGCAAGCTTTAGGGACGTTGACGTCGAGAATCGCTTTGCGACTGACTTTTTTGACTATTGATTTCTGACCAAGTGTTGCGACAAGCCTAATGATGAACTCTGGTGAATTTGCGTCCATCACCACAAGTACTTTGACCAAGAAGACCATACCATATTGTCGCGACACCGTACTTGCGGGAGGTCAGAACTAATGCTCTTGTCAGGATGATGGTAGGCTTTGGAAATAGCCAAATTCACAATTTACTCACCTTCGTGGCTGTAGAACATATCGCACGAGCTTCAACATGGACAGGCTCCGCCCTAGGACGTGACGTTGACTGCAGCTATATGAGCGGAACCTAGGAAAGAAGAGAGAAAGGTCCTACAATACGATACAGGCCGAACGACTGCTGAATCGGGTATGATGAAGATGGTTGGTTTCGCTAACAATCCTAGACAAAAAAGGTGATGATAGAGGAGTTCTCACCCCACCACGTGTCCAATGAAGGGAAACTTTGCAACAGCAGATACAGGAACATAAATCTATACTTCTCCTACTATTTTGGGCTACAGCTCATTATGCATGTCCACTACAGCATAAAGCTAGCTGGTATGCAATAATGCCTACAAGACTTATGCCATGTTTCATGCCATGGTGCTACTTTTACAGGCTATTCGAATAGAGCCTGAAGGCCCATCTGTCTTAGTTCTCGTCAAGAGAAGGCAATGGAATCGCTCGATAGAGTAAGATCAGTGCGGAATGACTTTGACCTAGTACGTTCATTAGCAGCACGAACATAATTACAAGTGAAATGGGGACAGGACATACCTCCTCCAGACAGTGTCTCGATGCGATCTGCTTCTACTTCTGACACCTTATCGTCGTTGAACCACCACCACTTGCCATCTTCTTCCTTGAATTTTCCTGTCGCAGGATCCTTTCTGGCAGCTTTCTTTATGAAGGCGGTGTAATGGCCACTATCTGCACTTGCTCCCTGATGTGTAATTACCCCACGAAGTTCGTACAGACCGGTTTGGTTCGCTCCGGTATCAGCGCTGAGTTTTTCGTTCACGAGGCTTAGGAGTTCCTTTTTCGCAGCAAGAATCGAAGCCGCTCGCTCAGCCTCCACTTGAGCATCTGTCTTATACTCAACATCAGGCATTTCGGCGTCGCCACCGGATGAGTCAGCCCCAGTACCATTCGGTACGCCACCGGACTTTTTCTCTGTTGATGAGCCTTTTGCTTTTGCTTTCACGTCACTGCTCTTGCTGACATCATTCTCTTCACCATCCTTTATACGTTTCTGTCGCTTTCGAGCTCTTTCCACATCCTCCACCTCTTTCCGGATATCTCGTATCTTGTCACGAATTGGGACGAGCATACTTTTCAACTCGTCGACACATAAATCAACGGTGTCGAGCTCCTGAGGGAAGGTAACCTTTCGCATGATTTTGGCTTTCTTGTTAGTTGTCTTTCGCCAGTCAAAACGAACAAAGTGGACAGTTAGATACTTCGGGAGGCGCGAAATCTGAGACGTTTTCGTATACTCTGCGTCACGACCAAGAGTGGGAGACTCTTTCACAATCTTCTCCTTCAAGTCCACCGCAAGGCCGTCGCGCAAATGGTTGGTGTCCACGTTGATGTGACAGTCGAGTTTGTATTCTGTGTTCTCCCCTGCGACCGGTTCTTCACCGGCCTCCTTCGCAGCAGGATCGTCGCATTCCATTATCGTCTTGAACTTCACAGCCATGTACTTGTCGATGAAAGAGACAAGCGAGTTGGTGTCTACAGGTGTATCTCCAGAACGAGTATCATCTTTAACTTTGAGCTTTTGCCGTAGCTGTGTGACAATCTGAGACCACGCTTCTTCGGCATCCTGTTGAGCAAAGCCATGCCCATCTCTAGCCCGCTGTGCGAATTGAGGGAAAGCCGCACGTAGAGCTTGGAGAAAGACGAGAGGCGGGAAACCTTCTTGGGTTTCAGACATTTGCTTGAAGAGGTCGCGAAGACTTGCAGTAAGGTCAAGGGAACCTCCAACACCAGCCGCTCCAGCAAAAGCAAATGGCGATGGCGCACTACTTGGTCCAGATGTGCTGCCTGAATATTTCGCCAACTCCTCTTGCAGCTCGGGGATAGACTTGAGGGTCTGCAGTGTCGAGTTCATGTAACAAGTATTCCCAAGATTCTGAAGGCCAGCGGGGATGGCGCCCTCAGATTGCGCAGCTTCTGCTTCCGTCATGTCTTCCAGAAACTTGATCTGCTCTTTAGGCCTTTCAAGAGCTATTGCGCCTTCCGAGGGTATGCCCATCATCATAAATGTGTGGCCAGCCTTGATACCGAGCTTGGAAAGATCTGCATCGTCTTTGAGTTGACCACCCTTTACCAGGATTTTCTGACGATCCGGTTCTACTCCGGTGAGCGAGAAAAGTTGGAACTTGAACGTCTCTCCAGTAGATGAAGGGTCCAAATCGACTTGGTATCGTTTGCCTTGGTGCTTGACAACCACTATCAGTAGTTAGCTCAAGACGTTCCATGTGCTTTCCGTCACAGAGGTCTTACCTGGAATAGGTTCCATGGTCGCTCTGAGATAGTATCTACGAGAAACTTGGGTATAACTTGGAAAAGTGGCGAGCAGACAACCTATGTTGACAATCACCAAATAATTGCGGCGGGCGGCGACAATTGGCAGAAAGGCGAATGCGGTTAGTGGCGGCCGAAACAATTCGCCGACTCCGCCACCAGAACCTCACTTCACACTGCGCAACGGTAACAGCACAGAAACTAAGTTACACACATTGGAGCTGTTCTCTCCAGACAGGTGCCAGAGGGAATAACGCGAAGTTTGGCTTTGTCCATCAACCAAGTTCTATCCTTGCTCTCCGGTCACAATGGTACGATGCTTTCGAAATTAGCTAGGCATATAAGCTGCCTAACGTCATCATAGTCCCAGTCCCTCCGACCATATCTCCAATGTGTGCGATCCTCTCTAACCGCGGCACTGTCTCTTTCAAACTTCGCTTCTCAGACTTCAGAGCGACACAATGTGCCTGAGATCGAAGCCGCAAGCTCTCCAGAGGTGTTACTTAATCCACTGACAGTTGCGCGAAACGAGCATGAGAAGGTCTTCATCGAACCAAGTATCAACAGCGTTCGGGTGAGCATCAAAATCAAGCAGGCCGATGAAATCGAACATATCCTGGTCCATAAGTTTACTCGCTTCTTGACGCAGCGAGCAGAAGCATTCTTTATCCTAAGAAGAAAACCTGTCAAGGTTTGCTTATATGCCAGCCTGTGAGCCCATACTGGTAATAATCGTTTCTAGGGTTACGATATCTCTTTCTTAATTACCAATTTCCACACGGAGGAAATGCTAAAACACAAGCTTGTTGACTTCATAATTCAATTCATGGAGGAGGTGGATAAGGAAATTTCAGAGATGAAACTCTTCGTAAGTCTAGTGTTGAAACATCAACATGATATAGCACAATGGAAGAGAATAGCGAACCCTGACATTATGTAGCTGAATGCGAGAGCTCGATTTGTCGCAGAGTCGTTTTTGACTCCGGTAAGTGAACTTTTCGCTGCGTAGATGGCTGTCGTTCTTATATTGTATGCAGTTTGATTGAGGCCTGCCATTGCATGTCTTCACGCGATGGCGAGTAATTTGAGTGGCCCCCAATATGTGGAAGAAGGACCCCGGACCGTACGAGCCGCCACTGCTCACGCCATTCAACCGCTCTTCTAGAGCATTTGTAAAAGGGGTCCGCAAATGGCTACTTGATGTGATGGGATACGAATAGCCACACTCATCAACGAATGTAGGACTCTTGCTGTGTAGATGATTGATCACTGGCAAGATGCTAGGTAGATGAGAAACGAAAAAAATCGATACCCAACAATCTCCAATCTGTCTCCCTGAACAAGCGCGCCTTTTGCGTGATTTGATCGGTTGCTCACAAGGCCTTGTCGTAGTATGTCACTGGCAGACCAACGTGCTACGTCTTGGTAAAAAGAAATGCATCGTTGGTTCTATGGAGCCGCACCCTGGTTGACGACTTCCAACGGCCAGATTGCGGGATAAAACTTAGACCAGTTCTCTATTGCGCGAGTTGAACAACCTCTGAATTTTAGTTCGAGGATTTGCTGTCGCCCGGGTGTTGTATTCTCCTGAGCATGCTACGATTGCAATTTGCCACCGATCCAATTCCTGAAAGACCCATACTCTGGTCGAGATCCTGCACTAGTCAGCTTTCATAGTCTCAATGACATGTTCAAGAGCACTCATACCGCCAAAATGCTTTGCAGCACATGCTTTGCGCCAGCTTTTCCAGCAATTCCCAGACCATAAACCCAAGGTCTTCCAACCAAAACCGCCTTCGCCCCGAGACAGAGCGCCTTGATGACATCGGTTCCAGTCCGGATACCAGAGTCGAAGAGCACCGTCATTCTATTTCCAACAGCATCAACAATCTCCGGAAGCATATCCAAACTCCCTACAGCTCCGTCCAATTGCCTACGGTTGGTCAGCCTTTGGCTCTGATCCAAAGTTCGGCTTCGATGACGACTCACCTCCCTCCATGATTGGACACGATAATCCCATCAATTCCAAGTTCAGCGGCTTTGATTGCGTCGTCACGGTGTTGTATTCCCTTTAATACAATGGGTCCTTTCCAATGTTTCTTTAGGAGCTCAAGATCCTCCCAAGTATGACCCTTCCCAGAAAAGGCATCTTGTTGCCATGCCAGGGAAGCTGCTACCACGTCATCTTCGATCTCCTTCCCAGACTGCTCTCGAAATATTCGCTGGAAGACCGGATCCGAAAAGCCAACCTGCGTGCCAACTCCTTTGGCAAATGGTAAATAACCACCATCGAGATCTAATGGCCGCCAGGAGAGCGCTAGAAACAGTAAGTTGATGCTCTAGTATCGGCCAGAAAGGCTTCAATCTTTGGACAGCACTAACTCCATGTGTCTAGGGTGACGACTAAAACTTTGTATCCGGAGTTCTGTGCCCTGTTAAGAAGCTGTATTGTCGTCAGCATCTATCGGCATATATGCCTGAGATATTTACCCACCGAAATGGTAAACTCATCAGTCTGCGGCCAGTACAGCTGATACCACCGTTTACCGTCTCCATTCGCCTTTGCTACATCCTCGATCGAAGAGCTTGCTGCCGTACTCAAGATATATGGCACATCCAGTTCTGCCGCAACTTCTGCAACCCCAAGCTCTCGATCGGAATGAAAAATAGTCTGGACTCCTACCGGCGCACAAAGAATTGGTGTTACATACTTCTCGCCGAAAAGCGTGACTGACAGATCACGGACGCTGACATCACGGAGCATACGAGGGATGATCTAAAATAAGAGTTAAAAAAGACTTTGCAACAAGAGCACGTAAGAATCAGTATATCCGATGAATAGGGAATACTGTGCTATATGTACCTTCCATTGTCTGAATGCAAGACGATTTGCGTCCATGGTTGCTCTCTCTCCCGCGCCACCGGCGATATAATTAAAGCTGTTAATGTTCATAACTTGCTTAGCTTGGTCCTCGAGCTTGTTTGGATCCGTTGTCACAGTTGGTTGAACGTTTTGGAACATGCCACTCTTGTAGATTTCAAGCTGGTAAGTTCCGAACCTGCGAGCACCTGGAGTGGACGCGAATAAGCTTTCGAAAGCACTCATGATTCTAGAAATGTGAGGAAAAGTACAAGTGCCTGGGATGTGATATTCGCTTCAGGACTTGAGCAGTATAAGTGGCATCTGCGTCAGTACCGGAACCCTCCGACCCCTCTTTCGTCGCCGGTTAATTTACATTGCGGCCGTATAGGATTCTCCTCGGCCATTGAACATCCTATACCCACTTAATCCTAGCCGCAGGAAAATAATAGCATGACAGAGGTGGTGTGCATTGTGAAGCTCGAAAATGCTTAAAGAGGTGTCGAGGTGGGGGGTTGAGAGCATCACAAGTTCTAAGGATCGACATTCCCTTAATATTTACGTGAGCAAATTCTAGCAAACTTGAACTTATTCAGTTTCCAAAGCTTCTGCAATAGGGGCAAAACGAAAACATAGCAATTGTATTGGTCGAGATACAATTTGAGAACTAAAATTACAACGATTGTATCGGACTCGCCAGTGAGGACATGTGTCGTACAAAAACATTACCAGTGTCTTCATCTCATTTCTCCAAAGCTTGACCAGCAGTTTGCATCATTTTTATGTCCAACAATAAAGACTGCACCAGCAGATGAAGAGTCGCATTGAAGAGCCTTCAACTTCACTCGGCTGGCGATTGCAACACCATATACGAGATATTTGTAATTCTTCGAAGGTTGATTGTAGCAGGACACAGTTTGATGATTAATCTCATTGGGGATACTGAGAGACCTCGGACGTGCTCAGGGCGCTTCGCTTCATCGGAGGTGGTGGGGGAGGTTTCTTGGCTCGAGATGGAGGAGGTGGTGGTGGCGCTTTCTTTGCTCCCGTACTTCCATCGGTTGACCAGCTAGTTCCTCGTGACGGAATGCGACCCAACGATGCTGTTGGCGAATCCGACCTGCCGTTAGAATAGACACTGCTGTCGTCGTCGACTTCTGCGGCGCGATTACCTGGCACTGGCCGCAGAGCCACTCTCGCAAGCGCACCTGCGGGCTCGGTTGGAAGTCTTGATAACCGATTCGGGTTCCGCGGCGGTGAGAAGTCTCGTGGTCGTATCATGCTATCGTCCACAGTGACTGACCGTTGGTACACCGGCCTCGAAGGAGACTCCCTAACAGATGCAATCCGGCTAATGGTTACCTTTGGAGCCGGCTCTTCTACGGTCTCGAATCGATCTGAAAAGGAGTGTGAAGTGTTTGATCGAGACCTTGCAAGTTTGCGGTCATTTGCTGAACTGCTATGACTTGAGTCAGTGTAAGCCTTGAAAGAGTTCAATGCAACATACGAAGGAGCTGCTGGCCACTCTTGCTTGAGCTGCAGTAGTATTTCCCGACAACTGTTGTAGTAGGCCAATTCCGCGTCAAGGAAAGCGGTCAAATCGGCGACACTCTCAACTTCAGCCTCCCTGATATCTTCCATGCGTCGGTATACGTCCTCGTTAGCCTCTTCGTATTTGGCCTTTTGTGATCGCAGCTCCTCTTCTACCCGAAAGTCTTCCTTTTTGGCTCTTTGCATCTTCGACAAGGATGTATCGTAGGCTAGTCGACGTTGCTCAAGTTTCTTTCGTGCATTCTACGACAGCGTCAGCACCTAGGAACTTGCGACTCGTATGTGTCTGGTGCGTACCTGGTACTCCTTCATCTGCGCTACTGATCTCTCCGTTGATTCCAACCAAGTAGTGGTGGCGGCTACAACGTATGTTTCTTGCTTTCGCGCGATTGATTCATTCGCGCGGCCCAAACCTAGGATGAATTAGCAATCAACCCCTGAAAAAGGGTGTTGGGCGCGCGTACTTATGAGGCAGTTACCGAATTCAGAGTCTGGCTGGAAGTCTTGACCATGAGCAACCATTGCCGAGCCGAGATTTCCCACTGGGAGGAGCTTGTCGCGGTCGTCGGATTCTTTGCGCTTCGCCATGGCTTGAACGTAGAGATTCATAGACTTCTGCAATCGATCCATTCCTGCTGACATTAGCCTATGTCATGCGCGCTCAATGGCGTGCGAACCATACCTTCATATCGAAGGCTCATCTCCTCCTCCATTTGTTTGAAAGAGTCTGAAGTTGTCGTCATTACTTCTTGTGCCCCGAGTTTCTCATTGACCTTCTGACGAAGTCGGTCGAATTTGCGGGTTGCGATATCCATGTTGGCGGTATTCTCCTGAATATAGCGATAATATTGCTCTTATATGCCTTATCTGCAGTGATTTCGCTCTGCTAACTGAGGACAGTGTTACGGAAGTTAGAGGGAGCGCGCAGACGGGAATTGTTGCGGTCAGGGTCAGCGATGACGCCAGCGCGGTGCGCGACTTGTGGAGGAGGTCAGAACGAGTGTCGAAGAGGTGTGAGAGGCTCCTGGTTTCGTCTGTAACAGGGCAAACGGGTTGGAAACATCAATGGCCGTCGCGAGTGTTCCGGGTGTTGCAGTGATCTTCGTTAACCCTTCAGCGTCTTGGCTTTAAGTTTGAATGGCCCTGAGTGAACGCCTCTTTGGCACGTTGTGCGGGCCAGACAATATGTTTCGACAGGCGCTTTCGCGACGAATTGATGACTGTTCAGACGTGCAAAGTGCGATAGCGACGATCGCAAACCACTCCACCTGTCTTTAAGAATTACGAAACACGCGTCAGCCATCTTTCCCTTCCTTCCACAGGAGGTCGACGAATCGACCATCCTCCAGGGGGCTGAATCGTGGCGTTTATTGGGAAAGGCTTGAATCTACTTTGTCATATACCCTGCGCTAGTTAAGGTACCTTAAGTTACCGTACGCATGTAATACCGATTCAATCAACAGGTGACGAATAGGGGTGGCCACAAGCTACAGTCTTTCAAAACGAGCACATAAGGGAATGCATTATCTTGACAGAAGGTAGCTTCGATACTTTCAGATATCTTCATTCAATGCCCCATAACGAGCCTCTTGGACGCCGAGAAGCATCTACTCCGACGGCTGCAACACTATGGTAAAGAGAATAATTGCAACCATCCGCATATTTGCCATGCAATCAAAGCAGAAACCATCACATCCCCATTCATTCCTTCGTCTTTTGCGTACCACGCAGCAGACCAGTTCTCCGCGCTGCAATAAGACCTGCTTTCTGACCTTGAGATGCGTACCGTGAAATTGTCGAGGCTTTACCAATGTGCTGATGGTTACCACCACCGTGAGGATGGTCGACGGGGTTCATAGCGACACCACGGGTCTTGGGCCATGAATTGCGCTTCACTGCAAACTTGTGTTTTGCACGAGATGCCTTCAACAACGGCTTGTCTGTCCTACCACCACCAGCAACTATGCCCACCATTCCTCGGACGCTGCTCTTCACAACCTTCTTCGCGCCACTCGGCAGCTTGATGCGGGTTTTGCCTTCGTCCGGATTGTGGCCGATGACAGTCACATAGTTGCCGCTGGTGCGTCCAAGGCATCCGCGGTCGCCTTGCTTCTCTTCGACGTTTGTGACTACGGTACCTTCGGGGACGGAGCCAAGGGGAAGAATGTTGCCGATGGTCAGAGCCGCGTTCTTGCCAGCGTAGATGAATTGGCCTGTATACATGCCCTCGTTGCTAGGTTGCAAGTCAGCTACGGTCCTTCACCAGTCTCCATGATATGCTTACGCAATGAATGTCTCGGTGCGCAGTTTGTAGCGGTATGGATCGCGGAACACCACCTTTGCAAGGGGAGCACCACGGCCTGCGTCGTGAACTATCTCCTTCACAAGACCTCGAATGTAGCCATGTCGCTCGGCGTAATCGAAAGGTCGGAACTTGGCAGGGGCTTTGTTGTGGGTCGTGTGCGCTGTGAAGATCGAGCCACGGCCCTTCCTCTGGTTTCTAATTACCCTACCCATTGTGACGATGGTTGGGTTAGGCGCGAGGATGGAGAACTGGAGGTGAGTGCGAAGGCTGATGCGGGATGTGTATAGCGAAAAATGTCAGTGTGCGTGGAAAAACTTCGGCTTAAGGTTGTGAGTGTGGCCAAGCGTCGAGCTCCGTGGCTCCGACGCGCGACTTCTCAACCCAAAATGCAGGTCTTCTTTTGCACAGCATCAGCGTATCTTCAACAAATTCATCACACTCGAAATTCTTCACTCTCCGCAACTTACAGTGTGGAATCTTGCTCGTCGATACTCTACAATGCGTCTCCGAGTAGCTTGTAGTGACTAAATACCTGGACCAACTGCTAGCAACGAGTTCCAATGAATTCTAGCAAGTCCTTTGACCAAAACTGCGGTTTCATTCTTGATTTAATGCGATAATCATCTTCGTGTGTCCCGATTTCCTTGCATTTCCTACCATGTTTCGTCGAAAACCCGATGTCTCTGATGTTACGAAAACCAACACCGAGTGGAGTCGGGCGGCTATCTCATCACACATTGTATTTTGGCTTAATTAACCCGGTAGACTGGATACTCTTCGGATCCCATTCGTAGAAAGAGCCTGGATGCTGATAGGGTCATTTACTAAGCGTTCCGCCTCTAGTGACACGCGAGACAGGTATCGACGACTGGTACAACTGCTTGTCCCCGAGATGCTACTTTAGGACACCATACTGTGTTCAGGTAGAAGCTGAGAATCGAGATGACCGCGCAAAGAAGTGCCTTCGAGCGTTTCCCCACGATGCGCCGTCTCTTTGGCTCTCACTCTGCCACTCATCTTCATGCCACTGGCGGTAAACAGCCACAACATCGAATTCATGTCAGAATGGACTCTTTCATCGCTGGACGCTTCGGTGTATGTTCGTAGCACCTCACGTGGCTCGTTCTGGTTTATTGCGATTGCTAAGTGCGGCCTGTTTCGTGGGAACGCTGTGCGTCTGCGAGACCACCCCAAGATCCCCACCAACGCTCCATCCACCGCTCGCTCGGCTTCCATACACACTCAAAAGGGACTGATTCCTCGGACAGACTCTGGCGGGCAATGTCTTGAAAGGCAAACAAGTCGACGTATTTATGGGATGCATCCTGCCGTTCGTTTCGTTGATTGAAGGCTTGATATTACCTGGGCGCGCACGCAATCGGACGTGGCCCTACTTTGACGGACAAGCTTTTCGCACCTGCTAGCAGAGTAGATAATGCATGCCACAATCAAATATCCTTCAATCCCATTTTCAATCTCCATCCAAATCGAAGTCAAACCGAGTCTTTAGCAATCACTCAAGTGATTTTCCAGTGAAACCGCTCCAACCAAGGCTGGGCTTGACCTAGGTCGCTGTCCACGTCGCAAAAGTCACATTTCCGCAATTCTCCTCGGACATCCAAAACCAACAACTTCAGCCACACAGCGCAACCGGTGACCACAACGACGCGCGACAATGAGCTCGTCAGAGCTGTCGTCTCCACTGAGCTCTCTAGCATCAGATGATGGCGAAATCCCACCGTTCATGCTTGACGGTGCTGCCGATGCTCGCCCAAAAGCCGACAGTAGTGACGAGCTATCCTCGCCAGCGCCGTCTATTGCAAGTTCAGCACCCAAACGCAAGAGGCCAGAATCTCCCCCTCATGAAGAAGTTCTTGCCGATAATCAAGACATCGCTGTATGTATATGGCGCGTTCATCACGTTCCTAACGCGTGTTTGACGCTGTCGCGCATTTTCTCGTTGGAGCCTCCCGACTGACGTACCGCTTGTGCCATAGTTCATAGTCATGTTTCGATCACGATTCAGCGATGCCTTTCCACCGAAATTGATCAATTTCGGACCACAAGACATTGAGCGAGGCGTTGTGGACTCACTACCAACGTCTCAAGTGGAAGGGTTGCTGTGCGCCCTTCTTGCTCTCGTTCTCAATCGCAAGAAACCTGTTGAGTACGTCTCCTCTCAAAGCGGTGTCTGCGCACAGATATACATAATCTGGCCTTACTATTTGATTTATCGAGGATGAATAGAAATCGCTGACAGTATTTCAAGACGTGGTCACTACGGTCGAGCGCTAGAAGAAGCAATCCAAACGCAGAAGTCTCAATGGCCACGAAACTGGAATGGTATAAATCCATTGACAGGTGGTCGTACATTCAATACGATGAATCCTCAGGAACGTGTAAGGCTTCTTTGGCTCGCCTTGTCTCCAATTTAGTCGCTGATCGCTACTCAGCTCAACCTGCTCAAAGCTCTGATCCTCTGGGCTTTGAATACCTCCGATGCTATTACCGCAATCATTAAAGACTCCTATAAGCAGAATCGTCATGACGATGACCTTAACCAACCATTATCGGTACATCCATGGGGTAGGGATGGTGATAAGCGCAGGTATTGGCTCATCGAAGGCCGTGATGACACTCCCTTCCGCTTGTATCGCGAGAGCAATCCTGCTTTGAAGACGCACACATGGTGGAGCGTGGCCGGCACAATCGATGAGCTCCGTGTCGTCGCAGAGAAGTTGAAGGAGGATGGGACTCAAGCCGCTCGTCGCCTTGCTGACCGCATCCTCGTTTCAATTCCACGTTTCGAAGCCACGGAGGAGAAGAGAAAGCGCCGCGAATATCGCATGTTGCGGAGAGCTCAGTTCCAGCGCCCTGAACCGGGTTACTCATTGTACGAAGGCCGCACAAGAGGGAAGCGTATGCGCTATACCTTCGATGATGAGGAAGATGAAGACTTGTCGTTGTCAGATGCACTGCCAGCTCGTCGTTCAACAAGACACTCAGGGGCAGCACCACCAGCCGAACTAGGCCTACCAACTGTCACAGCTAGCGGGCGTCAAGTAAGAGCGCGGGTGGGAGGTGTCTACGGCGAGACCTTGCATAGCGGCCAGCATACAAGCACGGGCAGACTTTCTCCGGCAACCGATGACTATCAGCGTTCTGATGTGTCTGAAGAGCCTCCAATTGCCCCTGGAGGTCGTTCAACTCGTACCTCAGGACGTACCACTGTTAATGGATGGGCTAGAGGTGGAAAACACATTGAAGGTTACAATTCACTTGACGAGATGGACGACGAAGATGAAGCCTCATCTTCAGGGGCTGAATGGGAGGGCGGTGACGAAGAGGAACCTGATGAACCGGATAATGATATCGAGATGGAAATCTCAGAAGAGGATGACTTTGACGATGTGGAAGAGGGCCAAAGTCTGGTTGTGAAGCTGCGCTATCATCGACCAGCAACGACCGATGCAATCCGAAAGATTGAAAGTCAAACGCCGGAGCCGTTCTCCACTGGGAATGCGACTCTGCCGTCCATTAACATTCAATCTCCTACCGCAGTTACCAACAATCCCATCAACAGAAGTCCGATGGCTACTCGGCCTATGGAGAGCGTTCTACCGAGCGAACTTCAGACGAATGGCGATCGTAAAGAACAGCCTCCCGTTGCTACGTTGGAGACCAGTATTGGTTTTCCCGGAAACAGTCCTACTCAGCCATCCCAAGGCTTCCAATCTGTGGGATTTGGCCAAAGTACTCTTCCGTACAGTCCTCCTAAACCTGTTGCAACACCAACGGCACCCGTCCCCCAAGCTTCCTATCCAACACCTGCATCTTCGGAGACAGCTAATGTTGCTCCTCCTTTCTAGTTCAACTCCGTTGCATCATCAGCACAATCACCGCACAATGTGCCTAACAGAGGCTCGATCCAGCATTGATTTGCGCCTACAAACTCAGGCCACTGAACTTTCCAACTGTCTAACTTCGGATATCGTCCTCAAAATTTGATGTCAGCTTCGTGTCCGCCTGGTCGAAATAAAGGTCTTTTCAATCACGAATCACTGGCTAGAGGTTTTGTTTGTAGAATCGTGGAAACCGGCGTTAACAGCGATAGCATCGCGAACAATGGTGTTTGGGAAAGGGAAGCATCCAAACGGGCATTTACTACCAGGTATACGCCGGGATAGGTCAATTGCAAAACTTTATTTTCTGTGATCTTTCTCATTTCACATTCAATTGCGAAATCGTGTGATGAAATTGTTTCGGCGCCTTTGACGCTACGAGTTATGTTAGTACTTCCAGTGGACCTGGTTCCCATATGATGTGATATCTCGACAGGATTGCCAGGCCAGACGCCTGATAGCCGATGATCGTCCTCCTCTTACGCCCAAAACCAATGAAGAGCAAACGGCAATAACAAAACCACCAAGATTAAATGGCTCCTGCGCGTGCAGCCTCGCCGGCGCCAGCCTCAATAGCAGCATCCTTCGCCTTCCCACGACCGATACCACCCTCGCCCACACCCATACGCCTCGCCACATAGCGCTGCGCGACGACGCCAACCGCAAGCGCCAGGATCTCCTCGACCCACTCAGCAATCCACTCCCGAGGATCGACGCCGCCCGCGCGCACGATGTCCGCGATCTCCGCGGGCAGCTGCGTGTCCACGTCGTCGCCGGCAGCCTCCGCGTCCAGCCAGTCGGCCCACCGGCGCGGGAACGCCTGCGACAGCGTGCCGAAGTCGATGGCGTGCACGGGGTCGAGCAAGAATACCGCAAACGCTACCTGCTCGTCGGGCGGCGCGTCGACCACGAGGCCGTCGGCGGGCGCGTCGGGCGGCCCGCCGAACAGCGCGCTGTCCGCCGCGAAGCCGGCCGCCTGGATGGCCAGGAAGATGTCGGAGGAGCGCACGGGGTTGTCGGCGGGCAGGGCGGAGGCCGCGCGGCGCGCCGCCTCCTCCAGCCCGCCGCGCGCCGCAAAGAACTCGGCGGCGTGCGCGGCCGCGCTGGCCCGGCTCAGCTTCGTGGCTTCCACCGCGCCCGGCACGATCCCCATCGATCGCTTCGTCTGTCCGTCCCGCCACCACGGCCCATCGTGCCACCCCGCGGCTTTGCCGCTGCTGCTGCCCAGCCCGGCGGCGCTGGAGCGCCGCTGCGATGACTCGCTGCCGCGCTGCAGCACTAGCAGGTCGCCGCCTTCGACTTGCGCCATGACGCGCGAGAAGGTTTGGTAGATGGTGCTGTCGAGGGAGGGGTAAGAGACGAGGTCGTGGGTGATGTGGATTTGCAGGCGCTCGTGCTGGGAGATGGGCGGCGCGATGGTGTTCATGATGGATGTGAAGGTTGGGAGGGCGCGCGAGCGAATGTCGTCACCTGGAGAGGTTGTAAGTCTACTGGGAAGCGATGCGTGACCGGAATCTCGTACCTAGCTTGCTGAAGGCTCCGACGTTGCCTCGGACCTGTTCTACCCACTTTTGGGCTTCTTCGTTCTTCTGAATCTCTTTGACGGCAGCCTCCGCTTGCTTTACAGCTGCCGTCGCCGTGGACAGCAATCCTCCCCACCATGAGGCGCCGGCCTGCTTGGTCTCGGACTGCTGCTTGGCATCGCTGCCCTCGACGTCGGCTACCTCTTCCGAGGTGGGAGTGAGACCCTGATGGAATGAGCGTGCGCTTTCTCCAGACTTCCTGGGCAGAGCGGAGGGTACCGGGCGACTGGTAGAGTCTCCGCTGTTGCGGGCTGAGCTCTGCGATGTGGGCGTGGCCGCCTCCCGCTTGCTACTGACGTTGCCTGGCACCTTTGGAGTGTGCGGGCGACTCGGCGGTTTGCCCTTTGCGAGACTCTCGAGCTCGGCAAGAGGATCATCGGCAAGAGGAGGAGGAAGCTGCTTAGCGGATTTGGATGTTGGTTTGGCGGGAACGGAGCTGGTGGTTCCAATGCCTTCGAACTGGGCCAGCAGCTCCTCGTCGGTGGGAGCTTTCTTCTGGGCCATGGCCGTTCGACCGGCTTTCAAATGACGAACGAGCGTGAGGTCAAGTGGAGGCGGATGGAATGTGAGAAATAGAGGTAATGAGAGCGAATCACACGGTATTGTACTGCATAGGCCTTGGTTCCACAGCGCGGAGTAATAGTCTAGTACGCTGCAGTGGTGCCAATTAGCAGCTTGTTTGGTAGCTGGGCCTAAGGAATGCCACTAAGCCGAAAGTGGCTTGACCTTGCCAAGAGGACACTCGCGGTGCATGCTCCCAAACCCTCTTCTACCATCTTCTACAATCTCTTCCATCTCATATTCGAATTCGAATCGCTGTGCTTCGTCGCTTTCACTTGCCTCTGTCTTGCCTTCTCTCGCATCCGCTAATTTATTGCACGCTGCCAGCCATCAACAATTTCGCCACGTGACGCGGTGCTTGGCCCTCCTGCGCTCCCCGTCACCATCCAGAAATAAATCATCAAACACTTGAGTCCATCTCTGCTTGCAATTCAGTCGGTCTCGATATCTGCTGCGCTTATCATGATTTTCTGATCATTCTGAGCCCGCCTGCTGACCATTTTTTTCGATCATGCCTCGAGGTCGAGGTGGTCGGGGTCGAGGTAGGGGTGGCCGAGGGATCTCTTCAACCAGAGGCGGCGGCCGATTTTCAAAGCCAGCACCGCCGCTCCTTAGGAAAAGCGCAAGAACCACTTCCAATCTATCCGAGTCTAATTTGTCCAATTTCGATGATCAAGCCGGCGTTTATGCTATCTGGGACTCGGCCGCGCGATTGCTGACCATCCGTGGTTTGACCGAAGAAGACTTTGAACGCTGGGAGCATGATGAAGACGCCGAAATCGACTCAGTCATTAATGAAGATGATATCAGCCAGGAAAATCATATCGATGACGGAGATCTCGACGACGAATATCTCAGGGAACCACCTCCAAAGGCCGCTCTTTCCCAGTACGAGGAACTGTGGATATCTCCACCGCGTCGAGGCTTTTATGCACCTCCTCCAGTCAAAGTTTGGCGCAAAAGGCAAAATGCCTCGTCGGGCGATGGTGAGATCGACGGGGACATCTACGACGAAGATGACCCATTGAATGGCCATGAGTCGATGGAAAACGAAGATCATGATCAAGATCAAGTTGACGAAGGTAATACTTTCGAGCAAATTACTGCGTTGGACGTCGTTTCGCCTCCTAAACGTGTACCGAAAGACCTTCGGATGGAGGAATCTATGGAGGCTGAGGCGGCGTCGGAACAGGAAGACCCACCGGAGATGATCGAAGAAGGCGAACTCTCCGAGAATGAATTTCCACCGGCATTCTTGGAACGTCCTCCCACTCCTGATGAAGCTGATTGCGATGATCCGGCTGACTTCATTGTTCGAACGCGCTTCGCGCCAATGTCGGAACCCCAAGATTTCGTCAAGGCATTGACCAGGCATCCCATAGCTTCGCGTGACACCAAAGTACTCTACGAGCTTGCTCTCAACACACAGAGAGCACTGAAAGAATGGCAAGATGAGTACTTGAAGCTCGACGCCAGGACCGCGCCTCATTCAAATCCACCAAAGAAAGCCGTAACTGGAAGCCGCCATCCCATCGACCACGAAATCTATGAAGATATGAAAGAAGCCGATCTATACGGCTACATCTTTGACCCAAAGAAAGGTCCTGGCTTACAAGATCCGTTCGCTCAACGACCTGGAGGTTCAGAGTCCATTGGCGGCCGTGAACTTCGTCAGCGTCGTGCTAGAGAGCTTGGAGAAGAACCGAGTGACGACGAGGGTACCGGCACCGAAGTCGGCAAGAGAAAGAGAAAGGCTGTTGTCCGGTACGATGGCGAGCCAAGGGCAATGCGCGGTCGAAAGCGAGCACAAGACTCGGAGCCACCAGAAGTTGACATCCCGCCAAGAAAGCGTGGTAGACCGAGTGCTGTGGACCGAGCCGCGCAAATGCACCAGAACATCCGCCGACTGAGAGACGAGAGTACCGTTGCGAGTACCATCAGTGAATCTGAAAGTGTCTCTCCCGGACCACCTAGACGACGTGGTCGCCCACCAGGGAGCAAAAATCTTCAACCTCGATCCGATGCCGGCATTAAGAAAGGCCCAAGGAAAGGTAGACTTGCATTTTCAACGGAACGGGATGCGCTTCAAACCGAGGATGATCTGGCTCCTACTCCGGTTAACGGGGGTCAAGTTGGAGCGTCGTTTGCTAGCTCTACAGAACATCCATCTGTCGAAAAGAGGCCCAAGGTGAAGCTTCCACGTGGAGATATTACCGTTCCGTCAGGAGGTACAACAACTCCTGCGACCGATGTGGCGCAACAGGGTCCACTGAACAAACGGAAGCAACGTGTCAAATCTGAGAAGCGTTCACAGAGTATGACGGAGTGGTGGGCAGCACGGAAAGCGAAGCAATTGGAAGAGCGAAAGAAAGCACAGGCAGAAGCGGAACAGCAGCGAGTTGCAGAACAACAACAAGCCGAACGCAACAACTTCCACCACCGCATCTGGACCAATGATGCCCATTCACCTCTCGGCCAGAAGGCCATTCGCAGCGGAGGACCCACGATTGCACCTGCACCGCATCCAAGCACTCACTCATCTCCTGTCACTCCTCAGTTCATCATTTCTGGGCCACAACAAAAGCCTGGCCACGAGCGGAAGCGTAGCTCACCACTCAAACACGAGCATATCCGAACTCTGAGCAGAGATATGCAAGAAATAATACCTCCACCTCCGCCTGCATATCCACCTCCACCAAAGCCGATTCAGCAGATTCAGCAACCTTCAGTAAATCCATTCGGCCACCAGCGCGCGCCTATTACTTCTCTTCCGGGCTTCCGGCATAGTTCAAACTCCAGCGTGCCCCCTCCTCCACCTACACAATCATATCCACCACCTCCTCCCCAGGCCCCTCATATGACAGCACAAGGTCCCCCAGCGCCTCCTACGCATCCATCGTGGTTGCAACATCCTTATCCACCTCCACCACCGCCTGCATATCAATCTCCACTGCAACAGCCTCCTTATATTCCTTCACCGCAGAGTTCGAGCCATCCGCCTCCACCTCCGCTCCCACCTTTTAACTATCCGCCTCAACATGGGCCTCAGTTGCAGCCTTTGCAGCCGGCGCCTCCTTCTATGGGACAGAGCAGTCCACAGGCAATCACATCTCGAGGTCCACCAGAATGGTCGCATCAGCGGGATTGGTCTCGAGTTACTGGTCTGGACACAAGACCACAACTTGGACCACCAGCACCAATCTATGATTCAAAGCAGGAGGAGTCGAGACGACAAGACCAACGGCCGTCGCACACCTTTGTTCACTCGCATAGCCTTAACAGAGCCCCAGAGAAGACCGAATCGAGAGACCAAGAGCAAAGCAAGGCCTGATGGCGTTACGTGGAGAGAAAGCATACAGAATGTACATATGAATAAGCAACAGAACGTGTTCATACACTTCTTCATTGTAGATATCGAACGCTAGACACAAAGCGAATCTCTACCTCTTTTTTTTTACCTCAATGACCCGCTATCAATTCCTGTTACAGTGGTATAGTGTAATTAGAAGTCTGAAGCCCTTATATAATGACAGCCTAGAACGCCACCCGCTCGCTCAAAGCGCAACATCCTGGAAATTCGCTTCTTCCCGCGCATCCTCAACCTTCGCTTTTGTCCGCTCGGGTAAAACTGATGCTGGGTGCTTGTATTCTTCCGGCTCGTCATCACCTTCGTCTTCTTCTTCTTCGTCGTCGTCGTCGACACGGCTAACCTGCGACTCTCGTGCCTCGTCTTCTTCCTCTTCGGTAGGCGGTTCTGCCGCAAGCGCGGTTTCCTGTGACTCTGGTGCTTCAGCTTTCGGTGGGATTTCCGGCGAAGCTTGCTCCTCCTCCTCATCGTCGTCATCCTCATCCGCTCCATTCACGCGCTCCCTCGCCGTGACCCTCTCCGGCGTCGGCGGAATGACATTCGTGGTCGGCGTCTCCGGCAGGCTTCCTCTCCTCTCCGCCTCCGCAGCCTGCTGCTGTTGCTGTTGCTGGTCCCGCTGCCGCTGCTGTTGCTGCTGCTGCTGCTGCTGCTGCTGCTGAGCGCTCGGCCCGACCTGGCGCAGGCGCGGATCCGCGCCAAGGTAGTAGGCCCTGACGCCGACGATGCGGCCCTCGCGCTCGCAGCCGAGCACCCAGTCAGGCACAACGACGGGGATGCTCTGCGCCACGGCCTTCTCCCACGCGGGGCCGCGGCCCTCCGTGCACACGAAGTGCGTGGTGTCGAGGCGCACGGTGTCGCCGAGCTTCGCGCCGATGCGCGCCACCGCGGCGGCGAGACTCTCGCGCAGCGGCGCGGGCATGGGGCCGGCGCAGACGACGATGCCGCGCAGGTCGGTCATCTTGTGGGTGCGGACGCGGAGGCGGTCGGAGGCAAACGTGCCGGCCGACGTGCGCAGCACCAGCTGGAACTCGTACTCAGTGTCGATGCCCAGGCCGGTGATCTTGGTGGTGCGGGTGTCGCGCGGCTTCGGGATCGCCCCGATGCGCGCCCCGTCCCGGTACATGCTCAGCCCGCGCAGCTGCGCCGTCGCGCAGTCGATTGCGTCCCACTCTAGCACGACCGATGTCTGCGTTGCGTTGCGCAGGCGCAGCACGGGCGGCGACGGGGACCGCACGCCGAATGTTGAGTAGATGGTGTCTTGGAGGTTGTTGAAGGCGGTTTCGGCTTGCTGCTCGGCATTGAGGTTGCGTGACACTGTTACATCCACTATGCTGCCGGAAGAGATGTCGGGTGGGAGGAGCACCGAGGGGAACTCGATCTGTGATTGTTAGTTGGCATGTTCTTAGGCGCCGCTGGAGTAAGGCCTATCCTTGTGGCCGAATCCTTGGGAGAGTCAGGAGTACGTACGAGTCGTTTATCCTCTGTGAGGAGGACGGCGACTCCAGCGTCGACCTTTCCGACGGTTAGTGAGACGAGCATTGTGGTGTGTGAATGGTTTGTGGTTGTTTTCGAGCTCTGCTGGTCTGAAATGTGAAATCGAGGTCGAGCTCGTGTTAGACGCCTTGATGCCTGATCAAAGTTCCACGCTCACGGGAGTTTGATAATACTGGACTTGGAGCATTGCATTGATACGTACTTTGAAGTGGATCGTGTTAGATTGTCGATAGAAAGTTTGAATGTACCGCGGAGATGTAATGCCCATTACAAAATATCAATATTGGCCTCTTTGTCATACAATCACCAACTATCTCGTCCATCAGAAAGGCACGCTTTCAGATGATACCTCATATCCATCTGCATTTAAGCAAAGATGCAGTGACTTTCTGCCAAAGGAGAAGCAAAACTTCCGCATGATTGGAGAAAGCGAAGCCTATCCATCTTCACCTTTCCATCTATTGTACAAAATTGTTCCTCAAAGGTGCTGCGACTCCAGCAATGCAAGTCATCAGAGATGCCGCTTCCAGAGTGGAAGCCGACAGACAACGCCGCGCTAAGCTCGTCCGCTGCTCAGTAGCTTGTATGTGAGATGAGAGAGGAAATACAATCAAAAATAACAGAGGCGTACATGAAGGTTAGAAATAATCCGCAGCGGAGAGGTAGTAATCAGCCTCGGGATTTCCAGGCGGAGCAACTCCAGAAGCGCTGGCTTCTTCAATCATAGACAGAGAAGAGAGTCGCGTGTGAAGCTCCATGGCATAATTCCCCAAGGGGACACCCAAAGTCGTATTCTCCTGGTGCGCAGAGTCTCTGAATCTGCCGTCCGCTCTTCGTACTTCTTCTCCCGTCATCCCACTTCTTTTTCCCTGCACATTAGCACGAGGAACCTAAGTGCGCGGTTGGGAAGTCCAAGAGTGTTGGCAGTTACCTAGCGAAGACTTTGACGACTCCATCTCCTCCAGCGCTGACGACCAAGCGGCCATCCTGACTCCACACCACAGCGCAGACACCTTCTCCACGCATGATGCGGTGACTCGTCACCATTTGCGTACAAACACGCTTCTCTAAGCTCCAGAATCGAATGCTGGCATCGTGGCCGGCAGATACTGCTTCGCGGCCGTCCTTGCTCAATGAGAGCGCGGAAATGGCAGCCGGGTGCGCGAGCATGCTGTATGTACATTGACCTGTGCGTTGACAATTAGCAAGAACGGTTTCAAGAAATGAACATGTACCGTACCGCTATTCGCATCAAAGAATCGAATGAACTGATCTTCGTGGCCGCTGATGATGATTCCTTCAACACCACCATCAGCAGTTGATCCCGTTGCGCCGTGGACAACGCTTTCATCTTCGGAACCGCGTCCACTATCCATACCCATGTTACCGTCTAAGCCGACCGAGGTTGCCACGATTGCATTAACGCCCGTTTTTGGTGTGCCGTCATATGTTTCGGTGGACGCCATGCCGATGATCTCTTCGCCAGTGCGTGTATCAAAGATCAGAACGGAAGCATCGCTGTAGCTGACGACAAAGGTCTCGCCAGTCATGGATAGTGGGCAGATACAAGTTGGCGAGGGAAGGCCAGCCCGTTCGATAGAGTGAACAAGGCTGTAGTGGAACGGCGTCGACGTGGCAACACTTGGCTGCGGTGACGAAGGGTAGTTGGAGCCAGACGTCACGGAATGTCGCCTGCTGCCGCCAACACCTCGCCTTGAGCCAGTCTGCGGTGAAGCCAGTTGCGGAGGCGCGCTGACCGCCCAGATCTTGACCATTCCATCAGCGGCGCCGGAAGCGAGAAGCACACGGTCAGGTCCGCCGAAGTTATTGCAGTCCTGGCCGAAGACGGCTGCGCTGGTGGCCGGGAGCACGCAAACTGACCACACAGCATCCGTGTGCCCTTCGAGAGTAGCTTTAGGGTCGACGCGGCCACGTTCCCAGACGCGAACGGTGGCGTCTTGACCACCGGAGAAAATCCAACCATCTCCAGAGGCACGGCCGCCAGTGGAGAAGCTAGTGGAGGCGGGACACGCGGCCAGGGATGTGACGGAGCTCTCATGTCCTCTATGGGTGAAGTAGGATTGGATATCTAGGTCAGTATTCGGGCCATGTTGTCCATTGAAGCTGCCATAGCTTGCGGGGATAATCCAGCGTTTGATCATGCCGTCGTCTCCAGCCGTGCAGATTTCCGGTTCGGAAGGACTACCGCCACCAGTAAAGATAACGGATCGAACGACATCCAAATGGCCTCGCAAAGCAAAGCGGACCTTGAATTGTTGAGGATCACCCCTTACGTTTTGACCGACGTTCAAAGTTTGACCCTCGGTTTCCTGGCTACGTCTTCTTATCATGCCGACGGATCCAGAGCTTCGCCGACGATGAGAGGTAGGCATAGTCTTTGGAGGAGATCGGATAGGGATGCTGTTTGCGCTAGGGAAAAGGTCATTATCAGGTCGTCTCGTCGGTAGAGCGTCTGGCGGTGGGGCATCTAGACCAGTAGCATCTTCGAATGTAAACCCGTCAGAGATGTCAGAGACCACATGCCTGTTCGATGTAAGGGATAATCCTTCATCATCTCGGGGGTTAACAGGTCGACCAAGCGCGTCATAGCTGTGAGAAACTTTTTCGAGCGGTTCTTCCGTTACCGTTGGAAATCCGGGCGTGTTGTTTTCGGAACCTGGGAATGGTGAAGACGCTAAAGTCTGCCCGTGGCCAAAATGCGGTTGGCCAGAAGGCTCTCGGCTCATGAACTCAGCCTGTGGCTGTTGCTGATGACCTTGTTGCGAAAGCCCTGACGGAACGGGTGGCGGTTGATGGTTCGGCAAAGGCTGTGACATTCCTGCATTGACTTGTTGCTGACCTTTCTGACGCTGCTGAAGGAAGACATCTTCCATCGTCATTGGTGCATCAGGCTGATGAAGATAGGCTGAATTTGCCATAGATTGGAGGCTCGATTGTGGTGGCGGTGGATGCGATGGAGGGAGCAGTAGATATGAAATTTCTTCAACGCATTTCTGAAGATATTTTCGGGACTTTTCCAATTGCAAGTCCCTTTCGGCATCGGCAGCACCACCTTCAAGATCAAGGAAGGAGTTATGCGGCTTATTTGGAGCTATAGTCGCGTCAAAATCAAATGTCCAACGAGTTCCATACAAGAAATGTGAATCTTACGCTTCGGCACTACCTGGCCACCGCCGCTTGCTTCCTTTACGAGTGCAGGCTTGCCTTTCGCATCGGCAACTGGCTCTTCTTGGTCTGCTACTGTCTTCTCACCGCCGGCGGCAGCTTTGTTCTTTGCCCTTTCAGTTCGCAAAGCCGTTTCCAGCATTTTAACATGTTTCTCCAGAACCTCGTTCATGCGCTTCAGCTTTTTGTTGACTCCTTCTTGTCGTGCAATCTTCATCTTCATCTCTTCTCGTTCTATATCCCAAGCATTGCGCAGACGTTCATGGTTGTGCCACTCTATCTGTAAGAAGCGCATAACGCCTATTAATTGATGTATGTTAGTTATATCTCCGTATATGGCATGTGCAGAGGAAGAGGAACTAACCTTGTAGCGTGTACTCTGTACCCGCCGAACCGCCATGTTGTTCACCAGGCGGCGCGCCGTTGTTCATGGCGGATGACGACTACCCGCGGAGCCGAATGCCCTCCGCCAGCGACAACCTTATAACTGTGCTGAGGCCGATGCGGTAAGCTGCATGCGTGAAGACACGGGGGTGATTTGTCGGAGGCGGGTCTATTGAGGAGACTCGAAGGGAGGTTGACGCCGACGAGCTCTCGGTTGCTGCAGCTGTAATGATGGGTCAGAAGTCGAAAAGATAGATGAGAGGATTCGAAGAGACGTCTATTTGTCAGTATATTTAAAGGAGGAGAGGATCGCGCAATGGTGGATTGGAGATGCTTTGGCGCTCTCTACTCTTGCTCTTCTCTCGGCCACGCGAGAGTTCAAATGCCAAGCCGCCGGGGGCTAACTGTCAAGGAGCCCGTGCGTCCATAACGACTTTTGCCCTTCAGCTCCGCGCTTCCATCAAGCGCCAACAGCAGAGTATGTGTTGGGATACTAACCGCCACACACTATGACTGAGTACGGAGTTCTGTATTTTGGTCTAGCGGTAATCGATAGTCTGCAGTCCAACATGCTACGTACGGTAAATGTACATTCGGCGCTTCGGGCACATGTGAACTTCTTCACAATTTGAATAGCGTAGGCGGCTGCCGATCATCACTCGCGTTTAACATTCGCATGGGTATTTATTATGCGTCTATCTTCGAGATCACTTCACTCCGAAATGTTAAGCAATCTTCCGTGATACTGCATTGCTCTGGAGCATCCCTCGCCCTGTCATAACGCCAAATCATTGATTGCCACGGCGCCAGTATATGCCATTCTTGAGCTTAATCATCTTAAAATGCAGTCGCTATGCAAATGCTCCGTTGCTAGAGTCAGACGGCTCAAGATTCTATCACTTGCCATCCCCTTTCTTCCGTCGCAGCGTTTGACCTTGACCCTGGAAATGAACAGACTCCTTCTGGTCTTCCTTGTCCTCGTCCTTCTTCCGGACCGGCTTGATCTCGTACCCAAAGAAAAGCTTTCCTGGAGGTAGCCGCAGAGGCTGTGGGCCATTCACCTTCCTCAATGGTGCCGCTCTCTCGTTGGTGGAAGCACCTGCCACTGGAGTAGACGGCTTTGGAGTTGGCGCCTTGCTTCCCTTTCTGGCCGATAACTTGTAGCCTTGGGTCTGGAAATTCGAAGACATGGCCTTTGCGCCGGCGGCCGCAGCCGTAGATGATGGGGCGATCGATGGATAATTGATAGCCTGCGCCATAGTTCCGTGCGAGTGCAGTGTCCCTCCTTGTTGTGATAGCCCTCCGGTCGTGCTGCGAGGTGTGCTTGTTCCTGAAGTCTTCTTGGGCTCGACATAGCCCACGGGTGGAGCAAAGTCGACGCTTAGGTCGGTTTCCAATGTGCAAATAGCTTTCTTTGGATTCTCCGGTTTGATCTCCAATACTGCAATGGCGTAAATACTATCGTTGTAGCTGAAAGTGAAGATGTCACCGGTGGTAAGGCATGAGAAGTTGCGGAAGGCGTTTTCCAGGACGGCCTTGGGATCACTGATCTCGAGAAAGTCGGGTGACTGAGGTTGAAGCTTGATGAAGGTGCCGAGTGGGAGATCGGTGGACTTGACTTGGAGCAAGTCGCCTGGCTCAAGCTCCAAGGTTTCCATCAGCCACTGCGGGACGTATATTCTTCCCTCCTCTGCGATGAACTCCAGCACACCAGCATGCGTGGTCTTGCTCTTTGCGCCATTTACAAGTTCGAAGAGCATAGGGTATGTGATGTGAAGTCGCGTGAGCTTGTCCAAAGCACTCGGCGGTAGGAAGACTTTGCCTCCGTGGTTCGCATCTTCGCGTTCAGGACCAGCCATCATGGCTACTGGATAGCATCTAAAATATTCGTCGAATCCACGCATCGCGGCACCACCACGCTGTCGCATCATGGCGGCCTGGTACATGGAAAACGGATCATCGTCATCAGCGTACCCTGGGCGATACTAGGTACGCTAGTCAGAATGCATGGCAAATGCAGAGAGAGATTCGGAATTCAGGCTTACCATTTTGGATATGCTGAAGAAGTGGTATGGAGATCAGGAGTCTGTGAAAAAGATTAGGAAGGTAGAAAGCTGGAAGGCGGCGAGAAAGCTATGGAATGTGGCAGTTGGATGATGGTTGATCAAATGGGTGCCTCAAATTGATGCCTTAAAGCGTTGCCTGGTGATCTTTGATCACAGATCTTGCCAAGCCCAAACATTCGCGACTTCGACTTGATCTCAATGCAGTTTCAGAAGACCAAACCCCACAATCTCATGATCAAATCCTCTTTATTTTCTTCAATCCAAACAACTTACTCTCTTCTATTCGTTGCAAAATACAAAGTTTAGCAGACTCAGAGGTTTCTGTTGCTTTCACCGATACTGTGGATCGTGACCATTTAGACTCCTAATTTTCCGGCCTACTCAATCAGGTTGATCCCGTGTTGATCATATCCAGCAATGCCACCTGCCAACGGCTCTGAACGTGCCAACAGGAAACGTCCTGTTGGTAAATTTGGAGAAGAAGATGGCTTGTCAAACAAAAAAGTTAGATTCGATGTACGCAACCCTTCAACTTTGGCCGCCGACGAGGAGGAAGAAGATGACGCGATCCTCGGCATGGATGAGATCGGCCGACGTGGTCGACAAACAAAGCGCAATGCCGTCAACATAGATGGATACGATTCTGATAGCGACAACGACAACTTCAACGCCCGTGCCGCTGCCAAAGCCAAGGCTGAAAAAGCCACTAAATCTGGCGGTGACATAGACATGTTCGCCGACCCTAACCAAAATGCAGGTGATGACGAGGATGTAGAAAACGTCAGCCTTTGGAAGAAGAAGGACAAGGAAGTACGTTTCCTAGCAGAAGATGAAATTGAAGGGCAAGACGAAGAGAGCAAATCAGGTGGTCACATCGGCTCCATTACTAACCCTCACGAAGACGAGCACGAAAGCAGCAGCGACAGCGGTGACGATGCAGAGCGGGATCGTATTCCTGACAATATCGACAAAGAGTTGGGTGCAGGAGCGAAGAAGAAGCACGCTCCACTCATTGATGCCTTCAACATGCGAAACGAGAACGAAGAAGGCCGATTCGATCAGAACGGGAACTTCATTCACAATGCCGCAGACCCGAATGACAAGTACGACCAGTGGCTTGAAGGCATCTCCAGGAAAGACAGGAAGAATGCAGCTGAAGCGAAGGCTAAACGCGAAGAGGATGAGAAGAATAGAGTCCGAGATGAAGACTCCAACCTTATGTCAAATCTGCTCACGACCTTCTTGACCCACGTGCGCAAAGGTGAACGGACCGTAGACGCCTTAGGGCGTCTAGAGAAAGGTATGCGCTACCTGTTTTCTAATATACCATCGATATTGGCAACAATACATTGGAAACAGAGAGCCGGCATGAAAGCTTACTTGATTCTAGAGCGGAAGAAGTCCGACGAGTACAAACGCATTACGGCCACTGACGAAGAGCTCGCCGATGCGATGGTCGAGATGATGCGTCGCGGTCACAACGACATCTACGAATACCAGCGTGAGAAGTTCGTGCGGATGTATAAGAAGGAGACTGGAGAAGACTGGGTCGATGCGCCAGTGATGTGGGAATTCTACTGGGTCAACGCCGAAGACGATAGCGTCCACGGACCGTACGACTCCCAAACGATGCAGTCCTGGAAAGATAACTCGTACTTTGACGATTACTCTGCGCGGTTCCGGCGTGTTGGTGACTCTGCGTGGGAATGGGACGTCGACATCTTCTAAGCAGTGTCTTGACCACTGCTTGACCTGATGGAGAACCAAGCAGCGACGAGATTGAAAGTGCACACGGCTGGAACTAGGGTTCGAAAGGCAAGTGTGATTCAATTTGAGGATTATAAAGACTGGCCGGTTGCATGCTGTGATGCAGCGATACAAAAGCCAGATTTGTTTTACAGCTGAGTTTAGCTTGCCCAAGAATATAACACGGGCTGGCGGAACGATGACTTGCTGCCATTGCTATCCCCATAATTCTCCACCACTCATCGTAGCTTAAGTGCAATTGTACATTAAAGAACCCATGGGTACCTTTGTTGTTCGAGTAAGAAGCACAAAAGATCGATCTTCTAGAAAGTGATCCGAATAAGTAGTCACATGGGCCACCTTCACTGCAGTTTCCGTCACTTGTGGTTGCAGATGTTTCACTGGGCTGCAACGAGTAGCAAGGCAGAGCCTGTCTCCGCCACCAAAGTGAGGCCGAACGCCACAGGCAGGAGGGCCATGTATGAATGGCATTGGTCGCGCTGGAGTATTGGGGGTGCGACCCGTATTGATCATTTGAGCATGCCTTCAACAGAACCGGGCAACCACCACCCGAAATGGAACGAGGATGACAATGAGGCGGCGCAAAGCCAGGTTTGAAGGGCCTTTCGAAATATCAGTGGAATCAGAAATTGATTGCGAAAGGGCAAAAAGGTTCAGGCGCGTTGGCATGGATGCCGAAGCAACGCTTGCGCACGTTTTGGAGATCCTTTCACATCAGCGTAGATCCGCAAGCCAATCAGTGAGGCTTCGACGTCGAATCTTGCCCAACCGTCGGCGACCGTTTTTAAAAACGAGGCGAAAGGAGTGGTGTGGTACGAGGCGCCCAGCACGGGAACGAAGAATGCCAATTTCACAACCCTCGAAGGCAAAGTGATTTCGACACGCGGCGGCCAATGGGAGGCACGACAGGTGAGGTGAAATGGAGGTGCCGAAAGTGCCGACTGTATGATGTTTCAATGGTACATGCTACACTCTACACGCTACACGGCAGAAACAAAGGGAAGACGTCTGGGGACGCGCAGGAGGATCAAACAGGAAGTAAGCAAGCAATAATCAGGCGTACGAGGCCAGTTGAAGAAGCGAGCGCAAGCCATTATTGCAATTCAATTTACTTTTCCAGGGGCAATACATTTGCCAGACGGCAGAGGGAAATGTTTGAGAAGAGCCACTTTTTGATGAGGCTAGGCTGCGGCGGAAGCGACGGCCCGTTCAGCTCGGTGCGACGAGTGAAGCTGCGAGCTGGCGAGTCCCAGCGAAATTCTTTTGATACAAGCCAGTCCGCTTTGGTTGTGCGCCGTCCGTTTGGATGGGATCGCTGTGGGTGTGAGAGGAGCGCGAGCACCCAAGCCATGCCCGTGGCCACGGCGGAACCGTTCCCGAGCAAGGTCGTCCTTCTTGCAAACAAAACATGGAGTTTTGGAAGTTTATGGAGGACGCGGCACCGCGATTAATTATGTCACCCAACGGTGCGCTTCGGGATCTCGTATTGCAAGCTTCCCTTAAGATGAGTGCCCCAGCTGGCAGAGTTTGCAAGGAGTCCGAGGCAACGGACGCAGATCTAGAAATGCAAAGGGGAGCGTGCGTTCAGGTACACAGTCCATGTACAGAGTCCGTGTACGTACCAAGCAGCAAGTGTCTTTCCGTGCTGTGGATGATGGCGATCGAAGCATCGAGCTGTGCCAGCCAACCAGCGTCGCGATCCGTGGTCGACCGCGTGCATCGGGCTGCCATTTGAAAGGTCTTGGGGTTTGAAGCGTTTGCCTTGGGCCAGTCACGCCGCCCGACGACGGTATGCAGAAAATAGTTGCGAGTTTATTCAGCTGGAAGCGTGATAGTGGAATCAAAAGGGGCGACAATACACTTTAAGACACCCTTGGCTACGGTGGAGAGGAAGGACGACATCAATAGCACTAGCCAGAAGCCATTGCCTTGCCATGCAAAATGCCATGACATGCGCTGCCAACAGAGGAAGGTTTAGGGGGTGGAAGGGGAAAAATGGGCTTGCAAACGAAGGGCCTAGTGCCAGCGTAGGGAGTCGCAAAAAGAGATTTGAATGGAAATTCCCCGCTACCTTACCGCTGCGGGCCCCCCCCAAAACCCACGGTCACAGTCACAGTCACAGCTTCTCTCGCTTCTTTAACCTTCGAACGTCCTTGATTGAACCTTTTTTTTTCGAGGACCCGTCTCCGTATCGACCGGTACCTGCTTTCTACATCTCAACCTTCACTTCTGATCCATCCATCCTCTCGTCTTTGCCGGATCGTCCATCTCCACTCGCACTCGGCATCGCCTCTCGCCCACACGCCCGAGAGTCTGCCTTCTCTCTGAGACTTTGTCTGGTGACTCGTCGACTGAGTGCGTTGCTTGTCAGCCACGCCCTCCTTCGCTCCCTCGCTGCCTCCACACACCACGCACCCCGGCTCTTACGGACTGGAACGCTCGCAGCTATCTGCCAGGCTCCCCCAGCATTAAAACAACCTTACTGCGTTTCCCGCTGCCAGCTCATCACTTTCTTTGCTTCTCTCCCTCCGAATCCGTTGCACCCTGCAATCCGGTGCCGCCGTCGCTAAAGAGGACCAAAGAAACGCTGGCCTCGCTTCCGATATCTTTCTCTGCTCCATTCCTGCTGAGCGCGCCCACGCTTTCTCAAAGTAGAGATCTAAGGACGAAGACTCAGTGAACAGGCGGAAAAAGAATCAGTCGAGCTGCAAATCCATAGCAGCGACGTTGCAGCCTCTGCTTCCCCTCGACGCGACTTCCCGGATCGACCGTTTGTAGCCTCATTCTTCTCCCTCTCCTTGCGCTCTCCGAGCCACCTCAGTCCAAATCTCGAACCGCTACTCAGCATTGGCCCGAATGTGCAGATTCCTTTGACGACGCAACGACCGAACTCCGTATGCTCGTCCCGGCAATCACTCCTGAACCTATTGACTTCACGATGACCACGCATCAACACGAAGGAATATATTACGATAGTCCATCCTCAAGATCACCCGGCTCTCACAGACACAACCCTCAAATGCTGCATAGGCAGTCTTCTCGCCAGTTCGACGCCTACGGTAACCTACCGGCTGGTGGCTTGTTCCCAGCGGAAGAGCAAATGGCTCAGCAGAACTTCGCACCGCGATATGACCGTGTCAACACGGCCACTCTCAACTCAACCTTCCCTTTCGTCCAAGACCCTTGGGGTTCGTTTCCTGCGGCGCAAAATAACTCGCTCGCCACGCTTAGTGCAACTACCCGCATGAAGTCGCTTACCAACAGAGGTGGACGCGCTGGCTTGCCGACCGTATGGCTCTTTCACCTCTCTCGTGATCATTCACTGACAGTACTTTAGACTTGGCTCGACAATCCCATGCCCGCCATGACACCATTTACTGGTCTCGGCAATGGTACTCTAGGTCATGGCATGCTCAGGCCAGATGGCATCCCTTCAGAGCCCGACGAAGATCTCATCCCGACCGCTATCGTCATCAAGAACATTCCATTCGCTGTTAAAAAGGAATCGCTCGTTCAACTGATGACCGAAATGGGCTTGCCTCTGCCGTATGCCTTCAACTATCATTTCGACAACGGCATATTCAGGGGTCTCGCATTTGCAAACTTCACAACACCCGAAGAGACTGCTTTAGTCATTACTGCTCTAAACAACTATGAGCTGCTCGGGAGAAAGCTACGCGTCGAGTACAAGAAAATGCTTCCTCAAGCCGAAAGGGAGAGGATCGAGGAGAAGAAACGTCGTGAGAGAGGTCAGCTTCAGGAACAACATGAGCCTTCTAACTTACGCTCTCAAGCGTCCATGGGTTCCATGTCTTCTGGCCCACTCCCACGCACAACACCTTCACCGGTTTCGATGCAGCCACCCAAGCTCGGTTCGTACTGTCGACAATTCTCTCCTTCCCAGGCACTAACCTCCGCAGAATACGATCTGAATGAACCCGAGGTGTTGAGATACTATACCATGCTCGCCGTGTTTCGAGAGGATAAGTCACGCGAGAGCCTCATCCTGCCGGCAACGTTGTCTCCCCAGGAACGTAGGATTGTTCACGTGCTTGCTCACAAGCTCGGTCTAGTCCACGTCTCCAAGGGTGACGGAGCGCAACGAGCTGTCCACATCTTCCGCGTGAATGAGAACGGGACGAACATAAGCCCGCCTATACCGCAGGTGCCAACAAACCACTTGGTGGACAGCCAGCGTAGGGCACTGAATCGTGCCGCTACAACTGATTTCAGCGATGTTCGTGGTGATGGCTTCTACGGCACGCTTGGTCGACAAGGTTCGGGGTTATTGGGTTTTGCTGATTCTGCTGGTGGCCTGCCTAACCTTCGTGCAGCAAAGTCCTATGCTGATCTTCGATCCTACACTCCCTCGCCAGTTCCATCGACGGCCAGCTTCCCGGCGACTCTGAACACCAATCTCGCCCGCTTCGCCGAGTATGGCCTTAATGGCAACTCGTCTTCCAACCCGAATCTCGCAGCAACGGCAACGTCTATGGCTGCCCGCGAAGACGGCATCCTCGTCAACGGCATGAGCGGTATCTCTCTCGGCGGTGGCTACGGCCAGGGCGGAAGCCCTCGAAGCCTCCGTGGTGCTTGGGAACGCGAGAACCCTGGTCCCATCGGCGGACATCGAACATTCAGCACCGCCAACTTCGACGACCAGAACCGTGGGAACAACCAAAGCGCTGTTCCGGCGCGTCAGCCTAGAGGTCCAGTCCCCGAGCGTGGAACCGGATTCTCTCGCCCACGTCAAAACGGCCACGGCGGCAGAGGAAGTGACGAGCTCTCTTCATCCCAATCCGGTGTGGAAATCTTGGTCGAGCAGTAAGCTGCAACTACATCTACACATCACTAAATCGCTTGACGGTCGCACATTCTCATGATACACACGGCATACCGGCAGCGGCATCCACCGGCTGCCAATTATGAAGTGAACGAAGAACGACTCCACGAAAGTAGAGATTCACAACACGGCTTCATCAGCCTCCTAACGTCACACCCACATGATCGCCTCTTTGGGTACCCTTGAGCAACGAAAAAAAGCAAAGCATCTAACGGAGATTGGACTATGGCGCATGGGTACTCGAGTTCCGATAAACACGGCGTTGCTGTATTAGTTACGTTGATCCTTTGTTTGTTTTTTGCGCTTCGTCCTTTTCCTGCAACATGCTTCTCCCGTTTCCAATTTCTCCGAACGCCAAAGAAAGAAAGATGGGGTCACGATTTCTGCATGACACACTTCAAACATCGGCCTCGCGCCGTGACGAATCCCTCTCGACGAACCCAGATATCCAAGAGCCGTGAGTCCGCGTTCCTCGCGAGGAACCGCTCCGGTGGGGCGTAACTGTTACATTCACGCCCTTCACGACCCTATTCACCCGTGTCTTTTTCCGCCCCATTTCCTCCTCGCTGAAAAGATATCTACGCCGTCGGTATATGCTCGCATCTGCCCTACTTCACAGCGCTCGTTTTCTGGCTTGCTCGGCGCGAAGAAGCTTCTTCGTTTCCGGGCATGCTAGGGCACCGCTCACTTTCGGCCGTGCCAGGAAGAAAAAATACTCCCCTTCTTCTGTTTTGCGGTTCATTTGCATTTTGCAACACGGGTTGTAATGCTGACTTTGATCTTTTGTTGTATGTTTCTTTGTTGCTTTTGCTGGATTGCCTGGACATGGCCATGGGGATGGAGCGATGGACGATTAATAAGTGTCGGTCGCTATCTAATTAGTTGTGCGATGGGATCCCTAATATCACTTGCAAAAGTTTCTATAATTCAAACTTTGTACCTGTGCCAGTTGTGTCCGACCTGTGATTTTGGCGATTTAAATTTGTTTTGATGGGCATATGCTGGACTCAACTTAACTCGCGCAGAGCTTAAGGTATGCAAATGGAGATTGGATTTAGAGCAACGACAAAACATCCATTGATACTACAGAAGCCGAACCTGTGAAAACCCGACAACCTGTCACGCCCATGTGCCGTGATAGTACAACCTCAGCAGACCACACACTACGAATAGATGAAGGAAAAACAGAAAAGCCAAGCACAGAGAGTTTCGCGATGCACAGCAAGCGCACCGTTCCCACCGTCCATTTTCGCCACCGCTCCCATCGCAGCCTAGGCTAGGCAATCGACGGATCGCAATGATAACAAGCCCATCGGACGCGGAAACGCGTGCGAACGGCCAGCGTAGACACCACGGAGACTCCCTTGCCCGCGCAACCGCGCCTCTTCAAACCCATCCTTGCAACCCGAGCGCAGCCATCCCACCATTATTATCCCAAAAAAACCTCCGTGTATGCCTACGCCTCAGCCTTCTTCCCCTTCTTCTGCTCGACCTTGAGCAGCAACGCGCGATTGATGTGGGGCAGGACGCCGCCGAAAGCGATGGTGGCGCGGATGAGCGTGTCGAGCTCCTCGTCGCCGCGGATGGCCAGCTGCAGGTGGCGCGGCGTGATGCGCTTGACCTTGAGGTCCTTGGCCGCGTTGCCCGCCAGCTCGAGCACTTCGGCTGTCAGGTACTCCAGCACCGCCGTCAGGTAGATGGCCGCCTTCGCCCCGATCCGCGTCTTCTGCCGCGTGATCGACCGCAGGTGCCGCTTTATGCGCCCGCACGGGAACTGTCCTTGCTTGTTAGCTAGCTCTTTTGCCATGTGTTTTTTGCGCGCCCGCGCGCGACCGCCGACGCGTCAAACCGACGCGATGCAGAGGGCCTGCCGCGATGCGGGTCGCGGCGGATGCGGTCGCGGCTTCGGCGCAGAGATAAGGAGGGCTGTTGACTCACCTGCAGGCCTGCTTTGGCCGAGTGCGACTTGGAAACTTTGGCCGTGCCATCGGCTTTGCCGCCTGTCTTACCGCCGGTCTTGCCTAGATGCGCGCGAGCGAGTTAGCTATGCATTCAGCGATGCGAAATAGGGAGGCCAAAAGGATGCAAAAGACACGCGTACCTTTTCCTCCGGGCATGTTTGCGAGCTTCTAGAGAGCTGTGGTTGATGGAAATCGATGTAAAGTAGTTGTGGTGGTGAGATGAAGTGAGTTGGAGGTCGTCTGCCGATGTGGGTGGGCAGTCGCTGGTATTTATGCGTTGGCGTTGGTGGTTGTATGTTGTGATCGCGCTTCTTCGTTGTTTAAGTAGAGGTTCTCGATCGGACCGGGGTTAGCGTTGTTGTGGTATGTGACCCACGTGACTGTGTTTATTTGACGCAACACTCTCGTCCTGCCATTCCAGTGAAGAACATGCAAATGCACTCCCTGCTTCCAAGAAGGTTATACGAACCGCCAAATGTCCAGCGAAACCTACTTTCGCCACCCCTTCGAAAATATTCCAGGCATAAGCGGCCAGGCTGGACGAAGTATGAAAACAGCAGGCAGCAGTAACCGCCCCATTACTCGAAAAGAAATAGTAGCCAGCAGAGTGACTAGTATATTCTGATGAACCCATGGAGTAAATAGAGGAATGACAACGGATGTCTTTTTCTGGGACACCTTCACTTTGGACAGATATCACGTGCTCCTAACAACAAGCGATGTCTCTGTAGGCCCCACTAAAGGAAGCCTAAGTGAACGAAAAGTCATATACTCAGCCTGAGATATTACGTTGTCCGTTCAGTAAGGCTGGTTTGGAGGTCTTGTACTAACGGGACAATGTACTGGAAATAATGAGCCCGGGTTGAGGCTGCTGGGTGTGAGCCTAGCTTGGATTACTCCTTCGTAGCATTCCATTTCAAACACTCAGCCACCAGAGCTCCTGAGCCCTATTCTCACAGTCAGCACGTGGATATACTTGATCTAAGGTAACCTGAGATGAAATATCGTTGCTATCGAGGTATAATGAGATGCACTGCAGAAGGTCGACGAAGAATAAGAAACCTTGCATACTAACCCAAAATTGCAGCCATCCGGCGAGCTGGCCTTGCTAAGACCCAGATGGGGCGATAGATATGAGCGTACAGATTCATATCATCTCATTTTCATGTCTATACGAGAAAACGTGCGCTCGTTGAAAATGCCCGAATCCTGAACTTCTTAAGGTACGCTCAACTTGAGGCGACGAACTTCCGCTCCAACTTTGGTTTAGCGTCAGTTGCCACGTTCACACCTACTGCGAAGGAACCAGATTGTTTCCAGCATGGAACTCCAATGGTACAAAATACATGTTAATCTTCGGAAGTTTACTTGGCGTTGTTTTATCTACTAAAAGAATACTGACTTTTATCCTACTTCGTTACCTGTTCCGTAATGTTATGTGCGCTCTCATGCCCGTCTTCCGGGCGCTGAACCCGTGGATGCTGACACAAACTGATCGGTATTCCAGCGATCTATGACTTTTCTAGATATCTTGCGGCCTTTCGGAAGGTAGTATTGAGAACGAAGAGACCGAGATCCACCACTTCCCATTTCCAGGCCGATACCCGATGGAATATAAAGCCATGTGAGGCAAGTATTCTTAATCAACGGAGTTACGTAGCTGGCTCCGTCAAACCCGAAAGTCGTATCCTCTATCATTTTGAGAATTGGTTCGCGTGATCGTAATCACTGCACGGCCGAGACGTTAATCTCCGAGATAGTCTAGGATTAGGGTAACCACAATGGCAACTGACTACAGGCTTTGCTTCAATTTCGTCAGAAGAAAGCAATATTACCATAGCAATTCGAAATTCCAAACTGACTGCATTAGGTTAATGCCATCAGGAGAAGTATATAAGAGAGAGGTACAACCCAGATCCTGAAGCGCTGTGTGTGTTGCACTAGTTACCAAAGCTACTTCTACCTTTTCCAATTTCAAGAAACGTAAGACAGTTATAACCAAATCCTCCATACCCAATGGCCCGACCACAATGGGGTTTCGATACTAAGGCCGAGGAGGTCGCTGAATTCTTCAAGGATCGTATTAATGGCAAGGTTATTCTCACCACCGGTGTCTCTCCGAACAGTTTGGGAGCTTACTACGTCGAAACCATTGCTGCGCACGATCCAAAGCTTCTCATCCTTGCTGGCCGCGATGTCAGCAAGGTTCAAAAGACAATTGACGCCATAAAGAAGGCTCATCCAAATGTATCAGTCCGCTTTCTAAAACTTGACCTCGCCGACCAGTCACAGGTCCGCGAGGCAGCCAAGGAGGTGAACGGTTATGAAGAGAATATCGACATCCTGATGAACAACGCCGCCGTGATGGCATGCCCTTACATGACCACCAAGGACGGGATAGAGATGCAATTTGGAACCGGTCACATTGGCCATTTCCTCTTTACAAATCTCATTCTTCCGAAGATCCTGGCATCTGGTCCACATCCTCGAATCGTCAACGTCTCGAGCGCGGGACATCGTTCTAGCCCAATGCGATTTGATGACTGGAATTTCAAGAATGGAGAGACATATAACAGGTGGAGAGCCTATGGGCAGACCAAGACCGCCAACATCCTTTTCAGTGTGGAATTGGCGAAGTTGTATGACAGCAAGGGCTTGGAGGCCTTTTCACTGCATCCTGGCGTCATACTGACGAACCTGATACAGCATTTGGAGAGCCTGGAAGAAGGTATCAACGAATTACGTACGTTTGAAATACTGCCCTGAAAATAACTCATTTACTGATTGTCTGCAGGCGAGATTGATAAGGAATCTGGCTATTCAGAGGCCAACAGGCAGGGAACTGCTCACTTCAAGCAGATATCGAACGGCACGGCAACTTATGTAGTCGCTTCTTTTGACCCGGAGATTGCCAGTTATAATGGCTCTTACCTCCTGGATTGCAGGCTCGCGCTACCTGAAGAAGTCAGAAGTGGTGCATATGATCCAGTGCAAGCAGAGAAGCTGTGGAAGCTGAGTGAGGAAATTGTAGGGCAGAAGTTCGCATAAGAAGCTATGCTAGGTGGCTGGTAATTCAGGCTGCTGGGATCGCCAATAATCTATCTAACAATCCGATGGATCTGGACGGATGGACGCCGATGTCTTGTAGTCACGCACAAATTGAAAATGGAGTCTGTCAAGCACTCAAACTTTGTCTAATCCCAATTCCTCCTCTCATATCGACTCACATCAGCAATCCAGTGAAGGATATCTACCTCGACCTCGGTGGTGTTTCTTACAAGTCTTCTTGCAGGTTTCAAAACATACATGAAGCTGATAAAGGCCTGTACAGGTAGAAAGATGGTTACTTCTTAAACCATCAAATTGACAGATTAGTAGTCATCATGAGAATCTACGATGCCATCTGATCGTTAGTTCAATAAGAGATTGAAGGGTGTGAGTAAGCTAAGACTCTATGTTGTGACTATTGATGAATTCGATAATGGCTGTACACTATTAACACTTCTTCATGTTTCCAACGCTTTGCTTTGCATAAGCCCGAAATTGGTCGTAAACCGGTACGTAGAGATTTGGAGTATTGTTGCTAGAAGCTTCGTAGGAGAAACTTAACGTCGATCGAGTGATCTAAAGGATTGTTGGGACCTCTGCAACTGATTAGCACGGAATGCCACTAAAGAGAATTGGAATCCTATACCTACTCATCGACAGTATAGCGGCTGCTCAAACATTTGCGTCTCAGGACCTTCAGGTGCTCTAAAAAGGGCATAACGACGTTACATCTTCGAAGTGGTCCTAAGTGAAGCTACAGCTTGTGTATCACCTGAAGACAATTTGTCATCGCTGTGCGACTCTAGAATGGTATAAAGTCGAGTGACTCGCTGGTCAGGTCGGCGGGTTAAATGACCCTTCGGGTTTTTGGTTCTGCAATTTCCTGATACTTCCTTCTGCTAATTCTTTCAATTTCTCCGCGGCTCTCTCGAGCCCAGAATGTACCCACTTAGCTTGCACAGGTAGAAAATGATCCCTTCCATCCTGAACTCGCAAGATCAAGATGTCGTCAAGCTTCGCGGTGCCCTCGTTCAAACTCTTGATAAGTTCCATCACCTCAACTTGCATAGTAAGCTCGACGTTACATGCGTCACCAGGTTCGAGTGTATAAGACAGCGGATCCTTACTTCTCTTTGGTCGCGAATCAGGCTCTCGGTCCCAGTGTATGGAAAGCCAAACGGGATACGGACCGTTTACTTGATCGACCATTACAGGTCTATCTACAAAACTCATCTTGGCAGCAACAGCGCCAGTGTTCGCAAGAGTTATCATACGACGTTTCTTTTCGCCCATATGAATGGTACCAAAGTTCACAGCTCCGATACTGTCGTCCTGTGAGCCATCAAGGTCATCTTCCTTGAATGGTTTGTCGACAATGATAGTTATGGTCGGACGTCCTTCGTTCTCGGCCCGATCAAGGTCTCGTACAACTTCATGGTGAATGCGTGCCTTTTCTTCCGGAATCACCGCGTCGTACTTCAGGTTAAATATTGCATCCAATGGCTTGTGATCTGATGATAGTACTCGCTGATGTGCGAGATAGTATTCCAATTGGATCTCGTCGTCAAACCCTTCCTTGGTCGTCGTGGGTTGCGATTCTTGACGTAAAGCGTCTTCATTGAGTTCCTCATCTCCCTCATCTTCCGGATAGTCGAAGAGTACATTCTCTTCTTCGGCAGCTTTTTCTATTCCTTGAGCTTTCATTTCTTCATCACGCTTCCTTGCCTCTTCTTCCGCTTTAGTTCTGTCTAGGTACGCCTGATAAGCACGCCGAGTCCTGTACAAGATACGATCACACCAACTTGGGCATCGTTTCTTGTCGCTAGAGTCGAACATGCCAACACTGCCGACATCGTATTTGTATGTGGGCACAAACCTAATTGGACCTTCTTGCCATCCATCATGGAAGGCTTTACGTGCTTTGATTTGCTGGTGCAACTCGTCATGAGGTAGAAGACTTTGGATTGTAGCTTGAAGAGACATTGGGTTGAGCTCTTCATGACTATCATCAATTTCGGACGTCGACTCGTTTTGTTCTTGTTCAGGTGGAGCGTCTTCAGCTTTCCGAGAGCTTCCGTCACTCTTCATAGAGTCAGAGAGACTGTCCGTCTCTGAGAGTTCGTCGTCCATCTTGAGCGCAGACTCGGCATGCGAGATATCGTATTCGTTACGGAGATGAAGCATGAGAAGGCGTCGAATATCTTCCCCAGGCATTCCCTCGAGTCGATAATTGAGATCTCCGAACCAGAAAGCGAAGTCTTCTTCTCCGATAGTCTCCCCTGCGCTCTGAGATATGCCGGGTACGTCTTTTATCGGGTCAAATCTTGTTCGACTAACGATCTGTGATGCGTCCCAGTTCCTTCTCTCGAGCGAAGTCTTATCAGCACCGGCAGCCATGTGACAATCAATGAAAACGATACGAGTGGTCTCGCCGAGCACTAGTCGTGCCGTTACCGCACCCTTATTTCCCATGTAGCCCATAACGCCAGTTCCAACATTTGTCGTGCTCACCGACTTGATGTCTTTTGAGAGCGATTCGGAAGCGTAAATGAGCAGAAGTAGTCCAATGAGTTGCTCCTCAGCAACCAGACGATACCCCGATGGCAATACATCCTCGATGTGCGACTTGAACCTGGAGGCAGTCCCTGGGTCTGGATATGGCCGGAGTGCTTCGGTGTAAGAGCCTACATCAACAACCTCCTGTAAACCCAGAACATAGAGGTCAATATCTTCTCCTGCTGGCTCCGATCCAGGGTCATCCTTGGGCAGAGTAGACTGTTTCTCGGATCGCCTTTGCTCTTGATCTTCCACTGACTCCTTGTTATCGTTCACTTCCTCGGGCTTTGAACCAAGCTGACTCTCGGTATCCTGCGAGTCATGCTGTGAAGAAATTCCAAGGCCTGTTAAGTCGTCTTCGACTCCCCTCCCCTCAATGAACCATCCTGCGATGTCTTTCTCCGTTCCTTTACGTCCGGCGACATTCCACGTGCCAATTTTGATTCGTACGTTACGAGGCCGCGTGTACTCAGATCTTCGAGCGTGGAGTGCTTCCGAGAGACTCTGCTGGGTGGAAACAGTAGGAATAGCAGCCTCAGGAACAGCGGCGTCGGGGAAAGCACCTGGTATTTGTGAATCGATGTCAAAGTCGTTTGTAGAAGCTGAGCGCCTCTTCCAGTCTTCAGACATCCTGGCCCGTCAGAAGACTAAACACTATAATCCGGTTGGCGAAGCTAAGGCAGGTAACATTGTGAGCAACTGGAGGGTTTCACTCGAGATCTAGCTGCATTTTGCATCCACCGGATCTATGATAACGTGTGACGTTGTTGTTCTAGACCGCACGCGACTGCAAAGTTCAAAGAGCCGCTTGATCGTCACACTACTTGCGCCACATTCGAGATCGCGAGCGCGGGCCAACATAATGAAGCCTGAATAACTCCCAAACAACAACCGTTTCTTCAAGTGCCGCTCCTAGATAATCTAAACATGACTCCACCAAAGGCACGCCGGAAGGTTCAAAATAACCAGCCTCAACTGGTAACCACCGACTACGACACAGACACAGGCGTTCAGGCGGCGACAAATTACACCGTTTCGAAGCGCACCAACGACGAGCTGAACCTCTCTGTCCTTCTTCGCTATCTTCCCTCTATCCACACGATCCTCAGTGTCGCAAACTATGCTGTGCTTTACACATTTAACCCGTCCGCACATGCATGGCAGAAGGCCGACATCGAAGGCACCCTCTTTGTCTGCGCTCTAGATCCAGCAGAAACCGGAGCTGAACAATTCTGCGTCATAATTCTAAACCGAAGAGGCCTAGAAAACTTTGTGGTTGATATTGTTAGTCCAGGAGATATTGAGATCAGCGGCGAATACCTATATGTTCGGTCCGAAGTGGATGGCGAAACATATGGGCTCTGGATCTATTCGGAGGACGGCACGTCGACCGCCAACCAACGCGAGATAATTCACCAGATCATCGTGGAATGTGCGAAGCTTGCAGAAGCTGCGAGAACAAGAACCAGCAATGGACTCGACGTCGAAGAGGACGGCGATATCGTGGCAGAAGAAGAGTATGAGTCTGCTCCGATGGGTCGACAGGTGTCTCTTCGCGAGCTCTTCGGTCAACAGCGCGAGCAAGATAGCGGCTTCTCTGTTCACACCCACCAATCTCCACGCGGACATAATGCCCAACCAGCGATAGCTAGCCACATATCAAATCCTCCACCACCGCATCCTACTAGTATCCACGACAATGTGCCGCCAAGCACCGTCGCTCCACCCACAGCAGTGCAGGTTGCTGAAGTACCGAGACCGGTTCCGACATCACAGTTCCAGATGTCGGCCGATACAGCATTCTTTATGAGTGTGCCGAGTCTAACAGCACAATCGAGCGCAACATCAACTCAGCAGTCGTCACAGCAGAACGGTACTGGAAATGCGAATGGAGATGTACTTCTGGCACTCTTCAGAAGCGCTAAATGAGTGAAAATTATTGGTCGAATGTTGCTGGAGTGATTTGATTGGGGAGAGGATGTTGACGATTGCATTTTGAGGATATACCCAATTGACAGTTCTGTGCAAGGTGTCCGTGGCGTTATAGTACTCACCCACTACTCACATTAGGGAGCGGCCAGGAGAGGTGATCTCAGCACAACTTGGTTGCATTAGCTACCTTATGTACGAGAATCTAGCTACAAGGTTCAAAGTAAGTCGTTTTCCACTACAATGCATGCTCCTTGCAATGTTCTATACAAAAATACCCATCGGTGCAATGGGAGCGTCTAAACTGTACCAAGCCCTTCTTTGATTTGATTATCAGCATCTTGCGCAACTCGGTCTCTTGGGGCACAGAAGTTGGTTGTCCGTCTTTGCGCCAGCGATTCTGTACTTCCGTGTTCCCGAGGTTCTCAAGCCAGCGGTTACCGCACCGTTCCCACAAAGTCCACATGCTCAACATCAGCCCTGTTAGCCCGACACACAGTGAGAGAAACAATGGCCAGGACTTTGATACGACTCCGCCGTCAACATTGGAAGATGGACCTTGAAGGTTGAAGATGCCAGCGGCAAACACGTTAGATACGAGCATCGTTGGCAGGACAACCAGCCCAAGCACCGCAATACTCTTCGTCGTGCGATTCTCAGCTGCTCCTATCTTATTATACAGCGCGCCTTTCAGCGTCTGCATATTAGCGATGCTCATCTGCACCTGCTCCACATACAGCTGCGCATTCACCGCTCTGCACTCGGCCATCAGTTCGGCCTTGCCGGGACACGGGTCAGCACCCTTACAGATGCGCACCGCCAAAGCCGTCTGCTTGAGAAGAAGTTGGACATTACTCGCGGCGGCGACTGTGTCGTCTAGCTCGTGCGCCATCGACGCGAGGTGCGCGTTGAGGAACGCCAAGTCGTCGTTGGCCTTGGGGTAGCCCTTTGCATCCATGAAGTCCCGGCGGTGCGTCACGCCCAGCTCCCCTTCGGCGTTCAGGGGACTGACGCGCCAGTTTACGGAGTTGTGCGACCGGAACTGCAGAAATGAGAGTAAGATAGGGAGGAGCGTCAAGGGTGTCTCTTCGATTTCGTCTTTCCTTTCGTCGAGGAACGGGATGATAGAATCGAACGTTATATCGCACTTAGAGAGAACATCCATTTGTTTGAAAAATACGAGGCCCTTGAGAACTTGTGAGGCGATATCGTAGCGGATTAGTATGAGGATGGCGTCGGTTTCATATGTTGCCATGGCGAGTTCTAGTACGTCTGGCTTTTTATTCCCCTCACTTTGAAACCTACACTCAAAGAGTGGCTGTTTTCCTCGTAAATTCCTTAGAAAACCGGCAGAGAATCCTATGCTCGCGCATCGGCGCGCAAATGCCTCGTGACTCGTTGTAAAAGGATGGTCTAGCTGTCCAGAACCTAAGAGAACTTCCATCTCTACCTTTCCTGGTATTTTCGGCTACCGTCTACTTTGCTCTTTATTTTCTTCATCTTGCCAAACCGCATGCATGGACATTGCATGTAAGGCATGGTTGACGGGATGACATTTGGAACCTTTGCAATCGAGGTAGGTAAGGTGACGTTCGACCTCGGATGTTTTGGCTGTTGAGTATGTTCCCAACTCGGCATCTAGCGAGTTCTTTGCCATTTTACTTAAAGGAATTGCCAAAATTCCTCAGGTAGTTTCTCTAAATGTTGTAACGGTTGATGAGGAGTGGGACGGTCACTTTATGCTGAAACCGAATCCTTTCGGGTGTTGTCGCTCGAGTGGGATTGTGGCTTGCCGACAACTGACCAAGATGCAGAGAGCTGCATTATGTTGAAGTGGTTCGACTGGTGGAGAAAGCGGTGTGATCGCAGCCTTGTCTGAAGTGGCACGTACCTAGCAAGCCTCGAAAGAGAAGAAATGCTGTTTGCTCCATAATTTCCGATTACCTGTTGATGATGGGAGGATCAATGTGGCACGTAAGTGAACAGCGAGGCGTAGATTAAGTCAATGTTGCTCTCTAAACGAACGCCTGAAGGGTGTCAACCAACAGCGAGATTTTCTGTTTGTGTTAGTCGAAAGTCAACAAGCTGTGGATGTGAATCATAAACCTGATCCACCTAACGCAGGGCTGAACTTCAGAGCTTTACTCCAATTAAAAATCATGGCGCTCCGATCTTCGTAGCTTAAGCTATAAATTCCGCGCATTCAAAGCTAGGCGCGATGGCGATGTAGTGGCATAAGGTACCTTCATGTTCTGGTTGGGCGATGCAGCAGGTGGCGTGGAGTGGCTGGGCAAGCGCACCAGCCACCAATCATGAGCTCCAGCCTTTGCATTTTCACGAGCATTCAAAGATCAATTCACGCCCATCATTGCTCCCGGTTCAACTTGCAAACCTTTCACTCAGCTCCATCCTCCGACGAATGCACAGTTGCGTGTTAATTTATTACTGGAATCTATTGCTCACTGCTGTGCATAAACTCATATCCTTCTGTTTCGTCAGCTCCGAGGCTGCGCCTATCACAAGCCATTGCAATTGCTACCAGAGCAGAGTCTCTCTGACGTTTCGTACTGACCAGCTCACGAATCAAGTCGTAGAGAGGTCGTGTCCTTTAATTGCCCTTGCCACTATCCTCCAATTACCTACAGCGACTGTTTCTTTATTCAGATGTCTCCGCAGCAGTCATCGATGCTCAGCCGACCTACTTCCATCCGCTCCTCTTCCCCGTCGGCTGTGTCTACAGTTAGAACTCTTGTCAACGACGACACACTGGGTCCTGAGCACTTCGATCTCCCTTTACCACCGGCGGCAATTACCATAGATCGATCAACTTGCTACTCACCTGAACCGCCATCACCATTGGAAGACTATCCCGAACCTCCACCTGCCAACATCCGCCATCGCGTCCCAAATGCGTTTTGGGAGAACCTTCCTCCTCTAATCGCCCGAGCAACTTCACCGAATCTACAATCTCCTGTCTCTTCAACCTCGCCTCAACAATTATCACCCACCAAATCACTGGGCAGCTTCATCACAAATCAAGGCACTGATACATCCACGAGTAGAGCTAGTACTGCAGGCACTCGTGCAAAGCATACCTCTCGAGCATCTCTATTTGGCAATTTCTTCAACGTCAACGCTACTTCAGAACCCGTGAACATCGGCGTCCTCCCTCGAGCGCGTCGCGGCATCGAAGAAGAAGAGGAGGACGACTCAGCCGACGAAGAGTCGGACATGGAGTACACGGGCGGGCGGCCGGGCCGGCCGCGGCGAGCCATGACCTCGCAAAGCAGCAGCACGACGTCCAGCCGCTTCGCGTGGCTCACCTCGAAGGCGTCAGCACTGACCTCCAGCAAAGCGGCGGCCTCGCACCCGGCGCCGCCCCCCGCCACCGACCCGCTCCTGACGCTCGACGTCACGGCGTCGCTCTTCCCGCACGGGCCCGCCGACCCGCTCGCGCCGCCGTCCTTCCACGACCTGCTCGCCAACGCGGAGGCGCTCATCGCGCGCCTGCAAGCCGGCTACCGCGCGCAGACCGCCGCGCTAGCCGACCTGCGCCGCGAGCGCGCCGCGCAGGCAGAGGAGCGAGACGAGGCCGACACACGCGCCGCCCACCTGCGCGCGCAGCTGCAGGAGATGGGCCGCCGCATGGCGGAGGCCGACCGCGCGAACGCGGACATGGCGGCTGCGCTGGCGCACGAGAGGCGGCGCTGGCGCGAGGAGGAGGAGCGGCGGTGCCGCTCCGTCAGGATCGTGCAGTCCGCTGGCAGCGATTCTGGCTTTGAGGACGACGCTGAGAGCGAGAGCGGCTCGGTGTGCGGTGGCCGAGATGCGGCGGAGGGTCAAGCTGGCACCGACGAGCTGAAGGCGCAATTGGCCCGCGCTGTGAGGGTCAAGCGTGTTCCAATCGGGAGCGATGCCGTGGCGTGTCGCAGCTGCCACGGGATTGTGATGGGCACGTCGGACCTTCGAAATGAGAATCACGTGCTCAGAATCAGAGTCGCGGAGCTGGAGGAGGCGGTTGAGGGATGCTTGGACTTGGTTGGAGCACGATCGGGACCTTGAATTGGCAAATCATGGCCGGAAAGAGACTTGAGATGATTGACAAATGGCAATTCGGTTGTACAGAGGCTGTCATGCCAACCACTCTTGATCGCGAATGGGCATGCAGTCCCTGCAAGATGAGCACGGCTTCAGACACACCTTGAGCGCTCTGTGGCTGGAAGGTGCAGAACGGGGCGCATTGAACTTGATCTTTTGTCCAGAACGCCTTTCATGCCTCCTCGTATTTCGAAGAGCCTTGCAGAAAGGTACACGTTAGTCGAGCGGCGCTCAATAACTTTGCCTGCCATGTCTTCTCTCTGATTCGTACGATGCAGAATAGAAAAGTAAACGTACTATTCACGCGCCCTTGAATGCCGGAGATTCTACGCTCTTATTTTTGTCCGCATCACTGATGCTTCCCACAATGGACGTACATACTTGTGGTTGACTGCCGGCTAATTGTGTAATGCAACAGATGCTGACATGTGACAAGTATAATCGAAGCCTTGTCTTTAGAATCAATAGCTATCCGGTCATTCCCAAGGAGCAGAGCAAGTGTTACATTAGAAAGATTTACGAAGACGAATGAAAGTGCAATATATAACTGGGCGTCTCAGTGCCCCGTACTACGCATATTCACAATTTGGCCCACCCTTTCGCTACGCCCCCAGATCACCTGCAGCGCCGTTGGCAGAAGGAAAAGCCGGTACAATCACGCCTTAGTTAGCGTCCGTTACTTTATTATTGCGCGTTTCTGTCCTCCAGCCCGATTAAGCAATATGGGATTCGCTCCGTCGGCCAATCACCGTCTTCCTCGGTCCAACCTCAACATCTTACTCTCCTAACGAAGAGGCATTCTGATACAAGGCCCGATCCCGAATGAAACCTTTGTCTTGCTTCTGCTGGCAATATTCACGTCGCTCTTTATTTTGATGGCTTCGACAATGATCAATGATTGCATCAATAGCTCAATTTCATTGCAGTCGTCGCTCGTAGTGCCTGAATAACTGACAGCCTTACCTGAGCCAGTGTACTTGTGATGATGTCCCGTAACCATGCATGCCAGTGATAACCAGAAGGCAAAATGAATAGCAATCCCGCCTGTCAACCTGCCCTTAGCACCCAGTCTCTATAACTCTCCCCGGCCAGCCTCTTGAAATGTAAACCGAACCAGACTTTTGGACTTGCAAACCTCAGCCCGTCTAGGGCCTACTCCCCTTCGTAGACGCCAGATCCAGCACTCAATCGACAATCTCAGACATCGAACCGACCCACAATGCCCAGCAGCAATCACTACCACCCTACTCTCCAGGTACTCCCTCACCGTGCCCAGTCGCTTTCAGCGCCTCACCCGCCGCAACAACCAACTCCCTAACCGCAACATTGCCAACTGGATTGAGCGCGACAAACAATCGCCCCGGCTGATCGACAGGCCTCAGCGCCCACACAACCGGGCACTGCGAGAAGTCGGCAACCCAAAAGCCGCGCCAGTTGAAAGCGGGCGGGTCTTCGCCCGCAGCGGCCAGCGCGCGCACCACACGCTCGACCACAAGCGCGACCTCCTCAGCGGCGTGGCGGGCGGGGCACACGGCGCAGGCGGTGGGCGCGCCGCCCGCCCGCGCCCGCCACCCCGCCGTCCGCAGGTACCGCGCCAGCGTCGCGTGCTGCGGCGCGGTGCCGCTGAAGAGCGGCGGGGCCGTGCACCCCGACAGCGCGTGGCCGCTGCTGCCGCAGTGCAGGCAGCGCGGCGCGGAGGCGTGGTGCTGCGGCGCGTGCAGCGCGGGCCCGCCGCAGAGGCAGCGCGCGGGAGCGGGAGCCGCGGAGCCGCCGCCGCGGAGCGGCATCGCTGTGGCTGCGGGAGCGCGGCCCGGCTGGAAGAAGCGCGCGCGCGCGTCGACGCCCGTTGGGATGGGCGATGCGCCCTGCTTGCGGTTGTAGTCGGCGATGGCCAGCGAGATCTCGCGCCACTCCAGCGCCGTGTGGCCGGGGTAGCCCGCCGGCTGCAGCGTGTTCTCGTCCACGCTGAGGATGTCGCACGGCACTGGGTTCTTTGCGCGCCAGTCTGCGCGCTGCAGGCCGATGACTCGGGACGGGTCGATGATGCCGTGCGATGGGACGCCCGATGGGATGTAGCGGTATGGAGCTGTCAAGCCTGGAAGCATGGTCGGAAGCCAGTTTTGAGGAAGATCGGGACTTGACAAAGTCATTGTATCGGCGTATAGAGACTGTGCAATTGCGGGCAGAGGTAGAGTGGCAGCAACTGACGAGTCCACGGTATATGTCAATCCGCTGCTGACTGGTATTGGCGGCGATCCGGTGAAGCAATCCGACCGATAAGCTGGTGTTGGTGAGAATGCTCGACCTGGAACGAACTCCATAGCATCTGGTCGAAGTGGACTTGGATTTACGCATTGTTCATCGTGTATATGCTTCGGCGTAGCATTGGTTTCGTTCAGCGGCTTACGCTGTCCCAATCGCAGACCTGACCTGCTTGTGCGGTCGACAACAATATCGATCGAAGGGCTTGTTGTTGCTGTGTCAGAGACCACAGAGGTAGGAGGAGTGAAGTTTGTCAGTGCAACTTCACTGGCCCATTCCCGCTCAGTTCCACCACTCTCATCCACGCCAAGCTTCGTCAAACCCTCAGTAACTATTTGTAGATTGGGTCGTCGACGAATAGGTGAGCTGACTCCCCTGCCGGTAACGTTTCGATCTGCCGAAAGTCTCGGCCTGATCTCCATTTTCTGAGTATCTAATCTCGTACTCGCGCCAGGAAAATCATGATCCATGGGCTTTAAAGCCGTCTTGAAGCTAAGATTAGACCGTGTAGGGCTATGAAGTGGACTGGAGCACTGTTTCGGGGCTTGTAGAGACGCAGAACTTTCCAGCATGGGAATGGTTGAATCATTGGTAAGCGTATCCTTGCTCTTACGATCTGGAGGCGAGTAAAAGAGATCCTCAAGATGAGAGGCTCCACTTGTGATGATTTCGTTGCTAGGCCTAGACTTGTTCTTGATAGTCAAACTACCCGCCAACGGGTTGGAGACTGAGTCAACTGAGTGGCTCTGTTTGTGCCGATTCGCTCTCAGCTCGGTTTGCAAAACTGGTGCTTTGGCTTTTGTCACTGTGGCATGTCCAACACTCGTCGGCAGCTTGCTCTTGGGAGAGACCGATCCTGGTGAGGAGATATTCGTTTTCTTCAGCGTTATTGGCGAGCTCAATGACGATGACGAATCTCCTCGGTTTCTACCCAGGCTGAGGAGTGTATGGTCCAGTGACATTCGCTGGTTGTGCCTGGGAATAGTTGATTCAGGGAGTTTGCCAGCAAACGTTTTCCCAGCCTCCCACAGAACCGGCTCGTCTTTATCCGTGGATGAGTTTGCAAATTCTTTCAACGCGGCGGAGCGCATATCAGCCAAAGACTTTCGTGACATCGATGGCGGTAAGGGCTTCATTTCCACATGGGACGGGCAGTCGGCCGATTGAGGATTAGTTGCAAGCTGTGTTTGGAGCGAGAGACGCTGCTGTTTTGGGTGACGTGGGTATACTTGAATTCTATCAAGTAAGAATGTTAGTATGCTGAGCAAATATTCATATATTGCCGTAAATATTCGCCGTTCGTACCGTTCGCGGTTGGAAGTAGTTGCATCATGATTGCGAGAGATGTCAGTCGACGTAGACTTTCGAGGGGACTCCTCCATCGTGTGATGAAGCAAGGTTCGGTGACCGAATGAAATGCAGACTAAAGTACTTCCTGAGCAGTGTTAAGTGTAATCCGTCTACAAGAGTTGCAATGTAGAAGTTTGAGTATATGTGCTCGACAGATAGCATAGAAAGAGATCCCGATTTGTTGCTTCGTCGCGCTTGCTTTGTGGTGAAAAAGCAGCAGAGCATTTGAGAAGACTGTTGACGATTTAAAGTCAGGTGCGGTTCCACAGAGTCGCGTTTGTTCAAGATCAGCCGTCGCAAAGCGGTGTCAGATCTGTCTTTCCGAATTTAGCAGGAGTGAAACATGTAGTGACTTATGGGACTGGAAAGATCTCTGTCGAATCAACAAATCTACTGATGCGTAACCATTTCGTTAGCACGATCATGCACCGAGCTCTGTATATCGCTTCAACTTATAATTGTAATCTATCTGTGGTGTAAACAATTTGCGTGGATCCAAGAGAGATATACGGAAAGACCTCACCCATCTATGGACAGTCATTGTTCCCGTCCGCAATGCTTACGAAATCCATTTCTGTACGTACTACTCTACAGGATTCAAAATCGGCGCTTTTTCTTGCTTGTAGATTGTTCCTGAGTTTGAAGTTTTCGCCTCAGGTCTTCTCGTTTCTTGTTTGCGAGCTCCTCCACATTTTTCTCGAGGTCTGGTGCAGGCTCCTTCTTCCCTTTAATCTGGGGAAGAATAGCATCATCAAAAGAAGTCAAGTCGTCTTGCTGTCGAGGCTGGTCTGCGCTTGGAGATAAAATTTTCGTGCTACTGATAGTTGATTGCCCATTTCGCAAGTGAGGATGTTGTAGCGGCTCAGTTGGCTTTGCTTTCGCTACACTTCCACCGATGCGCCCCAGTTTCCTTGCTAGTGGTTTCGGTGAGTATTCGATCTCCATCTCGCTGCCTTTCTCAACGGAACTTCGAGGAGAAGGCGCTTCTGCAAGCGATTGCGGCGTTTTGGATCGTCCACCGATACGCCCAAGCTTCTTCGCTGGAGACTGTAAGCGGTGGGTCATAATGTCCCTCTCCCGCTCATCGCCTGAAGGAGACTTAGAATGCTCGACGCTGTGAACAGGAGTTGGGGATTTGTGAGCTCGAAGATGAGGTGGTGTAGCTTGTTTCTACAGATTGCTGTTAGTAGAGTCAGACTGAATTCACTGGTCAGGAGTACCTGGTATCCATCGTCGTCGCTTTCTGTTTCATCGGCATCATCAATACCTTGAATTGGCTGAGTAGAAGAAACGGCTTGTTCAATTTGTATTGCTGGATGAACCTCAGGCTCAGAGACGTCGGGGACTTTTGTCGGAAGTCTGCCCAGATCTTTCCACCATACTTCGCTTCTAATCTCGCCAGATTTAGCATGAGATGACTTAAATATCGACATGTTTGCTTCTGTTAAAGCGATCGAGTTGGATTTTGCCATCCCCATTTCGGTATCTCTTTTCGAAAGGTCCTGTCGCCATGACTCTTCATCGAAGGCACCTAGCCCAGGGACATAGTGCTCTGCCTGCTCTCTTTTCGATACATCTCTCCCTACTTTCATGCCCACTGTACTTGGAAATATAGTTGATAGATCGACGTTGGAATTTTCGACGCTGTCGAGCAGCTTTGATATCACATGATCCTTCTCTCGAAGACGACGCAGGAGATCTTGGATTTGTCGATTTTGTATGTACGCAAGCATCCAGATTGGGCCGATAATCTCATGTTTAATAGATGATTCTGGTGCCGGGACAAGCTGGTATGTCCACGAGAGGGAGTTCAATGGTGGAGGTAGTCTTGCAGTAGCCCGAAGTAAAAGTGTGGTGCCGTCAGTCGATATTGCTAATTCCAAGACGCCATTTGTTCCTGTCAGTGGTCCTTTGATAGTTTCCAATAGCATTCGAAGTTGGGAATTGTCTTCAGTCGGATCGATGCTAGTATTCTCGTTCAAAGCTCTCTTTATGATGTTGCGCCTGCTCAGACTCTCTGACCAGATCTGAGTCAAATCGGTTAAAGAGACGTTGTAGCTATCAGAGTTGAAAGAGTACTGTATTAGAAGATGCGGTAAAGATTGGACGCTCGACTGCACGGCAGGTAGTGTAATCCACTGGCTTTCCATGCTTTGAACGGCTCGTAAGAATAAAGGACAACCTCTAGATTTGTCGATCGCAGATATTCAACTTTTAAATCTCGAAAGTATCGAAATACTAGTCCAACTCAACTTCTAACCCAACTACAGTGCACGCGTCGCGTTTGGAGTTGAAGCCTGTAGTCGTTGAAACCTGGAGACTGCGTACGATACAGCGCAGACCAATCAAGTTTCTTGTGGCTTGTCGTTCCTTGGCTCCCGCATGAGATTCCCAGAACTTCACTTTTCCGTAGACTTTCCAATGCAGCAAGAATTTTCTTTGGACAACTGAGATTCTTCGAAATGGAGGGCCGTTCGAGACCACCTTGGCAACCCTATAAACCTCTCACACCGACTGAAGGTCGCAAACCTACGATTCCCCAAAAGCGACCAGCCGACGACCAAGAGGCTGCTTGGGTTGCAGACGAGGATAGATTTGTTCTCAAGCAGGCAAAGAAGAAGGCGGCTTTACGGGTAAGAGGAGGACGCGCTAAACCTATTGACTGGCTCGCTGTCACCTTACAAGCCATCGACCCGAACGCAAAGTCGTTTGACGAGGAGGATCAGGCTGATGACTTGGACATTGTCGACCCAGAAGGTGTTTTCGAGAACCTGGATGAGGAAGAGTTGAGAGAGTTGGAAAAAGATATCGAGACATACATGACTTTGGAGACCAAGCGGAGTAACAAAGAGTTCTGGGAAACCATGAAAGTTATCTGTAACGATCGACTCGGGAAATCTTCCACTACCACTCCGCATGCTCGTGGCGTTAGTTCTGTTGCTTCGGATATCGACAAGATGCTAAAGCCGAAATCCTATGAGGAACTTGAGAAGCTAGAGAAACAGATTCGAAAAAAGCTGGGCTCCAATGAACCGATCGACACTGACTACTGGGAACATCTCCTTCGCACTTTGCTTGTGTATAAAGCGCGTGCCAGGCTTCGAAAAGTTTCCCAGAATATTGTCAAGAGTCGTCTTGATGCGTTTAGGGTTCAGAAAAAGGATGAAGCTGCTGCGGCCCGTAAAACGCTCGTGTCTAAGCTTGCAGAGATCAGTATGACACTACCCGCAGCAGCTGGAACGGCTGTATCACGTCCATCTCTAGATCCTGATCCATTCTTGAAACTCTCAGAGGACGATAAGAGTCTAGAAAAGTTGGATGAAGCAGACTTCTTACGACAGGTGGCAGAAGAGCGAAGGAAAGTTGTCAAATTAGGGTATGTTCCTGCTGCTCAAAAGGAAGAATTCCAACATTCCGAAACGTTTGGGTCTGCGTCTGGCAATGGAGAGCACGCCCAAGCATCCACAGCCTTCTACGAGCGAGAGGTTGCTCGTGGCGTTAACGAAAATGAAGAAATCTTCACAGGTGAGGAGCAAGTAGCAACTGTGTCAAAACCCAAGTGGGCGGATAAATATCAGCCACGGAAGCCCAAGTACTTCAATCGAGTTCAGATGGGTTATGAGTGGAACAAATACAATCAGACCCACTACGATCATGACAACCCTCCGCCAAAAGTTGTCCAAGGCTACAAATTCAATATCTTTTACCCGGACCTAATCGACAAGTCCAAAACACCGACATATAGCATCGAGAGAGAGGGTGGGCGCAAACGAGGAGAGTCCTCTGCTCGTGCAGGTGAGGATGATACGTGCCTCATTCGATTCACGGCTGGTCCTCCATACGAAGACATCGCTTTCCGTATTGTCGACAGAGAATGGGATTACAGTGCGAAGCGCGATAGGGGCTTCAGAAGTAGTTTTGACAGGGTATGTAGGCATTGGCTCTCTGCATCGTACTCCTTTGTACTCAATTATCACGGCATTTCATCAAAATCTGGAAATGAGGTCTCATGATGACATTCACTGACATTCACTAACTGACATTCAGGGGGTTCTGCAATTGCACTTTCAGTTCAAAAAGGTTCGTAGCCAATGCTCTGTACTCGAGAAGGTAGTACTAACATATGCAGATTTACTACCGAAAGTAATCGCTGGGACTCCGCTCTGCTCATTCACCCACCCTTCCTATCTGCCAAACCTACGCCTTCCGTCGAGTGTTCAGGTGCAGGAGTATTTCTCCGACAGCGTCACCAACTATGGCCTTGCGCTGGATTCGTGTTGCCCCAGCGTCTTTTTGCAAAGGGTTGTGATATGTTGTGGCATGTAGGTTGGTTCGCCACGCCGTTTGAGCGTCAGCTTAGCGTTACCACTAGCATCAACTTACCAGATTAGTTAGACAATGAACGTGGCAGGAGGGACTTGGAGTCCTTGCTCGGAGTAGGTCAATGCCTCACTGTTGTGGTGTGACGTTGGAGATTTGTTCTCCTGCAACACCAGCGGAGGTCGTGCCTTTCCGGCCTCATATGCATTCGCCTAGTTCTGTTGGCCTTCATCGGTCGCTTTGTGGCTGAGAATGATCACAATGCCAATTACAAAAACAGTTCCGGCTCGAGCGTGGCTCCCACTTCCCTGGGATACTGGGTGTAACATTCTTTTCGTCTCTCGCCGATATAGAAGTGACATTGCTTGCAGACGGGCCGCCTTCCGCGCTTTGCCTTGTACACCTGTCCTGTGGAGCAAGAGACGTGTGGTCGGCGCAACAGCTCGATCTCAACTACGCACGCGGAGAATTAATTCTAGAACCCCCTGAAGGACGTAAATGCGGGCTAGAAGAAGGGAACACAAAGCATCCATGGCTTGCTGTCGGCTCCTCTGGCAACCCAAAGGGTGAAGCACGGGAGCCTGGATAGCCGGCTTCAATAGCTGCATCTATCCGAGACGACTTCACCACTTCAGGTGTGTGGGGGGAAACTGATTGGATGATTTGCCTGTTTCGGTTGCACAATCATCCATCATGCTCAAAACTGAATGCAGACAATTGGCCGCCGGTTGGGCTTGCAAGGCGATGCCTGGTTTACCATATCAGGATGGACCTTTGCCCTGATTAACGGCCAACTGACTCGCATAGCTGACCGCTGAGGAATATGTGTTGTTTGCTGTTAGACTATGTCGTCTGATGCGGTTGACCACCTCTGAAGGCCTTGCCGCAGGGCTTGTTTGAATGACGCTTGCAGCCGCCTCACGCTTCTGGTTGTCGGATCTTAATTCCCATTTGTCGTTTAGAGCGTCTTATCCGTCGCTTCATCTTCTCTCATGAGATGCACATCTCGCGGTCATCATTGCGCCACAGCGACAACCATTCACTGTTGCCATTTGCATAGCACTCCTGTCACTGGCTTTCCAGACGTGTTTCCTAGTTACTCAGCAAAGAGCGACCCATGAAATGGACACCAACGACTCTCCGTTGTTCAAGTTTCCCACAGCGCAAGGAAAACATTTCCACTCTGCCTCCACATCGACATCATCACTGCCAGTCATGAACAGTCAAGACATGCCAGATTTTCTGGCCATCCATCAGATCAATCATGGATACGATCAGGCGCATCCAATGCTACACTCTGACGATATTTCCTTTGACACCGTGCTCGATCCCGCCATGCTTCACGGCGCCTACGTCTCTCCATCAGCTATTCCAGCTCCACATCTCCACCCAGCCCCTCATCTTCAGCAGTCGCAGCTTATCCCATCATCGAACCACAATTTGCCCATGATATTGGGCCCGCATCAAATGAGTCAAATACAAAACCATCAGTTCTGCTACCCTCGCAGCGTTCCTAGTATTCACTCGCCAAATACGATGGAATCTCCTAACGGCTTGCATCCTCTTTCTAAGGCATTGGCAGCTGAAACCTTTCAGCAGTCGATGGATTTGTCGGCACAGAAGACAGTATATCCACTTGAAGAGCTTGAAGACGATCACACGTACGGAAGAAGCCCGATGAGTTCGTTCGAAGTACCTCAAGGAGCAGAACGTGACTACCTCAGTAGCGACGCCATATGCCAAGATCGAATCTATCGTAGTTCTGCGACACCTTTTGGTGAAAGCGACATAGGATCAGGATGTGAAGAATTCCCTTTGGACAGGGATGAGCCATATGCGCAACGAATCTACAGGTGCCTTAAGGAAGCCCCAAATCATACCATGGTCTTGAAAGACATCTACAAATGGTTCACAGAGAACACGGACAAAGGAAAGGACCCCAACGTCAAAGGTTGGCAGAACAGCATTCGTCACAATTTATCCATGAATAAGGTGAGCTATATAAACTCTTCATCTGTATGGTTGGTTTCTAATTTTGCTAGGCATTCAACAAGATCGAACTTCCGCCAGAAAAAGATCAGAAGAAACGCTTCGTCTGGCAGTTAAGTGAGCAGGCTTTGAGAGAAGGTGTTCAATCTACAACGCGCTTCCGAAATAAACAACCCAACAAGCGAGGAACCAGGTCACACGTTTCCTCTCTCTCAAGAGTGGCATCTGGTCAGAAGGGTGGAGAGGCTGCTAGGAGAACCGCCAACCTTCGTCGTTCGGAACGTATCAACGAAGCTAGAATGCTCGGAAGGATCAGAAGTCCGGCGTCAGTTCAGCCTAACTTCCAATATACTTCGGTACCTCCCAGCACCACCTCATCGCCATGTATAAGGTACGACGAAGTTGAAGGCTTGATCCCGAGTAGCTCATCCCAGTTCTTCAACGGGCAGCGGATCGGTCCCGTACTGCGAACAGTTGCTCTCCCATATGAAGGAATGGCGCAGAGCATTCAAACTCATGGATTCATCAATAATTCTTATCCAAACTCACCGGATTTTCCAGATCAGCCTGAAGTTCACTTTCTTCCTCTGGGAGATGGTCCGCTTTTCTCTGACTCTCCGGAATCTTCGAGTGAGCCTCATACACCAAGTACGTACATTGGCGACATGGCTGTTGACAACCAGCCCTTCCTTGGCCTTCCATCGGACAGCACATTGTTCTGAAATCGAAATGCTTGACAATTTGGTCTATCGTCATCTTCTCAGATAGACCTCTGCTCTGATACTCCATCAAACCCAAGATTTCTTCAATTTATGATGTCACGAAGCGCGATATCCCACAACTCACGACTAAACTTGAAAATGGCGCGGAGATATTTAAAACGATCCACAGCATTCTTATCTTCCTCAAGCTGAGCTTACCTCATAACAAGGCATTAATGTCTACCTGTCGATGTCTCAAGTACAGTTGCTTTATGTAGCCATCATTCTGAACTTGTAGGGCCGTCATGATCATGGAAACGCACAATCATAGGATGCATGGAGAGGTTATTGTCACGGCGTTTTGGGATGCAGAGATCAAGCCCAGTGCGAGTCTTGTATGGTAGATTTCCCGACTTTCGGAAGCGGACTTACAACAGTTTCGCATTAAATTCAAATGTCCCAATCACTCAAAACTTTTTCTTGAGGAAAGACCAACCTTTTGTTGCACATTTGGTGATGCGCGCGGTGAGTGAAAGCTGACGACTGCAGGGTGAAGGGCGTCCCAAAACGGAATGGCTCGAGATCACAAGAGGTTTCAAGCAGAACAGCCTGCCAACGCATCGCAGCCCGAGAGCAACATCACCATCCTCTTGATCTATTAGCTGCGGTTTTCTATTATGGAGTCCGGGAAGCCTCCTGCATTCGGAGCTCAGGAGTATTGGGAAAGCCGGTTCCGGGAGAACACCGATCCGTACGACTGGCTTCAGCCTGCAACAATATTGGACAAGGACATCACGGAAGCGCTGATGCTCAGTGATGACCCAGGACCGCAAATACTACACGTCGGCAGCGGCACATCTCTTTTGTCTTTCCATTTGAGATCACACGTGGATGATCCGGGACAGATTCAAAATGTTGATTATTCCTCAGAAGCCATCAAATGGGGTCAACAGCGAGAACGTGAGATATTCAACTTTCAACTGGATGAGGATGACTTTGAATCGGAGGAAGAGGACCAAGATGAAGAAGAGGTTGAAGAATTACGCAAAAACGCTATGCTCGTAGGAGAGATTCCTATGATGAGGTGGTCACAGACATCACTCCTATCGCTTCCTTCAGTGATCACGACATGCCAACTCGGCGCTTTCTCTGTCATTGTCGACAAAAGTCTTTGCGACGCCATTGCTTGCAGCGAAAATATCGATGCATCTCTATATTTTGGACTTTACTGTCCGACGGGTAAAGCTCCAGCCTTGTCAACGGTCAAGGAAGGTGATGAAGGGCCTTCGTTGGGCCAAACACATCGAGTGCATCCTCTTCATGTGCTTGGCTTGAATTTGGCGTTACTCGCTCGGACCGGAGCACGCTGGATAGCACTGTCGTACTCGGAGCAACGGTTTCCCTTTCTACATGGGAAAGGATATCAACCCAGGACAAGCGAAGGGCAGTTCGACAATTCTTTGCCCAAAGCGTTGCTAGACCAAGGTTTCCCTGATCCGGGGAAGCTTTGGTTCCAGATTCGAAAGGATGCGGTAAACGCAGATGGAGAGCAATGTAAGAAAGGTGAAGACGGCGTTTTCCGACCTGAACCGAAGCACTGGATATACGTACTTGAACGGACTCCTGTGGAGCTTCGAGTACGTTGAAATTGGTGAGATGTGGGTGTGTTAAAGGAGTTATTTGCGCCTTGACCAAAGGGAATGGTGTGAAGATATACGCGTGAACGGGTTAACGATACTATGATTATGATCTGTTGTCGAATACTCCTAGTCCAATTTCATTTCTAGGCCCGAATCTGAAGAGGTTTCATATTCTCTTTGAACGTGGTGTGCCTTCACGTTCGCCTTTTGACTTATTGCAAATGCAGGTACTCTCTAAATTTGGATACCTGAACCATAGGATACCAATAGTCGGTCACAGTCAAAGCCAAAGGGTTTCTTTCGAAAGGGATAACTCTCTTTCTACACCGCGATACCGTCAACAGATGACAACTTCAACAGAGACTTTCGTTTGGGCTGAAATACCACGCCGTGTTAATAGTTCAGCGACGAGCTTCGAGCAAAGCTGCGAACAGGCTGATAACAGAAACATCAACTTTCTTGGCCTCAACAAGTCCGCAACCATGACTTTCCGAACCTGCGATTCAAAAGAGCGCAATTACGACGAGCCTTCGAGCATGAAATCATCGAAGGTGATGCTCTTGGAAGCAGGTCTTCTAGAAGCAGGCATCCCAGAAGCGGAAGTCGAACTCCAAGAGCAACCCAACAACCATATGGGCTCATCTGAGACGAATCGAAACCCCGACGACTGTGGCAAATGTATTATGTTCTGGACACCGATATTAGGGTTCTTGTTCCTGTGCACGATGGGCTTGCTTGCTTTGGGATTGAAAGCAGTCATGTTACTGTTTGGCCACGGGTGAAAAGGCAGGCTCTTCTGACGACTACAATGTGGGAGGGGAAGTCGATGATGCAGTTGGAACAGAGTAGAGTGGCAGGCTAACCCAGGTACCTGGACAGGAGTACCCAGAACACGGCATATCCTCAAGATTTGCTTGAATATGGCGGTTAACCTCACATGCTAAGATAGATGCGGACCTATTTGGAGGAAGAGCTATGTCGATATTCTGCTTGTATAGTGTAAATTTGCCACGAACAACTCAAGGTGATGGCCACTTTGGCCCTGTTCCATTCTGCCGATATGTGCATTTGTGATGTCAAGTTCATGCCACCGCCATGATATATTTATTAAACAAAAGATGATGAAGAACGGAGCGAAGAAGTTGCATGACGATGTGGCATCCATACGCCATTACCAAGGGTGGTGTAATATTATATCGCAATTGCGCTAAGGCGCGCCACATCCGAAGAAGTTCGCCGAAACCACTCTCTGATGACCCACGGGCAAGCAAAGTTTCACTTCACCATAACTCCACCACACGTGAGTCTCCATCTCTCGCTCTTCAGCCATACGGCGAGCCGACGCTGTAGATCGTGGCTTGTTGGCCCCGTCTCACGGCCCGCCATCCGCTGAATCTCACCTTCCGACCTCCTTCGGCACCCTATGATGATGTGCGAACACAGGGATTTGTAACGGTAAGGCTGGCCGGCTGTGGCTACAACCAAGACCCGCACGCACAAGAGCGAGGTTACAAGCTCTAATTGAGGCTTCTCTGGCGCTGGGAAACCATCTTACTGGTATGTCTACGCTGTTGCTGCACTCTTAGATGTTTCTTCATGAACGCCACTGAGACCATGATAGGTCTGCGCGACTCGTAACCGTAACTCCACCAAATTCTCTACCAAATTCTCCAACACCACCCTCTCTTCGGGTCGATCCCCTTTCTATCCCTCTGGAATTGGCATTCTAAGCGACAAACGCGTTTTGGTGTCCTGAACTCTTGAGGCCGACCTTGACCGCGACGCTCGCTACAGAGCATCATGGCCAACGAATCCTCGGCTGGGCGGGCCCCCAACGGCACTCAGAAGCTGGAGGTTACGATATCAGATTATACCACCCTGGTGAGTGAAGTTTCTGGGCGTGCAAGCTTTGGAGGTAGCCTGTAACTGCCTCCGAGGTGTCCCATTTCCATATTGTTCGTTCAATCTAATCGATGACGTCTATAGATACCCACCATATTCGAAGATTGCTTGTACAACATCATCCATGATACCGTCCTTTCCGTCCATCGCGAAGAGAAACTGCTGCGTATGGCATCTGCTGTAGTCCTCGCCGAAGCCGAAGCCCAGAAAGCAGCCGGCGTTCCTTCAACTCCTACACAAGTTACACCTTCCAAACCCAACGTACCTCTACTGCAAACGGCGCCGCAGGTTACGGTAGAAACACCAAGCGCTCGATATGAGAATGGACGCGTCTATCTCAAAGAGAATCCACTGAAGAAACTTGACAAGAATTACTGCCCACATTGCAAATTACCTCGGCTAAAATTTCCGTTGATCGGAGCCAATGCCAAAGCACCTGATAACCCTGACGGAACCTACTGCACATTGCACCCATACATCCAAAAGTCAGGCCTGGACATCTACGGCAACCGGTTCCCGATCGACCAGAGCGGCAAGACGAAGAAAGAGCGGGAGCTGATCAAGAAGCAAGAGCGGCTGGAGAAGGACAACACGCCGGGCAGCGCAGACACAAACGAAGACGGGGCGGGCGGCAGCGGCGAGGCGAGCGTGAAGCGGCTGCTGGCGGGCGGCAAGCCGGCGAGCTACGTGCCGTGGCACACGTGCCCCAGCTGCAAGCGCAGCCTGCTGATCACCAAGTTCGCCCAGCACCTCGAGAAGTGCCTGGGCATCGGCGGCCGCGCCGCCCGCAACGTCGCCGCCGTGCGCCTCTCCGCTGGCGTCAACGGCAGCGCTTCTGCTTCCTTGCAGGGCTCCCGCGTCGGTACGCCACAGCCTTCCAGCCAGGCTAACGGCAAGAGGGACAATGTAGATGACGATGACGCTGATGATGGCCCGCCTAAGAAGAAGCCCAAGGTCGATAAGAAGAAAAAGGATAAAGATAAAGATAAAGATAAAGAGAAGGATAAGGACAAGGACAAGGATGGCGGCGAAAAAGAAAAGGAGAAGGAGAAACCGCTCAAGGAGAAGATCATCCTCAAGATGGGCAGCAAGAACAAGAAAGACGGTATATCGGAGCCGCTGAAGAAGCTGCACAAGGGCGGCACTAGCACACCGAGCGGCCATTCAGACAAGGACGGGAGCGGCAAGCGATCGCGAGATGACGACGATACCGAAAGCACGCCGCGGAAGAAGTTGAAGCTCATCAGGGAGACTAGCAAGGAGAGCACCAGCGTGGAAAATGGGGTGGCGGACAGTGAATGAGGCTGAGCGGACTGCTGAGACTTGATTCTGCAGTCGTTACGTACGTCCTTCTCGCACAGATCGTTGTAATTGTGTCATGGCGTTATTCGGGATGTTGACGATGCGGAGTTGCATTTCTATCGGCGTTGTATATCTGGCCGCTAAAGGAGTGCGGTCAAGGGTCTGCTGTGTATTGTGAAGCGTGTCGACGCACCTGTATGCGATAACGTCTCTGTTCTATAATTAATCGCCCTGTTTCAACTTAGAAGATCATTTCCAGCAGCCAGAGTGACAGCACCACGGGAATTTCACATTCGCAGAAGAAAGAAAGCGAACACAAGCACGAGCTGAGTGATTACTAGTAGGTACTCAATCGACGTTGCCATACACCACCAACACAACGGGTATCTCAAGATGCTATGCGGCTCCGCACCTCCCGAACCTCGAGACGACGCGCAAATGAAGACGCAGCGACCCAAGCCCAAACGCCAGCGCCCACACACCCAAAAGCCAAGCAAAGCCACACCCAAGGCGTCTCTTCACGCCGCGCGTGCTGCCTCCGCACTCAGCCCGCGCTCACCGGCGTAGCGGGCTCGCTCCCCACCGCGACGTCGTCGCCGCCAGCCAGCCCATCCACCTTCCGCCGCTTGCGGCGCAGCAAGTCCACCAGCGTAGTGCTCAAGCTGCGGGCCCTGCGCTCGCCAGCGGCCGCGGCTTCCGTCCGGTCCTCCGCCGCACCGCCGCCGTCGCCGAGCGGCGCCGGCTCCGCGCGGGCCCTCGGAGCGCCAGACGGGCTGCGGGCGTAGAGAGCGCGCAGGTCCTCCTCCGCCGCAGCGCCCAGCGCGCGCTCAGCCTCGGGCTCGGAGGTGGCGCGCGCGCGGACGCCCGGCCGCCACGGCAGGCCCGGCAGCGGCAGGCGCGGCTTGCGGCGGCGCGCGGCCGACCGCGTCGGGTCGCGCGCGACGCCGCGCCGCAGCGATTCCGCGACGATGGCGGAGAGCGGCGTCGAGAGCGGCGCGCTGAGCGGCGGCACCAG